>Ga0070741_10002446_pt1 | contig 49913 bp, 53 predicted proteins | sample Coa_R1_4_FD_66440 | JGI IMG/M metagenome (GOLD analysis project Ga0070741, IMG submission 66440) | Surface soil microbial communities from Centralia Pennsylvania, which are recovering from an underground coalmine fire - Coalmine... | ecosystem: Environmental > Terrestrial > Soil > Unclassified ... | reverse complement strand
TCGACGTCGAGCATCATCACCACGAACAGGAACAGCACGGCGACAGCGCCGACATAGACGACGATCAGGATCATCGCCAAGAACTCGGCGCCCAAGAGCACGAACAGGCCGGCGGCGTTGACGAACGCCAGAATGAGAAACAGCACCGAGTGCACGGGATTGCGCGCCGAGATCACCATCACCGCCGAGGCGACGGTGACGCATGCGAACAGATAGAAGAAGATCGCGTGAATGATCATGAGCGCTCGGTCTTATCTTCGGTTTTATCTATAGGGCGCGTCGAGCGCGATGTTCTTGGCCAACTCGCGCTCCCAGCGATCGCCGTTCGCCAAAAGCCGCTCCTTGTCGTAGTAAAGCTCTTCCCGGGTCTCGGTCGAGAATTCGAAGTTCGGCCCCTCGACGATGGCGTCGACCGGGCAAGCCTCCTGGCACAGCCCGCAATAGATGCATTTGACCATGTCGATGTCGTAGCGCGTGGTGCGGCGGGTGCCGTCGTTGCGGCGCGGCCCGGCCTCGATGGTGATGGCCTGGGCCGGGCAGATCGCCTCGCACAGCTTGCAGGCGATGCAGCGCTCCTCGCCGTTCGGATAACGGCGCAGCGCGTGCTCGCCGCGAAAGCGCGGCGAGATCGGGTTCTTCTCGAACGGATAGTTGATGGTCGCTTTCGGCTTGAAGAAATAGCGCAGCGACAGCACCAGCGCTTCCCAGAATTCCTTCAGGAACAGCGAACGGGCGGCTTGATCGAGCTTCATGTCGTCCTCATGCCGCTAGTGCAGTGCCGGCGCGCCGCCAAGCACCTTGCCGACCCAATAGCCGAGCGTCGCCAGGATGGCGATGTCGACGCCCAGAATCGAGCGGCGCACCAGCGCGATCCGGCTTTCGAAGTCCTCGCGCTGTTCGGCGGCCGCAGTCGTCCCTTGCGCGCGCAAGTGCCGGTCGACGATGCGAATCGTCGGCACATAGAGCACGACGGCGATCACCGCGCCGACAAGCGCGCCGAGCCAGGCCGGCAGCGAATATTCCATCGTCCGCTCCCGCGCCGCTCATTTCGGCCCCCAGCCGGTTGCCTGCAAAACGCCGGCGACGATGGCGACCATCGCCAGCGAGATCGGCAGAAACACTTTCCAGCCGAGCCGCATCAATTGATCGTAGCGATAACGCGGCACGAACGCCTTGACCATGGCGAACATGAAGAAGACGAACGTCGCCTTGAGCACGAACCAGACCACGCCCGGAATCCAGGTGAACGGCACGACCGGGAACAGCGGCAGCCAGCCGCCGAAGAACAGGATCGTGCACATGGCGCACATGGTGGTGATCGCCACGTACTCGCCCAGCATCAGCATCATGTACGGGGCCGAGCCGTACTCGACCATGTAGCCGGCGACGAGCTCGGATTCCGCCTCGACCAGATCGAACGGCGGCCGATTGGTCTCGGCGAGCGCCGACACGAAGAAGATCACCAGCATCGGCAAGAGCGGCAGCCAATACCAGCCCAGAAAGCCCCACGAACTGTTTTGCGCTTGGACGATCGCCGAAAGATTGAGCGAGCCGACGCACAGCAGCACCGTGATGATGACGAAGCCGATCGAGACCTCATAGGACACCATCTGCGCCGCCGAACGCAGCGCCGCGAGGAACGGATATTTGGAGTTCGACGCCCAGCCCGCCATGATGACGCCGTACACGCCGAGCGACGAAATGGCGAAGATGTAAAGGATGCCGACATTGATGTCGGCGATCACCCAGCCGGTGCTGACCGGAATCACCGCCCAGGCGGCGAGCGCCAAGGTCGTGGTGACAAGCGGCGCCAGGAGAAACACGCCCTTGTTGGCGCTGGCCGGAATGACCGGCTCCTTGAGCACGAACTTGATCAAGTCGGCGAACGACTGCCAGAGGCCCCACGGCCCGACCACGTTCGGCCCGCGCCGGATCTGCACCGCCGCCCAGATCTTGCGGTCGGCATAGAGCAGATACGCGACCGCGATCAGAAGCAGCACCAGCAACAGCACGCTTTGCCCGAGCACGATCAGGAACGGCAAGAGATAGACGGACCAGACTTCAGCCATCTCTTCGTCCCTACTCCGCGGCCACGATGCCGGCGCGCCGCTGCTGCGCCAGTGCCGCGCATTCCGCCATCACGGCCGAGCAGCGCGCGATCGGATTGGTGAAATAGAAATTGTCGACGCTGGAGCGGAATGGCGGGCGTTCGGTATTGCCGCTCGCCGCCGCGGCAAGCTTGTGCAGATCGGCCGGATCGGCGGGCGCGATCTGGCCGAGGCGCTGCAAGTGCGGATGCGCCTTGAACAGCGCCTGGCGCAGCGCCGCCAGCGAGTCGTAGGGCAGCCGATGCCCAAGCACGTCCGACAGCGCGCGCAGGATGGCCCAGTCCTCGCGCGCCTCGCCCGGCGGGAACGAGGCGCGGGTCGCCATCTGCACGCGGCCTTCGGTGTTGAGGTAGATCGCCGATTTTTCCGGATAAGCGGCGCCGGGCAGCACCACATCGGCGCGCGTCGCGCCGCGGTCGCCGTGACTGCCGATGTAAACCACGAAGACACCGGGCGCGACGTCGATCTCGTCGGCGCCGAGCAGGAACAGCAGGTCGAGCGTACCGGCCGCTGTCATCTGCCGCGCGGTCAGGCCGCCCTCCTCCGGCACGAAGCCGAGATCGAGCGCGCCGACGCGCGAGGCGGTGCTGTGCAGCACGCAATATCCGTTCCAGCCGTCCTTGACGGCGCCGAGCTCGATCGCGGCTTTGGCCGCGAGCGCGGCGATGGCGGCGCCATCGGCGCGGGCAAAGGCGCCGGCGCCGACCAGAATGAGCGGACGCTCGGCTTTGCGCAGGCTCTCGGCAAACGAGTGCCGGCCGACCATGGCGAGGGTTTCGGCACCTGCGCCGAGATAATCGTAAGCGTAAGTCAGGTCGGCCTTCGGGCCGATCAGGCCGATCGGGAAATTGCCGGAACGCCAGCGCTTGCGGATACGGGCATTGAGCACCGCGGCTTCCTTGCGCGGAACGGAGCCGACGATCAGCAGCGCATCGGCAGCCTCGACGCCGGCAATGGTGGCATTGAACAGATAGCTTGCACGGCCCCAGCGCGGATCGAGCGCCGAGCCGTCCTGCCGGCAATCGAGATTGACGACGCCGAGCCGGCTCAACAGATCCTTGAGCGCGAAAATCTCCTCGACCGCGGCAAGGTCGCCCACCAGCGCGCCGATGCGCTTCGGATTGGCCGGCGCAAGTTTCGCAGCAATCGCCTTGAACGCTTCGCTCCAAGTCGCCGCGCGCAGCCGGCCGCCGTCGCGGATGTAAGGCTGATCGAGACGCTGGGTGCGCAGGCCGTCGACGACGTGGCGGGTCTTGTCGGAGATCCATTCCTCGTTGATGTCGTCGTTGGTGCGCGGCAGGATGCGCATGACCTCGCGGCCGCGCGTATCGATCCGGATCGCCGAGCCGAGCGCGTCCATCACGTCGATCGATTCGGTCTTGCCGAGCTCCCAAGGGCGTGCCGTGAACGCGTACGGCTTGGCGGTGAGCGCGCCGACCGGACAGAGATCGACGACGCAGCCCTGCAGCTCCGAGGTCATCGCCTCTTCCAGATAAGTCGTGATCTCCATGTCCTCGCCGCGCCCGGTGGCGCCGAGCTCGGGCACGCCGGCGACCTCGGCGGCGAAGCGCACACAGCGGGTGCACTGGATGCAGCGGTTCATCGAGGTCTTGACCAGCGCGCCGAGATACTTGTCCTCGACCGCGCGCTTGTTCTCGCTAAAGCGGCTGGCATCGATGCCATAGGCCATCGACTGGTCCTGCAGGTCGCATTCGCCGCCCTGATCGCAGATCGGGCAATCGAGCGGATGATTGATCAGCAGGAATTCCATGACGCCTTCGCGCGCCTTGCGCACCATGGGCGAGCGGGTCTTGACCTCGGGCGGCTCGCCGTTCGGTCCGGGACGGCAGTCGCGCACGCCCCAAGCGCAGCTCGCCACCGGCTTCGGCGAACCGACCAGCTCGACCAGGCACATCCGGCAATTGCCGGCGATCGACAGCCTCTCATGGAAGCAGAAGCGCGGAATCTCGGCGCCCGCGGTCTCGCACGCCTGCAGCAGCGTGTACTCCGGGGGAACGTCGATCTCTTTGCCGTCGACGAGGAGCTTGGTCATCGGCTTCTCTTCTACTCCGCCGCCACCGCGACCGGCTCGGGATGCGGGTTGGCGGTGTATTGATCGATGCGCCGTTCGATCTCGGGCCGGAAGTGGCGAAGGAGGCCCTGCACCGGCCAGGCCGCGCCGTCGCCAAAGGCGCAGATAGTGTGGCCCTCGATCTGCGTCGTCACTTCCCAGAGCATGTCGATCTCGCGCTTACTCGCGCGGCCTTCGGCCATGCGTTCGAGCACGCGCCACATCCAGCCCATGCCTTCGCGGCACGGCGTGCACTGGCCGCAGCTTTCATGCTTGTAGAAATACGAGATGCGGGCCATGGCGCGCACGATGTCGGCGGACTTGTCCATGACGATCACGGCCGCGGTGCCGAGCGCCGATTTCTTGTCGCGGCAGCCGTCGAAATCCATCAGCAGCGTGTCGGCCTGATCGGCGCCGGCGGGAACGAGCGGCATCGACGAGCCGCCGGGAATGACGGCGAGCAGATTGTCCCAGCCGCCGCGCACGCCGCCGGCATGGCGCTCGATCAATTCGCGCAACGGAATGCCCATCTCTTCTTCCACATTGCACGGCCCCTCGACGTGGCCGGAAATGCAGAACAGCTTGGTGCCGGTGTTGTTCTTGCGGCCGATGCCGGCGAACCACGCCGCGCCGCGCCGCATGATGTCGGGCACCTGCGCGATGGTCTCGACGTTGTTCACCGTGGTCGGGCAGCCGTACAGCCCCATATTGGCCGGAAACGGCGGCTTGAGCCGCGGCTGGCCTTTCTTGCCTTCGAGGCTTTCGAGGAGCGCGGTCTCTTCGCCGCAGATGTAGGCGCCGGCGCCGTGGTGCACGATCATGTCGAAGTCGTAGCCGTGCACGTTGTTCTTGCCGATGAGCTTGGCCTCGTAGGCCTCGTCAACCGCGGCCTGCAGCCGCTCGCGCTCGCGGATGAACTCGCCGCGGATGTAGACGTAACAGGTGTGCACGCCCATGGCGCAGCTCGCGATCAGACAGCCTTCGATCAGCAGATGCGGATCGTGGCGCATGATCTCGCGGTCTTTGCAGGTGCCGGGCTCGGACTCATCGGCATTGACCACGAGGTAATGCGGCCGCCCGGGCTGCGCTTCCTTGGGCATGAACGACCATTTCAGACCGGTGGCAAAGCCGGCGCCGCCGCGGCCGCGCTGGCCCGAGGCCTTGCACTCGTTGACCAGTCCGTCGCGGCCTTTGGCCAGAATCTCTTTGGTGCCGTCCCAGGCGCCGCGGGCGCGCGCGCCTTTGAGGCGCCAATCGTGCTGCCCGTACAGATTCTTGAAGATGCGGTCCTTGTCGGCGAGCATGGTTCTACTGGCGCCTCGGATCGGTGGAATCGGCGATCGGCGGTTTCGGGATCGGGGCCTCGTGCACGTTGGCGGCCTCGCCGGGCTTTTTCGCTTCGCTGTCGGGACGGTCGCCCTCGCCTTTGCGGCCCTTGCTCGCATACAGCGACGGATCGGTCAGCGTATTCGGCCCGCCGATCGGAGCGGAATTGATGCGGTCGACTTGCGGCCCAGGTTTCACGGCGCGTCCCGCCGACAGATCGTTGATGATCCGCGTCAAGCTGTCGGGCGTGAGGTCCTCGTAATAATCGGCATTGATCTGCACCATCGGCGCGTTGACGCAGGCGCCGAGGCATTCGACCTCGACCCACGAGAACTTGCCGTCGGCGCTGACCGCGTTCTCCTCGCCGATCATGCGGCGCAGCACTTTTTTCAGCCCGTCGGCGCCGCGCAGCATGCACGGCGTGGTGCCGCAGAACTGGACATGGAATTTGCCGACCGGCGCCAGATTGAACATCGTGTAGAAAGTCGCGACTTCGAGCACGCGAATCCTCGCCATGCCGAGGAGGTCGGCGACCGCCTCGATCGCCTTCTGCGGCAGCCAGCCGCCGCATTGCGCCTGCGCCCGCCACAGGATCGGGATCACCGCCGATTGCTGACGGCCGGGTGGATATTTGTCGATCTGCGCCCGTGCCCACGCCAAGTTTTCCGGCGTGAACGCGAAGCTCGGCGGTTGCTTTTCGGCGAGGCGGCGGACCGACACGGTACTCGATTCCTATTTCACCGGTTTGCAATATTGAGTGTCGACCGTCGTCGAAGTCGGCGTCTCGGTAACGAAGCAGAGCATCAGCGCGCTGCCTTTCTGCAGGTAGACGAGCCCGCCGCCGGTCTGCGACGTGGTGATGCCCGCGATCGTATAGCCATCATTCAGCAACGACTGAACGTTTGTCTTCTGATTCTGAGCCGCGACTGCGATGGCGCTTGCGAGCACTATTCCGGCGGCGAGAGCAAGACTGCGGATCATCGGTCCACCTCCCCGAACACGATGTCGATCGAGCCGAGAATCGCCGAGACGTCGGCCAGCATGTGGCCGCGGCAGAGAAAATCCATCGCTGCCAAGTGGGCGAAGCCCGGCGCGCGGATCTTGCATTTGTATGGCTTGTTGGTGCCGTCGGCGACCAGATAGACGCCGAACTCTCCCTTGGGCGCCTCGACCGCGGCATAGACCTCGCCGGCCGGCACCTTGAAGCCTTCGGTGTAGAGCTTGAAATGATGAATGAGCGCTTCCATGGAGCGCTTCATCTCGGGCCGGCGCGGCGGCACGATCTTATGATCGTCGACGGTGACGCGGCCCTGGGCGTCGGGCGCATGCAGCTTGTCGAGGCACTGCTTCATGATGCGCACCGATTGCCGCATCTCCTCCATGCGGATGCAGTAGCGGTCGTAGCAGTCGCCGTTCTTGCCGATCGGAATGTCGAACTCGAGCTCCGAGTAGCACTCGTAGGGCTGCGCGCGGCGCAAGTCCCATGCGGCGCCGGAGCCGCGCACCATGACGCCGGAAAAGCCGCGTGCCCACGCGTCTTCGAGCTTGACCACGCCGATGTCGACGTTGCGCTGCTTGAAGATGCGGTTTTCGGTGAGCAGTTCCTCGAGATCGTCGCACACTTTCAGGAACGGATCGCAGAATGCGGCGATGTCGTCGATCAGCTTCGGCGGCAGGTCCTGATGCACGCCGCCGGCGCGGAAATAGGCCGCATGCATGCGCGAGCCGGAGGCGCGTTCATAGAACACCATGAGTTTTTCGCGTTCCTCGAAGCCCCACAGCGGCGGGGTGAGCGCACCGACGTCCATCGCCTGCGTGGTCACATTGAGCAGGTGCGACAACAGCCGGCCGATCTCGCAATAGAGCACGCGAATGAGCTGGGCACGCCGCGGCACGTCGATACCGAGGAGCTTCTCGACCGCCAGGCAGAACGCATGCTCCTGGTTCATCGGCGCGACGTAATCGAGCCGGTCGAAATACGGGATCGCCTGCAGATAAGTCTTGTGCTCGATCAGCTTCTCGGTGCCGCGGTGCAGAAGCCCGATATGCGGATCGACCCGCTCGACCACTTCGCCGTCGAGTTCGAGCACAAGGCGCAGCACGCCGTGCGCCGCCGGATGCTGCGGCCCGAAATTGATGGTGAAATTGCGGGTGGCGCCATCGCGCTGGCTACCGACCGGGATGGTGTTGACGGTCTCGTCCATGCGCTACCCAGTCGTCGCCATCTGCAGCTCCGCCGCCTTTTTGGCCTTGGCGGCGACGCGCGCGTTGAATTTGTCCCATGCGACGACGAAGCGCTCATGGCGGCCTTCGCCGATCGGATCGATGCCGTCGTGCGCCTTGACCTTGAAGGCGACGCGGTTGCCGACGATCTCGCTCACTTCGACATCGACCGTGACGGTCATGCCCGGCAACGTCGCGGCGAGGTGGCTGACGTCCACGTGCACGCCGAGACTGCCTTCGCCGGCGTCGAGATGCGGCGCCAAGAGCTGGGTGCAGGTCCATTCCATCAGCACGATCATGTAGCCGGTCGCGAACACCTTCGGCATCGCCGCGATCTCGGGCGATTCCGGATAGGTGTACGGCACCGTCTTGTTCTCCGGCACCTTGTAGGCGAAGCGGTGCGCGAGCCCGGGCTTGAGCGTTGGTTTCATCTTACGTCCCCTGCCCGCCGCCCGGCTTCGTCGCCTTCTCGTCGCCGGGCAGCACGTAATCGGTGCCTTCCCACGGCGACAGAAAATCGAAATTGCGGAACTCCTGGGTGAGCCGCACCGGCTCATAGACGACGCGCTTGAGCTCGTCGTCGTAGCGCACCTCGACAAAGCCGGTGAGCGGAAAGTCCTTGCGTAAGGGATGCCCCTCGAACCCGTAATCGGTGAGGATGCGGCGCATGTCGGGATGGCCGGTGAACACGATGCCGTAGAGATCGAACACTTCGCGCTCGAACCAGTCGGCGCCGGGATAAACCTCGATAATCGACGGCAACGGCGTGGTCTCGTCGGTCTCCGCTTTGACGCGCACGCGCACGTTATGCTTGGGCGAGAGGAGCTGATAGACCACGTCGAAGCGGCGCTCGCGGCTCGGCCAGTCGATCGCCGTGACGTCGATGAAGGACCAGAACTGGCAGCGCGGGTCGTCGCGCAAGAAGCGCATCAGCGCAACGATATCGGCCGCGTTCGCGGCGACGGTCAGCTCGCGGAAACTTACCGCGTAGCCGGTAACCGCATTGGGTAGCGCGGCAGCAATGGTCCGGCCGAGCGTATCGAGCGTCTCATCCATGATCTTAAGTCGGTCTCAGCGTTCGATCGTCGCGGTGCGGCGGATCTTCTTTTGCAGGAGCAGCACGCCGTACAGCAGCGCCTCGGCGCTCGGCGGGCAGCCCGGCACGTAGATATCGACCGGCACGACACGGTCGCAGCCGCGCACCACCGAATACGAATAGTGATAGTAGCCGCCGCCATTGGCACAGGAGCCCATGGAGATGACGTAGCGCGGCTCCGGCATCTGGTCGTAGACCTTGCGCAGCGCCGGCGCCATCTTGTTGCACAGCGTACCGGCCACGATCATCACGTCGGACTGCCGCGGCGAGGCGCGCGGCGCGAAGCCGAAGCGCTCGATGTCGTAACGCGGCATCGACACCTGCATCATCTCGACCGCGCAGCAAGCGAGCCCGAACGTCATCCACATCAGCGAGCCGGTGCGCGCCCAGGCAATCAGATCGTCGGCCGCGGCGACAAGAAAGCCCTTGTCGGCGAGCTCACTGTTGACGTCGGAGAAAAACGGGTCGTCGGCGCCGATCGGCTTGCCGGTGCGCGGGTCGAGCACGCCCCGGGGCGCTGTAGCGACGGCGGGTTCGCTCAATCCCATTCGAGCGCTCCCTTCTTCCATTCGTAGATAAAGCCGATCGTCAGCACCGCAAGGAAAATCATCATCGCCCAGAAGCCGAAGGCGCCGACTCGACTGAATGTCGCAGCCCATGGAAACAGGAACGTGACTTCCAGATCGAAGATGATGAACAGGATCGCCACCAGATAGAACCGCACGTCGAATTTCATGCGGGCGTCGTCGAAGGCGTTGAAGCCGCATTCATAGGCCGACAGCTTTTCCGGATCGGGCTGCTTGTAGGCAAGGACAAAGGCCGAGACGAGCAGCGCCAGCGCGATCGCCGCCGATACGCCCACGAAAATGATGAGCGGCAGATACGACAGCAGCAGTTGGTTCATCGTCTCGTTCATCGGCAGTCCTTCGGCCCGCAAACGGCCGTGTCGTACGGCATTCACATGTCCATTGCGGCGGGGTTCCGCAATGCATCCTCTTGTCCCGTGGGGGGGCGTATCCGGGTGCCGAGAGGAGCCTGATTTGCCGGCAAAATCGGCAGATTCGCACTGCAAATCGAACGCGGCGACCCTTACCGCAGCGCAATGGGCGGTGCAAGGCGGCGCAGACGCCGAATACATGACATAAGCGTTGGGAACGGGCCGCGCCCACGCGGGCGCGACCGAGCGGCACAGTCTCGCGCCGCCGAATCGCCCTGCGGCGCCATGCGCGGGTTCGCGGCATTGACGCGCGCGCCGAGCGCAATGGTACGATCCGGCGAAATCAAGCGGGAGGACAGCGATGCATCGAGCGACGGCACAACGACATGGTCGGCGCGCGCGCCTGATCATGGCGCTCGCGAGCGCGCTCGCCATCGCCATCCCGGCGGGCGCGGGTGCGGCCGACTATCCCGATCATCCGATCAAGCTCATCGTGCCGTTCGGGCCCGGCGGGCCCCCCGACGTGGCCGCCCGCCTCATTGGCGCGTACCTCTCCGAGCATCTCGGACCGGTCGTGGTCGAGAACCATGTCGGCGCCGGCGGCACGCTGGCAGCCCGCATGGTCTCATCGGCGGCGCCGGATGGTTACACATTGATGACCGGCACCGCCGGCTCGCTGTCGATCAGCCCGCAGCTCTACAAGAGCGCCGGCGTCAATCCGCTGAAGGATTTCGCCCCCGTCGCGCTGGTGTCCTCGGCACCGCTGGTGCTCGCGGTCCACAATTCGGTCCCGGCGCATAGCGTCAAGGAGCTGATCGCCTACGCCAAGGCCAATCCGGGCAAATTGAATTATGGCGCGGTGATTGGCACGCCGCCGCATCTGAGCGGCGAGATGTTCAAGCATATTACCGGCACCAACATCGTGTTCGTGCCCTACAAGTCGGCGTCGCAGGCGGCGACCGACGTGCTCGCGGGGCAGATGAACATGACCTTCGAAGGCACCACCGCCATGGTGCCACTGGTCAAGTCCGGCCAGCTGCGGGCGCTGGCGGTGACCGCGCCGCAGCGCATCCCCGAATTGCCGGACGTTCCGACCATGGACGAGCTCGGCTATCGCGGCATGCCGCCGGATTCCTGGCAGGCCATCGTCGCCCCGGCCCGCACGCCGGCCGATGTGATCAACAAGATCAACGCGGTGGTGAACCAGGGGTTGGCGACGCCGGAGCTGCAGGACAAGATCAAGCGCCTCGGCGGCGTGCCGGAGCCGCGGACCGTCCAGCAATTTGCCGACTACATCGCCGATCAATACAAGCGCTGGGGCGAAGTCCTTCGCATCACCGGCGTCACGCTCAATTGAAAAACAACCCGGACAAATGCAGATGCCTTGTTCTCAAGTCGCTCGTCGCGTTTTCCTGAACCTGTTGGCTGCCGCGGCCATCGTTCCGTTCGCTGCGCGGCAGAGCCGGGCCGAAGACTATCCGTCGCGGCCGGTAAAGATCATCGTGCCGTTCGGCGCCGGCGGACCGACCGACGTCTATACGCGCGACATGGGCGAGGAATTGCGCAAGGCGCTGCACCAGGCGTTCGTCCTGGAAAACCGCCCGGGCGCCGGCACCACCATCGGCACCGAACTGGTCGCCCACGCCACCCCGGACGGCTACACGCTCCTGATGGTGAGCAGCACCCAGACCGTCAACGAAACGCTGTACCAGAACAAGCCGTATCAGCTGATGCGCGACCTCGTGCCAATCGCGCCGTTGATGGAGAACGAGATGGTCCTGGTCGTGCACCCGTCGGTGCCGGCCAAAAATCTGGCGGAGTTTCTGGCGTTGGCGCGGGCGAAGCCCGGCACGATCAATTTCGGCTCGTCCGGGCCGGGCTCGAACTACCATATGGCCGCCGAGCTTCTGAAGCAGCTGACCGGCATCGATATCGTGCACGTGCCCTACAAGGGCTCGACCGGCATGCGCACCGACATTTTGAGCGGCCAGATCCAGATGCTGTTCGATTCGATCCCCACCATGGCGCCGATGGTGAAGTCCAATATGGTGCGCGCGCTCGGCACCAGCGGGCTCAAGCGCTCGCCCATCCTGCCGGACGTGCCGACCATCGCCGAAGCCGGCGTCCCCGGTTTCCAGTTCAGCCAGTGGAACGGCTTCATGGCGCCAAAGGGCACGCCGCAGCCGATCGTCGATAAGCTGAGCCACGCCATCACGGACGTACTGAGCCGGCCCGACATCAAAGCCTCATGGGAAGCGCAAGGCGCCACGCCCATGGTGATGACGCAGCCCGAGTTTGCCGCTTTCATGCAAACTCAGGTCGACAAATGGGCCAAGGTAATCAAGGCCAATCACATCGCGCTGATTAAGTAGGCCGCATTTGTTTCCCGGATGCGGTGCGGGCGAAACGATGCACCGCTGTTCCGGGACCTTCTCAAACTGGGTATTGTGACGATCCCGGGTCTGCAGCGCACCACTTCGTGCTGCGCTAGGCCCGGGAAACAGCAGTGGGTGAGTCATGAATGATGTTGCCGCGCAGAACGCCGCCGCGATCAAAAGCGAAGAGCATTGGACCGAAAAGCCGGGCGGCGTGAAGCTGTTCCTGTTCGAGAAATATGCGGCCGATCCGAAAGCGACGGCGGGCACCATCCTGTTCGTGCATGGCTCTTCGATGGCGGCGCAGCCGACCTTCGACCTGCAGGTGCCGGGCCGGCCGGATTCCTCGGCCATGGATTTCTTCGCCAAGAACAACTTCGACTGCTGGTGCGTCGACATGGAGGGCTACGGCCGCTCCACCAAGGATCGCGACAACAACGCACCGATCGCGCAGGGCGCCGACGATTGCCTCGCCGCCGCGACCTATATCCAAAAGTTGCGCGGCAACCGGCCGTTCCTGGTCTACGGCATTTCGTCGGGGGCGCTGCGCGCCGCGCTGTTTGCGCAGCGCCATCCGGCGCTGGTCGCCCGGCTCGCGCTCGACGCCATGGTGTGGACCGGCGAAGGCTCGCCGACCTTGGCCGAGCGGCGCAAGAAGCTTCCAGAATTCCAGGCCAAGAAGCGCCGGCCCATCGACAAGGCCTTCATCCATTCGATCTTCGACCGCGATCATCCGGGCACGGCCGAGGAGAAGGTCATAGATGCCTTTGCCGATGCGGTGATCGCCTTGGACACCTCGGTGCCGACCGGCACCTATGTCGATATGTGCGCGCATCTGCCGGTGGTCGATCCCGACAAGATCACGGTGCCGACACTGATCATGCGCGGCCAATGGGACGGCATCGCCGGCTTTTCCGACCTCGTGAAGTTTTTCGAGCGGCTGCCCAATCCCGACAAGCAATTCGCCGTCATGCCCGGCATCTCGCACGCCAGCTTCCAGCAGAAAAACTATATACTGGTCTATCACATCCTGTTCAGCTTCTTCACGCAGCCGGCGCCGATTTACCGCGGCTAATCAAGGATCCTCATCATGGCATTTTCCTCGTGGCGCGGCGTGGTCGGCATGATCAATCCGACCATGCGGCCGGGAGTGACCGAAGAGGTCTGCCGGCTGTTGCCGGAAGGCATCGGGCTCATTCCGCTGTTCTTGAACATCCGGCGCGGCGCCGAGGACGAGTTCAAGACCATGATGCCGCATTACGAAAAACTCGTCGCCGTGCTCGCCGAGGAGAAATGCGATCTCATCCATCCGCACGGCGCACCGCCCTTCATGGTGCTCGGCCGCAAGGGCGAGGCAAAGATCGTGGCCGCCTGGGAGAAGAAATACAAAGTGCCGGTCATGAGCGTGGCGCAGAACCACGTGAACGCACTGCATGCGTTGCGCGCTAAGAGTTTTGTTGGCGCGACGTATTTTCCCGCAAAGCTCAATGCCGTATTCGCGAAATATTTCGAGGACGCCGGCTTCAAGGTGCGCGGCATGGAAGGCATCGACGTGCCGTTCAACCAGGTGCAGACGCTCTCCGGCGAGCAGGTCTACGCCCACATCAAGAAGCATTTCGTCAAGGCCAAAGGCGCCGACGCGATCTACATGCTCGGCTCCGGCTGGCGCACGCTCAACATCATCGCCATGCTGGAGCAGGACCTGCAGGTGCCGGTGGTGCATCCGGTGCCGGCGCGGGTCTGGGAGATTCAAAAACGGCTGCATGTGCGCCAGCCGGTCAAAGGCTTTGGCCAATTGCTGGAGGCCTTTCCGTGAGACAGCGCGCGCTCGCAATGCTTAGCGCCGCGATGCTTGCGATCGCAGCAGGCGCGGCCCACGCCCAGTCGGTCGAGCAGTTCTACAAGGGCCACCAGATCACCATGGTGGTCGGCACCTCGCCGGGCGGCATCAACGACATCTCGGCGCGCTTTGTGGCGCGCTATCTGGGCAAATACATTCCCGGCAATCCGGCGATCGTGGTGGAGAACCAGCCCGGCGCCGGCGGCATCACCTCGGCCAACCGGCTGGCCAACACGTTTGCTCACGATGGCTCGGTGATCGCCAAGCTCGAGCGCGCGGTGCCGCTCCTTGCCATCCAGGGCGATCCCAACGTGCATTTCGATCCGCTGAAGCTGACGTGGCTCGGCAGCCTGTCATCGTACGCCAACGACGCGTACCTGATGCTGGTGATGGCGCCGAACCCGATCAAATCGGTCGCAGAGCTGAAACAGCCCGGCCATTCGATCACGCTCGGCGGCGACAATGCCGCGTCCAGCAACGTGATCTTCGCCACCATCGCCAAGGAGATTCTCGGCCTCAATACCAAAGTCGTCAGCGGCTATACCGGCGCGGCGCCGCTGTTTCTCGCCATGCAACGCGGCGAGATCGACGGCCAAGTGGTCGGCTACAGCTCGGTGCGCACCGGCCAGCGCGACCTGTGGAATCGCCACGCCTTCCGCGCGCTGATGCAGTTCGGCCGCAAGACCCGGCACCCTGATTTCGCCGACATCCCGACCGGCGACGAGCTGGCGCCCGATGCAGCAGCGCGGGCGCTGCTCAATTTCGCCGAGCTGCAGTTTTTCATCTCGCTGCCGTTCGCCGCACCGCCTGGTGTACCGGAGGACCGCGCCAAGGCGCTGCAAACGGCGTTCATGCAGATGTGCAAGGATCCGGAAGTGATCGCTGCGGCCGAAAAGCTCGGCATCGACATGAGCCCGATCGATGCCGAAGCCGTCCGCAGCGCGATCGCTAAAGCAGCGGCGACGCCGCGCGATGTCATCGACCGCTACAACGCGCTGGTCGGACGCCGGCATTGACCGGCGCCCGCGGCGGCGCGAGATTCGTCCTCACGACTATGAGCCAAGAGTTTGAGCCAAGAGTTTGAGCCAAGAGTTTGAACCAAGAATTTGAGGCAAGGATGGAGCGCATCATGGCCTACACGCTCGACCAATTCTGCACCGACCTCTCGGCAGCGCTGCAAGCCAAAGGCAATGCCGGGCTGCCGGAGATCGCGAACAAACTGTCGGACCTTCTGAACAATCCCGACTTCGTCGCGGCGTCGTTTGCCGACGACACCCCGCCCGGCAAACGCGAGCTGTGGCACGATCCGCAGACCGACGCTTACGTGCTGGCGCACGTGCAGGAAGGCGGCAAGACCGGCAAGCCGCACAGCCACGGCGCCTCCTGGGCGATCTACGGAACCGCCCGCGGCGTGACCGAGATGACCGAGTGGCGGCGGGTCAATCCGGCCGGCGAAGACGGCGTGGTGCTGGAGAAGGCCAAGGCGTACGCGCTCCGGCCCGGCGACACCCAGGCTTACGGTCCCGGCGTGATCCATTCGACCGCGCACCCGCAAAAGGCCTGGGTGATCCGCATCACCGGAACCGACCTCGACGCCATCCCGCGCTACCACTTCCGCGCCAAGACCGACCGCATCGTCGAGCAGGTGTGAGCGCTGGGAACCCCGGGAGCCGCGCCCCCGGAGCGGCCAGGCCCACTATCTGCAAACTTTTGTAAATTAAGGGCTTTTTGCGCGGTGGCGGGAGCGACGGGGCTCGAACCCGCGACCTCTAGCGTGACAGGCTAGCGCTCTAACCAACTGAGCTACGCCCCCGCGGGCGCGCTGGGCAGTTAAGGCCCGCACCTCTCCAAGTCAAGGATTTCCGGGCTCATCTTAATGCCTTAGAGGCGCCACAAGCGCGCCCGACAAAATGCGACCATGCCGAAAACATCGGTGGAATCGGCAAAACAAGCGTAGTCAGGCAGATTCGAATCGTCTAACTGCAACACTGGCGAGGGGCGCACTCATTCCCCGACCCCGCTTCATCGAGGAGGGCCTAATGGCAACCAAACCAGCCACTACCGTTACACTGAAGCACCTTGCGGCAGCCCTTGCCGAAGACAATGAGATTTCGAAAAAGCAATCCGAGACCATCCTCGGCGGACTGGTCAGTCAGATCGTCAAGCATCTGAAAAAGGGCGAGCGCATCCGCATCGGCGGCCTCGGCATCCTGCAGGTTCGCAAGCGGGCCGCGCGCATGGGCCGCAATCCCGCGACCGGCGAGCCGATCCAGATCAAGGCGAGCAAGAAGGTCGCGTTCCGCGCTTCGAAAGAACTCAAGGAAGCGATCTGATTCGGACGTCGGGGGAATGGCGCACGGATGACGGAAGGCGGAGCGTCCGTCTTCCGTCGTCTGCCGCTCACTGCCGACGGTCGAGCCACCACGGGGCGAGCGTTTTCGCTTTACCGATGGAGGCTCGATCGGGCTTGCCGGGCCGACGCTCGAAAGGCGAGGCTGGTGGGCGGTGACGGCGTCGCCCAATCAAGCGAAATCAATCGCTTAGAAAAAGGTGCGACAAATTAGGTCCCTTTGCAGCGCAAAGGGAATTTTCACTGAGTGTCACACCTCAGCCGAGCGCGGGATTTCCCTTCCCGATCAAAGTCGCACTTCGCCGGGCAGCCGCGCTCGACGAAGATATGGTCTTGTCTCTGGGTCCAATAACGCCAGATGCCGCGCCGACCCGCCTTGATCACGCAAGCCGATGTTGCGCGGATCATCCGCGCCGCCAAACAGGCCGGCGCCGCTAGCGTCGAAATCCCGATCGGCGGTCAGATCGTGCGCGTCCAGCTTGATCCGCTCACCGATGCAGCCGAGGGCCGCGGCAGCGGGGCGTCGGTGGCCCCGGTCGCCCGTTATCGGGATTTCCATCTTTGATAGCTGGCCTGCAACGACGGACATTTGGACGGGCTGTCCGCGAGTGACCGGCAATGATAATCGCCGTCTTGTCCGGTTTTTGGCGAAACCGGGTGCAGGCCAGTAGGCGCCCTCAGCACTTGCTACGCAAGAAGAGGAAAATTCGGATCAATGAGGGGCTTGTCGCCAGATTTCTTGTATTCCAAGAATCTGTTCATTACTGCCCAAGCCCTGACAAGTACCTCCATTAGCTTAGGTGTCGAAGTAGTCGCCGAATAATTTCCGTGCCGCGCATTTTTCGATGCCTCTGTAATAAATGTCAGATAATCTTTCGATACGTTGAGAACACGCCGCATTTCTTCCCAGGCAGCTTTTTCGTTCAGGCTGGGAGCGACCATCCTACGAATGGTGTCCATAACGCGAGCACAATTCACAACCGCATTATTTGGGATAATCAGACTTTCCACCAAATCTTTGAATGCTCGAATAACGGCAATATCGGAAGATACTATACCGGCGATTTGTTGAGTGCTGTTCAAATCATATGCTGTGCATTGCTGCGATAGCGCGGCTAATTGCGTCCTCATCAAATCTGGCTTTTGTCTTGGTCTTATTATGGTATCCACGACGGTTATCAATCCTGCACCTGACTGAAAACCAATTAGATTGACGGCCATCCGTGCATAATCCCATGCCGTCGCCCATAAATCTTGCAAATACTGTTCTTCGTATCTGTCTAAGTCGCATTCGAGTCTAATGTTCGAATTGGCGATTTCGCATCTGATCGCGACCTGTACAGTTCCCCCCATTATGGTATTCGTTGCCGAACTCTTATGACCGATAATCATGCTCCGCGGCATGACTTGTCCTAAGAAGACTACGGTATCCATGATACGCTCACCCCAAGCTCGACCACAAGAAAACGCTGCCACAGCGAAGACTAGGAGACTGATGGCGGCCCTTTTGCGAAGCCTAAAGCAAAATCGGCTAAGAGTCTTGGGAAGAGGAAAGCTTACCGCGCGTTTGTTGGCCAAGATATTTGAAATGTCGTGTTAATGGCCGGCTTGATTGGAATTTCGAAGAACCAACGATCGTCCCAAGTGATGCCGCGTTGGATCGCAAAGGTGCGGACGCGTGCCATTTCGCGCCGCGTCGGCTCGGAGGCACCGGACTCCCAATTCGACACAGTGCCCTGCGAGACGCCGGCGACCTCTGCCATGACTTTTTGCGAGAGTCTCAAGATGTTTTTCCGAACATTTTGGATCGGGTTCTTGGCCGACCGATGCAATAAGTCCCTTCGGATTCGGCGCGCCTGCTCTGCAATCTTCGGCAAGGACGAGATTGGAACCGCCAATGACGTCTTGCCATCCTCGCCCGTGACGACAAGTATTCCGTCCTCGAAACGCCACTCCGACTTAGCAGCCCGAATCATTTTCCGCAGTGCTTTATTCGGACCCTAAATTGCAAGCAGTTTCCTATTAGGCTTATGGTATAGGTGCGCCACTAAGAACACTGTCATTTCAAGTGGATAACCCCTTTGGTGGGCGGTGACGGACTCGAACCGCCGACTTTCTGCGTGTAAAGCAGACGCTCTACCAACTGAGCTAACCGCCCTTGCAGGCAGATGTATCGCCGCGCAGGGCCGTCGTGCAAGCGCCTTGCGGGCATGAAGGTCTTTGCGCGCTCAGCCGCTATCGCCATTACGTGAGAGTCAGGGGGAGAAACGCTGTGATCCGTATCGTAAGTCTGACGCTTGCTTGGCTTCTCGCGAGCGCCGTTGTGGCGTTGGCGCAGTTTCCACCCCAGCCGGCGGCACCGAAGTGCGCGTCGCTGTCGCAAGGCACGCCGCAGGAGCGCGCCGCCTGTGGGCCGGACGTGACCAAGTTCTGTCAGGCGGAGCTGAAAACCAATGAATGCGACGTGTTCGCCATTCTTGGCTGCCTGCAGCGCAATCGCGCCCGTCTCGGCGCCCCGTGCCGGCAGGTGCTGACCAGCAACGGCCAATAAGCGCGTCACGTTCAGCAATCGGCCCCGCGCCGCAGCGCTGACCGCAACAGCGTCCCGATCTCAGTCGCGATCGAACATCGCCACTGAAGGCGCGCTGCCGTGCTCGACCGCTTCCGCATCGGCCCAAGACGGCCCGCGCGCGACGTGCTCGGCAAGCTTGACCCAGGATTGCGCCAGCGTCAGCCAGAGCGCCTTGTCGCTTTCGTCTTCGGAGCGCTGTGCCATCGCAACGCACTCCTCAGCATAGCGGCGGTGGTTGGCTGTAGTCCCCATGACAGTCCCCTACGCATACGGACACCTTCGCGATATCAGCCGCTAATTCGGCCATGACGGGATCGCCCGATGGCCGAATGCGGGCAATCAAGGCAAAAATCGCGGCAGGGGAACACGGCCAGCATTGCATCGGCCTCATACCTTTGGCTTGCCCCACTGGACTGTCCGCGGCGACCCCTAACAGCACGCTACTTTGGCATGCACATTATTCATAGCTGCACTGCAGCATAAATTGTGCACCACAGCATCAATCGGCTTATATTCCTTCCGTGATTCCGGCTCGAGCCGGAGAAAGGATGCAAAATGTTCTACTCACTTGTCCGCTACCTGCAGGCGTGGAAGCACTACGGCGTGGCGATCCGCGAACTGTCCACCCTGGATGACCGCGAACTGGCCGATCTCGGCATTACCCGCTCCGATATTCCGCAAATCGCCTGGGACCACGCGCGGCGCTAAATCCGAACCGCACAAGCCGAAAACAAAAAGCCAGCGCCCGCCTCGTGCGGGCGCTGGCTTTTTCGGACCTCGACAGCGCGTTACGAGCCGGCCGGCTCCATGCCCTTGGATTTGATGACCGGCTTGGCGTGGGGACCGGACAGGAATTGGACCAGCCCGCGTGCGGCCGCCCCATCCTTTGCGGCCGCAGCTACACCGGCCGCGTAGACCGTGAAGTTCTGGATCTCGGGCGGCAGCGGTCCGACCAGCGTTACGCCAGGCACCGGCAGAATTTCGCTGATCTGGTGGATGCCGAGCTCGGCCTCGCCGTCGGCGATATGGGCGGCGACCTCGCCGCCCTGCACCAGCACCGCCTTGGCATTGACCTCCTTGGCGATGCCGAGCCGCTCCAACAGCTTGCCGACATAGATGCCGCTCGAGCCGCCCGCCTTCGGATCGATATAGGCTACCGATTTGGCGGCGAGCAGCGCGTGCTTGAATGCGTCGACTGTCGAAATGTCGGGCAGCGGCGCGCCGGCCTTGACCACCACGCCAACGCCGGTGCGCGCCAGATCGGCGCGGCTGCCGGGCACGACCTTGCCGTCCTTCGCCAAACCCTCGATCGCCTCGGGCGTCAGCACGGCGACGTCGAAAGCTTCGCCGCCTTCGCGGATCAGCTTCAGATGCTGGCCGACCGTGCGGTAGGTGACGTTGACCTTGTTGCCGGTCTCTTTCTCGTACTGCGCGGCAAGCGGCGTGAGCACCTGCTTGAACGCGCCACCGGAGATGACGGTGACGTCGGCGGCTTGGGCGGATTGCGACATGGCGACCTGTGTTACCTGTGCGATGATGAATGACGACGCAATTGCGAAGAACGCGGACTTCAGCGGCATGGCACCACGTCCCATCGTTTGTACAGCCCCATGATCTCGGCCTTGACCACCGTGTTGAAGTGCAGATTGAAGCCGACCACCGCAGCCGGGCGGCGCCATGGGCTGCTTCCTTTATCCCCTCGCGGCCAAAGATAGACGGCCGCACCGGTGGAGGAAAGCTGACGTTGGCGGCGAACGCAGGTGCGTGGTAGCGAAGCCGCATGGCGGTGTTTCCACTCGCCGAGGCGGCCGCGCTGTTGCCCGCGCGCGGCGCATTGATCGGCCTTGATCTCGGCACCAAGACGATCGGCGTTGCGGTCAGCGATCCGGACCGCCGCGTCGCCGCGCCGGTCGAGACCATTGCGCGCAAGCGCTTTGCGTCGGATGCCGAACGCATCCTGGCGCTCGCCGCCGAGCGCCGCGCCGTCGGCTGTGTGCTCGGCCTGCCGGTCAATATGGACGGCAGCGAAGGCCCGCGCGCCCAGGCGACCCGCGCCTTCGCCCGCAATCTCGCCAGACTCACCGAACTGCCGATTGCGCTGTGGGACGAACGGCTTTCGACCGCCGCCGTCGAACGCGCTCTGATTGCCGCAGACGCGAGCCGCGCCAAGCGCAAGGCCGTGATCGACCAGCACGCCGCGACCTACATCCTGCAAGGCGCGCTCGACCGGCTGACGAAGGGCTGAGAGCCGCCCTCGCCTGCGCGCCCTCGCCCGGTTCCAAATGTTTCCGGTGCATCACTGCGCCGCGCCGCCCTCGGCAGGCTTGCCGGGACGCAGCGGTTGGGCCTATACGACGGCTTTAATGACCAAGGCTCTGCCGCCGACCCGTCACATCATTTCGATCAACGACCTCAGCAACAAGGAGATCGAGACGATCTTCGAGGTCGCCCACGGGTTTTTGCAGGAACTTGCCGATCGCAACGTGCCGTACCGGATCGGGCAAAGCACCAATCTGGCGGCCAAATGCATTCTGGCGAGCCTGTTCTACGAGCCGTCGACGCGCACCCGGCTGTCGTTCGAAAGCGCCATGCTGCGGCTCGGCGGCGCCAATATCACCAGCGCCGATCCGGCGGTGAGCTCCGCCGCCAAGGGCGAAAGCCTCGCCGACACCATCCGGGTCATCAATAATTACTGCGATATCGTCGTCATCCGTCATCCGCGCGACGGTGCGGCGCGGCTCGCCGCCGAGTATTCGCAAATTCCGGTGATCAATGGCGGCGACGGCAGCCATGAGCATCCGACCCAGACCTTGTGCGACCTGTTCACCTTGCGCTCCAAGAACAAGAGCCTGCGCAACATGAAGGTCGCGATCTCCGGCGATCTCAAAGGCAGCCGCACCATTCATTCGTTCGTCTATGCGCTGGCGCGGTTCGGCGCCACCATCGATCCCCTGCCCGCACCCGGCATGGAGCTGCCGGCCCACGTCGACCGCCGCCTGCGCGAAGAGTTTCACAGCCGCATGGTGTCGAAGGGATCCGGCGAGGCGGAGGGCGGCGCGATCGATGCGCTCTACGTCACCTCCGACCAGCCGCATCAGCTCGCGCTGATCCCGGAGCCCGAGAAACACGAGGACATCGTTCGCAAGAAGATCGACGCCGTCTATGTGACGCGTTTTCAGAAAGAGCGCTGGGCCGAGAAGGAGCGGCCCTATCCCAAGATCGACGCCAAGTTCATGCGCGACGAGAAATATTCGGAAGCGAGCGTCATGCACCCCTTGCCGCGCGTCAACGAGCTCGACGTTTCGCTCGACAAGGATCGCCGCGCCATCTACTTCCAGCAGGCCGCTTACGGCGTGCCGGTGCGCATGGCGCTGATCTCGCTCCTTCTCCATCTGCACAAGAACAAATCGCTGCATCAATTTCCCGGCGGTTTTACCAAGCCGGAGCACTCCTTCTACTGCCAGCCGATCGGCACCGGCCTGCAGTGCGGCAATGCCAATTGCATCACCGGCGATCCTTCCGAACGGCAGTACGCGGCCAACAAGTTTTATGTGATCGAGGAGACGTCGCGGCATCGCTGCAAATTGCGCTGCCTCTATTGCGAGACCGACGTCGAGGATGGGGCCGCCGCGCACTTTGCCGTCGGCGACCTGACCCGCCGCACCTATTCGGTCGGGCTTGCGGCGCTGGCGCGCACCACGGCCGACAAGCTCAAGCACCTCGTGATCTATCCGAACGAGGCCGAGGCGGAGCGCGCCGGATTCTCCGCGCGCGACACCGGCAAGAAGGCGCACGCCGGTTAGGCCCGGCAGGCTCATGTCCGGCATGTCGCTCTGGTTCACTTATGTCGACGCATTCGTGTTCGGCTATCTGTGCGGCTCGATTCCGTTCGGCGTGATCCTGACGCGCTTTTCCGGTGCGCCCGACGTGCGCAGCATCGGCTCCGGTAATATCGGCGCCACCAACGTGCTGCGCACCGGCCGCAAGGCGCTCGCCGCCGCGACCTTGCTCGGCGACATGCTCAAGGGCACTTTTGCGGTGCTGATTGCCGGCTTTATTTTCGGCCGCCATGCCGCGCTATGCGCTGCCCTTGGCGCCTTCTTGGGTCACCTGTTTCCGCTCTGGCTCGGCTTCAAAGGCGGCAAGGGCGTCGCCACCTATATCGGCCTGTTGCTCGGCCTCGCGTGGCCGGCCGCGCTGTTCTTCGGCGCCATCTGGCTCGCCGTCGCGGCGCTGACCCGCTACTCCTCGCTCGCCGCGCTCACCGCCAGCGTGCTGACGCCGTTCTTTCTGTGGTGGTGGGGCGCGCGCCTGGAAGCCGAGTTATTCGCGTTACTCACGGCACTGCTCTGGTTCATGCACCGCGCAAACATCGCCCGGCTGGCACGCGGCTCCGAGAGCAAGATCGGGCGCGCGGCGTAATTCCCTTGCGCTTATCTACCCCGCCTGTGCGATTGTAGACTACGCTTGCAGCAAAAGAGCCGGCATCGAGTGGCGGGGGCAGCGTGAACGACAGCCGAAGCGGCGTCCAACTCAGCGACGAGCAGCGCATCGATTGGCTGCGGCTGATCCGCAGCCAGAACATCGGACCGCGAACGTTTCGCGCTCTGCTCAACCATTGCGGCGGCGCACGCGCGGCGCTCGAAGAGCTGCCGGTGTTGGCGCGGCGCGGCGGCGGCACCATGGCGCCGAAGATCTGTTCGCGCGCCGAAGCCGAGCGCGAGATCGAGGCGGCGGAACGATTCGGCGCGCGCTTTGTGGCGCTTGGCGAAGCCGATTATCCGCGCCGGCTGCAGGCGATCGACGATGCGCCGCCGCTTTTGGCAATGCACGGCAATCGCGCGGCGCTGGCTTTGCCGGCGGTCGCGGTGGTCGGTTCGCGCAATGCCTCGGCGGCCGGCCTGAAAATCACCGAGCGCATCGCGCGCGGGCTCGCCGACGCGGGCTTCGCGATCGTGTCCGGTCTCGCCCGCGGCATCGACGCGGCGGCGCACCGCGCCAGCCTCGAAGCAAGCGGCACCATCGCGGTGCTGGCCGGCGGGCTCGACCGGCTCTATCCGCCCGAGCATGCCGAGTTAGCCGAAGACATTTTGGCTAACGGCATCGTGCTCACCGAGATGCCGTTCGGCTGGGAGCCGCGGGCGCGCGATTTTCCCCGCCGCAACCGCCTGATCTCCGGGCTGGCGCTCGGCGTCGTCATCGTCGAGGCGGCGAAACGTTCGGGCTCGCTGATCACGGCGCGGCTGGCGCTCGAGCAGGGCCGCGAAGTGTTTGCCGTGCCGGGCTCGCCGCTCGATCCGCGCGCCGAAGGCACCAACGGCCTCCTCAAGCAGGGAGCGACCCCGGTAACCGAAGCCGCCGACATTATATCCGTGCTGCAGCCGATCATGGGCACCGACTTCCCGATGCGCGAGCCGGATCAAATGTCCGGCGGCGAGCTGTCCGAGCACGGCGAGCCGGCCGCCGACGAGCGCGCCCGCGTGCTCGACCTGCTCAGCCCCGCGCCGGTCTCGATCGACGATCTGGTGCGGCTGTCCAAAACGTCGCCGCGCGCGGTCCGCATCGTGCTGCTCGAGGTCGAAATCGCCGGCCGCCTCGAACGCCACGGCGGCGGTCTGGTGTCGCTGATCTGAACGGTGGCGAAGTGAACCAGCCACCTTGTCCGCACAGGCTGACGCGCCGGACGTTGTTGGGTGCAGTCCCGACGCTGGCGCTTGCGGCCGGCGCCGCCGCCGAACCTGCCGAGTCGTTCGACCATTTTCTCGCACAGCTCCGCGCTGATGCGACAGCACGCGGGGTTTCGCGCGCAACCTTCGACGTCGCATTCGCCGGCGTCACGCCGGATCCCGCGGTGATGGGAGCAATGCGGCGCGAGCCGGAATACGGCAAGCCGATGGCTGCATACCTGGCGGGCCTCGTGTCGCCGGCGCGCATTACCGGCGGACAGCGCAAGCTGGCGCAATGGGCCGACACGTTGCGCGGGGCGCAGCAGCGCTTCGGCGTCGACCCAGCGATCCTGGTCAGCATCTGGGGCATCGAATCCGGATTCGGCGGAGCGCCCGGCGCGTGGGACGTATTTCGCTCGCTGGCGACGCTGGCGCAGGCACGTTTTCAGCACCCGCTGTTCCGCAACGAATTGCTCAGTGCTTTGGACATCCTGCAGCAAGGACGGATTGCGCGCCGCCAATTGGTCGGCTCATGGGCCGGCGCCATGGGTCAGCCGCAGTTTCTGCCGTCGAGCTATCTGCGCTACGCCGTCGATTTCGACGGCGACGGCCGCGCTGACATCTGGTCCAGCGTGCCGGACGTGCTCGGCTCCATCGCCAATTATCTGCAAAAGTTCGGCTGGCGCGCCGGGCTGCCGTGGGGCTTTGAAGTCGTTGTGCCGCAACAATTCGATTTTCGCACAAGCCGCGGCGCGTTGCGGCAGTGGGCCGAGCGCGGCTTTCGCCGCGCCGACGGCGGCACGCTGCCCGACGCGGGCGCGGCGATCCTGTTCTTTCCGACCGGCGCTTCCGGCCCGGCGCTTCTGGTCACCGATAATTTCCTCGTCGTCAAAACCTTCAACAATTCGGATGCCTACGCGCTCGCGGTCGGCATCCTCTCCGACCGGATGCGCGGCGCCGGCCCGCTCCGCGCCGCCTGGCCGGCCGACGATTACCAGCCGTCGCGCAGCGAGCGCATCACGCTGCAACGCCGGCTCGCCGCGCTCGGCTTCAAGATCGCCGATTTCGAGGGGCATCTCGATTTCGACCTGCGCGACGCGGTCCGCGAGATGCAGCGGCGCTTCGGTATGGTCGCCGACGGCTATCCGAGCCGCGCCTTCCTGCGGCGGCTGGGTGTCCAGGGTCGGTGATTCCAGCGCGCTTAAGCCGCATCCGAGACGCCAAACAACCCCTCCGGGCGGCCGTTTTGCTCGTGGAATGTCGGGTCGTCGACGCGGTTTATATCGCCATCAGGCCGCCGGGTTCCGTGGGCAACGATTTGACAGGCGGGGTCGCATTACCCATGTTCCGGCGGCTCGGTTGCGGCCAGATGCCTCGTTTTTCAGCAAAAGTCACGTAGGAACAGTCAGTTAGCATGGACCTGGTACTGGTAGAATCGCCCGCCAAGGCGAAAACGATCAATAAATACCTGGGCCGCGGCTACGAGGTCCTGGCGTCGTTCGGCCATGTCCGCGACCTGCCGGCCAAGAGCGGCTCGGTCGATCCGGACCACAATTTCCGCATGCTCTGGGAGGTCGACCCGAAGGCCCAGAAGCGGCTCAACGACATCGCCAAGGCAGTCAAGGGCGCCGACCGGCTCATTCTCGCCACCGACCCCGACCGCGAGGGCGAGGCGATCTCCTGGCACGTCCTCCAGGTGCTCAAGGACAAGAAGGCGCTCAACGGTCAGCCGATCGAGCGCGTGGTGTTCAACGCCATCACCAAGCAAGCGGTGACCGAGGCGATGAAGCACCCGCGCACCATCGACCAGGCGCTGGTCGACGCGTACCTCGCCCGCCGCGCGCTCGACTATCTGGTCGGCTTCACGATCTCGCCGGTGCTATGGCGAAAACTGCCCGGCGCACGCTCGGCCGGACGCGTGCAGTCGGTGGCGCTCCGCCTCGTCTGCGATCGCGAACTCGAGATCGAAAAGTTCGTCCGGCAGGAATACTGGTCGCTCGTCGCCACGCTCGCTACGCCGCGCCAGGAAACGTTCGAGGCGCGTCTGGTCGGCGCCGACGGCAAGAAGCTGCAGCGCCTCGACATCGGCTCGGGCGCCGAGGCCGAAGCGTTCAAGCGCGCGCTGGAAAGCGCGGCGTTCACGGTCGCTGCGGTCGAAGCGAGACCGCTCAAACGCAACCCGCAGCCGCCGTTCACCACCTCGACCCTGCAGCAGGAGGCGAGCCGCAAGTTCGGCTTTGCGCCGGCGCACACCATGCGGGTGGCGCAGCGGCTCTATGAAGGCATCGACATCGGCGGCGAGTCGGTCGGCCTGATCACCTATATGCGGACCGACGGCGTGCAGATTGCCGACGAAGCCATCGCCGCCGCGCGCCGGCTCATCGAGGGCGATTATGGCGCCCGTTATGTGCCGAACGCGCCGCGCCGCTACGAGACCAAGGCCAAGAACGCGCAGGAGGCCCACGAAGCGATCCGGCCGACCGACCTTTCCCGCCGGCCGCGCGACGTCAAACGGCATCTCGATGCCGATCAGGCCAGGCTCTACGAACTGATCTGGCTGCGCACGGTGTCGAGCCAGATGGAATCCGCCGAGCTCGAGCGCACCACCGTCGACATCAACGCCAAGGTCGCCGACCGCCTGCTCGATCTGCGCGCCACCGGCACGGTGATCAAATTCGACGGCTTTCTCACCGTCTATCAGGAAGGCCGCGACGAGGATCCCGAGGACGAGGAATCGCGCCGACTCCCGGAGATGAGCGCGGGCGAGCGGCTGACCAAACGCGCGATCGCCGCCGACCAGCATTTCACCGAACCGCCACCGCGTTATTCCGAGGCCTCGCTGGTCAAGCGCCTGGAGGAGCTCGGCATCGGCCGGCCCTCGACCTATGCGTCGATCCTGCAAGTGCTCAAGGACCGCAAATACGTCCGGCTCGACAAGCGGCGGCTTTATCCCGAGGACCGCGGCCGCATCGTCGTCGCGTTTCTGGAAAGCTTTTTTGCCAAATATGTCGAGTACGACTTTACCGCCGGGCTCGAAGAGCAGCTCGATCTCATTTCCAACAACGAAATTGCGTGGCGCGAGGTGCTGCGCGATTTCTGGCGCGACTTCATCGGCTCGGTCGACGACATCAAAGACTTGAAGATATCCCAAGTCATCGACGCGCTGGACGCGTTGCTGGCGCCGCATCTGTTTCCGCCGCGCACCGATGGCGGCGATTCGCGGCAATGCCCGAATTGCAGCGGCGGAAGGCTGACGCTGAAGCTCTCCAAATTCGGCGCCTTCATCGGCTGCTCGAACTACCCGGAGTGCCGCTATACCAGGCCGCTGTCGGCGCCGGGCGAAGGCGGTGCTGAGATCGGCACCAAGGTGCTCGGCGTCGATCCGGAGAGCGGCCTCGAAGTGACGCTGCGCAGCGGCCGGTTCGGTCCGTATGTGCAGCTCGGCGAAAGCGTCGATGGCGAGAAGCCGAAGCGTGCCGGCCTGCCCAAGGGCACGTCGCCGGAAGACGTCGATCTGAAAAGGGCGCTGCAGCTGCTGTCGCTGCCGCGCGAAGTCGGCCGCCATCCCGAAGACGGCGAGCCGATCCGCGCCGGCATCGGCCGGTTCGGACCTTACGTGCAGCACGTCAAGACCTATGCCAATCTGGAATCGGCCGATGACGTGTTCACCATCGGGCTCAACCGCGCGGTGACGCTGATCGCCGAGAAGGTGGCGCGCGGCCCGCGCTCGCGTCGCTTCGGCGCCGATCCGGGACGGCCGCTCGGCGATCACCCGAGCAAAGGCGGGCCGGTCGTCGCCAAGAACGGCCGCTACGGTCCCTATGTCAGCCATGCCGGCGTCAACGCGACCTTGCCGGCCGACAAGACGCCCGAGACGGTTACGCTGGATGAAGCGGTTGCGCTTCTCGATGCGCGCGCCGAGCGCGGCGCGGCGCCGAGCGCAAGGCGACGCAAGAGCGCGCGTGCCGCACCGGCGGCGGCGCGACCGAGCAAACGTCCCGCCCCCAAGGCACCCACCAATGCACCGAAGAAGCCGGCGGCATCGGCCGGCAAGAAGTCAGCACGCAGGTCGACGCAAGCTGCCGAATAATCTTTCCAGCCCATATCGTTGTTCATGGGCGCAACGCGCAGGGCACTCCAGGTGAGCCGCGCCAAAGACCGCGCCCTGCCCTCGCGCGACGAGTTGCTCGCCTTCGTGCGCGAGCGTAGCGGCAAGGTCGGCACCCGCGAGATCGCCCGCGCCTTCGGCGCCAAGAATGCCGACCGCGCCGCGCTCAAGCGCATGCTGCGCGAACTTGCCGACGCCGGACAGATCGAGCACCGGCGCAAGCGACTGCATCAGGCCGGCGCGCTGCCGCCTGTGGTGCTTGCCGACATCACCGGCCGCGACAGCGACGGCGAATTTCTGGCGCGCCCGACCGAATGGGACGAACAGGCCCATGGCGCGGCGCCCGTCATCCATATCGTGCGGCCGCGCCGCGCCCGGCCGGGCGAAGCCGCCGGCGTCGGCGATCGCGCGCTGCTTCGCATCGAGCGGGCCGGCGAAGAGACCACCGGACGCGTCATCAAGCTCATCGACCGCGCCAAGCATCGCGTGCTCGGCATTTTCCGCGGCCTGCCCGGCGGCGGCGGGCGGCTGGTGCCGATCGACAAAAAGCAGCTCGGTCGTGAGCTGGCGATTCCGGCCGGCGCGACAGCTGCGGCCGTGGACGGCGATCTCGTCTCGGTCGACGTCGCGCGCCACGGCCGGCTCGGCCTGCCGTCCGGCTCCGTGGTCGAACGGCTCGGCTCGATCAAGAGTGAGCGCGCGGTCAGCCTGATCGCCATCCATGCTCACGGCATTCCGCAGGAGTTTTCGCGCGCGGCGCTTGCCGAGGCCGCGGCGGCACGGCCGGCGACCCCTGCCGGACGCGAAGATTGGCGCGACGTGCCGTTCGTCACCATCGATCCGCCCGACGCCAAGGATCACGACGACGCTGTCCACGCCGTGCCCGACAGCGATCCGCGCAATGCCGGCGGCCACATCATTACGGTCGCGATCGCCGACGTGGCGCACTATGTGCAGACCGGCTCGGCGCTCGATCGCGCCGCCGCCGAGCGCGGCAACTCGGTCTATTTCCCCGACCGCGTCGTGCCGATGCTACCCGAGCGCATTTCCAACGATCTGTGCTCGCTGCGGCCCGATGAGGACCGCCCTGCCCTTGCGGTGCGCATGATCGTCGGCAGCGACGGCCGCAAGCGCTCGCACACGTTCCATCGCGTGTTGATCCGCTCGGCGGCGCGGCTGCACTACGAGCAGGCGCAGCTCGCGGTGTCCGGCCGCACCGACGAGATCACCGGACCGATCGCGCAAACGGTGCTGGATCCGCTCTATGCCGCCTACCGGGCGGTGCGCCGCGCCCGCGATGAACGCGAGCCACTCGATCTGGAAATCCCCGAGCGCAAGATCGTGCTCAAATCCGACGGCACGGTCGATCGCGTCATCGTTCCGCAGCGGCTGGAATCGCATCGCCTGATCGAGGAGTTCATGATCCTCGCTAACGTGGCGGCAGCGGAGAGCTGCGAGCGCTCCCGGGTGCCGCTTATCTATCGCGTGCACGACGAGCCGTCGCCGGAAAAGCTCAACGCGCTGCGCGAATTCTTGGCGACGCTCGACATCTCCCTGCCGAAGGGCGGCGCGCTGCGGCCCGATGCCTTCAACCGCATCCTGGCGCAGGTCAAGGGGCGCGACGTCGAGCGGCTGGTCAATGAGGTCGTGCTGCGCAGCCAGGCCCAGGCGGAATATTCATCGGAGAATTTCGGCCATTTCGGCCTCAACCTGCGCCGCTACGCCCATTTCACCTCGCCGATCCGCCGCTATGCCGATCTTGTCGTGCATCGCGCGCTGATCCGCGCGTTCAAGTTCGGCACCGATGGCCTGCCCGACGGCGTCACCGCGGCCGAGCTTGCCGAAACCGCTGCCAACATTTCGGTCACCGAGCGCCGCGCCATGAAAGCCGAGCGCGAGACCGCCGACCGGCTGATCGCACATTTCTTGGCCGATCGCGTCGGCGCGGTGTTCGACGGCCATATTTCCGGCGTTACCCGCGCCGGGCTGTTTGTCGAATTGGACGAGACCGGCGCCGACGGCTTTATTCCGGCGCGCGCCATCGGCGACGAATACTTTCGCTTCAACGAGGCCGGCCGCGCGTTTGTCGGCCGCTCGGAAACCCACCGGCTCGGCGATCCGGTGACGGTCGAGCTGGTCGAAGCGGCGCCGGTTGCGGGCGCCTTGCGTTTTCGGCTTGTGCGCCATGCTTCGGCGCGCCCGCAGCGGACTGGACAGCAGCCACAAGCGCAGCGGAAATACGGCCGCGGCCGGCAATCGCGCGGCCGCCGCTGAGCAATGCGGGTGAGTTCGTCTCCATGAATGTCGATATCGGAGAGTCCATGGTCGATGCCGGCGTTGCCGCCGACCGCGCCGAACGCTTGACGCGGACCATGCGCGACCAGACCTTTCCCAACCTGCGGCCGCGGGATTCGGCCACCCTCATCCTGATCGACCGCACCGAGCCGGTGCCCAAAGTGCTGCTCGGCCGCCGCCACCTGCGGCACCGCTTCATGCCCGGCAAATTCGTATTTCCGGGCGGCCGCATCGAACCATCCGATCGGCTGATGGCCGCCATGGCGCCGCTGCACGAGCGCCACGTCGCCCGTCTGATGCAGCGCGTGCGCCGCGCCAGCGCCGTCAAGGCGGCCGCCTTCGCGCTCGCCGCCGTGCGCGAGACCTACGAAGAAACCGGTTTGATGCTCGGCGTTCGGACTGAACGCGCGTTCAAGACGCCGCCTGGCCCCTGGGAGGCCTTCGCCAAGGCGGGCGTCCAGCCGGACCTCAGCGGCATCCACTTCATCGCCCGCGCCATCACCCCGCCGAAGCGGCCGCTACGCTTCGACAGCCGCTTCTTTACCGCCGACGCTTCGGCGGTGGCGCATCGGATCGAGGGCTTGGTCGGTCCCGACACCGAATTGGTCGAACTGGTGTGGCTGCCGATCACGCAAGCACGCACGCTCGACATGCCGGGCATTACCGCCATCGTGCTCGAGGAATTGCAGGACCGTATTGCCACCGGCATGAGCCCCGACCATCCGGTGCCGCTCTACCGCATGCTGCGCAAACGCTTCGTCCGCGAAGTGCTGTGAGTCCCGCCAACCCGCCAACGAGCGGCGTTTCTTGACTTTGCGTGACCGGACACTAGGTTGGCGGCAACCAATCGCTTTTGAGGTTCCGCCATGGCCAAAGCCACCACCATCAAGGTCAAGCTCGTGTCGAGCGCCGACACCGGCTTCTATTACGTGACGCGCAAGAACTCGCGGACCATGACCGACAAGCTGACGAAGAAGAAATACGACCCGGTGGCCAAGAAGCACGTCGAGTTTCGCGAAGCCAAGATCAAGTAGACGTCGCGATGACGGTCCGTCGTTCATGCCCGGCCATTGTGCCGGGCATCATGTTTTCAGGTCCGGACTTTTCAAGCCCTGACTACGGTCGCAAGCGCAATGTGAAGAAAAGGTGGCCGACCGGGAAAGGTGTCATGAGGAGGCCACTCGCACCAGTTCCCGGCCGGCCGAACCCCACGGACCCAGGAGATGCGGCGGACCTGAGCACTCCGTAGGGCATTGAGAAGCCGTACATTTTCGGCCGCCGCGTGCCGACGCGGCCGTGTTTTGTGCGGCTTAATGTTTGCTCGCCGACAAAGCTAACTGAACCTGTGGAGAAATCAACCGCCAAGATTTCGCCGCAATGCCCGTTCGCGGATAACCAAAAGAATTGTGCTTAACGGCGTGCGCCCGGCGCAACGGCAAGCTGCGCCCATGGACATTCCGACATTTGCGATTGCGCGGCGACGGCCGCGTCGTCCGCCTCAGGCTGCGTCCGGCACCACACGGTTGCGCCCATCGCGCTTGGCCCGATAGAGCGCCTGGTCGGCGCGCTTGAGCAAGGCTGCGGCGGTGTCGTCCCTGCCGCGCAAGCCCGCAATACCGATCGAAATCGTCACCGGAATATTGCGCGACCCGCCCTGGATGGCGAACGGGTCGGCGGCGATGCGGCGGCGCAGGCGCTCGGCCACCATGGCGGCGACCGCCATGTCGGTTTCCGGCATCACCACGACGAATTCTTCGCCGCCGTAGCGGCAGGCCAGATCGATGCCGCGGATCGAGCGGCGGATACGCAGCGCGAACTCGCGCAGCACATCGTCGCCGGCGTCGTGGCCGTGGGTGTCGTTGATCGACTTGAAATAATCGATGTCGAGGATGAGCGCGGTCAGCGGCTTGGTGCGCGACTTGGCCTGCTCGATCAGCGTCGCCAGATGGCTCTCCATGTAGCGGCGATTGAACAGGCCGGTGAGCGCATCGGTAATCGCCATCTCGATCGACATTTGCACATTGTCGCGCAGCCGCTCGGTGTAGCGGCGCTTGCGCACCTGGGTGCGGGCGCGCGCCAACAGCTCGTTCTTGTCGATCGGCCGCATCAGATAATCGTTCACGCCGATCTCGAGGCCGCGCACCATGCGGGCGCTGTCGTCCGCCTCGGCGACGGCGAGGATCGGGGTGTTGCGGGTGCGCTCCAGCGAGCGGACCTGGCTGCACAGCCGCAGCGCATCGAAATTTTCCAGCCCCAGCGACACGATCACCAGGTCGTAATTGCCCTCGGCCACGCGGAACAACGCTTCGTTCGGATTGGCTTCGACCTCGACGCTTTGCTCGCCACCGAGCACCTCGGCGATGCGCTCGTGCGAGCCGGCGCGGTCGTCGACGATCAGCACGCGGCCGCCGCGGCCGGCATCGGCGATGGCTTCGCGCTCCGGCGATTCGATGCCGATGTCGCGCGAGGTGACCGCGCGCATGCGGATTTCGTCGGTGACCATCTTGAGCCGCGCCAGCGAGCGCACCCGGGCGATCAGGGCGAAATCGGGCGTCGGCTTGGTCAGAAAATCGTCGGCGCCGGCTTCGAGCCCGCGCACGCGGTCAGCCGGCTGATCGAGCGCCGTCACCATGACGACCGGGATGTGATGGGTCGCCGGATTGGTCTTGAGCCGCCGGCACGCTTCGAAGCCGTTCATGATCGGCATCATGGCGTCGAGCAGGACGAGGTCGCATTCGCCGCGCTCGCAGATCGCCAGCGCCTCCTCGCCGTTCATCGCCGTGATCACGTCGAAATATTCGGCCGAGAGCCGCGCTTCGAGCAGCTTCACGTTGGCGGGAATATCGTCGACGACAAGGACGCGGGCGGTCATCGCGGATGCCTTACGGATTACCCAAAAAGTGCCGGACGGTCTCGATGAACTTGCCGACCGAGATCGGCTTCGACAAATAAGCTTCGCAACCGCCTTCGCGGATCCGCTCCTCGTCGCCCTTCATGGCGAATGCGGTCACTGCCACCACCGGAATGCGCTTGAGCTCGGCATCGTCCTTGATCCACTTGGTCACTTCGAGGCCGGATACTTCGGGGAGCTGAATGTCCATGAGAATGAGGTCGGGCCGATGCTGGCGTGCGAGGTCGAGCGCCTCGATGCCGTTGCGCGTGCCGACCGTCTGGTAGCCGTGGGCCTCCAGAAGGTCGTGGAAGAGCTTCATATTGAGCTCGTTGTCCTCCACAATCAGGACAGTCTTGGCCATCCCCCGATCCTTCGCCCCTGCCCCATCGACGATCGCGACGGCTAGGACCGGTCCCATCGGCGCATCCGCCCAGCCGCGCAACGCTAACGCGGATATATTACGGAAAGGCAAATAGCATCGATGAAACGGCCGTCACGAGCCCTGCGCGAGGCGGCCGAAATGCTGGCCGTTCAGGCGCTTGGCTTCATTGCTGAAGAACCCGACTTACTGAGTCGCTTCCTGGACACAAGCGGCATCTCGGTCGAGGCGATTCGCACCGCCGCCGCCGAACCCGGATTTCTCGCCGGCGTGCTGGAGTATATGCTGGCCGACGAGAATCTCCTGCGGGCCTTTGCCGACCGCGCCGGCATCGATCCGGCCGAGGTGGCGCGTGCCTCGGCGGCGCTCGGCGGCGTGTGGGAGCGCGATGTACCGTAGTGGCGTTGCCCGACATTCTGCCGTGAGATCTTTGCGCCGTGAGCTTCTGCCGCGATTGTCTCGCCGATACCCGGTCCGGCGCGCCGCGCTGCAGCGGCTGCGGCTCGCCGCGGCTTATTCGCCATGACGAACTCGACACGCTCGCGATCGCGCACGTCGATTGCGACGCGTTCTACGCCACGATCGAGAAACGCGACGACCCGAGCTTGGCGGCCGAGCCGGTGGTCGTCGGCGGCGGCCGGCGCGGCGTGGTGGCGGCGGCCTGCTATGTGGCGCGCACCTACGGCATCCGATCGGCCATGCCCATGTTCGAAGCGCTGCGGCTGTGCCCGCACGCCAAGGTGATCCGGCCCAACATGGAAAAATACGCCGGCGTCGGCCGCGAAGTGCGGCGCATGATGCTCAAGCTGACGCCGTTGGTCGAACCGCTGTCGATCGACGAGGCGTTCCTCGATCTGTCCGGCACCGAACGGCTGCACCGCATGACGCCCGCCAAGGCGCTGGCGCAGTTTGCCCGCGATGTCGAAATGGCGCTCGGCATCACGGTGTCGATCGGTTTGTCCGCCAACAAATTTCTCGCAAAGATCGCGTCCGATCTCGACAAGCCACGCGGCTTTGCCGTGCTCGGCCCGGCCGAGGCGCCGGCGTTTTTGGCGCCGAAGCCGGTAAGCTTCATCTTCGGCGTCGGCAAAGCGAGCGCGGCGCGCTATGCCCGCGACGGCTATCACCGCATCGCCGATTTGCAGCGCACCAGCGAGGCCGAGCTGGCCCGCCGCTACGGCGAGGAAGGCCGCCGCCTGGCGCGGCTCGCCCGCGGCATCGATCAGCGTGAGGTCAGCGCCGACCGCGAAACCAAGAGCGTGTCGTCGGAGACCACGTTCGAGCACGACATTGCCGACTACCGCGCCCTCGAGCGGATTGTTTGGGGCCTGGCCGAGGAGGTTTCGGCGCGGCTGAAAGCCAAAGCGCTTGCCGGCGCCACGGTCACGTTGAAACTCAAGACCGCGGATTTTTCCATCCGCACCCGGGCGCGCTCGTTCGCGAACCCGACCCAGCTTGCCGGGCGCATCTTTGCCGCCGCGCGCGACCTGTTGCGGCGCGAGGCCGACGGCACGCGCTATCGCCTGGCGGGCGTCGGCGTCAGCGCGATCGTCGCCGCCGAACAGGCCGATCCGGCCGACCTGGTCGACGGCCGCGCCGCCGAGGCCGAGCACGCCGTGGACCGCGTCCGTGCCCGCTTCGGCGACGATGCGGTGATCAAGGGCTTGGCCTTTGAGCGGCCGGAAGACGTGTAATCTCGGCAGCGCTGCGCTCAGTGGCTCCGCGCGGGGGCGATCGGCAGGTCGGCGATCAAGTTGCGGGCCAGCCGGTCCAGCATGGCTCTGGCCTCCACGTGCTGCTCCGGCGACCAGCGCGCGGCGAGCTGCTGCAGCATCGCGCGATGGCCTTGCACCATGCGGTCAAACAACGCGCTGCCGCGCGCGGTCGCGACCAGGCTCTGCTCGTTGCGGGCGACGAGACCGGTGGCGGCCAGTTGCTCGGCGATCTTTTCAACGTGCGCAGGGGCAACGCGGAGGCGGACCGGGGCCTCGGATAGCCACAGCGGCCCCGAGCGGCAGATGTGGACCAACAACCAAATCTGGTCCGGGGCGAGCGACAGATCGAGCGACTGCGCGACATGCTGATAGAACTCCCAGTGCGTCTCGCGCGCTTCCAGCCGCCGCACGATGGTTTCCAGTTCTTCGAGCGAGGTCGCGTCATGCGGCATGGCAAAGCTCTCGCCGACGCTTTCGGCGCGCGCCCGTTCGCGCAGGGGCACTTCCTGCAGCAGCCAAGTCAGCGCAAAACCGATCGCGGCGATGGCTGCAGCGGCAAGGAACACGGGGTGCAGCGCCGCGGCGAAGACGTCGAGGTAGACGGTCTTGAGCGCGGGCGGCAGCGCCGCAATGGCAGCAGGCTCAGTACTCGCCGGCAGATGGCTGCCGGGCGGCAGGCGGGCGGCAAGCCCGTTCGCAAGATTGACGGCGAACAGCGCGCCGAATGCGGCGACGCCGACCGAGCCGCCAATCGAACGGAACAGGTTGGCGCCGGACGTGGCGACGCCGAGATCGCGATAATCGACCGCGTTCTGGACGGCGAGGATCAGCACCTGCATCACCATGCCGAGCCCGAGACCCAGCACCAGCATGTAGACGGAGGCGAGCCAGGGCGCCGAAGCGGCCTGCAGGGTCGAGAGCAGCAGCAGTCCCACAGTCATGACCGCCGTCCCGGCAATCGGGAACATGCGATAGCGCCCGATCTGGCTGATGATGCGTCCGCTTGCGATCGAAGAGACCAACACGCCCGCCATCATCGGAGTCAGTTGCAGCCCGGCCCGCGCCGGACTCACGCCGCTCACGATCTGGAGATAGAGCGGCATGTAGGTGACCGACCCGAACATGGCGAGACCGACGATGAAGCCGACCGCGCAGGAGACGACGAAGATGCGGTTGCGAAACAGCGACAGCGGCAGGATCGGCTCGCTCGCGCGCCGTTCGACAAAGACAAAGCCGGCCAAGCCGAACGCCGCGGACGCGATAAGCACGCCGCTCCACGGCGAGAGCCAGCCGATCGACTGGCCGCCCAAAGTCGTCAGCACCATCACCGCCGTCAGAAAGATCGCCAACAGCGCCGCGCCCGCAAAGTCGATCGACTGGCGCCTGCGGATCGCCGGTGTGTGGAAGGTCCAACCGATGACCAGGACGGAGATCAGGCCGAGCGGCAGGTTGATGTAGAAGATCCAGCGCCAGCTCAGGTGCTCGACGAAATAGCCGCCGATCAATGGACCGATCACGGTCGAGACGCCGAACACCGCGCCGAACAGGCCCTGATAGCGGCCGCGTTCGCGCGGCGTGACGATGTCGCCTACCGCCGCCATGGTGGTCACCATCAGGCCGCCGCCGCCGAGGCCTTGCACGGCGCGGAAAATAATGAGCTCGAGCATCGAGCGGCTCATGCCGCACAGCGCCGAGCCGGCCAGAAACAACAAAATCGCCGATTGCAGAACGACCTTGCGGCCGAGCAGGTCGCCGAGCTTGCCGTAGAGCGGCGTGACGACGGTCGTTGCCAGGAGATAACCGGTGACGATCCACGACAGGTGCGCCAGCCCGCCGAGTTCACCCACGATGGTGGGCAGCGCCGTCGAGACGATGGTCTGGTCGAGCGACGCCAGCAGCATGACCAGCATGAGCGCCGCAAAAGTCACACGCACGGAATGCCGCTCGGCGTCGGCAGAAGGACGCGTTGCGGCAGCAGGCTCTTGTCGATTCAAGTCGGACTGCACCGCGCCTCACGGACACGGCTTCGGTTGCTTCAGCTCCAGCGAGGTCATCGTGCCGCGCACGACAAAATCGTTGTAGTCGAGCATCAGGGCGCGGGAGATTCCGTTCTCGTAAAGCTCGAAGCCGATCGCGTAATCCGGCGTTTGCTCGCCGCTTTGCGATGCCTTGTTCCTGGCGAAATAGCTGATGGTCACCGGCCAGCGCGGCATCGCGGCGAGCTTCGGCTCCTTGCCGGCCGCGTCGTCGGCGACCCGCACACCCGGCGCGATCGTTTTGCCAACGACGGTCAGCGTGTTGAAAACCTTGTCGCCGGTGTCGGAGCCGTCAAAAACCGGAAAGCTGAGAATGGTCCTGCCGGCACGCCCGGCCTCGATCGCCCGCACCATGTGCTCGGTCGGAAACACGACCTCCGAGCCGAGGCGAAGTTTTCGGCGCTGCGGTTTTTGCAGGTTGACGGCGGTCACTTTGGCGCGGCGGTCGGCGCGGCCGTCGACGGTATCGACCAGATCCTGGTTCAAGAAATTCTGCGACTTGAAGGTAAAGCTCCTGGCGTCGGCGCCTTCCCAGGTGGTCGAGCGCAAATCGCTGGTCGATACCTTGCCTTCGCCGTTGTCGACGACGGAAACCTGGCGGAATTCAAGCGAATAGCCGCTGCACGCGTTGCCGTCGAAGTCATAAACAATACGGCCGCGCACTGCTTCGATCTGCGAGTTGCCGCGCGTATAGGCGAGCGAGAGGTCGTAAATCGCCCGATGCGCCGCGAGCAGGACCGGCGCGTCCTGCACCGGCGCCGCGAACGGCGCGGCGCCGAGCATGAGAGCGCAGGCGAGAACGCCGCCCAATGCGGCCATGGCGCGATGCAATGACAAGAAACCGCCTCATGCAAGACTGGCGAAACAGCTCCGCGCCCTCGGCCGGCATCCGCGGCGCGCCACGCTTTGATCGCCCAAATTGCGGCGAACATAGGGATCGGGCTGCAAGCCCGCAACAGCACGCCGCCCGCGCTCGCTTGCGCGCATTCACGCTATCGGTCAAGACTTGGCGGGTTTTTGCGCACTTTTTTGAAAAGCGTGGAGGCGGTCATGGCCGGCGCAGTGGATGGCAAATTGAAGGAGCTCGGCATTGCGCTTGCACAAGCGCCGGCGCCGGTCGCCAATTACGTCCCGGCTGTGCGCACCGGCAATCTGCTCATGGTCTCGGGCCAGCTCTGCTTCGACGGCGACGGCAAGATCGCCGTCAAAGGCCGGCTCGGCGGCGGCGTCTCCATCGAGGACGGGCAAAAGGCGGCGCGCGCCTGCGCGGTGAATCTCTTGGCGCAGGTCAAAGCCGCGCTCGGCGACCTCGACCGGGTATCGCGCGTCGTGCGGCTTGGCGGCTTCATCAATTCGGTGCCTGGATTTGCCGAAGGTCCGAAAGTCATGAACGGCGCATCCGACCTGATGGTCGCGGTGTTCGGCGACAAGGGCAGGCACGCCCGCACCACGGTCGGCGTCGCCGCGCTGCCGGCCGATGCCGCGGTCGAGGTCGAGGGGCTGTTCGAAATATCGTGAACGTGGCGCAATCGCTCGATTGGCTCACCGCCCGGCCGATCGCCCATCGCGGCCTGCATGACGCCGCGCGCGGCGTGATCGAGAACACGGCACCGGCCGTGCGCGCGGCGATCGACGACCATTACGGTCTCGAGGTCGACGTCCAGGTGAGCCGCGACGGCGAAGCCATGGTCCATCACGACGATGTGCTCGGGCGGCTGACCGACGGCACCGGGCGGCTCGATGCCTTGACCGCGACAGAGCTCAAGCGCGTACCGTTTCGCGGCAGCGATCAGCACATGATGACGCTCGGCGACTTATGCGATCTGATCGGCGGCCGCGCTACGCTATTGATCGAGATGAAAAGTCGGTTCGACGGCGACCCGCGGCTGCCGCTTCGCGTTGCCGCGGTGCTGGCCGGTTATCGCGGTCCGGCAGCGCCGATGTCGTTCGATCCGCGCCAGCTCGCGCTGCTGCGGCAAAAATCTCGCGATCTTGTGCTCGGCATCGTTGCCGCCAAATACCGGCCGCACCCCTATTGGGACCTGATGCCGGCCTGGATGCGCTATGGGATGGGATATTTGCTGACCGCCTTGACGCCACGGCCGCAATTCGTCGCCTATGCGGTCAACAACCTGCCGGCCCTGGCGCCGCTCGTCGCCCGCCGCGTCTTCGGCTTGCCGCTCCTGACCTGGGCGGTGCGGACCGAGGCCGAGCGCAAGACGGCGTTGCGCTGGGCCGACCAGATGATTTTCGAAGGTTTTCGGGCATGACCGAAGCGCGCAACATGCCGGCCGCCGCGGGAGATAAGGCGGCCCAGGAGACAGCGCCCGGCGAACTGCGCATTCGGGTGCTCGACGGCCTCGGCGCGGTCGGCGCCGCGGCCTGGGACGCTTGCGCCTACTCAAGCGGCCACGCTGCCGAAGGCGCGGCTCCGGCGCCTACCGAGTCGGTTGAGGAGTCGAGCCTCAATCCCTTCACGTCGCACGCCTTTTTGTCCGCCTTGGAGGATTCGAAATCGGTCGGCGGGCGCACCGGCTGGCTGCCGCGCCATTTGCTCGCCGAAACACCCGACGGTGCGCTGCTCGCAGTCGCGCCCTGCTACGTCAAAAGCCACTCGCGCGGCGAATACGTGTTCGACCGCGGCTGGGCCGAGGCTTACGAGCGCGCCGGCGGCGCGTATTACCCGAAGCTCCAGGTCGCGGTGCCATTCACGCCGGCGACCGGGCGGCGGCTCCTCGTTGCACCCTCCCCGCATGCAGCGGCGATCCGGCAGACGCTCGGCCGCGGCCTGATCCAACTATGCCGGCACGATGACGTTTCCGGCGCGCATGTGACGTTCGCCACCGAAACGGAGTGCGACACGCTCGGCGAACTCGGCTTCCTGCGGCGCACCGACCAGCAGTTTCACTGGCAGAATGCCGGCTACGCGACGTTCGACGAGTTTTTGGCCGCACTCGCCTCGCGCAAGCGCAAGACCATCCGCCGCGAGCGGCAGGACGCGCTGACCAACGGCATCAGCGTGCACTGGCTCACCGGCAGCGATCTCACCGAAGACGTGTGGGACGCGTTCTTCATGTTCTACATGGAGACCGGCTCGCGCAAATGGGGCCGGCCGTATCTGACGCGCGCGTTCTATTCGCTGGTCGGCGAGCGCATGGCCGACCGCATTCTGCTGGTCATGGCGAAGCGCGCCGGGCGCTGGATCGCCGGCGCCATCAACTTCATCGGCTCGCACACGCTGTTCGGCCGCCACTGGGGCGCCATCGAGCACCATCCGTTCCTGCATTTCGAGCTGTGCTATTACCAGGCGATCGATTACGCGATCGCCCACAAGCTGCCGCGTGTCGAGGCCGGCGCCCAGGGCGAGCACAAGATCGCCCGCGGCTATATGCCGACCACCACGCATTCGGCCCATTACATCGCCGATCCGGCGCTGCGCCGGGCGATCGCCGATTATCTGGTGCGGGAACGCGCCTATATGGCGGCGGTCGGCACCGAGCTTGCGGCGACCGCGCCGTTCCGCAAGGATTTGGTGATCAGCCCGCCATAGCGGCGGATGACGGCGATTGAGACGGAGCGCGCCATGCCGAGCTACGATCCGAACAATATCTTTGCCAAAATCCTGCGCGGCGAACTGCCGGCGCACAAAGTGTACGAGGACGACAAGACCTTCTCATTTCTCGACATCATGCCGCGCGCGCCGGGCCACGCCTTGGTCATTCCCAAGGCGCCGGCGCGCACGTTTCTCGACATCGAGCCGGACGATCTCGCCCATCTCATCAAGGTATCGCAGCGGATCGCGCGCACGGCGGTCAAGGTGTTCGCGGCCGATGGATTGACCATCCAGCAATTCAACGAGCCGGCCGGCGGCCAAGTGGTGTTTCACCTGCACATCCACGTCATTCCACGCAAGGAGGGCGTGCCGCTCAAACCGCCGGCGAGCTTCAAGGAAGATCCAGCGGTATTGTCGGATCAGGCGCTACGCTTGTCGTCCGCGCTCAAAGACTAAAGCGAGCGCCGACAATTGGCGCCGAGGCGGCGCGAACGTCAGCGATTAGTGCCCGCGCGAGACGCGCTCGATTTCGGCGCGCACCAGCCGCTCGACCAGGCCGGGCAGATTTTCGTCGAGCCAGGATTTGAGCATCGGCCGGAGCATTTCGCGCACCAGGTCTTCCAAGGTGCGTGCGTTCTGCACCAGGACGGTCTGCGCCAGTGAGTTGAACGCCGAATCGACCGCTGCCTTGGTCGAGCGCGAGATGAGTTGGGACTCCTGCTCGCTGCGAGCCTGCGGCGCAGGCCGTACGGCGTCATCGTCGAAGCTCACGTCGGACGCGCCGTCGATGGTGCGGAATTGCGGCGCGGGCGCGGACGCTGCAGGCAGCGGCGCCGCCATGGATTCGGTCAGTTCGAGAATGTCGGCAGATTGCTCGTCGATACCGCTTTCCGGCTCGGGGCTGGGCTCGGCCAGTTCGGGCTCCGGCTCGGGCTCGACCGCCCGCGGCGGAACGCGCGGTGGCGGTGCTACCGGCTTTGGCGCGGGCGGCGCCGGCTTCGCTGCTTCCGCCGGCGGCGGCGATTTGGTCGCGTCGTCATCGGCAATGATCCGGCGAATGGAGGCAAGGATTTCCTCCATCGACGGTTCTTGCGCTTTAGCCGGCTGCGTCATGCCCGCATCCCCGCTGCCCGGTTCCCCCGCGTCCGCAGTTGCCCGTCCCCCGCCGCACGCGCCGCGGAACGCCCGCGAATCATGGAGTTCCACTATGCAGCCGTGTCGTTAATTTGTCTTCAACTATGACAGCCCGCGACCCCAAAGCAAGCAACGGCGCCTGCCGGCTTAACGGCCGTCGGGCGTGCGCACGCCGATCCATGCATCGCGCATCTGCTGATAATGCACCTGCGGATCGTAGATCGAGACGTTCAGCCCGAGGTGCTGCAGCGACAGGCCGCCGACCGCGGCCAGCAAGGTGTAGGACGCCACCACGCGATCGTGCTCGGCCGTCACCAGCGCCACCCGCGCATTGACCAATTCCTGCTGCGCGTTGAGCACGTCGAGCGTGGTGCGCTCGCCGGCGCGGGCCTGCTCGCGCACGCCATTGAGCGCAATCGCCGCGGCATTGACTTGCGCGGTCGTCGCCTGGATTTGCGCCCGTGCCGCTTCGAGCTGGCCCCAGCTCTGCACCACCGTGGCCCGGGCCTGATCGCGCGTGACGTCGAGATTGAGCCGCTGCTGGCCCAGCGTCTCCTTGGATTGCCGGATCGTCGAATACTCGCCGCCGCCCTGGTAGATCGGAATGGTCAGCGTGCCGACGACCGAAGCCAGGAACTGGCGCGTGGTGGTGACGGTCGGATTCCAGTTCTGCGACGCACTCGCAGTCACCCCCAGGTTCGGATACAGCGAGCCCTCGTTGATCTTGACCGTCAGCTCGGCGATGTCGACGCCGTACATCGCCGCCCCCACCGAGGGGCTCTGCTGCTCGCCCGAGACGATGGCGGCGGACAGCGTTCGCGGCGAGAAATGATCGACCGGCGTACCGCGCGTCAGCTTTCCCGCCGCCACGCCGATGACGCGGCGGTAATTGGCCTGCGAGGTCACGTAATTCGACTGCGCGCCGAGCAGCGACGAGCGCCCGGCGGCGAGCCGGGATTCCGCCTGCGCCACGTCGGTGCGGGTCACCTCGCCGACGCTGGCACGATCGCGCGTCTGCTTGAGCTGCTCGGTGAGGACTTCGACGTTGCGCCGGTTGAGCTCGAGGATCGCTCCGTCGCGCAGCAGGTTCATGTAGGCGGTGGCGGCGTCGAGCAGCACCTGCTGCTCGGTGACGCGCAGCGTCTCGCGCGCGCCCATGACCTGGCTTTCGGCCTGGCGCACGCGATTGGCGGTCTGCAGCCCGTTGTACAGGGTCTGCGTCGCCGTGGCGCCGACGCCGCGCGAGGTGAATGCTGCGTCGACGTTGGACGTGCTGCTGACGCCGCCCGAAGAACTGAAGCTCTGAGTCTGCTGGCTGGTGAAATTCTCGCCCGCATTGGCGGTAATGCTGAGCTTCGGCCGATAGCCGGACAAAGCTTGCGGGACGTTCTCGTCCATGGCGCGCAACGACGCGCGCTGGGCATTGAGCGACGGATTATTCTGATAGGCCTGCACCAGCGCCCATTCGAGCGTATCGGCGGCGGCCGCGCTGGCGGCGAACGCCACGGCGGCGCCCGTCAGAGCCACGCCGGCACTCATCCGGATCAACGCCCGCACCCGGCTCGAACGCATGACCTGCCGCTACTCCCCGCCATGCACGCCGACGCATGCACCCCCTCGCCGCCGCCGGCGGCAGCGAAGCCCAACGGTCGACATTATGCGGCGGCAGAGCATGGCGGAACCCCTGCGGCAGCGTTCGCCACAGAATTCCGGGTATTGGCGCATATGCGCCACACTGGCGGACAACGACGCCCCAAGCAGGTTCGCGAGGTTTTGGGCTGGCGCTAGAAAACGAACGCGGGCGGCGCGGTGAATCCGGGCAGGAGCGGCGCTCCGGCGTCGAAAATGCTGCGGCCGACTACGTGGCCTTCGGCCGGCCGGAAGATCGTGCCCTTGGTCACCGGGCCGCTGCCGAACATGCAGACGAGACGGCCGTCCGGCTTGAGCTGGCGGCCAAGCGTCTCGGGCGCGATCTGCGTCGCGCCGTTGAGCAGGATGAGGTCGTACGGCGCAGCGGCCGGCCAGCCTTCGACCAACGGTCCGCAAACCACATCGACGTCGCCGGCGCCATTTGCGGCGAGCGCTGCTTTGGCCTGCCTTGCCAGCGCCGCGTCCTCTTCGAGCGCCACCACCGAGCCGGCAAGCCGCGCCAGCACCGCCGACGAATAGCCGAGCCCGCAGCCGACATCTAGCACGCGGTCGCGGCGCGTCACCCGTGCGAACTGGATGAGGCGCGCCAGCACCAGCGGCCGCGGCAGCGCCCGGCCGGGGGCGATCTCGATTTCGCCGTCAAGATAGGCCTGTGCCTCGAGCCCGGGCGGCACGAAGCGCTCGCGCGGCAGCTCCATGAGTGCCGCGATCAGTTCCGGGCTGGTGACGTCGGCCGGCCGCACCTGGCCGTCGACCATCTTCAGGCGCGCCGTGGCGCTGTCGAACATGCGCGGCATCCCCATATCTTGCGCGGCCTTGTGCGGCACGGTCCGGCAAAACGCAAGTCGGCGGGCCGGGCCGAATGTGGGGCATGGACCCGCTGGGGCGTTCAGTGCGGCTCCAACGCCCGGCCGCAGCCGGCGGCGCGACGGCTTAACTGCGCAACGCGGCGTTTCGGCCCAACCGTTGCCGCAAGATGGGCGTTCCTCTATAGAGCCTACCTGCCGGCACCGACCGGCAACGGCCACGTGGCGGAGTGGTTACGCAACGGTCTGCAAAACCGTGTACCCCGGTTCAATTCCGGGCGTGGCCTCCACCCTCGACACCGACCGAAGACCACCAGCGCGAAGCTGCCGTTCCATTGCTGCCGACACGCTTGTGCGTGGCCGCAATTCGCTGCGCGCACGGCGCCGGACCGAAGCCCCGCTGCCTGCCGACGACCACTGGCAAACACGGAAGCTGCGCCGCATTTTTGCCGCTTCAGCGCTTTCAAAGCCGCAACGGCTTTGTTATATGCGCCTGCGCGCCCGCCCTGCCCGCCACAGCCGGACGGCGCCCGTTCCCCGGTAGCTCAGTGGTAGAGCAACCGGCTGTTAACCGGTTGGTCGCTGGTTCGAATCCGGCCCGGGGAGCCAAGTAAAAACAAGCACTTAGGTGAGGAAAGGCCCAAGGGGAGATAGCTGAAAATCGAGTCGGGGCAACGGCTGGGGCAACAACTTGCAGGGTTCAGATGCTACCCCCGATCCATCCGGCGAACGTCAAAGGGCGCTAGAGCGAGACGCGGTTCAGTTCACTAAGGATTATTCGCTCTTCGTTCTTCGCACCTGCGTTCTTTTGCACGGCGGTGCGATCATCGCGTTGTTGGGCCTGTTGAGCGCGATCATTGGCCACCCCGAGAGCAAAATCATCAACGTGACTGCGCTGCGCTGGGCCATAGGGGCCTTCGCGATTGGCCTTGTGGCTACCGTCGGCGCCGGCATCTGCGGCTACTTCAATTTCCTCGCCGCGCAAGCACGTGATTCCATCAAGTGGAACTCAATCAACACCTCTCGGATTTGGGCAACTCTTTTCACATTCGCGTCGCTCGCCTTATTTGTAATCGGTGTAGCGACAGTGGTCATTCCTTGGTGAAGTACAGTGTCAGCGCGCGATGAGCTTCACCTAGCAATGGGAGAATTTCTGTCGGAATGCTCCAATCTAGAAACTACGCTCATCAGCCTTATGATTTCTTTGCACCAAACGACCTTTTTTAAAACATGGCGCGAAATGCTGAACGAGACATTCGGCACTCGGATCAAAGAGTTCAAGAGGGCCTGCGACTCCTATCAATTCTTGCCCGAACATAAGCAAATAATCGATGAGGCCTATACGGCCCTTGATGCGCTGCTCCCTCGACGAAACTTTATAGTGCACGGCATAACGCACGAAATCGGATTCGGAGATGCCACACCCAAGGCGTACAGAGTTGGCATTCCTAAGGGTAATCTCAACTACTTGAACGAATTTGTGCTAAGCCACGCTGATGTTGAGCACTCATTCTCGGCTGAGCGGGTGAGGGAGGCCACCGCAGACTGCCAAAACCTCACGAACAAGCTCGCACCAATTGTCACCCACCTCGTTCAGAGGATGGTCGCCAATAGCCAAAGCTATTGAATTTAATAGCCTAAGCTATTGTCTAATAACGATTTTTTCCTTTGACAGCTTACCATTTCCGTGGTTCTCATATCACCCTGAGCTGCCACAACACACTCTCGACATGGAGAATGTCATGAAACAGAAAACTCCCTGCCCTGTGGCCGCTCTCGCACGCGACGCGCGGCGCCTCGAAACGGAATGCTGCAACGCTGATGAAGCCGGAGACAGAGCTTTGTCCGACAAGGCCGAGCGGCGCTTAAACGCGACGCGCGCCGCAATTTCACATCTAGACCCGAAGTCGGCTACTGGCGCGCGATACCAGCTCGAACTTATCGAGGTTTACGCCGACGCCTTAATCGATGGCGAGCAAGACACTCAATACGACCGATTTCATGCCATCCAACGCATGACGGGCGCTGTCAGTAAGTTCTTAGCGGCCGAGCTTTCCTCGCGGTGACGCCTCCGAATTATAATCGCGGACAGAGGGCGGCTTCGGCCGCCCTTTTAGTTTGTGCGCCGGCCGCACTCGTTGTTGGCCTCGGTTTTAATCTGGTCGACGACATTCCGCACCGCCATCAAAAACGGATGATTATAAACAAACGGCATTTGCGGAAGTTCGCCGATCATGAGGCCCACCGCCTTCCCCGTGCGGGCCGCAACGAGCCGTTGCTCAGCCGTAACAAGATCGGCCATGGCAACGCCGAGGCAACCGAAAAAATCCGGCCTGACCGACGACGGTGGCGTGAGAGGGATGCCACGCAGGCGCCGCATCAGATCTTCGGTGATATTGTCCGCGTCGTGGTCGAAAATCCAAAGAAAATCTAAGCATTGCCGAATCTTACACTCCGTGTAGCGCCAGAAATCGACTTTGTTCATGCCACAACAGCTCCTGACAAAGAAAATGCCGGCCGCCGATCCGGAAAAATCGCGCCGGCTGTCGCGGTTGTTTGATCGCATCACTCACGACTTGACGCGCCGAGCGGGATAAGGAATAGACGCTCGGATGGGCGTCTTCAGCGTTGGCGCTCACGCGCCCTCCGCACCTTGACTCGAATGAAATGACGCCCGCGCGGATACAGGTCGGGCCGCAACTCTTCACGGCGCACCGTGCCAAGGGTGAGGCGGTGAACCCGTTCCGTCGCGCGCCGGCTGAGCTGGCCGCGGGTGCGTGCACCCCACAGCTCGCGCGGGGTCATGCACAAGGCACGCGCCATCGCGGTGTGGCCGCCAAAGAAGTCGAGCGCGCGGCCCATTGCGGTGTCGGAAATGTCGCTCACGACCCTCTCTCCCCTAACCGAACCGGCGGTGCGGCCTACAGTCGATGTGCAGCCAAAGCCGTAACGGCTTAATGCCGATGCCGAGGCGCGCGCCATACGTCCACCGCGTTCGCGGAACACGCCACACGATTTGCTCCGGGCACCATTCTGAATAAAGATACGCGTCTTTGGGAGGCCGATTGGAATGACCGCGATCATCGACCCGAACCCAAAACCAGCGCTGATTTGCTACCGCGGTGCTCACTGCGCCCCCTCACCTTTCCAAGGCCAGCAACTATAACCGCCTGCCGGCGCCGGCGGCTTGATCAAGGCTGCCAGATTCTGCCGGGGATTACGCCGCAGAGCGTCGGCCAGTCGCTGCCAGATATCGACCGCACCACGATTGCTGATCGTGGTGTCGCCGTCCTGCCCCATACGCGGAAACTTAATCGGCTCCTGCGGACGTGAGAAGCCGGACCCATACGGCGCAAGCTCGGCGAGCCCGAACATCAAACTCGCAATTTCGCGCAAATTGTCTATCGCCCTTACATAATCGTCGCCGAGCCCAGCTTCGCCAGCGACCTCGGCCAGCGCCGGCCAAAGAAAGTCATTCTCCCTCCCCTCCAAATGCCGTATCTTCAACGTTGCCACATCAATCAACTCGGCAATCTCTACCAGCGCGATTTCCGCCGCTTTCGCCTGATGGGTTGCGATTGCCAATCGATCAGCGAGCACCTTCGCATCCGCTTCGCCGCCGCTCTCGCCGCGGCCCATCAAGGCATCGACCGTTTTGAGAATTCCGTGGTGAACGCCCCTCTCCGCCTCGCTCGGCGCCGCTATCATCGCCTCAAGCTTAGCCTTCTTTGCTTCAAGATCGTGCAGCTCATCCCGAAATTTTCCGCACCAAGCGACGTAGCGCGTATGCTGTGCTCGCGCCGACGGCAAACCGCTAACATCGCAGATGTCTGCGGGCGGTTCGCCGTCGAGCCCCTCGATAGCTTTCGATTCGAAATCCCGCCGAGCCAAAGCGCGGTCGCGTTCCTCAGTCTGCGCGCGGGTTTCGCCAAACTTACGGAAATGATCAACCTCGGGCTGCCATGCCCGATTCTTTTCAGGCAGGTACGTAAGGCGCTGCTCGCCGTGAAACACATGATGGTCAGACACAAATCGTCTCCGTTGTTAGGCGATATAGCCCAGCTCGCGCAGCTTGCATTTTTGGTGCAGTCGATCAGAAATAGACAGACCGGCAAGCGCACGGTCGACATCTTGAATCGACAACTTGCCCTGCGCCGGAATCGAAACATCAGCAGCAGCAAAGAGTTTTTCGATTGCCTTGGGCAGCGGTTGCCGGGTCATTTCTTTATTAATGCCACCAATGATGAGCATGTTACTTTCCTCAGTTTGGTTGAATTAGGTTGAGTACAGTCGGCGCGCTCGCGTGCGGCTATGCCGCCCATGCTGTTGAGCGCCAAGGGCCAGCGCTTTAAGCGCCGAAGCTTGCTGCGATTTGTCAGGCGATAGGCGGCCAACACGATGCGGTCGCTACGGAGAACCACATACGTGAGCCCCTCAACCGTTTCGACGGTCGAGCGGCTGGTGGGCCGCTCAGCATCGAGGCCCGCGGCCGTGAGGTAAGCGCGCCAAGCGCGTTCAATGATTCGTTGGCTCATGGCCGAACCGTAGCCAGCCATATGTCGAAAATGCAAGAATGATCAATCACTTAGGGTATTGACTACCCTACTCGATCACGGACGAAACCGTTGAGTTGCAATCGCTTATGGGCGCTCGCAACAATCAAAATAATTGGGGATGTTAGCACTACTTTGGCAGATTTTTAGCTGCTCGGGATTCCCAAATCAGTTTTTCTGTGACTCATGGGTGGTCGGCTTTTGGAGGGGCCGACCATGGCTGGCAG
>Ga0070741_10002445_pt1 | contig 49941 bp, 37 predicted proteins | sample Coa_R1_4_FD_66440 | JGI IMG/M metagenome (GOLD analysis project Ga0070741, IMG submission 66440) | Surface soil microbial communities from Centralia Pennsylvania, which are recovering from an underground coalmine fire - Coalmine... | ecosystem: Environmental > Terrestrial > Soil > Unclassified ... | reverse complement strand
GGTGCCCCAGGTTCGGTGCGTCGTCGGGGTTCCCACGGACAGGTCTTCGTCCGTGGGGTGACTTTGTGCGCCTAACCTGGGTTATCACAGAATTTCAAACGGCCACAGATCGAGTCCTCATCCCATCACCGCCGCGCCGATCGCGCCGACGATCACTACGATCGCCCACCATCCAAAGACAGCAATATAGCCAGAGCTGCGCTTGACGCCTGCTACTGTTGCCAGGCCGATGCTCACCAGAACCAGCGTCCAGATGGTTACGACGTCGAGCGACGTGGCCAGCGCATAGAGTGCTTTGTTGGTGTCTGTGGGATCAAGAAATGCGCCGAGATTGGTGGGCGCAAAGTTTTTCACGTTGAAGGATTCGGGCGCCATCCCTGCATAGATGACGATGACGCCCAGCAAAACCTTCACAATGCTTGGCAGCCACGCGTAATAGTGCATGGCGAAGACGCTTCCGTAGGTCGCCTTGCCGCCAAACATGAAATTGATCGTTCCCAGCAGAACGAGAGAGAGCACGGCGACGATGATGAGCCCGATCACCGGGCCGCCGATAAAAACGCCCTGGGTGATCTTGAGCGAGATGTTGTTGTTCATCGCGCGCTGCTCGGGCGTCGCTTGCGCCAGCCGTTCCTGCGCTTTGGGATTCAACCGGATCTGGTTGTCGACCACCTGCTGCATCCCGATCTTTTGGCTGACGGCCGCAAACAGAATGTAGCTCACCAGCGCCATGATCACGAGCGGCAGCCACCAGCTCCGGTTACCACGCTTGATATCTTGAAAGGTCTTGGACGGCGCGGTGAATGTGTACGCCACGCGCTGCCATTGGGTGAGCCCCGCCGTTGTCTCTGGCGCGGATTGCACTTCCAGCTCGCTCATCGTTTTGCTCCCAGGTTCCCAATTTGACTTGCAACTTGATGCACGCGCCTCCGCGATGCAGAGCCATGTCTAGCAGCACAACTCTGCTCGTGCAGCAGAATAGAGATCGCTCAAACTGACGCAGTGCATTCGCCCGCGATTGTACGCCGGGGTCGCGGGAAGGAACCAGTCAATTTTTGTGTGCGCTGGGGGTTCGCCGAAATCGAACGAGATGCGCTTCGTCTCTGAAAGCCTAGATTCCCTGCGCGGCGCCGACGGTCTCAGCCGGTGCAGTCTCGTCCGGCTTGGCGTCGGGCTCGGCTGGCACAGCAGGAGCCGGCGTCTGCGCACGCGATGGCGCGATCCGGTGCACTGGCCGCGCTGGCGCATAGGTCTTGTACACGGTGATATGGAAGCATCTCTGATGGAACTCTTCTTCTACATCGATCTTGCCCGCGACTTCGAGTTCAAGCAGCCGATGACGCATCCAGCCCATCTCGGAGCGTGTCAGGCCGCTCTTGGCGATGTCGATGGTGGCGCCCGTCATGTGCGGGCTCACGACATCGCCCTCGGCCGGAGCGGCGTTGCCATTGATCCGCATCAGCCGCTTCTGGTAAGCGACCGTGCGCACGGCAGAACTTACCTCCAGCGGTCGGTGGAAGAGAGCTTCATGGGCCCGCGCAAGATCTTTGAGGAAGCGCGCCGTCCAGGGGCGGCAGTAGCGGTGGTTCTCCGGCAGATTGCCGTTGACCACCAGCCCTGACGAGACCGGCACCGGCACCAGCAAACCATTCGCGATGCGCGCTGCCAGGTCGTCTTCGTCCTCGATGCGCTCCAGGCCTTCGGAGGTCAGCAACGTGTTCTGCCGCTCCAGAGATTCGAGCGAACCCCGCAGCGGAGGCGGCATGGCGCCCCGAGGAACCAAGAGCGAGGCTTCTTCCGCTTCCATGCTCGGGACAGTCGCATCATCGCCTTTCAGATCCTCAGAGGTTTCGCTCTCGGTGCTGGCGTGGTTCCCGCTAGCGGTGCGGGGCGTATCGGCGCCCGGGGACGTCTTCTGGGGAATGGGCGCCTCTCCGTCCACCGGTTCGGATTGAGTATCTGAAGCAGCTTCTTCAGCGTTGCTCGGCGCTTGTGACGGCGTGGCAGATCCGGTAACCGATCTGTCGGTGGCTCGGTTGCCGGCGATTTGCTTCTCAGCCAGGCCGTCCACGACCGGTTCTTCGGCGGTGGGTGCAGACCGATATGCGTGCACTGTTTCGTGCAGCGATGCGGGCACGACGTGGGGACGGCGGATGCGCGATCGCGAGGTATAACGGGTCCGGCGAGAACGAGGAACCGTTCGCGATCTCGGCGCCGCCGTGGAGCGCTGGGCCATCCGGCTCCGGATCTTCAGACCGGCAGCGCGGCCCACTTCATCCGGCGAAGCGCGATGGGCGCTTGCGGAGCGCACCTGCGAACTCGTCTTTGCGTGAGAGGTGTGTCGAGAGGACTGCGCCGCATGATGAGCGGTGCGGGCGCTTGAGGCTTTCCTGTGCGTCTTTGCGGCGGAAGTCTGAGCGCCGCATGCGGAAGCTGCCACGGCCGCCAGGAGAAAGACAAGCGTTACGGTCCGGCACATGGGGAAAGGTGCGGACAATTCCAGAGCATCTCCAGTGTAACTCGGTCTGCGTCGGTTTCCGAGGTGCCTATCCGGATGCCGATTCGTCTGATAATTAGACGCAAGTTGCTGACGAAAGTGGCGTTTGCAATCTTTTGGACTCGTTGGCTTGGAGCTAATCCGTTGATTTCCTGCTCTTTGCCTTCTCCAGCATGTAGCCCACGGCCGTTTCCAGCTCGGCCGTGGTCACGTCTTCCACAACCCCCGCATCGCCGATGCCGTGCGGCAGCACGAACCGGCGCACTCCGCCGACGTTTTTCTTGTCACCGCCCGTGGCCGCAACGATCTTTTTGGCACGCAGCTTGAGCGCGGGCAAGGGACCGTAGCGATAGATCAGGCTCTCCAGGCGGTCCATCTGGCCGGCGGAAATGGTTCCGCGCCGCCAGCCCAGAGCCAGGGCAGCGACCATGCCCCAGGCTACCGCCTCGCCGTGGAGCATCGCCTTGTAGCGGGTCACGGCCTCGAGCGCATGCCCCACCGTATGGCCGAAGTTGAGAATCATGCGCAGGCCGCTCTCGCGCTCGTCTTTGCTCACAACGCCGGCTTTCATGCGGATGGAAGCGGCAATCACCCGCTCCAGCGCTTTGGGGTCGCGCTCGAGCACGGCCTCGGCCTCCTCTTCGAGAAAGCGCAACAGCGCGCGGTCGCGAATGATGCCCGCCTTGATGCTCTCCATCAGTCCGGCGCGCAGCTCGCGGCCGGGCAGCGTACCCAGGACACCGATGTCGGCAAAGACCGCGCGCGGATGGTGGAAGTTGCCGACGAGGTTCTTGCCTTCGGGCAGGTTCACGCCCACCTTGCCGCCCACACTCGAATCCACCTGTGCCAGAAACGTGGTCGGAACCTGCACATAAGGAATGCCGCGCATGAAAACGGCGGCAACAAATCCGCCGACGTCGCCGACGATGCCGCCGCCGAAGGCGATCAGCAGCGAACTGCGGTCTCCGCCGGCGCGCACCATCTCGCGCGTCAGGCGTTCGACATTGGCCATCGTCTTGTGCTGCTCGCCGGGCGGAAGAAAGAGGGTGACGGGCGGCTCGGGAAAGGAGTGCAGGAATGTCTGGTTCCAAAGAGCCCAGATCTCCGGCGAGGTGAGAACAAAGATGCGCCGCGGCAGGCGGCCTACAGCTCGTTCCATGCGCGGAGCAAGCGACTCCAACAGGCCGCTGCCCGCGAAAACATCATATTTTGCCGAGGGAGTATCGACGCGGATGGTTTGCACAGTGCTTCCATCGTAAATGGCGCGCCGTCACCGGGCTCAAGCTCAACCCGCTGCACGCAACTCCTCGCGAACAATCCGGCGCAGAGTGTCTTCGAGCTTCGGCGCTTTGCCTTCTACGTGCCGGCGTAGAGCATCATTGATCAGTGTCTGATAGCCTGCCGCTCCACCTGATGCATCGGCTTCTTTCAGAAAATAGTCCACTAAATCCTCATCCAGACGGATCGTAATGCGCGTCTTGCCGCGCGGCTCGGCTTTCAAGGTCGTAATCCTTCCGCGCTTACCACGGCCGAAATCGTATTTCTCCTTCATCTCGATTCCTCGTACTGTTTACGCTCGCGGGGTTCCGCGAGCCTCGCTGAAATAATGCGGATGTTCTCGGCGCGATAGCCATAAGCAACGACCAGAACACGGCCTTTGACACCGGTGCCAATCGAAACGAATCTCTTTTCTCCCGGATCCGATTCATCCATGATCGTTATCGCGTAGTCGTCTTCAAAAACTGGAATCGACTCTGCAAAGCGCACGCCATGTTTTCTGAAATTGGCTTCAGCTTTTTGCGGATCCCATTCGAAGGCCACGGCGCCTCACTTATTATATGCACATTTTGTACATACAGCACAGCCTGATGAGCTTGCGTCCTACCTGAATCAAAAACTTCAGGCTCCTATTCGCACATCGGAGCGGTACTACAGTTGGAGGGGGTACCTTCCCGGGGTGACGTGCTCGCGCCTGCGGAGGCCCGCAAAACAAAACCGGCTGCTCGATGGTTCGTTGCAGCCCCCTGGATCCCGGCAAAGTTGGCCAAATTATTACTTGCCGTAACGAGTTGGTCAACATATTTCTCGTGACAACTCCTAAGCTTTCCGGAACCGCCCAGGAACTCCAATCCGGGCTTCATCTTAGCCTCGCATCCAGGGCCGCGATGATAGCCTCTAACAGGAATGGAGACGGGCTCAGAGGTTGATTTTCTGGTGATGGGAGCCGGCGTGGCTGGACTGCGAGCGGCAGTTGAGCTCGCCTTCCACGGCAACGTGCTGGTTGTTACCAAGGAGGCATTGGGCGAATCGAACACGCACTACGCCCAGGGCGGCATCGCGGTGGCGATGGAGGGTGAGCGGGATATCGCCCTGCACCTTGAAGACACAGTCCAGGCTGGCGACGGAATCGTGTACCGGCCGGCCGCAGAGGCGCTGGCGGAGGAAGGCCCGCAGCGCGTAGCCGAGCTGATCGAGTGGGGCGCTCAATTTGATCAGGCCGACGGCAAGCTGCTGCGTACTCGCGAAGGGGCTCATTCCCTGGCGCGCATTCTGCACGCCAACGGCGATGCGACGGGCGCCGAGATTGGCCGCTCCCTGGCGGCTTTTGCGCGAGCGCAAGAGCGCATCCGGTTCGCCGAGTGGACGCGGGTCGCCGGCCTGGTGATCGAAGAAGGCCGGGTGATCGGCGCTGATCTTGCCGAGGCCTGCCCCACAGGAGCGAACTGCAGCCAGCAGAGAATCCACGCGCGGGCCGTGCTGATCGCCTCAGGCGGAGCCGGCCAAGTCTATTCCGACACAACCAATCCTGCCGTAGCAACGGGCGATGGTATTGCACTGGCCGCTGAAGTCGGAGCGGAGCTGGCCGACATGGAGTTTTACCAGTTCCATCCCACGGCCTTGTCGCTTCCCGGCGCGCCGCGGTTCCTGCTCTCTGAAGCGCTGCGGGGCGAGGGCGCCTACCTGCGCAATGACCGCGGCGAGCGCTTCATGGAACGCTACCATCCGCTGCTTGAGCTGGCCCCCCGCGATGTAGTGGCGCGCGCCATCGCTCGCGAAGGCATGGATGCGGATGGCGGCGCGCGGCCTGTATATCTCGACATGCGCCATCTGCTTGATCTGAACATTGCGCAACGGTTTCCCGGCATCAGCGCATTTCTAGGCCACCACGGGCTCGACCTTGCGCGCGATCTGGTCCCTGTGCGGCCAGCTGCGCACTACCTGATGGGTGGCATCCGCACCGATCTCGAGGGACGAACAAATATCGCCGGCCTCTATGCTGCGGGTGAGGCGGCCTGCACCGGTGTGCATGGCGCAAACCGGCTGGCTTCGAACTCGCTGCTCGAAGGGCTGGTCTTCGGAGCACGTGCGGCGCGGGCGATGCTTGCCGATGCGCCTCCACTCAAAGAAGCGGACACAAACGTGCCTGTTCCTGAACCGCTCTCTGACAGCGAAGGTAAGCAAGTGGAAACGGCGATCACCCGCATCCGCGATGCGATGTGGCTCTATGCGGGACTCTTGCGTGAAGAGCAAACACTTCGGCAGGGCCTCACGGCGCAGGCAGCCTGCGATGCCGCGCTAACCGAAATAGGCCACCGCAACAAAACCAGCCGGCGGCTCAGCGAAGCACAGGCTCTCAGCCGCGTAGCGCACGCCATTCTGCACTCGGCACTGGCGCGCACAGAGAGCCGTGGCGCGCACTTCCGCAATGATTTTCCGCAGCACGATGACCGCGAATTCCGCAAACACTCGACCCTGCGGAGTAATGGAGAAGTGGTCTTCGAAACCTGGTAGAGGAAATGCGGCTTTGCTAGTTCTTGTTCCCTTCTCTTTTTTCCTCGAAGACGGTGGAAGCAATTGCAGAGAGCGCGAGAATGCCGCCGATCACAGCCAAAGACGGAACAATCGGAATCTCGATCCAGCGAGCGAAGAGCATTTTGAAGGCGACGAACGCGAGCAACGCTGCCAGCCCGTAATGCAGATAGCGAAAACGGTCGAGCATGGCAGCCAGGGCAAAGTACAACGAGCGCAGACCAAGAACAGCGGCGATGTTCGAGGTATAGGCGACGAACGGATTGTGGGTCACCGCCAGAACCGCGGGAATGGAGTCGGTGGCAAAGACAAGATCCGTCACCTCGACGGCCAGGATCACCGGCAAGAGCGAGTCCTTGGCAGGCTGGAGGCGGCGGATCCACTCGGGAATGGCGGCGCGGGTCGATTCGCCTCTAACCAAACGAAATGCGACATACAGCAGGAAAAGGCCGAAGAACCAATTGATCCAGCTGAAATGTTGCAGAAGCTCGACACCGACTGCGATGAATACCGCCCGCAACACGATGGCGCCCCAGACTCCCCACAGCAGGGCGGTATGCTGCCGCTGGCGGTCGATCCGAAAGCCCTCGAACAGAACAAGAAAAACAAAGAGGTTATCGACGCTGAGCGAGGTCTCGATGGTGTAGCCGGCTACAAACTCAAGCGCTGGCTGCCTGCCGTGTGTAAAGGCCATCCAGACGGCAAATGCACCAGCCGCAAGGACGAAAAAGACCGTTCCGATCCAGGCGAAAAGTTGCGTATGGCGCGTATCGCGCGTGTGGCCGGGCAGGAAAGAGTCGATCAGCAGCAGCACCGCGACACCGGCATGGAATCCCACCCACCAGACCCACGAAGCGCCAGCAATCATAGGTGGATGCTACAGTACGAGACCGTTTGTAAGAAGACCCAGGAGCAGCCCTAAAAGCCGAAGCTTCCACAAGATCACCGACACGATCGGTGACCGTTTGCATGCTTGGTGCATCTGCTAGATAGGACTGAGAGGTGGCGACGTGGACGAGGTGACGACAGAACCGAAAACGGGAATCGCGGAAACCCGGCCCGAGACAGGAGGGGGACGGCCGCGTGTAGTGATCGTGGGCGGCGGGTTCGCCGGCATCCATGCGGCGCGGTCGTTGGCCCATCTCAACGTCGATGTAACGATTATCGATCGCCGGAATCACCATCTCTTTCAGCCGCTTCTCTATCAGGTGGCCCTGGCTGTGCTTTCGCCGGCCGACATTGCACAGCCGATCCGTTCGATTTTGCGGCACCAGTCCAACGCCGAAGTGCTGATGGACGAGGTCGTGGGCATCGACGTGGGCACGCGGCAGGTTGCGCTGGCCAGCGGCGCGCGGGTGGCGTATGACTATCTCGCGCTGGCCACCGGCGCCAGCCACTCCTACTTTGGCCATGAAAACTGGGCTCAGCTTGCACCAGGGCTCAAAACCGTGGAAGACGCGACGGAGATTCGCCGCCGCGTGCTTCTGGCCTTCGAGCTGGCCGAACGGCAGAAGGTGGAGCACGGGTGGCATCCACCGTTGAACTTCGTCGTGATCGGCGGTGGGCCGACGGGCGTGGAGCTGGCGGGCGCCATCAGTGACATTGCGCAGCTTTACATGCGTCACGACTTCCGCCACATCGACCCCACCAAGGCTCGTGTTCTCTTGCTGGATGGGGGGCAGCGCATCCTGGCTGCGTACCCTGAGGATCTTTCCGCCAAGGCAGAGGCTGCTCTCAAACGGCTGGGCGTAGAGGTGCACACCGGGATGCAGGTGACCAACGTCGGCCCAGGATGGGTAGAAGCAAGCGGCCAGAGAATCGAAGCTGCTGTGACGCTCTGGGCCGCCGGCGTGCAAGCTTCTCCGCTGGGCCGCATGCTGGGTGCGCCAACGGATCACCGCGGTTGCGTGATCGTGGATGACCGGCTGAATCCGCCCGGCTTGCCTGAGATTTTTGTCCTCGGCGACCTGGCTCACTTTGAGCAGGATGGGCATCAGGTTCCAGGCGTAGCCCAGCCGGCCATGCAGATGGGCGATCACGTGGCCAAGATCATTGCCGCCGATCTTGCCGGCAAAAAGCGCCCCGCCTTCCACTATTTCGACAAGGGGGACATGGCGACCATCGGCCGCACGGATGCCGTGGCCAACGTGAAGTGGCCGTTCAAGGCGCATATGAGCGGCGTTCCGGCCTGGTTTACCTGGCTGACCGTGCACATCTTCTTTTTGATCGGCTTCCGGAACCGGGTCTCGGTCTTCGCGGCATGGATCTGGACCTATTTCACATTCACCCGCGGTGCACGACTGATTACCGGCGACCAGCACCTGCCCGGATGGCGAGAGCAGCTCACAACTCTCCAGACCGCCGAGGGCGCTCGGCCAGCGGCTTCTCAACCGGAAGTCCGCACATCGGTAGAGAAACCGAATCAGCCGGTAGCAAGCGGCCGTCTGCAGCAAGGCTAACCGGCACTGTTCGCTCGAAGACGATGTGGCTCTCCGCGCCCGGCGATTCACGATCTGGAAAAGTCCTTCACTCCGCGTCAAGTAAACTGGTAAGGCGATGCTCGATTTGGGATTTGTCAGGGAAAACCTGGAGTATGTTGAGGAAAAGCTGCGCGCGCGGGGGGCCGATCCGGCGGTTTTGCTGGGCGATTTCAGGGCTCTCGACCAGCGCCGGCGGCAGGCCATTACGCAGGCCGAACAGCTGAAGGCGCGCCGTAACGAGCTGAGCCAGCAGGTCGGCGCTCTGAAGAAGTCGGGGCAAGACGCCACGGCCGTCATGGAAGAGACGCGGGCACTTAAAGAGAAGCTCGACGATCTCGACAAGGCCGCCTCCACGCTCGATGAAGAACTGCGGCTGGCGCTGGCGAGGGTTCCGAATCTCACGCGCGATGAGGTTCCGACCGGCAGCAGCGAGGCGGACAACGTCGTAGTGAAGACGTGGGGCGACAAACCTAAGCTCGACTTTGAACCCAAGCCTCACTGGGACGTAGGCGAAGGGTTAGGCATCCTCGATCTGGAGCGTGCAGCCAAACTGAGTGGTGCACGTTTTGCCGTCTATATGGGCACGGGAGCGCGGCTCGAACGGGCGCTGATCAACTTCATGCTTGATCTGCACACGCAAAAGCACGGCTACAAAGAAGTCCTGCCGCCGTTCATGGTGAACAGCAAGTCTCTGTTCGGGACCGGCCAGTTGCCCAAGTTTGCCGAAGACCTGTTTCGCTGCTCCGATGCCGACGCAGAAAGCGCCGCACGCGGCGAGTTCAAGGACAGCGATCACTGGCTGATTCCTACGGCCGAGGTTCCAGTGACGAATCTCTACCGGGACGAGATTCTGGACGACGCGCGGCTGCCCATCTCGCTGACGGCGTATACGCCCTGTTTTCGCGCCGAGGCCGGCGCTGCAGGAAAAGATACACGCGGCATCATCCGGCAGCATCAATTCCAGAAGGTGGAGCTGGTGACGTTCACGCGGCCACAGGAGTCCGATGCAGAGCACGAGCGGCTGACGCGCAACGCCGAGGAGGTTCTGGAGGCGTTGAAACTGCCCTATCGCCGGGTTTTGCTCTGTACCGGCGACACAGGTTTTTCGTCTGCTAAAACGTACGACCTGGAGGTCTGGCTGCCGGGGCAGCAGCTTTACCGGGAGATCTCGTCCTGCTCGAACTTTGAAGCCTTCCAGGCGCGGCGGGCGAACATCCGCTACCGGCCCGGAACGGGCGGGAAGGCGAAGCCGGAGTTCGTGCACACGCTGAACGGCAGCGGCCTGGCTGTAGGCCGCACTTGGCTGGCCATTCTTGAGAATTACCAGCAGGCCGACGGCTCGGTGCTGGTCCCGGAGGCCCTGAAGCCTTATATGGGCGGGCTCGACCGGATTGTGAGGGAGTCCTGATGGAGTCACAGAGCGCAGCGATGCCGACGTCTGAGCCAAGCCGCGAAGCCGAAAACCGGGGAATCCTACCGGTACTGAAGAGCTATTTCTACTGGACCTATACGCGCGGGTCATTCCACTATGACGTGATGGTGACGCTCATCCTGCTTTTCATCTTCGTCACACCGCATCTGTGGAACTTCGGCGACCGGCCCTCCACGCTGCCCGGGCCGCAGCATCCAATCCAGGTAAGCGGAGACGGAGGACGCGGCCTGATCCTCACGGTGCAGGCAGTCGATGTAGCGGCAGCTCCGGGTGCGCCGGAGGCGGAGGTCAAGAAAGCGCTGCGCCAGGCGATACAGCCTGTTACCGGAGATGCCGTCTCCGTGGAGCATTGGGAGACGGTGACCGATGCGCAGGGCAATGTGGCCTGGAAGGTATGGGCGCACAAATAGGAACGCCTAACCCGTAATTTTTGCGTGACGTTCGGCCCGACGGCGCATCGAACTACAAGGCAATCTATGCATTCGAAGAGAACGCTTCTTTTTGTCCTTCCCCTTGGGTTCATCCTGCTTGCGGGACGTGCTGCATTTGCAGCCGATGATCTGAACTCGGTACTGAGCAAGCTGGACACCGCCGCCGCCAATTTTCACACGGCGACGGCTGATTTTGAATTCGATGGCACCGTGACCGACCCCGTGCCAGACACCGATGTGCAGAAGGGCGTCGTCTATTACCAGCGCAGCGGGGCAAACTTCCAGATGGGCGTGCACGTTACGACAGACAATGGACAGACGGCCCCCAAAGTGATCACGTGCTGCGCCAAAGGCTCCATTCAGCTCTATGAGAAGCTGCAAAACCAGGTCACGACGCTCAATAAACTCAGCCAGTATGAGAACTGGTTCATGCTCGGCTTTGGCGCGAGCGGCAAAGAGCTCCAAGCAAAGTGGGACATCACCTACGACGGGCCGGAGACGATAGATGGAGTGACGACAGCAAAGCTGGAGATGGTGCCGAAAGACCCCGCGGTCAAGAGCAAGCTTCCCAAGGTGATTCTCTGGATGGACACCAGCCGCGCCATCAGCCTGAAGCAATACTTCGATGAAGGCCAGGGCCAGTCACGAACCTGCCACTATACCAATATCAAGGTCAATCAATCACTGCCGAAGGACGCCTTCAGCTTCAAGACTGACAGCAAGACGACATACGTGAACCGGTGACGAGCGCGAAACAAGGCCGGCAACCTGAGTTCTAGATTTCTGCGTCGAGACTTGTTGCATCCGATCAGACGCGGTGGTTTCGTTGGAGTCGCGCGATCCCTGCACTGATCGCAGCTCCTCCTAGCGCAAACAACATCGGAAAGCACTCGAGCGTGTAGCGCGCCTCGGGCGCTTCGACGGTCATCAGCAAAGCGCTGCGCAGCAGCATGTAGGCGAGCATTGCCGCCCAGAAGCGCGGCCGCAGAAATAATCCGATCACGGCCAGCAGCAGATAGAGTGCATTGAGCGCGGCATAGAACCAGCTGAAGCGCGTCTCCGCGTGATGATGCGCGTAGATCCACCAGTCGAGATCGATGGGCAGATTCTCAACGCGCGGACGCAGCCACATATCCGCCACGCGGCCCAACGGAAGCCAGAGGTAGAAACGCAGCGGATGCGCGGCAATGCGCTCGCCCGCCAGTTGCGCGAAATGCGCATCGATGGCAGGCGTGATCTCATAGCCGTGCGCGTTGTAGTCGCGCGCCAGGGCAACTGTTTCGGCATATTGAGCGGGCGTATCGAAGGCGCGGCCCGGAAGCTTGCTCACGTCGAGCACGTCGTCGGGCACATTCCAGTAGATCTGGTAGGTGGAGATGAAATCGAGGCACCAGGTCTTGATCCAGCGCTCCCAGCCGGGATTCGTGCCTTCGCCGGGATCGGTAGCCAGACGCGGAGCAAGCGGCTGAAAGACATGAAAGGTCTCCCAATTTCGTGTGGTCCAGACCGCAAACGGCAGCAGGGCCAGCACGATGCAAGTCGCGGCCATGCGCATCAGTTTTGCACGCGCGATTTTGGCGCCGGTGCGGCCAATAAAGAGCGCCGGCGCAAAAGCAATGGCGGCCAGCGCACCATCGGGCCGCAGGAGTGCGGCAAAGCAAACTGCGAAGGTAAAGCAGAGCGCATTCTTCCAGCCAGACTCATCACGGAAACGCGCTATGGACCAAAGCGCCAGCGCCAGCGCAAACAACGTGGGCGTCTCGGTGAGCGGAAAGGCCGTGTATGAGGCCGTGAAGGGGCAAAGCGCCGCGAGCCAGAGTGTCGCCAGTGCTGCTCTGTGGCCGTGTTGCGGCGGAACAATCCGGCAGACGAGATCAGCTAAAAGAAGGCACGTGGCAAGATCGAGTGCGACCTGGATGCAGGCCACGGCGAAATAATGCTCCATGCCGAAGAGCCGGAAGCAGAGAGCGAGAAAAAGCGGATAACCGGGCAGACGAATCAGCGTGGAATAGAGCTCGCCACGCGATCCTGAGAGTGCATACCGCCCGTGAAGCAGGAGATTTTTGGCGATACCGCCGTATATCAGCGTGTCGCCATTCACTTCGAAGAGTTTTTGGAGCATCCAAAGGCGCAGCGCCAAAGCGGCAGCCATGGAGCCTGCGACATGGAAGCTCGAAGCCCATCTCGCGGATTTACCACAACTTACGCCGCGTGGCGGCGATAATTGACTCTCAGAGGCGGCTTCCATACGATTCGTACTGTATAGCAGCGTAGACCGTCTCCGCGGTATTTGCGCGTGCGGAGATTAAACCAAGATGCCCGACCAACAGATTTTCTTCGATCCGCAACGAAAGCGCTGGAGACGGCTACGCCGCATTCTGGACATAACTGCCGTGCTTTGCACGCTGGTTGTTGCCGGATTCATGTTCAATCTGCTTCGCGTGCAGCGTCTGCCGGAACTGCTGCTGCCCACACCCCGGCATAACTACCGGGCCTTGCCGGACCGCGCGACGCTTCTGCACAACGCCAAACCGCTACGCCCTGCACGCCGCAAAACCGGCCGCCGGCCCTCTGAGATTCCCTTCAACACCGGTGAAGGTCTGCGCGCGGCCTACTATGTGCCTTATGACGAGGCCAGCTATGCCTCGTTTAAACAGCATGTTCATCAGATCGACATGCTGTTTCCCGAGTGGCTGCATGTCTATTCGACCCAACCCACGTTGCTGGGAATCAATAACGACAGTCATCGCTCTTTCCCGATCATCAACGGCAATACAGTGATCGATCCCGACGATATGGACCGCATCAAGCGCGTCATCCAGACAGAGCGGGAAGATACGGAGGTTTTTCCTCATCTCAATAACTTCAACTCCAGCACCCAAACATGGGATTCCAATGTAGGCATAATGCTTGCTGACGCCGGTAAACGTGAGGCGTTGCGCAAGCAGATCCTCCGCTTTTTCGCCGCGTATCCGTTCTATCGCGGTCTCTCACTCGATTTCGAAAGCCTTCCCGACAAAGCGACTCCCGCCTATCTGACGTTCATTCGAGAACTCTACACAGGCATGCATCCGCTCAACCTGCGTCTCTATGTGAACGTCCCGGTGGCCACGCCGGACGCGGACCTCAAGCAGATTGCGGCGAACTCGGATGGCGTAATCCTGATGAACTACGACGAGCACCAGGTGACCAGCGATCCAGGTCCTGTTGCCAGCCAGGAGTGGTTCGTGGGGAATCTCGCTCGGGTGCTCAAGGTGGTGCCGAAGAACAAGCTCATCTGTGCGCTGGGCAACTACGGCTACGACTGGACGATGTCGATTCCGGCACGGCCCAAACGGGGATCGACGCGTGCGGCCAAGCCACAGGTGATCGATACGCATGACCTGTCGGTCTCTGACGTCTGGCAGGAGGCTTCCGACGCCGATGCCGATCTCGATCTCGACTACAACGCGCTGAATCCGCACTTTGAGTACATCGACGAGGATGCGAACGAACGTCACGTGGTGTGGTTTCTTGACGGCGTCACATTGATCGACGAGATGCGCGGGGCACACCAGCTTGGCCTGCAGACCTTCGCATTGTGGCGGCTGGGAACCGAGGACAGTTCACTATGGAGTGTGTGGGACAAGCCGAATACGCCTGAGTCGCTGCAGGCTCTCGGTTCGGTCCGCCCGGGTCACGACGTCGATGTCGAAGGCGAAGGCGACATCATGCGCATCATTGGACTTCCGCAAGACGGCAAGCGGACTGTGGAAGTGGACACCGATGAGCCCGATCCACGCAAGAAACTCATCGTGGATGAACACATGGATGTCTATCCGCGCAACTACAGCGTGGACTATTACGGCTATCGTCCCAACGAAGTCTCGCTCTCATTCGACGATGGCCCCGACTCCAAGTGGACGCCGAAGATTCTCGACATTCTGAAGCAGAAGAATGTGAAGGGCACGTTCATGATCATCGGCGAAGAGGCCGCGCAGAACGTGAGCCTGCTCAAGCGGATCGTTCGCGAAGGGCATGAGATCGGCAATCACACATGGAGCCATCCCGATATCAGCGACATCTCACCGCGGCAGCTTGACTTGCAGGTCAAGCTTACCGAGAGCCTTTTCTCGAGCAAGGCGGGCGTGCAACCGCTCTACTTCCGCCCTCCGTACGACATCGACGAAGAACCGGAGACCGATGACCAGGCCCGCCCTGTAGTGCCGGTTCAGCACGACGGATACATCGTGATCGGGAACAAGATCGATACAGACGACTGGCTCGAACATCCGCGTAAGACACCGCAGGAGATGGCGGAGTCCGTTCTGAGCCAGTTGCAGGTGATGAAGACCAAGCCACAGTTCCGTGGCTCGGTGATCCTGATGCATGACGGTGGCGGTGACCGCTCGGCCACCGTGGCGGCGCTGCCCTATCTGATCGACACGCTACGCGCTCACGGCTACACGTTTGTCCCGGTCTCGACGTTGATGGGCAAAACCACTGCCGAGGTGATGCCGCCGCTCACTTTCTGGCAAAGTGTGCGCGCCATTCCCGACTCCATCGCCTTTTCTGCCGTGGACATTATCGGCAACTTCATCGTGGTGGTCTTCTTCCTGGGAGACATTCTGATGAGCGCGCGGCTGGTGATTGTGGGCGTCTTCGCCATGATTGACCGTCTGCGCAGACCACGCGAAGAGGCCTCTCCGAGTTACGCTCCGCGCGTTGCGGTGCTTATTCCCGCTTACAACGAAGAAGCCGTGATTGTGCGCACGATCCGGTCGGTGCTCAACTCCGACTACAAGAACCTGCACGTCATCGTCATCGACGATGGATCAAAGGATCGCACTGCCGAGGTGGCCGCCGAGGCCTACGCGCAGGAGATCCAGGCCGGACGTGTGCAGGTACTGGTTAAGCCAAATGCGGGCAAGGCAGCGGCACTCAACTATGCGCTTGAACGGATCAACGAAGAAGTCTACGTCGGCATAGACGCCGATACGGTGATCGCCACGGATGCGATTTCCAAACTCGTGCGCCACTTTGAAGACCCGCGGATCGGCGCGATCGCCGGCAACGCGAAAGTCGGTAATCGCGTGAACCTGTGGACGCGCTGGCAGGCTCTCGAATACATCACCAGCCAGAACTTCGAGCGCCGCGCTCTCGATCTCTTCCACGTTGTCACCGTGGTTCCGGGCGCGATCGGCGCATGGCGCACAGCGGCGGTGAAGGCTGCCGGCGGCTATCCGCTGAATACCGTGGCCGAAGATGCCGACCTGACGATGAACCTGCTCGAACGGGGATTCCGCGTGGACTACGAAGACCGCTCGCTGGCGTTTACCGAGGCGCCCATCGATGCGCGCGGGTTGATGCGGCAGCGCTTCCGGTGGTCCTTCGGCACACTGCAGGCCGTCTGGAAGCATCGCGCGGCCTTTGTGCGCAACAAAGCAATGGGGCTGTTTGCGCTGCCCAATATTTTGATCTTTCAGATGTTTCTGCCGCTGGTGTCGCCCTTCATCGACCTGCTGTTTGCCTGGGGCATCATCAACTTCTTTCTCGACCGCCACTACCATCCTGAATCCGCATCGTCGGCAAGCTTTGAGAAATTGGTGACGTACTTCCTGGGATTCCTGGTGATCGATTTCATCACTTCTTCGGTTGCCTTCAGCCTCGAGCGGCGGCATCCGGCGAACAAGGGAGACGGCTGGCTGCTCTTCCACATCTGGCTGCAGCGCTTCGCGTATCGCCAGCTCTTCTCAGTGGTGCTCTTCAAGACGCTGAAACGCGCCATCGACGGTAAGCCCTTCAACTGGGACAAGCTGGAACGGACGGCCAAGATGAGCAAAGCGACGGAAGTGCTGACGGCTGTGCACGACTAGAACCGGTTGCATCAATGATCTTGTGAAAGGGCACGACTTTTCAGTCGTGCCGAAAAAGCTGGGAGATTGAAGGGGTTTTGACCCCTGAGGGATTCGCGCTGCCCAGTTCAGACCATGTATGAAACACGCTCTAGTGCAGTATTCCAGAAGTTCATAGCATGAGTTGAAGTCCCGAACCGCAGATCCCCTTCGACAGGCTCAGGGCAGGCTTTCGACTCCGTTGGCCTCGAAGCGGCCAAACGTTGCTCAGGATGACAGCAGTCGTTATGCAGGAACTTCAGGGACAGGCCACTAACAAGAACTCGGTTCCAAATTCACCCCGATACCGAGTTCCCATTTGTCAGAATTCGAGCGACAAATCGTCATTCCTCCCTACGGTCCCAGATACAACTGCACACCGGGCGGCGAAAAGTTGAGCGTCTTGGTCTTGGGATCGTAGTCGAGGTTCAGCGCATCGCTTTTGCGGCCATTGATGAGCGTGGCGACCAGCAGCACATTTCCATAGAAGCGCGCAGCGGCAATCTTGTGGCTGTGAATGGCACCGTACTCGTTGTCGGGACTGGTCGCGCTCCAGTCCTGCTGAAAGCGGCTGAAGGGATAGACACTGTGCTGGGCCGGATGCTGCTGCCAGTCCTTGTCGTTGGTCCAGATGCCATACGCCGTGCCCAGATCGTTTCGCTCGAGGGCTTCGAGAAAATGGTTGACGGTGGCGCGTCCGAACAGGTGCGCGTTCCAGTGCCAGGGCCAGTCGACGGGGCGGCCGGCCACCAGCCACCAGATCACCAGGAGCACGCCCACTGCGCTCGCAGAGACCGAGAGGATCTGCTGGCGGCGCCGGGCGCGGGCTTCGTCAAACTTCGGAGCGTCAAGCAAGGTCATTGTGCGGATCCTCGAAAAAACGGGCCCTCAGTCGAAATCACACAGCGGGCAGGCGAGCCATCTTATTCTGCCCTCATTCATTAGACACCAGCACCGGGCATCGTGTTCCTGATCTGCTTTTCTTTCTGAGCAGTAGCTCGGTTTTTCTAGTCCCTAGTCCCTGCTTTTACTCTTCCCTGCTGTAGACGGTCCGGCTCTTTTCGGACTGCCGTTCGAGCGCCAGTTCGATGAGCCGGGTAATGAGGTCTTTGTAGCCAAGCCCCGAGGCCTCCCAAAGCTTGGGGTACATGCTGATCTGCGTAAAGCCGGGCAGCGTGTTGACCTCGTTAAGATAGATGCGGCGCCGTCCGCCGGGCTCCATGAGGAAATCGACGCGGGCGAGCCCGGAAAGATCGCAGGCGCGGAATGCCGCGATGGCCATCTCGCGAATGGTCTTGGTTTCGGCCCGTGTCAATTTCGCGGGGATCACGGGCACAGAGCCCTCGGAGAGATATTTCGCCTCGTAGTCGTAGAACTCCTTGCCCGGAATGATCTCGCCGACGACGCTCGCCTCCGGCGCATCGTTGCCGAGCACAGCCACCTCAAGTTCGCGCGCGCGGCCTTTTTTGCCGCCGACACCCTGCTCCACAATCAGCTTGCGATCGTAGCGGGCGGCAAGGGTCAGAGCCGGTCCGAGTTCTTTGCGATCATGCGCTTTGCTGATGCCGACGGACGAGCCCAGATTCGCGGGCTTCACGAAGAGCGGATATTGCAGCACCGATTCCATCCGCGCGATCGCCCTGCGCGACGACTTCTCCCACTCACCGCGCAGCACCGTGACGTGCTTCACGATCGGGAGGCCGGCCTCTGCAAAGAGGCGCTTCATCACATCTTTGTCCATGCCGGCAGCCGAGCCGAGCACGCCCGAGCCTACGTAGGCGATGCCCGCCAGCTCAAAGAGGCCCTGGATGGTGCCGTCTTCGCCGAAGGTTCCGTGCAATACAGGAAAGACCACGTCGATGGCTTTACCTTCCGGCCCTTGCGGACCGGGCACGGGCGCCATCAGCGTGGGGATGCCCTCGTGAAGAAGCTTCGCGCCGGGGGTCGCATCCGGATCGCCGGCACGGAGGCGGCGCACGACGGCGCTGCTGTTGCCTTCGAGCAGGCCGCGCGCATCGCCGCTCGCCAGCCAGCGGCCTTCCTTGGTGATGCCGATCGGAATCACATCAAATTTGTCGCGATCGATTGCCTGCAGGATAGAGGCGGCGGAGAGCAGCGAGACCTCATGCTCGCCGCTGCGTCCGCCAAAGAGAATGCCGACTCGAAGTTTTTTCGCCATGCTTGATCTATTTTCGCTCAAAGGTCCGGTCTGACTCAGTCACGGTGCATGGCTGATTTCGTCAGAGAATCTTCTTTCCAAATGCGGAGCAGGCCAGTTCGACGGCGAGATCCGCTGTGCGGTTGTGCTCGTCGATGACCGGATTGACTTCGACGATCTCAAAGCTGAGCAGGCGGCCGTGGTCGGCGAGGATCTCCATGGCAAGGTGCGCTTCGCGATACGTGGCGCCGCCGCGGACGGGCGTGCCCACGCCGGGCGCATCTTCAGGGTCGATCCAGTCCAAATCGAGCGAGACGTGATAGCCGGCAGTGCCGCGGCCCGCGGCGCGCAGCGCCTCTTCCATCACCGCTCGCATACCACGCTCGTCGATGTCGCGCATCGTGTAGACCTCGGCGAGGCCAGCGCGGCGAATGTTTTCGCGCTCGGCGGCATCGATATCGCGAACGCCAATCAGCACTGTGTTTTCGAGCGCGAGCTTGGGCGCAAAGCCGAGCAGGTTCGAGAGCGGCTCCGGACCCAGGCCCAGAAGCGCAGCGAGCGGCATGCCATGCACGTTGCCCGAAGGCGAAGTTTCAGGCGTGTTCAGATCAGCGTGCGCGTCGATCCAGATGAGGCCGATGCGCTGGTCACGGCGGCGGTAGAACTCGGCCACGCCGGAGACTGAACCGGCAGCGAGCGAATGATCGCCACCCAGCACCAGCGGTGTTGTTCCTGCTTCCAGTGCGGCGAGCACAGCCTCGGCAGTGCGGGCACAGGTTTCGGCAATCTCTTTCAAGTAGTGGGCGTTTGGATTGCCGGGCGTGCGGGTCTCGGCCAGTTCCACGCGGATATTGCCGCCGTCGACGACCTGATGACCCAAAGCCTCAAGCCGCGCTTCCAGGCCAGCGACGCGCATCGCCGAAGGGCCCATATCGACGCCGCGCCGGCTGGCGCCCATGTCGAGCGGTACGCCGATGATCCGAATCTTGCGGGGAGGAAGCGACTGTGTGCCGCCGGACGGCATCCGAGAGGTAAGAGCCGGGAAATCTGCGCTCTCTGCCATGCAAGGATTCTACTCGTGCGCCACCAGATGATGGTTCCGTTTCAGATCGTGAACTGCGTGGGAAAAGCCCGCGCAGCGCCTGCTTTATAACCTTTTTGTGGACCCAAAATCTTCGTTGATCCCCCAAAAGGAACTAGGATTCGCGTGCCTGAGAGAGTACCATAAGGTACACACGACGAATTGAGCACCTAAATTGTTGTCCTAGCATGTTTGGGCTTCCTGAAGGTTATATCCGGTCTGCGCAATGTTCCGGCCGAAGATGGGAGCGGATGACATGAAAGGCGGTCACCGTCCGGGTTGTGTCCCGAGCGGGGACGCGCAGGCGATTCCGGCGAGCCACTTGCAATCGCCACGACCAAAGCGGCCCGGGCCCCGAGCCGTAGCGGAGAAAGTCGAAGGGGACACACTGCAGGACGCAAGCACACCGCAAGCCTCGTTTGATCAGGCCCGAGCTATGCTGGCTGCCTTTGCCATGGCGCCTGCACGGCAACGTGCGGGTGTGCCTGCAATCTGCGCTCGAAGCTTTGCGGACAACGCATTCTTCTCCGCGCTTTTTCAGCGTGCGCATGTTGACTCTGCCGCTGTGCTGATTGATCCCACCTGGATGACCGTGCACCGACTCACGCTGTTGGTGGGCTGGCTTACCTTCGTGATTCTCGCCGTAGGCGCGCGGATCTGGTTTGTCGAGCGCAAAGTGCGCCGGCAGATTGCCGGCTTGGCTTACGTGGAACAGAGACGCGGCAAGATTCTGGAAGACATCAACAGCTCCCGGCCGCTCGCCGAGATTCTGGAGCGCGTTACCGAGCTGGTCTCAGTGAAACTGGGCGGCGCAGCCTGCTGGTGTCAGGTTGTCGACGGCGCCCGGCTAGGGAACTGCCCGCTCGACCACAAGGACGCTTCACTGCGCGTGGCGGAACATGCGATTGCGGCGCGCTCCGGGCCACCTCACGGCACGATCTTTGCCGCATTCGATTCGTATACCCAACCGACCACTCTCGAAGAAGAAGCGCTTGCGATGGGCGCGAGCCTGGCCACGCTCGCGATCGAGACTGCGCATCTTTACTCTGACCTGGTGCGCCGGTCGGAGTTCGATCTGCTGACCGATATTCAGAACCGGTTCTCGTTCGAGAAACATCTCGACACCATGATCCAGGAGGCACGCCAGTCTGCCGGCATCTTCGGATTGCTCTATATCGACCTGAACGAGTTCAAACAGGTGAACGACCTCTATGGCCATCGCGCCGGCGACCTCTATCTGCAGGAAGTTGCACTGCGGATGAAGCGGCAACTGCGCCCCGGTGACGTGCTCGCGCGGCTGGGCGGCGACGAATTTGCCGTGCTCGTGCCCAACATCCACCATCGCAATGATGTAGAAGAGATTGCCTTGCGCCTGGAGTGTTGCTTCGACCAGCCTTTCGCCGGTGAAGGATATGAGGTGCATGGCTCGGCCAGTATCGGCATTGCTCTTTATCCCGAGGATGGCATTACAAAAGACGGACTTTTGACGGCTGCCGACAGCGCCATGTACGGCATAAAACAGGCGAAGCAAAGACGAAGAGAACTGCAGCCGGAAGCGCTGCGTGAAGATCCTGTATAGCCCTGATCCGAGAGCTGTTCCAAAATAAAAGGAGCCGGCACGAAACACGGGCAATACCAGGGTAAACTTTCGAACTAAAGTGCTATGTTTGGCAGATGAACCGACTGCCAAATGCGGCCGATATAACTATCTAATTGACCGCACGTCCATGAATCGGTTCATTCTTGTTTCCGCGACGATCCTGAGCTGCGCTTTATGCGGTCCGCCAATGGTCTCACAGGAACTGAGCTCTCTCGCAGCGGTCAAGGCGATCAGCAACGCGCAAGCGAAAGAACAGCCGGCCGTCGCCTTCGAGGCGACCGTTACCTACTATCGCGCCTACGAGAAAGTACTGTTCGTCCAGGACGGAGATGCCGCAATTTTTGTCGCGACGCCGACAAGCTCGAAACTCGTTCCCGGCGATCGCGTCCTGGTTCGCGGAACCATGCAGCCGAGTTTCCGGCCATTTGTTAAAGGCAGCGAAGTTCAACTCCTCGGACATGGTCCGCTGCCCAAAGCAATCGAGCCAAGCTTCGATAAGATGATTCGCGCGGAGACCGATTGCCGACTGGTCACCGTGCACGGGATCATCCGCTCCGCCGATCTGTTGACGAGCCCCAACTTTTTGAGAACGGCGACCTACCTGCACATACTCGTTGATGGGGAGCAGGTAGATGCCAACCTCGACAATGACGATCAGGATGCTCTCAAGGGCTTGCTGGATGCCGAGGTGGAGATCACGGGCGTTGTCTCAGGCCAGTTCGATAACAAGATGCAGCAGACGGGTGTGCTGTTCCACATCCAATCACTCGGTAATATCAAGATTCTGAAGCAGGCTTCGGTCGATCCATGGGCGATTACCGCGACGCCCATGGACCAGATTGTTACAGGCCTGCGGGAGATCGATCTCACCCAGCGCATGCGCGTCCACGGCGCCATCACGTACTATCAGCCGGGCACAGCGCTCGTACTGCAGGACGGAAGCAAGAGCGTTTGGGTCAGCACCCGGAGCTCCCAGAAACTTAAGATTGGCAACCTGGCGGATGCCATCGGATTCCCCGCTGTGCAGAACGGTTTTCTTACACTGACGCACAGCGAGATACGGGATAGCTCGCAACCGGCTCCCATCGTTCCACAGCTCTTTACATGGAAGGCTCTTGCGGCGGGCGGTAACGACGGACGAAGCCATAGCTTTGACCTTGTTTCGATCGAAGGGCAAGTAGTAACGGAAGTACGGCAAGCCACGCAGGACGAATACGTCCTGCAGGCAGACGGCCGCCTCTTCTCCGCGATTCTGCGCCATCCTGGATCGGCGAGCCGTCTTCCGCTCGCCCCCATGCGGCAGATTCCTGTGGGTTCCAAGATTCGCGTCACCGGCATCTGCATGCTCGAAGATGCCAATCCGTTCAACGGCGAAGTGCCGTTCAATGTCCTGATGCGTTCTTATGACGACATCACGATCGTCGCGCCGGCGCCGTGGCTGAACGTGAGCCATCTGATCCTGTTGGTCGGCCTGCTGATTCTCGCCATCTTTCTCATCGGTGGGTGGACCTGGTACATCGAGCGTAAGATGCGCCGCCAAACCTCCGGTCTGGCCTACGTGGAACAGCGGCGCAGTCGCATTCTGGAGGCCATGAATGCTTCGCGGCCGCTCGCCGAGACTCTCGAGCAGATTACGGAGCTGGTGTCGTTCAAGCTGAAGGGAGTGTCCAGTTGGTGCGAAATCACGGATGGAGCCAGGCTTGGGAACTATCCGGCCTCGATCTCTCCAACGCTCACCGTTGTTGAGTATCCGATTGCTTCGCTGAATGGGCCGCCACTTGGCATCTTCTTTGCCGCGATTTACCCGCAACCGCGCTATCGAGCGGAAGCACAGGAGGCGCTCTCGATGGCGGCGGGGCTGGCGAGCCTCGCGATCGAGACCTCGCGCCTACATTCTGACCTTGTGCACCGTTCCGAATTCGATTTGCTTACCGACATTCAGAACCGGTTCTCGCTCGAAAAACATCTCGAAGGTCTGATTCATGCGGCGCGCCAGTCGGCCGGGCTGTTGGGATTGATCTACATCGATCTCAATGAATTCAAACAGGTCAATGACAGATATGGGCACCAGATAGGCGATGTCTATCTGCAACAAGCCGCCCAACGCATGAAAAAACAACTGCGCCCCGGCGATGTGCTCGCGCGGCTGGGTGGCGACGAGTTTGCCGTGGTGGTGCCGGACGTGCGCAAACGCGCAGTGGTGGAAGAGATCGCGTCTCGTCTCGAACGCAGCTTTGATATGCCGTTCACGCTCGACAAGAACACTATCCATCATGGTTCAGCCAGCGTGGGTGTTGCGCTCTATCCCGAAGACGCGACGACGAAAGACGGGCTGTTCAACGCCGCGGATGCAGCCATGTATACAGTCAAAAAAGGGCGCAAACACTTCGCCCATGCGGTAATCAGCCCGCTCACTCCAGAGGTGGTCGAAGAAGCGCACAAATAAGAAGGCCCGGATCGCTCCGGGCCTTCTTATCACTGAAAACTGACCACTGACAAACTGGTGCTTATTCGGCGGCCATCTCTTCGGCTTCGCCTTCCTGTCGCATCATCTCGAGTTCACGCTCAGCAGCCTCGATCTCTGCCGAAACCTCCTGCTGTACGCGAGCTGCCGCTTCTTCAAGCTCTGGGCTGAGCTGGACGTTGCGGTAGTACTCGAGACCCGTGCCGGCGGGAATGAGGCGGCCGACGATCACGTTCTCCTTGAGGCCGCGCAGGTTGTCCACCGCGCCGTTGATGCTGGCTTCGGTGAGAACACGCGTGGTCTCCTGGAACGACGCCGCGGAGATGAAGCTGTCGGTCGAGAGCGAGGCCTTGGTGATGCCGAGCAGGAGCGGACGACCGATAGCCGGACGGCCTCCCTGCGCGAGCACGCGCTCGTTCTCTTCGCGGAAGCGGAAGCGATCGACCTGCTGTTCGAGCAGGAAGTTCGTGTCGCCCACTTCATCGATGCGGACCCAGCGCAGCATCTGCCGGACAATGACTTCGATGTGCTTGTCCGAAATGGCCACGCCCTGCAGACGGTAGACTTCCTGGATTTCGTTCACCAGATAAGCCTGCAGCTCCTTTTCGCCGAGCACGGCAAGAATGTCGTGCGGGTTCAGGGGGCCGTCCATCAGCGGGTCGCCTGCGCGCAGGCGTTCACCTTCCTGCACGTTGACGTGGATGCCGCGAGGCACCGAGTATTCCTTCTCGTCGCCGTTGTCAGCCGTGACGTAGATCTTACGCTGGCCCTTCGAGACTTCACCGAAGCGGACGACACCGTCAATTTCCGAAATGATGGCCGTCTCACGCGGCTTGCGGGCTTCGAAGAGTTCGACCACGCGGGGCAGACCGCCGGTGATGTCCTTCGTACGCGTCGACTCCTTCGGAATCTTCGCGAGCACATCGCCCGGACCGACCTCATCGCCATCCTGCACCATGAGGTGAGCGCCGCGAGGCAGCAGATACCGCTTGTGCGCCTTGGCGTTCTTGACCACGAAGGCCGGCTGCCGCTTCTCATCGGGAGAGTCGGCCACAACCCAACGCGAGAGGCCGGTAACTTCATCGACTTCTTCGTTGAGCGTGATGCCTTCCTGCAGGTCCTTGAAGCTGACCGTGCCGCCGATCTCTGTGAGAATCGCGTAGGTATACGGATCCCACTCGGCCAGAAGCTCGCCGAGCTTGACCGCAGTGCCGTCCTTAACGCGGAGACGCGCGCCATAGACCACCTGGTAGCGCTCCTTTTCGCGGCCGCGCTCATCGACGATCGCAACCGAGCCGGAGCGGTTCATCGCTACCAGCGCGCCGTCTTTGCTTTCGACGGTGCTCAGGTTGATGAAGCGCACGAAACCATTGTTCTTGGCATCGAGGCGCGACTTGTCGGCCACGCGGCTGGCGGTGCCGCCGACGTGGAAGGTACGCATCGTGAGCTGCGTGCCCGGTTCGCCGATGGACTGCGCCGCGATGACGCCGCAGGTTTCGCCGAGTTCGACCATGCGGCCCGAACCGAGGTTGCGGCCATAGCACAGCGCGCAGACGCCGCGGCGGGACTCGCAGGTGAGCACGGAGCGGATCTTCACCTTCTCCACGCCTGCACCCTGGATCGCAGAGGCAATATCCTCGTCGATCGGCTGGTTCACTTCGACCACCACGTTGCCGTCGTAGTCCTTGATGCGCTCGAGCGACACGCGGCCGATGATGCGATCGCGCAGCGGCTCGATGATCTCGCCGGATTCAACGATCGATCCGACGTAGATGCCTTCGACGGTGCCGCAATCATTCTCGGTGACGATCACGTCCTGCGCCACGTCGACAAGACGGCGGGTCAGGTAGCCGGAGTCAGCAGTCTTGAGTGCCGTATCGGCCAAGCCCTTACGCGCTCCGTGCGTCGAGATGAAGTATTCGAGCACGGTAAGGCCTTCACGGAAGTTCGCCGTGATGGGCGTCTCGATGACTTCGCCTGAAGGCTTGGCCATCAGTCCGCGCATACCGGAGAGCTGACGAATCTGCTGCTTCGAGCCACGGGCGCCGGAGTCGGCCATGATGTAGATCGGGTTCATTGCGCCCTCTTCATCGGCGCGCTTCATGTTCCCGAACATCTCGTCGGCAACCTTGTCCGTCACCGCCGACCACATCTGGATAACCTTGTTCGAACGCTCACCGTTGGTGATGGCGCCGTCCATGTACTGCTTCTGGACTTCGATCACCTTCTTGTCTGCTTCTTCGACCACGGTGTACTTGCTCTCTGGAATGACCATGTCATCCAGACCAACCGAGAGGCCCGAGCGCGTTGCGAACTGGAAGCCGAGCGACTTGATGCGATCGAGCATGCCGACTGTGACTTCGAGGCCGAGGTTCTGGTTGCAGTAGTTCACCAGCTGGCCGATGCCCTTCTTCTTGAGCAGGCCATTGATGAACGGCATGCCCGCGGGCAGCGCGTCATTGAGGATCACACGGCCGACCGTGGTGTTGATGTACTCCTTGTCGAAGTCCACCGGATCGGTGTGCAGCAGATCCTGATCGTCGTAGGCCGTGGTCATGTCGAGCACTTTGCCCGAATAGCGCAGACGCACGGGCGAAAGTGTCTCCACTTCCTTGGCTTCGAGAGCCATCAGGACCTCTTCGGTGTTCGCAAAGACGCGGCCTTCGCCACGCGCACCCTTCTTGGCCTTGGTCAGGTAGTAGAGGCCAAGCACCATGTCCTGTGTAGGCACGGTGATGGGCTGGCCGGACGCCGGCGACAGAATGTTGTGCGAAGCAAGCATCAGCACGCTGGCTTCGATCTGCGCCTCAGGCGACAGCGGGATGTGCACAGCCATCTGGTCGCCGTCGAAGTCGGCGTTGAAGGCGGTGCAGACCAGGGGGTGAATCTTGATGGCCTTGCCTTCCACCAGCACCGGCTCGAATGCCTGAATGCCCAGACGGTGCAGCGTTGGAGCGCGGTTCAAGAGTACAGGGTGATCCTTGATGACTTCCTCAAGGATGTCCCAAACCACGGGCTCCTGCATCTCCACCATTTCCTTGGCCTGCTTAATCGTGGTGCATTGGCCGGTCTGTTCGAGACGGTGATAGATGAACGGCTTGAAGAGCTCGAGCGCCATCTTCTTGGGCAAGCCGCACTGGTGCAGCTTGAGCTCAGGACCAACCACGATCACCGAACGGCCGGAGTAGTCCACGCGCTTGCCGAGCAGGTTCTGGCGGAAGCGGCCCTGCTTGCCCTTGAGCGTATCCGATAGAGATTTGAGCGGACGGTTGTTTGCGCCGCGCAGCACACGACCACGGCGGCCGTTGTCGAACAACGCGTCGACGGCCTCCTGCAGCATGCGCTTTTCGTTGCGCACGATCACTTCGGGCGCGTGCAGATCCATCAGTTTCTTCAACCGGTTGTTGCGGTTGATCACGCGGCGATAGAGATCGTTGAGATCCGACGTGGCGAAGCGGCCGCCATCGAGCGGCACCAGCGGGCGCAGCTCCGGAGGAATGACCGGCAGCACGTCGAGAATCATCCACTGCGGCTTGTTGGCCGACTTGCGAAAGGCCTCGACAACCTTGAGCCGCTTGGCATACTTCAGCTTCTTCTGCGCGGAGGTCTCGCTCTTCATGCGCTCGCGCAATTCGAGCGCCAGTTCCTCAACGCTGACGCGCTTGAGCAGCTCCTTGATGGCCTCCGCGCCCATCATGGCCTTGAAGCCGGAGGGGCGGAACTGCTGATCGAGCTCGCGGAAACGGTTCTCGTCCTTGATGATCTCGCGCTCGCGCACCGGCGCATCGCCTGGATCGACAACAACGTAAGACTCGAAGTAGAGAATGCTCTCGAGATCGCGCAACGAGATGTCGAGCAGATGGCCGATACGTGAAGGGAGCCCCTTGAAGAACCACACGTGCGAGCAGGGTGAAGCCAGCTCGATGTGGCCCATGCGCTCGCGGCGTACCTTGCTTACGGTAACTTCGACGCCGCACTTGTCGCAGATGACGCCGCGGTGCTTCATACGCTTGTACTTGCCGCAGAGACACTCCCAGTCCGTCACTGGGCCGAAGATGCGCGCGCAGAAGAGGCCGTCACGCTCGGGTTTGAACGTGCGATAGTTGATGGTCTCCGGCTTGGTCACCTCGCCATGCGACCAGCTGCGGATCTTCTCCGGCGAGGCCAGCATGATGCGAATGGCGTCAAAGTCGGTAATCGGGTTAGTAAGCTCAAACGGGTTCGAACGGAACAAGGCGACCCTCCAGTTTCTAGCTGCTAGCTACTAGCTTCTAGCCGCTAGCTCTTGGCTTCCCAGGTTCGGGAAGCAGTTCATTTCTTCCGCGAAATGCGCGCCTTGAACAAAAGGCTTGCACATTTCGAAAACTTTGTGCTGTCCCAGCTGCCAGTCGCGCCCTGAAAAGCTAGGGGCTAGAGGCTGACAGCTAGAAGCTGCATTTAATCCGCCACCGCCGCCACTTCCGGCGTGGGCGCCTTGCGATTGATGTCCGCGCGCTTAATCAGCTCCACGTCAAGGCAGAGCGACTGCAACTCACGGATGAGCACATTGAACGACTCCGGCACACCCGGCTCAATGGCCGCCTCACCCTTGACGATGGCCTCGTAGATCTTGGTGCGGCCGTAGACGTCATCGGACTTCGCGGTCAGCAGTTCTTGCAGGATGTAAGCAGCGCCGTAAGCTTCCAGGGCCCACACTTCCATCTCGCCGAAGCGCTGTCCGCCGAACTGCGCCTTGCCGCCCAGCGGCTGCTGGGTGATGAGCGAGTACGGTCCGATGGAGCGAGCGTGAATCTTGTCGTCCACCAGGTGCGAGAGCTTGAGCATGTAGATGTAGCCCACGGTCACCGGCTGTTCGAACTGCTCACCGGTCATGCCGTCATAAAGAGGCGTCTTGCCCGAAGAAGGCAACCCGGCAGCGCTGAGCAGAGCCTTGATCTCGCCCTCCTGCGCGCCGTCGAAGACATTGGTGCCGAACCAGATGCCGCGCTCCATGCCGCGCGTCACGCGAATCAGCATCTCGTCATCGAGTTCGAGCAGCTGCCGCAGCGTTGCGGTGCCGGCAAACTCCTTCTTCACTTCCTCGCGGATGAAGTTGGCATCGCTGTTGCCCTTCACCAGCGCGGCGATCTTCTCGCCGAGCCCGTGCGCGGCCCAGCCCAGGTGCGTTTCCAGAATCTGGCCCACGTTCATACGCGAAGGAACGCCGAGCGGGTTGAGGACGATCTCGACCGGTGTGCCGTTGGGCAGATACGGCATGTCTTCCTCAGGAAGAATGCGCGCGATCACGCCCTTGTTGCCGTGACGGCCGGCCATCTTGTCACCCACGGAGAGCTTGCGCTTCATGGCGACATAGACCTTCACCAGCTTGATCACGCCCGGGGGCAGCTCATCGCCCTTCTGCAGCTTGGCCACCTTCTCGTTGGTGATCTTGCGCAGCACTTCGATCTGCCGCGAGGTCATCTCCTCGATCTCATCGATCTGCTCGTTGACCCGCGGATCCTTGTCGTTATAGCGGATGCGCTTGAGGTTCTTGGTCGAGATGCGCTCGATGGTGTCGCGATCGAGGATCGCGTCCTTGGTCAACAGGCGCTTGTTGGTGCGCTCGTCATGCAAGTCGGCCAGAACCGTCTTGCCGCCAAGAATGGCTTCGAGACGCTTCAAACGCTCGTCCGTCAGAATGCGGATCTCGTCGCCCAGGTTCTTTTCGAGCTTGGCCACGTACTCGGTTTCGATCTGCTTGGCGCGCTCGTCTTTCTCCTGCCCCTTGCGGCTGAAGATGCGCACGTCAACCACCGTGCCTTCGATGCCCGGAGGGCAGGTGAGCGAGGCATCCCTAACATCGCCCGCTTTTTCTCCGAATATTGCCCGCAGCAGCTTCTCTTCCGGCGTCAACTGTGTCTCGCCCTTCGGCGTGACCTTGCCGACCAGAATGTCGCCATGGCCGATCTGCGCGCCGATGCGGATGATACCGCTCTCGTCCAGATCGCGCAAAGCATGCTCGCTGACGTTGGGAATGTCGCGCGTGATCTCTTCGGGACCGAGTTTGGTATCGCGTGCCTCGATCTCGAACTCCTCGATGTGCACCGAGGTGTAGTAGTCCTCCTTCACCAGCTTCTCGCTGATGAGGATCGCGTCTTCGAAGTTGTAACCGCGCCAGGGCATGAAGGCCACCAGCACATTGCGGCCGAGCGCCAGCTCGCCCTGCTCCGTGCACGGACCGTCGGCGATTACCTGCCCCTTCACCACGCGATCGCCTTCCCGCACAACCGGCTTCTGGTTGATGCAGGTGTTCTGGTTCGACCGCTTGAACTTGATGAGCTGGTAGATGTCCGAACCCACCTCACGCGACAACTGCGTGGGATGATGCTCGCCTTCAACGCGCACGATGATGCGCTCGGAGTCGACCGAATCCACGATGCCGTTGCGCTTGGCGAGAATAACGGCGCCGGAGTCGCGCGCAGTCACACCTTCCATGCCGGTGCCCACAAGCGGAGCCTCGGCCACCAGCAGCGGAACCGACTGGCGTTGCATGTTGGCGCCCATCAGCGCGCGGTTGGCGTCATCGTGCTCGAGGAACGGCACCAGTGAAGCAGCCACCGACACGAGTTGCTTCGGCGAGACGTCGATGTAGTCCACCTCGGCGCGGTTGACCAGCACGAAGTTGCCCTGACGGCGGGCATTGACCAGGTCTTCCGTGATCTGCCCCTCCGCGTTGAACTCGATGTTGGCCTGCGCGATGGTGTGCTTGTCTTCTTCCCACGCCGACAGATAGAAGCTGAACGGCATGTGGTCGATGGTGCGCTTGCCTTCCTTCTTCAACTTGGCGTTCAGGCGTCCGGCCTCTTCCTTCTCAATGTGGTCACCCACACGCAGGCCGCTTTCGCCGGCGTTGACGATCTCCACGTAGTCGAGAATCTTCGAGTCCTTCACCTTGCGGTAAGGCGACTCGATGAAGCCGTACTCGTTGATGCGCGCAAAGCACGAGAGCGAGCTGATCAGGCCGATGTTCGGACCTTCCGGCGTCTCAATCGGGCAGATGCGGCCGTAGTGCGTCGGGTGCACGTCGCGGACTTCAAATCCAGCGCGCTCACGGGACAGACCGCCCGGCCCAAGCGCCGAGAGACGCCGCTTGTGCGTGATCTCGGAGAGCGGATTGGTCTGATCCATGAACTGCGAGAGCTGCGAGGAACCGAAGAACTCGCGGATCGCGGCCATCACCGGCTTGGCGTTGATCAGGTCGTGCGGCATGGCCGTCGAGAGCTCCTGATACACGCTCATCTTTTCCTTGATCGCGCGTTCCATGCGCACCAGTCCGATGCGGAACTGGTTTTCCATCAGCTCGCCCACGGCGCGCACGCGGCGATTGCCGAGGTGATCGATATCGTCGACCACGCCCACGTTCTTGCGCAGCTTGAGCAGGTAGCGGATGGTCGCGTAGAAATCGTCCGGCGTCAGCGTGCGGTGATCGAGCGGCGTGGCGTCCTGGTTCTCGTAGAGCTTGATGTTGAACTTCAGACGGCCCACGCGCGAGAAGTCGTACTTGCGCGGATCGAAGAACATGCCTTCGAAGAGCGCAGTCGCAGTATCGAGCGTCGGCGGATCGCCGGGACGCAGCTTGCGGTAGATCTCGATCAGCGCCTCTTCGGGCTTGTGCACTGAGTCGCGCTTGAGCGTGTTGGTGATGATGTTGCCCACGTCGTCGCGGTCGGGGAAGAAGACCTCAAAGCTGGTAGCCTTGCTGGCCATCACCTTGTGCAGGCGGTCTGCCGTCAACTCGACGTTGGCCTCGACGATTACTTCGCCAGTCTCGGTATCGACAACGTCTGCTGCGGTGAGCGCGCCGTCCAACTCGGCGGTCTCGATCTCGATCTTGCCGATGCCCGCCGCGCGAATCGCTTTGAGCGAGTGACCGGTAATCTTGCGGCCGGAGTGCGCGATCTCCTCACCCTTGTGCACCACAGCGTGCGCAGGCTTGGCGCCCAGCAGGTGGGTTGCTTTGCCCTCTTCCGCAACGCTCCAGAAAACCTTGCCGTCCGCAATCTGAATGCGATCGACGGTGTAGAAGGTCTTGAGAATCTCTTCGTCAGAACGCAAACCGAGCGCGCGCAGGAAGATGGTTCCCAGGAACTTGCGCTTGCGGTCGATGCGGACATAGAGCGTGTTCTTCTGGTCGTACTCGAACTCGACCCACGAGCCGCGATAGGGAATGATCTTGCCCAGGAAGTAGGTGCGGTTGTTCGCCGTCTCAAAGAAGACGCCGGGCGAGCGGTGCAACTGCGAAACGATCACGCGCTCGGTGCCGTTGACGATGAAGGTGCCGTTCGGCGTCATCAGCGGAATATCGCCGAAGAAGACTTCCTGCTCCTTGATGTCGCGGATGGTCTTGTTGCCGGTCTCCGGGTCCTTATCGTAGATGGTCAGGCGGACCGTGACCTTGAGCGGAGCGGAGAACGTCATGCCGCGCTCTTCGCACTCCTGCTGGTCATACTTGAGCTGCAGGCTCACCGGGTCGCCGCACTTGTTGCAGAAGTCGGGCATGTTGCGGTTGTAGGTGCCGCACTTCTGGCAGAGCACATCGCCGGGCAGGAAGGGGTCGGTGATGACCATGGCGCCGCAATGCACGCAGGCGGTGCGCAGGTGATGAAGGCCTTTGAGGTGGCCGCACTTGCACTCCCAGTTGCCGATCGAGTAGTCGACGAAGTCAAGTTGCGAGATTCCGCGGAAGTCGGTAATCGGGAAGACCGAGACGAAGACCGACTGCAGCCCGGAGTCGTCACGCTCGTTGGGTAGCTTGTCCATCTGCAGAAAGCGTTCATAGGAGCGCCGCTGCACTTCAATCAGGTTAGGAATCTGGGTTGCTGTTGGAATTTTGGAAAAATCGAGCCGGCTGCGAATGGCGCGCTTCTCGTTAGACATGATCACTCCTGAGCCTCGTCGCTCCGGCGCCGCGTCTTGGGCGCTGGGCCGGCGTCCGAGTCTCAGGAACGCCGGCGAATTACGGGTAAGTAGGCGAAAAACCTGACTGGCGGAAATGAACGAATTCCGATCAGCCTTATTGCAATCCGGCGCGGCGGGCGCTTGCCCCAGGACGCACCGGAGATAACCAGGTCAGGGTTGATGAGAACTTCTTGAATTGCACATGGCGGGCATTGCCACGCATCTGCCCCCTGGGCTAGACTGCGCTCAAGTTGGAAGCCAGCAAACGGTGCGGTTTACTCCCAAACGGCGGGGAAGACCGCAGGGGAGGGTATGCGCTCAAGGCACTGGAGGTGAGAAATCCTTTGTCTGCTTGCGAAGGTAGACACAAAAAGCTCGCGAGGACGCAATACCTCACGAGCGCGGCCTATCGCCTGTGCCCCCATCCGAATTCGTTTGCCTTGTTCTCGCCGATCCCAATTCGCTTCAGCCGCTTACTCGCTCAGCCACGTGACGCCGATCAAAGACTGCCTGCCTGACCTTCAAGCAAATCCTTGATAAAATAGAGCTTAACTTTTTCGAAGAGCCCGCACGCTCAAAGCCCGATTGCTTTTTTGCACTGCGAACCGATCCACGCCTTTCATTTCTGGAGAGTACGCGCCGACCAATCTCCGAAACTCTTCCCCGCAAAAGCGGAAAAGACCCGGAAGACGCGCAACTTTTATCGTAGCGCGTCCCGGGCGTCCTTGCAAGTTCGAGATGCTTACTTGACCTCGATGGTAGCCACACCCTCGAACTTTTTCTTGATGGCCTCGGCCTCTTCCTTGGTCGCGTTCTCCTTGAGCGGCTTGGGAGCGCCATCGACCAGGTCCTTGGCTTCCTTCAGGCCGAGCGAGGTGACCTCGCGGACAGCCTTGATGGTGTTGATCTTGTTGGCGCCGGCATCCTTGAGGATGACCTGGAACTCGGTCTTCTCCTCAGCCGCCGGAGCTGCCGCGCCCGCACCGGCGCCGCCGCCCGCAACCACAACCGGCGCTGCCGCCGCGGCCGAGACGCCAAGGCGCTCTTCCAGCTTCTTCACCAGAGCTGCCGCTTCCAGCAGGCTCAACGAAACAATTTGCTCTTCCAACTGCGCGATATCCGCCATTTTCCTTCTCCAATCCGAACCGTTTGAATTTGTCTATCCCCGGCCGTTCAACAGGATCAGAAAGTTTCCGATGCGCCAGACGTGCGCCCCTTCGATCCGCTTCTCGACCAAAACCCTTAAAAACAGCTTTCAGCTTTCAGCCGTCAGCTTTTTCTCTGCAAGTCCTGCTATCTCAACTCAGCACGATTAAGCTGAGAGCTGACAGCTCGCGCAGCTTACGCTGCGCCGGCAAACTTCTGCTTCTCGACGCCCTGACCCAGCACCACCGCCAGATCGCGGCCTGTGGCATTGAGCACCGTAGCCAACCGCTGCGCGGGAGCATTGATGAGGAAGAGCAGCTTCGAGAAGATCTCTTCCTTGCCCGGCATGGTGGCCAGCGACTTGACCTCTTCGACGTTCAGCGGCTTGCCGTCGACGATGCCCAGCTTGAACTCGTACTCGGCGTTGTCGCCCACCCACTTGGCGAAGACCTTCGCCAGCGCCACAGGATCACCCGAAGTAAAGGCAACCGAGTTCACGCCCTTCAGGCCCTTCAGTGCAGCCTCAACCTTGGTGCCCTTGCCGGCAATCGGCGCCAGCTTGTTCTTCATCACGCGATACCGGCCGCCCGCGTCGCGAATGAGCTTGCGCAGCTCATAGTCCTTGGCCACGGTCAGCTTACTGAACGTGCCGATAATCGCCGTCGTCGAGGTCTCCAGTTCCTTGGATAGCAACTGGACCTTCTCCTGCTTCTTTGCCTTCGAAATCGCCATTGTCTTCGCTCCGCTTCGACAGAGATCAGGGGTCAGAGATCAGGGATCAGCGTCAAAACCGATCCGCACATCTGACTGTTTCGCCGATTCCCGCCTCACTGCTTGCCGCTTTTGCGGCGTTCAATCTTTTAACTCCGATCAGCTCAAGCACGATGCCCATCGCAGCACGCACCAACTGACTCCTGACAACTGATCTCTGTTTAGTGCTTGCCGGCCGCGTCCGCCACCTGCGAATCCAGCGGCACGCCCGGGCCCATCGTCGAGCTCAGCGTGACGCTCTTGATGTACTTGCCCTTGGCTGCCGAAGGCTTGGCCCGCACAATCGACGTGATCACCGTGGTGGCGTTGTCGACCAGCTTCTGAGGATCGAAGCTCAGCTTGCCCACGGGCACGTGCACTAGACTGGTCTTGTCGGCGCGAAACTCCACCTTGCCAGCCTTGATCTCTTTCACCGCCGCAGCCACGTCGAGAGTCACAGTGCCGGTCTTGGGGTTGGGCATCAGGCCCTTGGGTCCGAGCACCTTGCCCAGCCGGCCGACCACCTTCATCATGTCCGGCGTGGCGATCAGCGCGTCGAAGTCGGTCCAGTTCTCTTTCTGGATCTTCTCGACCATCTCTTCGCCGCCCACGAAATCGGCGCCCGCGTCCTTGGCCTCCTTCTGGCGATCGCCGGTGGCGATCACGGCCACGGTCTTGGTCTTGCCCAGGCCGTGCGGCAGAACCACGGTGCCGCGGACCATCTGGTCGGCGTGACGCGTGTCGACGCCCAAACGCATGGTCAGGTCGACCGTCTCATCAAACTTTGCGTACTTGACCTGCTTGAGCAGGCTCACCGCTTCAGGTAGCGGATAGGCGGGCTTGGTTACGGCAGCACGCGCCTTCGCAATATTCTTGCTGATTTTAGCCATTCATCCCTCGTCTCCCACCGCAGTTGCCAGCCCGTTCGTAGCGGAACTCCTAGCCGGAGGGGCAACATTTTGTCGCCGCATCTCCGTCGGCCGGAGCCAAATGCCGTGGTGTTATTGACGGTCCAGAGTTTGCCTCTGGACACATCTTTAGATGATAGCGAAATGGATGGAAAATTGCAAAGATGCCCATGCCAGAGACATTGTCCGCGCCGAAGGCGCAAGGTTCGTTAGCCCCGCGCTTCACGGGGTCCCCAAGAAACGATCTTCGTTTCCTGGGGGTGGAAGCGTGGGGGAACCCAGCCGCTCAATTTGACCGCGGAGTCCCGGGGGGACGGCCGGAACCGGACCGAATGGAATTCGCGGAGGACAAATGATTTGCATCGTCCCCACGGGACTACGAGCCTCTACCAGCCACAATCCCCCGCTGAAGCGCGGGCTAAATTGCTGCGCACCTCCGGCGCTTTCCTTCAACCAACGCAATATGGGTTATATGATCGGAGTCCCCCAGGGACGGCGCACGATGGGCCACACATACGCCAGCATTTTGTCCACTGCATCTTTAGCACAAAAGAGCGCAGGCCGCTCCTTGCCGTCGACCGCATGCCCGACTTGTTTGCCTATCTCGGGGGCATTGCGAAAGGAGAAGGCTTCGACTTGATCGCCGCGGGCGGAATGCCCAATCACATTCATCTCCTAATTTCTGCGCCGCCGAAGGTTCCTCTCGCCACCGCTGTCCAAAAGCTCAAGGGCAGTTCTTCCCGCTGGATGGGGCCGGAATTCTCATGCCAGGAAGGATATGGCGCATTCAGCGTGAGCCCGTCGCAGGTACCCGTCGTGAAACAGTACATCCGGAATCAGGAGAGGCATCATCGAAAACGCAGCTTTGAAGAGGCGTTCAGCGCGCTTCAGCGAAGCTGCGGTGTTGATTATGACGAGCAATTTGTCTTTGGCTGGTGGAATTCCGCCGTCCCTACGGGACTCGAATTGACTGAAACACTCCTGCTCCCCACGCTGAAGCGCGGGGCTAACGACCGCTGCGCCTCCGGCGCGATCGATGCCCCCGCTCGAAAAGCCTCTTGCCTGCCATGGCGGGCCAATGCTAAGAATGAGCCATCCCGGGATTCGATTACACAGAAGAACACGCGCAGAATTTTTGGCTGAGTTGATACTGTTCTGGTGTTTCAAAGCACTATAGGATTCGAGCGACTCTGATATTGGCGGTTCGACCCATGCCAAGGCGCACGTGTACCAGATCGAAGGCCGCCGTGAGAGATTGCGCGCGCAATCTCGGCCTGATGCTGCTTGTGTGCGGAGTCTTTTCTCTGCGGGCATTCGCGCAGCCGGCTGGGCCGCAGCTCACACTCGACTCAGTGAATGTGCGGCAGGAGGGCGTGGTCAGCTTTTCAACGCTCGCTCTCGGGACGGAGGCGCGTTCCGACTTCCCCGCCCCGCAGTTTCTTCTGGGAGAAACAGAGGACCAGGCCTTCCGGCTGTGCATCGACATGGCCAGCATTCAGCAGGTACGCTTCAACGCCTTCACCTTTACGGCGTATGTGGTCAACGCCAAGGGCGCGCAGCAGGCCTACAAGTATCAGGTCACGGGCAATCCTGCAGGACTGTTTCATGACTCGGCGGTGCGGGTTGCGTTCCATGTAAAGACGGGTGCGAACAGCCTGCCGGGCTCGATCCTGATGCCGGTGTACAACGCCACGGCGGGCGACTTGTTGACCGCGGTAGCGGCGAGCGACCTTGCGTATGTGAGCGTCTCGGGCACCACGCCGCTGCAGATTCATCTCGGCAACGGCGCAGATGGGCTGCCGATCTCGGTGACCGATGTTGCAGTAAACGAAGACTGCCCCAACTGCTGGACGCACGTTGACTCGCGCGTGAACGAGAAAAGCCCTCTGGCCGTCGATCCGGGCACCACGGCGATTCTGCCGCTGAGCCTTTCACCCAATACGATTCCGGCCCTGCTGCAGGGTGCGATGGCCATACGCACCGACGTGCCGCATGACACGCTGGCGCTCACCGTGACGTATCACACGGTGCCGGGCGGAGCCGACCGGCGGCAGACCATTCTAGCTAAGGTGCGCTTCGGCCCAGGCCTGCTCGGGCTGGCGCTGGCCGTTTGCGGAGGCATCGCGCTGGGTCTCGCGGCGCGGTATCTGCTCACCGGCCGCGTCGGCAAAGAGGACGAGCGCGCGGTGCACGCGATTCTCTCCGCGCTTGTGCTGGGCACGATTGCGGAGTTCATCGGCATCATGCTCACGGCGTATGGCAATTCGAAGCTGGTGCTCTTCGGCCTGGACATCGATCCCCGGCAGCTATTCCCCGCGTTCATCCTCGCAATTCTGGTGAGCGGCGGCGTGGCGGTAACGAACTGGGTAAAAGAACTTTTCGGGAAGGCGCGATGAGAAGATCCCCGCAATTCCTGCGCACGGCGCACGCGCTCGCTGCAGCGGTGCTGCTGGCTCTGGTATTTGCAGCGCAAGCCGGCGCGGCCGCCGATCATGCCAGATTTGAACGCCCGGTGATGATGGATAGCGACGGACCCGGCAACGAGCTCTATGTACTGGACGATGCCGGCGTGTTGCACGAATTCCGCGTCTCGGCGAACAGCCTCTCAGAGTTCGGGCGGGTTTCTGTTCCCGCCGATTTTCAGGCCGCAGACATGTCCTTCGCGCGGTCGGAGCAGCCGCCGTCGCTGTTCATCGCCGGAACGCAGGCAGGCCGGGGCGTGGCGCTACGGTTTTCTCTCGATAGCCGGACCTTGAAGACGTGGACCTTTCAGAACGTCTGCTCGGGCGTCGATTCAGGTGCGAACTCGCGCACGGCGTATGTAGCTACCTCTGACTCGAATGAGCTTTACCGGCTCGATCTCGACGGAGAGCACATCACCTTCGTTACGCGCATTCCGGACGCATCCAAGCTCGGCCCGGTTGCATTCGATGAAGCTGGACAGATGGTTTATGTGGCCGATGTGGCGAGCGGAAGAATTTATCAGTATTCGATCGCGGCGCGCAGTGCAAAGGTCTTCGCTACGGGCCTCAGCGCGCCAACAGCGCTCGTCTTCGATGCAGAATCGAACCGGCTCTTTGTCGCCGACCCCGGGCAGCGGGCCATCTTTACGGTGGATACGCGCGCAGCCAAGCCCGCCATCGAGCCTTTCGTCTCCGCGCCGCTCAAAACGCCGTATGGCATGACCTTGATCTCCGAAGACCGGATCGCGGTAGCCGACTACGGCGCAAACACGATCTTCGTCTTCTCCAGCAAAGGCGCGTTGCTTTTTCGTTATCCTTCAGGCCAGTAGCCTGCGAGGTTACGCGTCGGTCAAGCACGAGAACACCGGAATCTTTTGCTGCCAGGATTTTGCTCGCGCAGGCTTTGCATTCTTTCAATCCCGCAGACGAGATTGCGAAGCAGTGGCTGGTCCACAACTTTGCTGTGCAAACGCCCAAAGATAGAAACAGACAGTAGCCAACAGGATGAACGGGGTGGGGAAAACCTGTAAAGCGATTGCCAGCCACCTGCCCCAGTTCGTCGGCGATGGATGCACGACGCTCAGCAGCCCCTGCACGACTATCCAGCCCGAAATGCCTGTGAACATCAGCACTGTAGCAGTAATGGCGAGCCCGATCCGTCCGGCGATTCTACTCTGGGACCAGAGCAGGGCACATCCAGGCACGGCGAGTAAGAGAAGTGATGCGTCCAGCTGACGATGATAAATGGGCAGCATGGTCAACGCCGCGACGGCCGCCAGAGCCATCCATGGTGCGCACGGCGAGCTTCGCCGTCGTAGCACCAGATAGATCCAGACGAGCAACAGAGGCCCGCAGACAAGATCAGCGGCTGTGTTGTAGAAGCGAGGATCATCCCTAAAGACGCTGAAGATGGTCTGCAAGCTGATCAGTGAATCCAGGCCGTGGCCGCCGCTCGAAAGCAGACCGGGATCGTTCACTCCTCCGTGAACCGAATAGGCTGCCAAGTTCACCTTCCACTCATGGAGCCACTGCGGCGCCACGCGCCAGACCCACACGAATCCAGGCAGACTCAGAACGAGCGCCACTGAAAGCGCCTTCAAGGCGCGCTTGCGCTGAGTCGATCCAGCCAATAAAAAATAGAGCCACACCAGCCCCGTATCATGCGGTTTGAGCACAAGACTCACTGCCAGACATACGATGCCGAGGATCACTAATCGCCCGCGCACGAAGCACCATACGGAAATCGCGCTCAGACCGATGGCGATGCCGGCAACATTCCCGGTCACAGCGAGCAGTTCACTGGTGGCGAGCAGGAATCCTATCAAGGCTCCGGATAAGGCAGGCGCGTAGTCTGCGCTGAGATTCCACACGAGAAACGATGCAGTGATGAAGCTGGCGAAGGTGACGATCAACCAGAGAATGCCGGCGAGTTTCGACGGCAGCGCTGCAAAGGGCATTACAAGGAAGAGCGTATTGGGCGGGTAGATGTTCTGTGTTGCGATCTGCCGATCCTTTGCGGCATCGGGCGCCCGGCTCTCGCGCTCTGCCTGATAAATCCGCGTCACTTCGCTTTGGTTGAATGGATCGCGCTGCTGGATCAGGGTCCTTGAAGCGAAGTAGATGGTCTTGAAATCGGCAAGCGGCGCGGGCGCACCGCCCTCGAACACTGCGCCTAACAGAATGAAGACCAGGCTTCCGACCAGCACCAGGTACAATCCGTCGCGCCGCTCGTTCGACATGGAGTTCCTCGTTTGCCTCCGCAGCCAGCCGCTTGCGTCCTAGCAGATCTATCCCATCGTATATGAAGCCTCTTCTCGCACTTCGCACTGCTGAGCTGTTCTCAGCAGCATGCAAACTTTAGTTTTGGACCGTATGCAGAAACGAGAGTCGATGGAAGATCAGGAACACGCCGTTTTAAGTCAGCTTCCCCTCAGCACTTCCGCTCTGTCCGTTGGTCAGGAACTGCTAGGATGGCTGCAATGAAATCGAACAACGAGATAGAGCCTTGCCTGACGGCGATCATACCCGCCTACAACGAGGCTGCCACGGTGATGAGAACAGTTGAAACTGTGCTGGCGCAGCGTCCAGTGCGGCAGCTGATCGTGGTCGACGATTGCTCGACGGATGACACATGGAAACTGCTTCAACCCCTCGCCACGCTCGATCCTCGCATCATGCTCATCCGACATGAAACAAATCGTGGCAAAGGCGCCGCTCTGCGCACCGGTATCTCGCATGCAACATCGGAGATCGTGATTACGCAGGATGCAGATCTCGAATACAATCCGGAGGAATATCACCGTCTGCTCGAACCTATCCTCGTAGGCAAAGCCGACGTCGTCTATGGTTCGAGGTTTCGCGGGGGTGCGGACGCCAGCCGCGTCCTTTACTTTTGGCATTCAGTCGGCAACGGCTTTCTCACAACGTGTTCGAATATGGCCACGGATCTAAATCTCACGGACATGGAGACGGGATACAAAACGTTTCGCCGCGAGATCATCCAGAGTATCCAGATTCGAGAGGACCGTTTTGGTTTCGAGCCAGAGATTACGGCCAAAGTAGCGAAGCTCTCAGTGCGCATTTATGAGGTGGGTATCTCCTATACGGGGCGTACGTACGCCGAAGGCAAAAAGATCGGATGGCGTGACGGAGTTCGAGCCCTGTGGTGCATCCTGAAATACAACTTCTGGAGCCGGTGACCGAACCCATGTGCGCTTCGACCCAGTCGACCGACTTTGAATTCGCCGCACTCGAAGAGGCGAAGAATTATCGCCGCGCCTTGTTGGACGAGTTTGCACCGCATCTTCACGGTCACGTGCTTGAAGTGGGGGCAGGCGTAGGACAACTTACCGCGGAGCTCCTGCGTCAGCCCAGAATCGCGGAATTGATCTCTATCGAGCCTGAGGATGGGTATTGTTCCCGCTTGCGGGAGCGATTTGAGAACCACAACGTGCACCACGGAACCGTGGCCGATCTGCATTCCGATACGCACTGGAATGCGATTGTGAGTGTCAATGTCCTCGAGCACATTGAAACAGATCAAGAGGAACTGAATACCTATTGCCAACTCTTGCGGCCGGCTCAGGGTGCACTGTGCCTTTTCGTGCCAGCGCGTCCGGAATTGTATGCGCCTATCGACAAGGACTTCGGCCACTTTCGCCGCTATAAGCGCCTAGAGCTGCGGCGTAAGCTCGAAGCTGCCGGATTCGAAATCCTTAAGCTCCGTTATTACAATTCAGTTGGATACTTCGCCTGGTGGTTAGGTTTCTGCGTACTCCGGAATCGCGGCTTCAGTCCTGTCTCCGTGAGGCTCTTCGACAGAGCTATTTTCCCTCTGGTTCACGGATTTGAATCGCGCATCTCCCCACCTCCATTTGGGCAAAGCCTGCTTGCGATTTCAATTGCCCGCTGAACGTCCGGGCGCTGCCAGCGTCTTCGGCCGTTAACGTCACGCATCGCCACACGGTCACCTGGGCTCGTTATACTTGGCAGGCAACGCCGAGCCCGGTTCCAGCCGGCTGCAACCACTCTTATGACGATCCTTAGCCGACGCAGATTCCTCTCAACCGCTGCCCTTACTGTTGCCGCCACTCGCCTTCGTGCCCAGAGCTCCTCGCGCGTGCAGGCCGCCCTGACGATTCCCGCAGAGGCCACGGGCGCGCACATGCCTGCCGACTTTGTCGGCCTTTCTTATGAAGTGCAGCAGCTCACGGATCCCCATTTCTTTTCCGCGGCGAATCTTGGGCTGGTCGAGCAGTTCCGTAAGCTTTCATCGAATGGCGTGCTGCGGCTTGGCGGCAACACCAGCGAGTTCGGCTACTGGAAACCTACGCCGGACTCGCCCGAGCCCGAACATCCGCCGACACGCGAGGTGGTTGGCGAGCCAAAGCCCGAATACTACGCAGTGACGGCCGAAGCAGTGCGCAACCTCGCCGGCTTTCTGAAAGCGGCGGGCTGGACATGCCTCTACGGCATCGGCATGGGCACCAACACGCCGGAGCGGGCCGCGGCCGAAGCGATCTTTGTAGCAAAGACTCTGGGATCGAGCCTGCAATATTTTCAGATCGGCAATGAGGTGGATCTCTTCAACCGGCATGTGCGCGATCCGAAGACGTGGTCCGCGAAGACATATCTCGATGAGTGGCTCACCTTTGCGCGGGCCATCGCCAAGGTGGTTCCGGAGGCGAAGTTCGGCATGCCGGATGTCGCCGTTGAGGTCAAGTGGCTCGCCGAGATCGCTGATCTGTGGCCGACCATCGGCGATCAACCGCATGTAACCACGCTTACGCATCATCACTACTTCAACGGGCCGGCGACGAATCCCGATGTCAATATTCCCAACCTGCTCGCTCCGGCCGAGAGGTCGAAGGTGCAAAAGGCAGCGGACATTGCCACCGCAGCGGCAGAGAAGGTGGGTGCGCGCGTGCGTATGACGGAAGGCAACACCTGCTATCGCGGCGGCAAGCCGGGTGTCTCGGATGTGTTTGCGGCAGCGCTCTGGGCGGCGGACTACTCGCTGCTGCTGGCGAGCAACAACTATTCCGGCATCAATCTCCACGGCGGCACAGGAAACTCGGTGGCAAACTCCGTCGGCGGATTTCTTCCCGGCGATGTGATGCTCAAGGATCAGGGCGCAACGCCGGAGCAGATCGCCACGCACCCGCATCCCTTCTACACACCCGTCGCGACATTCGGAACGGAGTACACCCTGGAGCCGGTTGCCTACGGGCTCAAGTTCGCCGGCTCACTCAGTGGCGGCTCGTTGGTGAAGGCCGATCTCACCTCATCCTTACAAACCGCAGGCGTGGATGCCACGGCTTACGCGGCCAAGCTTCCCAATGGCCACACATCGGTGATCGTCCTCAACAAAGATGCGGAGAAGGATCTCGATGTGACACTGGACTTCGGCGATGGGAGATCGGGCAAGGTCGAGATCGAGACGTTGCACGCACCCGCGCTCGACAGCCGCGAGGCGCACATTTCGCCGTCATCGACACATGGCCGTCTGAAGCAAGGCAAGTATGCGGTGACGGTGCCGCGGGCCTCGGGTCTCCGCCTGACTGTTGTCTGATCCACCTGCATAAGTGCCGGAATTTCAGACAAATCGACGAGCTGGCTGGCTGTGCTTCTCCCACGTTGTGTGCCTAATAACGGTCGCCCACGCGCCTTTCTGCGGGCCTTAGGTCACCTCTGCGCCGATCAGGGTTTTGTTGCGTTTGCAATATGGATAGCGGACACTATATGCATGATCCGCAATCTTCGTTCTGCTGCGCTCTTTCTCTGTGCCGTCTTTTCTTTTCTTTCTCTTGCGCAGGCGCAATCTTCAAAAAAGGCGGACGGGCTGACGTACTCCAGCTTTACGGGCCAGCCTGCTCCTACGAAAGAAGTTCTTTTCGACTTGGTTCGCCAGGTCCGATGGGACACCGAAGCGGGTGACGAAAATCCGCAGGGGCTGCGGTTGCGATTCGAGAAGATCAATGATCCGGCACAGTCCGCTACTGCTTTGCCGCGGTATCGTGTCTTTGCTGACGGCGCGCCCGAAAACAAGGTGTACACGCTCGGCATCTGGCTCGTCGGCAAAGAGATCGCATACGGCAACCAGGAGATTTACGTGAACTCGCAGGGCCTGCTCATGATCCACAGGCCAACGGCGGAGCAGGCAACGATTTTCAAGGCCCCTGCCGATGAGCTCGAGATAACTCCGCAAGGCATCACGGCAGAACCGATTCGCTACATCCTCACCAGCAAAGATCAGCAGTTGTCGATCCTCGGGACCATCGTGCCGCATCCGGTGACCGCGCAGGATCAGGAGTGCACACTGGAAGTGCGAATCGCGGAGCCCAATGCAGCGGCGGTGCTGGTGGTGGTCGACCGGTTTCCTCCGCGCACAAAGGTTCCGTTGGTGCTCGAATCGGAGGGTGAGACCGCCAGTCTTGTGACCACAACGGATTCCGGCGGCCACGCCGAGGTCGTGGATTTTCCCTCGGTTCTGGGCAAGACCCAGGGGACTCTCAAGACAACTGCGGAAGGTTCGAACTGCCTGCCCTCTGTGCTTCTGCCCTGGGGCGCAAGCGCCCTGGTGAAAAGGACCCAATAGCGGCCTGCGTTTGCAGGCCGTCTTTTCATTCGCCGGCCCGGACCAGGGCGGTCTTGCGTCTAATCCCTGGTAGCCGTGTTTTCATCCCAAATCGAACAACTCGCCCTAACTCCCGTCCGTCCAATCGACTAGCATAGGTGCAAACGCGTCTCTCGGGGACCGGAACCGGAAAATCACGAAAAACTGGAGATTTTACGTTGAAGAGCGAACAGATGTTGCCTCGATGGTCTCTCTTGTGGCCGCTCCTTGCGGGAGCAGCGATGCTTTCCTGGCATGCACAAGCGGCTCAGGCTCCGCAGACTCCGGCCGCCACGACGTCGCAGCCATCCGCGAGCGATCAGGCGCAGAACGTGACCCGCGCCACGCTGCCGAATGGAGCGCGCGTGGTGATCATCCGCAACACGCTCGCGCCGGTGGCTACGGTGGAAGCGAACTTCATCGTCGGCGGCAATGAGACGCCCGAGGGCTTCCCAGGCACGGCGCATGCGCAGGAGCATATGGCCTTTCGCGGCTGCGCGGGCATGACGGCCGATCAGACGGCTGCCATCTACGCGCTGCTCGGCGGGGAAAACAATGCGGATACGCAGCAGAACATCACGCAATATTTCGCCACGGTTCCAGCAGCCGATGTGAACGTCGCGCTGGAGGCGCAGGCCGCGTGCCTGAAAGGCGTAGACGACTCGCAGGCCGAATGGGACCAGGAAAAAGGCGCCATCGAGCAGGAGGTCCAGCGCGACCTCTCGAATCCGACCTACAAATTTATTGATCGTCTGAACAGCGCCATGTTTGCCGGCACTCCCTATGCGCACGATCCGCTCGGAACGCGGCCTTCTTTCGAGGCCACGACGGGCGCGATGCTCAAGGATTTCTACAACAAGTGGTATTCGCCCTCGAACATGATCCTGATCGTCGTAGGCGACGTCGATCCCGCCGCCACGCTCGCCAAGATCAAGGACCTGTTCGGCAATGTGCCGAGCCATCCGCTGCCGGGCCGGCCTCAGATTCAGTTGCGGCCCTTCCAGTCGCAGACCTTCTCGATCGACAGCAATCTGCCATACGTGCTCGGCTTCATCGCATACCGGTTCCCGGGCACTGATTCGCCCGACTATGCAGCGGCCCAGATTCTGGCCGATGTGCTGGCCAGCCAGCGCGCCGACCTGTACGGCATGGTACCTTCAGGCAAAGCGCTCGATGCTGAGTTCGGCGTAGCGGAGAACTATCACCAGGCGAGCGTTGGCTATGGCGCAGTGGCGCTGCCCGCGAATGCTGACGCGACAGACGCGATCAACGAGATGCGGCAGATCATCAACAGGTACGCGACCAGTGGCGTGCCTGCGGAGTTGGTGGACGCCGCCAAGCGCAGCGAGATTGCGCAGGCCGAGTTCCAGCGCAATTCGATTCCCGGGCTGGCCGAGGTATGGTCGGCGGCGCTCGCGGGAGAGGGGCGCAACTCGCCGGAAGAAGATGTCGACGCGATTCGCAAAGTCACGGTTGCGGATGTGAACCGCGTCGCCAAGCAGTATCTACTGAACGCAAGCACCATCACCGCCACTCTGAAGCCGGTGAACGGTGGAGGGCCGGTGGCGGAGAAAGGCTTTGGCGGCAGCGAGAAGGTGACGTCATCGCCCACTAAGCCGGTGCAACTGCCGGAATGGGCGGCCGGACCGCTGAACCAGCTTCAGGCGCCTACGAATACGATTGCCGTCTCCGATACAACGCTGGCCAATGGCATTCGGCTGATTGTTCGCACCGACAAGACGAGCCCCACGGTGACGGTTCTCGGCGCGGTAAAGAACAACGCCGATCTGCAGACGCCGCAGGGCCAGGAAGGCGTGGGTGCTGTGCTGGACGGACTCTACTCCTATGGAACTCAGACGCTGGACCGGCTGGCTTTCCAGAAAGCGCTCGACGACATCGCAGCCAATGAGAGCGCGGGCTTCAACTTTTCATTGACTGTGCTCACAGAGTACTTCTCGCGCGGCGTGCAGTTGCTGGCCGACAACGAGTTGCATCCGGCGCTGCCTGAAAATGCGTTTCTGGTAACGCGCCAGCAGACGGCGCAGTTTGTCGCCGGACGCATGCGCAGCCCTGGCTATCAGACTTCGCGCGCGCTCGATCTGGCGCTGGTTCCGGCGGGCGATCCAACGCTGCGCGAGACCACCGCGGACTCCGTGACCAAACTTACGCTCGACGAAGTGAAGCAGTATCACGACACGACCGTACGGCCCGATCTGACGACGATCGTCGTGATCGGCGATGTGACGGCAGACGAGGCGAAGGGCGTCATCGAAAAGTGGTTCGGCGACTGGAAGGCGACGGGACCGAAGCCGGAGACTACGCTGCAGGCAATTCCGGTGAATCAAGCCTCTGCGTCGACGGTGCCCGATCCCGAGGCCGTGCAGGATTCCGTCACGCTCGCCCAGCAGCTCAACATCAACCGCTTTGATCCGGATTATTATCCGCTGCAGCTCGGCAATCACGTGCTCGGCGGCGGCTTTTACGCGACGCGGCTCTACCACGATCTGCGGCAGGTGAACGGATACGTCTACAACGTGGATGTGAGCCTGAACGCGTCAAAGAGCCGGGCCAGCTACTCCGTGCAGTACGGGAGCGATCCGCAGAATGTGTCGAAAGCGCGGGCGCTGATTGTGCGCGATCTTGAGCAGATGCGGACCGAGGACGTCTCCGATGCGGAACTGCATCAGGCCAAGGCGTTACTGCTGCGCCAGATTCCGCTGAGCACCGGAAGCGAAGAGTCCGTGGCGCGGGGCTTGCTCGCGCGGGCGGAGATAGGGCTGCCGCTGGATGAACCCATACAGGCGGCGAAGAAATATCTGCAGCTCACCGCGGACGACGTGAAACAGGCCTTTGCCCGGCACGTGCGCACAGACAATCTGGTGCAGGTAGTGCGCGGACCGGCCCCGCAGTAGGTGAACTTCCCACGCTTGCGCCAACAAAAAGGCGCAAGCATGGGGCACGGGCGGCACGGTGACGGGTCCGGTTTTCTCGCCCCTCGCAACAGAGACGTGACGAAGGTGAGACCCTCGGCCCTGATCGGCACGGCTTAAGGCTTTTCATGCACGTGCTTTTATGGCATGCTTGCACGCATGGGAAACAAAGACAGAGGCAAGAAGGAAGTCAAGAAAGCGCCGAAACCCAAGCCGAAACCGGAGCCTGGCCGCAAACGCGAGATCTTCAGCCCGCCGCCTCCGCCGAAATAAGCACACTCACTTTGCCCGTTCCAGCGCGTCTCAGACGCAAAAAGGCCTTCCCTGCTCAGGGAAGGCCTTTTGTACGCCTGCTGAAAATTCTGGTTTACGCGACGACTTCGATGCCCATCGAGCGGGCCGTGCCCTTGATGCTCTTGATGGCGGTCTCGACCGAGGCAGCGTTGAGATCGGGCATCTTCTGCGTGGCGATCTCGCGTACCTGCTTCTCCGTCACCTTGCCCTTCTTCTCCTTGTTCGGAGTGCCCGAGCCCTTGTCGATGCCAGCGGCCTTTTTGAGCAGCACGGAGGCCGGAGGCGTCTTGGTGATGAAGGTGAAGCTGCGGTCCGCATAAACGGTTATGACAACCGGAATCGTCAGCCCGGCCATCTCTTTGTTCTGCGTGCGCGCATTGAACTGCTTGCAGAACTCCATGATGTTGACCTGCGCCTGACCGAGCGCCGGACCCACGGGAGGCGCCGGCGTTGCCTTGCCCGCCTCGATCTGCAGTTTCACGTAGCCTTGTACTTTCTTCGGAGGTGCCATATCGGTTCCTTCGGAACTAGCTTCTAGCTTCTAGCCGCCAGCTTCTAGCTCGTTCTTCCTGATTCAAATTTTGGTGTCACAGCTCATGCGTTTGCTTGCAACCGGAGGCTGCTAGATTGCCGGTCCGGCTAGAAGCTGAAAGCTAGTAGCTAGAGGCTGCAACTACTCAATCTTTTCTACCTTGCCGAACTCGAGTTCGACCGGCGTGGAGCGGCCGAAGATCGTGACCATGACCTTGAGCGTCTCGCGATCTTCGTTGATCTCGTCGACCACACCGTTGAAGTTGGCGAACGGCCCGTCAGTGATGCGCACCTGCTCGTTCTTCTCGAACTTGATCTTGAGCCGCGGCTTGTCCTTCGAAACTTCAGAGCGGAAGAGGATCGAGCTTACCTCTTCTTCGCTGAGCGCCACGGGCTTATCGCCCGTACCGAGGAAACCCGTCACCTTCGGTGTGTCCTTGAGCACGTGCCAGAGATTGTTGTCGAGATCCATCTCGACCAGCACGTAGCCGGGCAGAAAGACCCGCTCCACCGTGCGCTTTTTGCCGTTCACAATCTCGGTCACGGGTTCAGTAGGAATCATCACGCGGCCGACGCGGTCTTTGAGACCGAAGGCCTGCACGCGGCTCTCAATGGACTCGCGCACCTTGCGCTCAAAGCCAGAATAAGCGTGCAGGATATACCATTTGAAGTTCGGGTTGCGCTCGGATTCCGGCTGCCCCGTGGCTTGTTCCAATTCTTCTGCCATTCTCAAACTCTTTCCAAACTGCGGTTACTTATTGCATGCCGCCCAGCTTGTTCAGCAAACCATTCACGCCGACCCTGAAGACCCAGTCTGTCACAAAGAAGAACAAGCCAAAGATAAAGACGGTGACAATCACCACCGACGTCGTCACCTGCACCTCTTTGCGCGAGGGAGCAACCACCTTGCGCATCTCCGCGCGGACGTCGCTCAGAAAGCCTGTGAACTCGTTCCACTTGCTCAGCGCGTTTCCGGAGAATTCTGACATAGCGCCCGCCTGTGGCCGTTTGGCCGATCGGTCGTCACTCTTTTCGATAGCCGTCTTCGTTGCCATACTTCCATTCCTTCGCGTCTGACGTTGGGCCAGACGCCTTCTAATCCTGGCAGGGGCGGAGGGATTCGAACCCCCAAGTTCGGTTTTGGAGACCGACAGTTTAACCGTTGAGCTTACGCCCCTGTTGCCAGAGATCAGTTATCAGGGGTCAGAGATCAGCTTTTGTGCACATGCAGCTTCTGATCCCTGATCTCTGTTCTCTGATCCCTGTCGTTACTTCGACTCTTTGTGCGGCGTGTGCTTGCGGCAGCGGTTACAGAACTTCTTGAACTCGAGACGGCCCGTGGTCGTCTTCTTGTTCTTCGTCGTCGAGTAGTTCCGCTCCTTGCACTCGGTGCACTGCAGATTCACAATTTCCCGCATATCCAAATCCTTCCAGTGATCAGGGGTCAGAGATCAGGGATCAGTTTTTCCTGCTTCGATTCGCTCTTCAGTCTCGCTTGAACCGTTGCACTGATCCCCAGCCCCTAGTCCCTATTCCCTATT
>Ga0070741_10002444_pt1 | contig 49951 bp, 33 predicted proteins | sample Coa_R1_4_FD_66440 | JGI IMG/M metagenome (GOLD analysis project Ga0070741, IMG submission 66440) | Surface soil microbial communities from Centralia Pennsylvania, which are recovering from an underground coalmine fire - Coalmine... | ecosystem: Environmental > Terrestrial > Soil > Unclassified ... | reverse complement strand
CCCTCGAGCCCGACCGCGGTGACCACCAGCCTCGCAAGCGACATCCCCCACCCCCGTCGTCTGAGGTGTGAACGATGTCGCGAGACAGGTGTGAACTATGTCCTGAAACCAGACACTCCCCCTCCCACCCTGAGTGGCCACCCACGAGGTCGGGCCAGAGGCCGAGCGACACGCTGCTGCCGGGGCGCCGCGGAGGTCACTCCCACGTTCACCTCTCCGAAACCAAAGCTTTGCCTTCGGATCATTACCGAGGGCCAGAATCGAGACGGCCGGGTTCGACTGGTGGTGGTGGCCATGACCGTCACGGAGTGGGTGCTCGCGGCCGCCGGGATCGCGGTGATCGTCTTCGGGCTCGTCCTTGTCGTTCGCCCAACGCCAAGTGTCCGCGGCAAGGTCGCGGACCAGCGGGTAGGTCACCTTGGGGTTGATGCCCTGTCCCAGGTAGATGGCGGGACGGCGAAAGACCTCGTTCTCCTGCTCGAGCAGCCGGTTGCGCTTCTTCAGGGCACGGATCTCGGCCTCCTCGGCAGGCGTGAGGCACTCTCGCACGTCGTCCTCGATCTCGGCTCGGCGCGCCCACCGGCGCAGACAGGGCTCCGAGATCCCGAAGTCGTCGGCGATCTGGGACATGAGAGCTTCCTTGCGATGGGCCAACGCCAGCCTCTCTCCCGCGAGGGTCATCCTTGCGGTCAGGAGTCAACCAAACCTGGTGCAGAGCCGAGATGACAGCCGCACCGGCCCTCGCAACTCAGCTGAACCTCGGTTCCTGTCAGGATCAGAGATAGCCCGTGAACCAGTCGACGATTCGCCGAATGCGATCGACCCTTCGATCGGGTCTGCCGACACCGACCATGTAGTGAGGTTCCTGGGGGTATCTGACCATCTCGACCCTCCGCTCGAGCGAGCGGAGAATTGCAAACGCGAGATCTGTCTGCCCGGGAGGGCAACGCAGGTCTCCTTCGCTCTGGAGGAGGAGTAGGGGGACCTCGACCTTGTGAAGTCGGCACCATGGGGAGCGTTCGAGCCATGGGGCCGGATCAACCGGTGGCAGCTCGAGCCCAGCGCCTCGATCCCCGGCGAACCAGCCAATGTCCGAGGAGGCGAAGAACCCCACCAGATCGGATACGGGATTCTCGCAAACCCCTGCTGCGAATCGGTTCGGATGCCGGCTGAGAAGGTCGAGCACGAGGAATCCCCCGTACGAGAGACCGAGCAAGCCGATCCTGGACGGATCAGCTACGCCTGCCTCTACCGCCCAGTTCACCAATCGGTCGATATCCTCGCCGTCGGGGCCGCCCCATCGGCCCACGATCGAGTGCGCGAACGCCTCCCCGTAGCCTGCCGAGCCCCGTGGATTGGCAAACAAGGTGGTGATGCCCGCGTCGGCCAGGGCGAGCATCTCCAGCCACAGCACCGGGCCGTGGGAGCTGTATGGACCACCGTGGATCTGCACAACGGTTGGACCCGGACTTGACCTCGAGCCACGTTGTGCCGGAACCACCCAAGCGTCCATCGCCGAAGCGCCTGCCCGAGTCACCTCCACAGGCTGAGGATCGACCCGAAACGGGACGAGCCACCGACTCCCGTGTTGGGACACCCGGCGAAGCTTCCCGGCATCCACCTCGTACAACTCGGCCGCGTTGCCCTGTTCGTTCGCAACGACCACCACCCTGCCAGCGGCAACCTGGACGGCGGTGCACACGATGTCGCCGCGGACAAGTGGCCTGGCCGAACCATCGAGCCCGAACTCGAAGGGGATCACCCGACCCCGGTCGGAAACGAGGGCCACGATCCGTTCATCATCGATCCAAAGGGGTCTTCGCATCTCCGCCTCTGGATCGATGAGATCCCCGTACGTGGCAACCACAACGGATCGATCAAGCTGGGCTCCAAGCCGCCGAACCTCACGGCCTTCCAGGATGTACAGCCCCCAGGTGCCCCAGAGCGGAGCCCCCGCCCACATGCCTCCAACGAAGGGTACCCGGCCTGTTCGCTCAGGCCCGAGCGCCCACGCTCCCCCGGGGGGGTCCGCCTCAATTCGCAGGCGAGCGCCCCCGGTCGTCACGGACCAGATCTGTGGGATCTCCATAAGGCCCGCGGTCGGGCGACGGTCCGCGAGGAACAGTATCCGTCCACGGGATGCGACGCCGACCGCGTCGACCACCTCAGTGTCGGCCGGCGTGAGGCGGCGGGGGCGAACTCCCCTGGACGTTGACCACACGCTTAGGAACTCGTCGCGGACCCCAACCCCGTCGGCTCGCCACGCGAGATCCGTGATCCGCCGCGCCGTGGGGTCTTCTCGGTCGCCGACCACGAACCGAGGTCGGCCGCTCCCTGCTCGCAGAATCACGCAGCCCCCGTCGGGCAGCCACTCGGCCCCGCGCACCTCGGTGGCAGGGGCGGGCATGGCACGAGGAGCACCTCCCGAGGCTGGCATGACGTACGGACGCGTTCGCCCCGTTCGGTCGCTGAGAAACAGCACCGAACGCCCATCCGGCGAGATTCGCGGATGCGTGCACGAGTCGGTCGCGGCGGTGAGCGGCTCGGGAGCTCCACCGTCTAGCTCCACCCGCCACAAGCGGATTCGGTACCGGTTACCGCGGATCGTCCGCCGTTCGTAGATCGCAAACGAACCGTCGGGGGCAAGGGTCACATCCTGAAGCATGACCTGACGGGTCACGTCCTCCGCACGGAATCGAAGCCGCATCGGGACCGACGCAGTCGCCCTCGTTCGCCCTCGCGTCACCGGTGCCCCAGATTCGCAAGGGTTGCCCTCGCGAGCTCCCGGACCTCCGCAGATTTGTCGGAGAGTCGCTGTCCGATGGCTTCCGCATACCGACGGCCCCCCATCCGAGCCAAGGCGACGAGCGCGGCTCCGCGGACCTCTGGATCTGGGTCCTCCAGCAGGCATGCAATCCGCTCGGCGCCGGCCTCGAGCTTCATCTCGGCGATGGCCACCAGCGCGGCGTAGCGGACGCCTGCATCCGCGTCACCCAGCGCGGCAATCAGCTCAGGGCCGGCTTGCTCCGCCTTCAGCCAGCCCAGGGCAGTCACTACGAGATATCTCACCATCGGATCCGAGTGCCTGATTACGCTGACAAGCTCGGGGACGACGGGCTGACCACGCTCGACGAGCGCCCCAACCGCCTCCCAACGCTCGCGCTCGTCGGGGCTCTCCAGCAGCGAGAGCAGATCTGCGCTCGATCTGGCCTCAGGCGCAGTCACTTTCTATGGACTGAGCTTGTTGCTCACCGCAACGTTGACGAGCGCTTGACCTTGCTGCGGCGTGCTCATCCAGTACTGGACGTCGTTCCCGGTGACCACGAGCAGCTTGTACCACACGAGCGGAACGATCGGGACCACGTCCTGCATCACCGTGCGCTCGAGCTCGGCCCAGCACGTCAACCGTTCGGCCCCGACCGTGAGCGCCTCGCACTTGCCGATCTGCGCATCGACGGACGGAATGGGCTCGGACGGATACGGGACACCGATCTCCCTCGCCTTCGCCTCGGTGAGTCCAACCATCGAGAAGTTAAGGTTGGTCGAGGCGTTGATGGCCGATCCGTCAAACAGCGAACTGTAGTAGGGGTAGGCGTCGGGATAGTCGTACCCCCAGGAGACGGCGATCTGGCTCGGGATCATCGCAGTCGGGTCCTGGATGGCCGTGAACGCGGCCCCGAACTCGAGGTCGCGTGCGATCACGCGGATTCCGATCCTGGAGAGGTCTTGCACGATGATCGCCTCTAGGGTGGTCCACGGCTCCACGTTCTGGTTGATCATGACCACGTCCTTGCACGCAGCCGCATCGCAGATGCCGTCCCCGTTCGAGTCGTAGCGTGACTGTCGCATCTCGTCCTTCGCGGCCGTCAGGTCGCCCTGATTACCGCTCGAAGGGTACAGGTCAAAGTGCGCGGCGGGGACGTCTCCAAGCACGTAAGAGGGGATGAGGTGCGTGGCGATGTCCGCGACCTCAGGGCCACCCCATGCCCGCTGGACAGCGGCACGGTCGATCGCGTAGTTGACCGCCTTCCGTACGTGGATGTCATCGAACGGCGGAGCCGTGAGGTTCATCTGGAAATACTCCGTCGCACCCGCCGAGATCGACTTCAGACGGTCCTTCAGCGCAGGGTCCGTCAGGTACTGGCGCAGGACGGCCTTCGGCGGCTGGTCGTACCAGGACAGATCGAGCTCGCCTGTCTGGATCTTGTCGAAAATGTCGGTGGCGTTCGTGTCGACCTGCCACCGGATCGCATCTGGGTAGGCCATCCGGCCCGTCTGCGTGTCGGTGGATGGATCGTAGTTCGGGTTTCGAACGAGCGTGAGCTGACTCGTCGGGTCGAAGCCGGTAACAGGCTGGATCGCATCACACGCGGAGGCGTCGACTCGGTCCGAACCCTCGATCATGTACGGGCCCGAGGCCACAATGTCGCGGCCGTACTGACCTGGCTTGAGGAAGCATCCGCCCACCTCGGGCGGTACCGGAGCCGTGGCAGGCATCGTGAGTCGCGCCAAGAAGTCCCCCGTGGGCCTGGTGAGATGAAAGACGATTGTCCGGGCGTCCGGCGTGTCGATGCCGGAGATCGGGCCCGGCTTGGCCGCCGTCCCACTCATGCCGTCGATGACCCCGTCGTAGTAGAAGCCGTACTGAGCAGCGAGCGACTTCGTGTTGATCCGTTCGAACGCGTAGGCCACGTCCTCCGATGTGATCTCGCGGTTGACGGGTGGGGCGAAGCGGATCCCGGGCTTAAGGTGAAACGTGTACGTGAGTCCATCGTCCGACGGTGTAGGTACCTCCGTCGCCAGATCGGGGACGATCTGCAGACCCTCCGCCCCCGAGGCCACCTTGAATGCCACCAGCGTGCGGAGCATCGGCCACAGCACCCCCCATCCGCCGCCCGTGTACTCCCCCGTCGGATCGAGGTTGTCCGAGAGTCCGAAGCTCGTCAGACCGATCCGGAGCACGCCACCCCGCTGGGGACCCCGACCTGGGGAGCTCGTGGATCCCTTCTCCCCTCCGGTACAGGCACTGGCGACGATTGCCGCAGTGACGAGGACCGCAAGCATCGCGTGCCTTCTCATGGCCAGTCCTTTCCGCCCGGGCTCCGAGGCAAGTTCAGGTCGCCCTGCGCGTGGAGCCGTTCTCCGTCTCACGAGCTCTCACCTCCGAGGTGCCTTTCGAGGTTGATCGGGAAGGGCAGATCCGGCACCGGACGAGGGTCTGGGTCGGGAACCCACTCGCCGGTCTCGTCGAGTCGGTACCTCCATCGCGGCCCCTCCAGCGCCACACGCTCGAGCGCCGTCGCCAGGCGCTCGACATCCTCCGCGGTCGAGTCGATGCCGAGGCTCATCCTGACCGCCCCCGGCAGGCGCAGAGGCTCGCCGGCGCGGAGGCGAGATCGCAATCTTTCCGCGGCGGCTTCTGAAACGCGAAGCAGTCGGAGCATCAAGGGGTGCGCGCAGAAGCATCCGTGCCGCACGCCGATGCCGTGCTCCGCGCTCAGGATCGCGGCAAGCAGTCCATGATCGATCCCTTCGACGGTGAACGTGACGACGCCGATGCGTGGACCCGGCTCGCTCCAGAGCGTGTGTATGGTCAGATTCGGCACACGGCTCAGCCGCTGCCGAGCGAGCTCGAGTAGTCCCTGTTCTTCGAAGGCGAGATGCTCCATCCCGATTCGCGCCAGCGCGCGACAGGCGGCCGCAAGGGCTACCGCTCCCAGCACGTTCGGCGACCCCGCCTCTTGTCGGTGGGGGAGCGCGCTCCACAGCACCTCGTCCGTCGTCACGAAGCGCACGGCACCGCCCCCGAGAAGGAACGGTTCGGTTGCCTGTAACCAGTCCGCCCTGCCGACGAGCACGCCGGCTCCAAACGGGGCGTAGAGCTTGTGCCCGGACAGCGCGAGGTAGTCGACCCCGAGCGCAGACATGTCGATGGGTGCGTGAGGTGCGAGCTGCGCGGCGTCCATCAACACCCTCGCCCCGTATCGGTGCGCGGCTTCCACGACTTCCCCAACCGGCCAGATCTCACCAGTGACGTTCGAGGCACCGGTCAGCGCAACGAGCACGGGGGCGTTGGGGGCCTCGCGACGGACCACCTTGAGGGCCTCGGTGACCGCATCGACAACGGCGTCTCGAGCTGGCGGCGCCGGGAGGAAGCGAGCCCGACGGCGGCGCCACGGCAGCAGATTCGCATGGTGCTCGCTGTCGAACGTCAGGACGAAAGCCTCGCCGGGCAGCGAAGCCGAAAGCAGGTTGAGAGAGTCAGTGGTGTTCCTGGTGAAGAGAAGCACGTGGTCCTCTGGCACCCGAAGGAAGCTCCGTATAACTGAACGGGCGGACTCGTACGCCCCCGTCGAGACGAGGGACTTGTATCCCGCGCCGCGGTGAACGCTGCCGTACCACGGCAGAAGAGCGTTCACGGCCTCAGCGGCCTCACGCAAGGCCGGGGTGCTGGCCGCATAATCGAGGTTCACGTGGCGGGTGGTCCCGCCGGTGACGAGCGGCACCTCGACGTCGGAGCCGACAAGCCGCGGGCGGGCAACCGTCGTTGTCATCGTCAGGACTTCCCAGCCGGCCGACGCTCCGATGGAGGCAGGGCGATGACGTTTGCGTTGACGACGGACTCGCTCGAGAGCAGCGCCTGAATGACCATCTTCTGGGCCGTTCGACACTGAGCCAGCGCGATGGCGGCCGCCTCACCAGGATCTCCTCGAAGGATGGCTTCGAGGAGATCCTGGTGCTCATGCACGATCTCATCCTCGCGCGAGCTCAGGGCAAGGCCTAGGTGGAAGAGCCGCTCAAGCTGCTCGAGGACCTGACGAAGGGTCCTGGCCAGCCTCTGATTACCCCCAACACTTGCGATCGTCGCGTGGAACTCAGTGTTCGCCCTCAGGAAGCGCCGGATGCTCACCAAGTCGCGTGAGTTGTAGCTCGCGCGGCACAGTCCCTCGAGGGCTCGAAGCGACCGTCCATCCTCGGCGTGTCCGGCCGCGAGCCGAGCTGCCTCAGCCTCCAGGAGGGCCCGCAGGTCCAGCAGGTCGCGAGCGTCCTTGAGCGTGACCGGCGCCACCCGATAGCCGGAGCGCGGGATGACCTCCACAAGTCCCTCGAGCTCGAGCCTGACGAGCGCTTCTCGGACCGGTGTCTTTCCGATTCCAAGCTCGCTGGCGAGTCCGGACTCGCTGAACGAACTTCCCGGCGACATTCGGAGATCGATGATCCGATCCTTGATCTGCTCGTAGGCGTCGTCCATCCTGGTGGACCGCGCCCTCGGACTCCCCGCCGACACCTCACTCACCCACTCAGCATACCAGTGGTTGGTCCTGTTATGCCAGTTACCAAGTTGTGATATGGCAGTCGATCTTGGGACCCGACTCCCGGAACGAGGAACTCGGCCGGTCGGCCCCGGACCTCGGGGGAGACTTGCCGACAGGTCAACCTGGGAGAGCCCAAGCTGCCTGTCCCTGCTATGGGCAGTGCTTGACCGGGCGCGCAGGGACTGGTGAGGTGTCGACATGAGCCCTTGAGGGCCAGAATCGAGACGGTCGGGTTCGACTGGTGGTGGCCATGACCGTCACGGAGTGGGTGCTCGCGGCCGCCGGGATCGCGGTGATCGTCTTCGGGCTCGTCCTTGTCGTTCGGCGAAACGCCAAGGACTACCGGATGCAGCGATAGCGGGGGTTTCCTCGATCGAGGCGGGGGCCCGAGACGCCTGCTCCTTGCCTCGTTGGACCCGACACGGCAGACGGATGCCCCGCAGGATCGGCGTGGACGATCACCTGACCAGTGATGCGCCCCCCGATCTCTCTCTCGGAGGTCACGACCGGCTGACGGTCCACGTTGCCCCGCCCGTCAGCCCGTGGCAGGTGACCGTGGCGTCCCCCGCGAGCGTGGACCCGGTGAGCGTGCCCGTGAACGTGGCTTGGGTCCCGCCGTCGTCGACGGAGAGCCGAACGGCGTTGCCCGCCACCGTTCCGGTCAGCCGGCGGGCCGGCGTCAGGCAGAGCGAGTCGTGGAACTCGATGGATCCGGTCAGGGTCGACCCCTGCTGTTGCAGCGTGAGATCCATCGTGCCCTGTCCGGCGATCCCGACCCGTTCCCACTGCCCCGTCCAGCTGCCCGACAGATCGCCGGTGGACGCGGCGGGGGTGGTCGGGGCTTCGGAGGGCGTCGGGCTGGTTGCCGGGGTCGGCGGGACCGAGGACGGCGACGGGGGAGTGGAGCCCGCGCTCTTGCTACAGCCGGCCAGGGCGACGATGGCGACGAACGCCGCTATGACCCTGACCCTCATGGTTGCCCGTCCACGTGGCCGGCATCATGGGGCATGTGCGTCGCGAAGGCAAGCACGAACGGACAGGTCGGCCGGAGTCATGGGACTCCGGTCGCCGATCGATCGAACGACCGTCGGAAATGACTGGTGGTCGCGTCTGCAGGGTCTCTCGGCTCTCGGTAGGGGGGTTCGTCCGCGGACGGATCCTGCCCCGAGCGCGAAACTGCTGCCACTCCACGGCCCCCGTCGGGTCGGGCTGGGTGGGAACGAGCAGCCAGAAGTAGGCGAGCGGTTCGACTCCACGGAAGTGAGCCGCATGACGGAGGCGACATCCCGGAGCTTGACCAGTGGCGGGAGCGGGATCTCGGGGAAGCCTACCCGGAGCCTTTCCCCGACGGGACGCATTTCACGGTGCGGCGGGCGCAGGCGGTCTGGCGTGGCGCTCGCCGGTGGGGAACAGATCCTGGAGCGTCCCACGAGATCCTCGCTCACTGCGCTGGCAAGGGCAAGAGCAGCCCACGGTCGATCAACCGCTGGAAGTGGCCTACCACACTTGCCGCGAGCGCCCGGTCGCGGACAAGCAGTCCAAGCTCGATGTTCCGTTCCAGCGCAGCCTCGGTCAGGTTGGCCGAGGTCACGAACACCGCTTCCTCGTCGGTCACGACCGCCTTGGCGTGCAGGACGCCGCCGGGAGCCTCCGGGTCGAGCGCACGCGGATCGTAGAAGACCGCGGGGCGCGCTGCGCCTGGCCAGTCGGTCGCCCAGAAGCGGTCCGCGAACCGGCGCACGAGGTGTTCTGCAGCCGTTGTATCGCCGCGCCTGCGCTGGATGTTCAGCAGCAACGTTACGCGGAGTTCGGGGACGGCGTCCATCCGTCGGGCCAGCACCTCGAAGGCCTTGGGGCCGTCGAAGAAGACATACGTGCTCGCCCAGAGGGACGCCCGGGCGGAACCGAGCAGTTCCTCGTACACACGGCGCGTGTCGCGGGCGTGCAGACCTGGCACCTCGGGGCCGGACCACACCAGGTCCGGTCTTGGGGACCGGGAGGCAGCCTTCGCGACGCTGCGGAGCCACATCGCGGCGGCCGGCCCCGAGATCCCGAGCCGGTCGAGGTCGGCCAGCGCCTGGGCGACCGAGTCTGTCCTCTCCGTGTTCCCGATCACCGAGCGCAGGGAGGCCGGAGCATATGGCGTGGACAGTAACCCGGACTCGAGGGCGCTCGCGAGGCGATCGCAGAGATGCGGCGCGAGATCGAACAGACTGTCGCTCATCACTCGGCGGGGAAGAATGCCGCGTCAGGGGTTCCGAGGACCGGCACCACCAGCGCGCGGTCGAGGTAGTCGTTGCGCATCTCACAGGAGGTCTCCGCGACCAGCGCGCAGGCGTGACAGGCGGCGCCATGCAGCCAGCGCGCCTCCATGCTCGCGCCTGGCTCGTGCTGGGAGCAGATCGGATCGTTCGAGCAGAGCGCGTTCGTCCGCAGGGCCTGCGCCAGATGGTCTTCGAGGTGGCGCGCCTGCTGGACCAGACCGCCCAGCGTCCCCTCGGCATCGGGGCTTCCGGTGTAGAGCAAGATGCCGAAGCGTCCCGCCTCGGCGTCCGCGTAGATCCGCTCGCGGATCGAGCTCGCGGGATACCCGCAGCGCATGGCGAGTGACTGGATGAGTAGATGCGAGAGCGTGTGGAGGAGCACGTAGGGTCCGCCGGGAAACGGCCGCTGGCTCTTGCGGTGCGCCGTCCAACGCTCGTGCCCGGCCGCGAGGCTGTCCAGACGGCGCTTGACGGCAGTGCGCGTCAACCAGCGTTCAACGGTCTCCGCACGCAACTTCACGAACACGCCTTCCCCGCGGTTCTCGACGGCGGGGAACCATGTCGGTTCGAACGCGATCTGCGCGCGCTCGACGTCGGTCTCGTACTCCCCGTGGATATCCGGCATCACGGCCTCCAGGCGTGTGAAGCCGACGAGCGCCATCACCTCTCGCAGCCGGTGGAGCTGAATAACGGCATCGATGCCCTCCGAGCGCCCTGAGCGACGCCACACTCCGTCGGGCAAGCGGCGGGCGTGGAAGTTCGGATCGACCGGCACGTCCTCGCCGAAGCCCTCGGGCACCGCAAGGATGGCATCGAGCTCGGCCTGCTTTACGGGTCGCTCGGTCGGAGCACCGCTCTTCCGTCGCTCGATGGTGTCCAGAACTTCCTTCTCGCCGAAATGGGCGAGCTTCTCCGCGATTCTCGGCTTTTTCTTCAGGAAGGCCAGGTCGGCGGCGTCCTCGACGATCTGGAGGTCGTCCCAGAGCTCCGCCACGGCGGCCTCCACCGCGCTGGCGCGTTCGGGCAGCGAGAGCACGCTCACAACCTGGGGAAAGTAGGCGTTCGACGCCGTGCGGATGAGGAGCCGGCTCGGTTGATTGCACTCCTCGCGCGCCTTCTTGCCGAGCCACGGCCGCTCACCCCGACAGGTGCCGAGCGGGTTCGTCTCGAGCAGCGTCGCCTCGTAGAGGCTCCGCTGCTTCCCGCACTCGCAGCGGACGACCAGCTCCGCCAGGTCGCCGCTCGTGCCGCGCTCATCGAGCCAGAGTTGGCGCTGGCAGGTGTCCTCGGGCCCGTGGGCGAAGCGGCGCCAGTCGAGGTCGTCGACGTGCCCCCTCGGGCAGGCTCGCACGAAGCGGGTGGCGACCACCGCCCGGCCATCGAACCGGCCCCGCTCGTCCAGCGCCTTCCGATGCACGAGCCGACGCGAGCGCTCGCGGTCCTCGGCGCCGCCCTCGTCCTGCACCACGGACCACTCGGGGAACCGCCAGGCGCCGATACCCCGCGCCGGCTCGCGGGGATCGCTCGGATCGGGCGGCGGCGCGTAGAGCCCGGGAGCACGGATGCCGGTCATCGCCTCGAGTTTGCGAGCCAGCCTGGGCTCGACGATCTCCTCGAGGTCGCCGGGCTTCGGCCAGGTCTCGAGGCCACCGACGATGGCGGAGTGGGCAGGCAGGTCGATCAGCGCGCCCGGCCCGTAGGTCGTGATGACCTGGCTGCGTCGGATCTGGCCGTGTGCCTTCCGGCTCATGCGTGGTCCTCCACTTGGATCCCGCTCAGATCCTTCAAGAACAGATTGACGTCGGGCTCCACGTCGCGGAGCGAGCGGTTGGCGCGGAACTTCCGGTGGTGCTCGGACTCGAAGTCCCGGTCGAGCATCTCCCGCAGGAGCGGCCGCGGTTGTGTCAGCTCGTACTTCTGGTACTGCACGGCCACACCCGCCGCCCGGTAGTCCTCGAAGACCGTACGCCAAGAGTCGAGCAGGTCCACGACCCGGTTCTGGACGCTCCGGAGGCGCTCCTCCCGCTCAGCCTCGTCCGCGAACGGCTGCTGCCGCACCCGATCGAGAAACACCTCGAGGAGCCGGCGCTCGAGCGCTGCGCGTACGTCCCCGATCCGTCCCACGCCCAGAGGCGGCGTGAGCTCGGGCTGGACGTGCCGCGCGAGACCCACCAGCGCGCCGGCGAAACCCCGGTCGAGCGCGCGCGCCGAGAAGGGGGTCACGCTGCCGACCTCGACGGACCGGTAGAAGGTCTCGTGGTAGTGACGGAAGCGCTCGTAGTGGGAGCGGTCGCGCGGTTTGTGGATGTTGAAGAGCGTGACGACGAGGCCCGGACGCTGGTCGTCGCGGCCCACGCGGCTCGTGGCTTGGATGTACTCGGCGTGGGTCTTGGGCTGGCCGAGCACCACCATGAGTCCCAGCCGCGGGATGTCGAGCCCAACCGAGATCATGTTCGTCGCGATCGCGCAGTCCACGCGTTGCCGGTCGTGAAACGGCGCCTCGAGCCTGCGGCGCGCCTCGGCCACCTTGTCGGTGGAAACCCGCGAGGTCAGCTCTACCACCTCGGAGAACGTCTTGCGGTCGCGGAAGAGCCCCGGCTCCTCGCCGATCCGCCGGCGTGCGCCGTAGGCCTTCAGCGTGTTCTGGACTTCCTCTTCCAGAATGCGCCGCGCCCCGCCGAGCTCGCGCAGGGAGTTGAAGTAGCCCACCACGGTCATGTACGGGTCCGCTGGGTTGGCTTTGTTCCCGTGCCCGCCCGCGTCCCGATACGCGCGCTCGGCGGCGCCCATGAGCGCGAGGTAGGCCTTGCGCATCACGACCTTGGGATTCCGGCCCTGGGCGGCGACGCCGACGTAAAGGCGCGCGGGGGCCTCCGCGGCAAGAACGGTCCGGGCGAAGAAGGAATCGCGCCGGTCCGGCCCGGGCGGGGGGAACACCTGCGTGAGCGGCCGCGCGAAGAGCGCCTGGATCTGGTCCTGGGCGCGGCGCACTGTGGCGGTCGAGGCGACGATCTTGGGTCGCACCGCGCGGCCGTCGATCTCGCGCAGACAGAGCGCTTCGATCGCCGCTTCGTAGAGGCCGGCCATCGTGCCGAGCGGGCCCGAGATCAGGTGCAGCTCGTCCTGGATCACGAGATCCGGCGGCGGCAGCGGCGCGGCGAGGCGCACGCCGCTGCCTGGCTCGGCGGCCCCGTAGAAACCCTTCGCATCGTGTCGGTCCGCTCCCCCCAGGAGGACGCCCGCCTGCCCAACCCACGGCAGCGAGGCGAACTTGTCCACGGTGGCGATGAGGAAGGCCGGCAGCCGCCGGTAGATCGGTTCGTCCACGGCGACGATCGGGAGCGCGCGGTCGCGTGAGAAGTCGCACTCGAAGTTCGCGCACACGATCCGCAGCTCCCGCGGCTGGTCGTCGTTGGGCAAGAGGGCGAAGGAGTCGGGTCCGAACCGAGAGCCGCACCACGGGCAGCTCTCGAGCGGGATCGGCGAAGGATTCCCTTTCGGGTCCGCCTTGAACCGCCGCACCTTGGCCCGGGCCGAGTCCGAGCGCTTGTCCCCCTTGTACCCGAGGATGTTCGGTGTGGCCGCCTTGCCGACCCACAGACCGATCTCGAACGGCCACTCGCCGTAGCGCGCCGGGTCGCGCTCACGCTCGAGCTCGAGTGCGCAGACGAGCCCGGCCGCGCGCGCGAGCTGATCGAGGGTCAGGAGCCGCAGCGTGTAGCGCATGATCACGCTCACGCCGGCCCCGGCGAGCCCCTTCTCCCCCGGGTGGCGCAGGCGCCGGAGCACCATCGCGAAGGCGGCGAGCGCCAGGTACGCCTCCGTCTTGCCGGCGCCGGTGGGGAAGAAGAGCAGGTCCACCGTGTGGCGGTCCGGGTGGCGCGGATCGGCGAGGCCGGGGAGGTTGAGCAGGAGGAAGGCGAGCTGGAAGGCGCGCCAGCGCGGGACTTCGTCCGGCAGGCCCTGGAACCTGCGGCGCTGCCGCATAGCCCGGGCCACCGCCAGGTTGGCCACGCGGAAGGCATCGAGCGCATCTGCGTCTTGGCCGAGCACCGCCATCCCCCGCTCGATCCGGTCCGCCGCGACGCTGGCCAGGCGGAGGAGTTCGTCGGCGGTTTCCCGGCGCTTGCCTCGAAGCGAGGCGATAGCGCGTCTCTGCTCTTCGATCCAGGCGCGGTACTGCGCAACGAGCGGCGACAGGGCCGCTGTGGCCGCCGCCCCGTCGGCGACAGCCCCGAGTGCTTCCATCGAGAGTTCCACGCCGGGCACGTCCACCGTCGTCGTCTTCTCGACCTCCGCCTCCGGGATCCACGCGGTGCGAAGCACCCGGCAGACACCGTCATCGACCTCCCACGCGGCCGAGACCCCGTGCCCGGCCGCGTACTCGGGCGTGTCCGCGTAGTGCAGATCGGCCACCTGCTCGTCCCATTCCTCGGCGAGCGCCCCGCGCGGATCGGGTCTCGGCACGAAGGGATGACCACCCCGCACCTCGATCTCGGCCTGGAAGGCGTAGGCGCGATCGGGATTCTCCTCGTCGGGCGTGCGGCGGTTGACCAAAAAAACCGAGACCGAGCGCGTTCGAGCCGGGATGAGGCCCGCGAGTTCCTTCCCAGCGATCGGGCGCTCGACGAGGTGAAGCTGAAGGCCACCCGAGCCGGGGACGTCGCGCACCACCTGTTCGAACGCCCCCTGGAGCGCGAGCGATACCCTAACCTCGCGCGGCGTGCGCTGCCATACGGAAACCGGCTTGCCGTCCTCCCCCTCCATCTCCGCGGGCGCGTAGTCGCCCCAGCGCACCGCGACATCGAGAGCCCGCGCCGCCTCCGGCACAAGGAAGGAGAGGCCCATCGAGGAGGGAAAGTAGCCCTTCTTGGCGGCCTTGCGTTCTTCGCTCGACTCCTCGGAGAGGCCCGCCGACTCGGGCACCAGCTCGAAGTCATCGTCCTCGTCGGCGTCGGCGCTCTTCGCGGGGGGAGAGCCGGACGGGATCAGAAAGCCCGTCAGGTACCAGTTCGACGGCCGCACCCAGCCCGGGAGCCGTTCTTCGCCGAACGGGTGCCCCGGCCCGGGCCCGACGAGATCGAGCCGCAAGGCCTCGACGAGGCGCTCGCGCACCTCGAGCGAGGTGGTGATTCCCGCGCTGCGGCGTCCTGCGCTCACGGCAGCGCCTCCTTTCGCGCGGGTACCCATGGCCCGGGAGGCCAGTGTGCATCGAAGGAACGTCCCTGGCTGGCGGCTTCGAGTACCGGCACCAGGAACGTGCGCAGCACTTCGACGAGCAGTGCGGCATCGTGCGGCCCTTCGAGCCGGCTCCGCCGGAGGAAGGCCCGCCCCTGGGTCTGCCGTTCGGGGGCCGCGAGAAAGCCAGGCGCGAGGACCAGCGGCGCGGCCTCGGGCAACCCAGTTCCGCGCCGGCCGAACGTCGCGCGGACCGCGCGCACGAGCGTCGCCCCGTCGAAGGGGAACCGGGCCGCGAGGCGATGCACGTCGTAGAAGTCCTTCATGCTGCTGTTGGTCACTCCCAGCGACACCATGGCCTCGAGCTTCTCGGCCACGACCGCCTCGCGCGGATAGACGAGAATCCGGGGCTCGGGGTGGTCGAGGAGCGTCGGGAAGGCTTCTCGACTCGGCTCGGGCACGATCGCGTCGCCGAAGCCGACATCCACCTGCACCGGGATGCGGGCCTCAGCGAGGCGCGCTTCGAGGCGTACCCGCACTCCCTCGTACTTGTCCGGGACGCGGATCTCCTCGCCCACGAGCGACTCGGGATCGAACACGATCCAGTCGTGCAGCCGGACTCCGCAGAGGTCACGCACGGCGCCGACCACGGCGGCGACGCTCCGCTCCCCTCGACCGAGGAGGTCGAGATCCGAGGTGGCACGCGGCCGGTCCTCCGACCACAGCCGGACGAGAGTGGCGCTTTCAGGACGAACCGGTCCGCGTGGCGCGAGACGCCGAGCCGATAGAGGAGCCGCTCGATCGCGAACTCCGAGAGCAGGCGCTGGAACTCGACGCCCTGCTGGCGCGCCAGAGCCAGCAGGCGGGCGCGGATCGAGGCGGCGAGATCGGTCGACTCCCGCCGCGCGCTCATCCGACGGCCTCCAGGTAGGGCTGGATGACGCGAGCGACCCGGTCGATCTCGGCGAAGCGCCAGACCGCTTCGAGCCCCTTGGGATGGGCGCGGCGGTAAGCCCGCAGCGCCTCGACAGCCACGTCGGTGCCGATCTTGTTTCGGAACTTGAAGCAGTCGGCCACCGTCTTGGCGGCGCTGAAGACGCGCACCGCCACGCCCCCCACGTCCTGCTCCTCGACGCCTTCGGACAGGGGGGCGCCGGAGAGGTACACGAAACGGAGCGGCGGATGGTCCACCCGGGGACGCCACGCCTTGCGATGGATCGCGAGCCAGACCTCGAGGGGGTTCTGGGTGGTGAGGCCGTGGAACCTGAGCGCCGACAGGAGACACACCACGCCCCCTGGTACCAGGCGGGCCGCCTCGGCCAGGTCGCCCCGCTCCGTGAGCGGGGCGCGCGGGCCGCGATAGAGGCCGCGGCCCACCCGCTCGATGAGGCCTCGATCGCGCAGGCGGCGGATCTGGGTCCGGGAGACCCCTGCCCGCTCCAGGTCCCGGGAACGGGCAAGCCCCGCCTTCTCGAGCAGGCCCAGCGCCCGCTCCGCGGGCGAATCGGGTGTTACAACACCTCGGCTTTTCTCCACGGATACCGAGAAATCGTAACCGGATCCCTTGGTGGCTGTCAAGCGCCATGCTGCCCCGGATGCGCGAACGGAGTACCGGCTCCGGATGACGATCACACCTGACCCCAAAGGTAAACTCTAGTTCGAAATCCTAGCCGTAATGGCATAATCTTGACGATCGCTGTTGGTTAATCTATCCTGAATTCGCCCAGGCGTCGAAGCGGCACCGTCGCGCGGGCGTGCTCGATGCAGGACCACAGGAGACGAAGCCATGGCGAAAAGAGAACACGTCACGCGAGTGATCGACGGCGACACCTTCGAGACCGCGAGCCGGAAGCGCCCGGTGCGGTTGGCTGGAGTGGACGCGCCGGAGAAGGGCCAGCCGGGTTGCGCTCAAGCCAAGAGAGCTCTCGAGCAGCTGATTGGAGGCCAGACCGTCGAGATCGAGACCGTGGCCCGCGATGCCTACGGCCGATCCGTCGCCAGGGTCAAGGCAGGCGGCAGATCGGTGAACCGGGCGATGCAGGTGCACAGCAAGTAGGAGGGGCAGACCATGCCGGTGACCCGGGAGGAGCTGGCTCGCCGACTGCGGGCGGCGCGCGAGGCTTGCGGCCTGAGGCAGGAGGACGTCGCGCGGCACCTCGGCGTCTCCCGGCCGACGGTGGCCCAGATCGAGGCTGGCAACCGCGCTGTCTCGAGCCTCGAGCTGGACAAGCTCGCCTACCTGTATGGACGCGACATCCGCGAGTTTCTCGCCGACGAGTTCCGCGAGGAGGACGCGCTCGTGGCGCTCTTCCGCCGGCACCCGCAAGTGCTGGATCAGGAGGACGTGCAAGCGGTGCTGCGGGAGTCCATCGCCCTCGGCCGCGAACTCACGAACCTCGAACGGATCCTCGGGATCGAACGGGACCGCGCCGCGCTCCCCGTCTATCCTCTCGGGCCGCCGCCGACCAGGTGGGACGCGGTACGCCAGGGCGACAGGGTGGCCGCCGAGGAGCGCCGCCGCCTCGAGCTCGGCAGCGCCCCCTTGCCGGAGGTCGTGGACCTGCTCGAGACCCAGGGGGTGCGGACGGCTGAGCTTCCTCTTCCGGAGGACCTCTCGGGGCTGACGCTCTTCGATGACGAGGTTGGCCCCTTCGTGGTTGTGAACAATCTGGCGCCCGGGCACAGCTGGCTGCGCCGCCGCTTCTCGTATGCGCACGAGTACTGTCACGTTCTCCTCGATCGCGACCAACGGGCGACGATCAGCCGCGCGAGCGAGCCCGAGAGCCTTCTCGAGGTGCGCGCCAACGCGTTCGCTGCAGCGTTCCTGATGCCGCGTCCCGGCGTCGAAGCGTTCATCCAGGGCCTCGGCAAGGGGCAAGCCAGTCGTCTCGAGGCCGACATCTACGACGAGAACGATGCCCACCGGGTCAAGGCCCGACCCGAACCCGGCAGCCAGAGGATCCACATGCACGACGTGGTGCTCCTCGCGCACCACTTCGGGGTGAGCCGCCTTGCGGCGCTCTACCGTCTCAAGAACCTGGGCTTCCTCAGCCAAGTGGAGCTCGACGCGCTGCGGCAGCAGGAAGCCGATGGGGACGGGAAAGCCCTCGCCACGCTGCTCGACCTCCCCGAGCCGGATTCCGAGGCGGCGCGCAACCAATTCCGACACCGCTTCCTTGCACTGGCCCTCGAGGCCTTCCGACGCGACGCGATCACCCGCGCGAAGGTCCGCGAGCTCGCGGCCACGGTCGGCGTTTCCCGGAACGAGCTGAACCGGTTCGTGACGGACGATGATCTCGGGCAGGATGACGAAGGTGATGCGCCGCGACCCGAGGAGTGAGCTTGGCGCCGCCCGGAATCACCAGGACCGCGGTCGTGGACGCGAGCGTCGTCATCCACCTCGCCAAGGCGGGCCGCCTCGACCTCCTCGGCTCGCTCCAGGGCTGGGACTTCCTCGTCCCGGATCAGGTCGTGGAGGAGGTGACCCGTCCCGACCAGGCCGACGCGCTCGCGCGTGCGCTCGAAGCCGGACACCTGCGGAGGGAATCGAGCACCGACCCCGAGGAGATCGCCCTGTACGCCGAGCTCAGGCAGCGCATGGGCAAGGGCGAGGCCGCCTGTCTCGCCATGGGCAGCATCCGCGGGTGGCTGGTGGCCTCGGACGACCGCGGGCGGGCCTTCCGGCGGCTGGTGCGGGAGCGCATTGGCGACGACCGGATCCTTTCAACGGAAGATCTCCTACACCCCGCGCGCATGGCCGAATCATCCGGGGGCTGTGAGGAGGAAGATGAAAGCGAATGAGGACGATGCTGCTCGTTGACGCCACGGATCTCGTTCACTGGGCCGACCGCCGGGATGCGCAAGCCCTCCTGCCCGAGCTCGTTCGCCGGCTCGTGTTTGCCACCGGCCAGCGGGTCACGCGCGCGAGCTTCCGGTCCGGGGAGGGCGTCCAGCTTCCCGGATGGGATGGCGTGGTCGTGGCCGAGGGGGCCGGCCCGTTCGTGCCGCCGGGACTTTCGGGATGGGAGCTCGGGGTCGGCAGAGACACCAAGCGCAAGGCTGACGAGGACTACAGGAAGCGGACCGGACAACCCGGGGAGATCGACCGTGCGAAAGCAACCTTCGTGTTCGTGACGCCCCGCCGCTGGGCCGGAACGGAAGCGTGGGCCGCAGCGCGCCGAAATGAAGGTGTCTGGGCCGATGTGCGCGCCTATGACGCCGACGATCTCGCGGCATGGCTCGAGCAGGCTCCCGCGGTGCACCTGTGGTTCTCGGCCCTCCTCGGAAAGCGGCCTGAAGATTCACTGGCTCTGGAGACCTTCTACGAGGACTGGGCTGGGGCCACCCGCCCGCCCATACCTCCCGCCCTCCTCCTCGCAGGCCGGGAGGGCGCAGTCCGCCGCATCTACGAGTGGGTTCGCGGCGAGCCCGGTCAGCTCGCGCTGCAGGCGGAGTCCCGTGAGGAGGCTGTGGCCGTGGCCGCCGCTGCCTTCCACAGGTTGCCCGACGAAGAGCGTGACAACGTGCTCGCGCGTGCCGTCGTCGTCCGAACCGAGCAGGCGGTGCACGATCTGGCGGCGCGTGAGTCACCCTTGATCCTCGCGATGGCGCTCGACAGCGTGGAAGCCGTCACCCACGCCACCCGCCGCGGTCATCACGTGCTCGTGCCCGTCGGCCGTGAGAGGACCCCAGGTTCGGATTGCTGCTCGATTCCTCGGATCACCGTGGAGGAGGCTGCCGCGGCGTTGATGGATGTCCGGGTTCCGGAAGGCAGGGCGCGGGCGCTTGCGCTGCTGGCGCGCCGCAGCTTCATGGCGTTCAGGCGGAAGCACGCTGTCAGCCCGGAGCTACAGGAACCGCCCTGGGCGGGCCCGCAGCACGGGCCGGCGCTGCTTCCGGCGATGCTCGCGGGGACATGGAAGCATACTTCTGCCGGCGATCGGGAAGCGCTGGCCCGTTTGGGAGGCCTCCCCTACGAGGGGATCAACGCAGCGCTCGCGCGGTGGGCGAACGAACCGGACCCGCCGGTCCGCCGAGTGGGGGATGTCTGGTACCTCGTGTCCCGGGAAGACGCCTGGAGGCTCTTGGCACGGTATGTCGATGGCGACGTCCTGAGCCGGTTCGAGGACGTCGTGATCGATGTCCTTGGCACACCTGACCCGCGCTTCGACCTTCCGGAGACCGAGCGGTACATGGCGAACGTCCTCGGCAAGAGCCCGCGATCTTCGCCCGATCTCTGTCGCGGCCTCGCTGACGGCCTCGCCGTCATGGCGACGAGCACCGAATCCCCCGAGATGGGAGGGTGGGAGAGCCTGGAGGCGTTCGTCGCGTGGCTTGTCCAAACACTTTTGCAACGCGCCAACGCCGATTGGCGCATCTGGGCCTCCCTTTCGGAATGGGGCGCCCTACCCCTGCTGGCCGAGGCTGCACCCGATGCCTTCCTCTCGGCAGTGGATGCCGGGCTCGCAGGCGCAGACCCTGTCCTCCTGAAGCTCTTCGCGAAGGATGACGGCGGCCTGTTCGTCTCCTCCCCCCACACCGGATTGCTCTGGGCCCTTGAGACCCTCGCGTGGAGCGCAGAGCATCTGGGCTACGCGGCCCAGCTGCTCGCCAGGCTTGCGCGGCTCGACCCGGGCGGGAGGCTGGCCAACCGCCCGCAAAACAGCCTCCGCGCGATCTTCCTCCCGTGGTTCCCCCAGACCAACGCCTCGGCCGAACAGCGCCTGGCAGTTCTCGATGCGCTGGACGAAAAGGAACCCGATGTGGCCCGGCCACTCATGGTGCAGCTCCTGCCCAAGGACCACGACGTGCAGTTTCCTACCGCCAAGCCTAGCTGGCGGGAGTGGTGCACCGATTCGGAGCGGGGCGTGTCTTTGGCCGAGTACCTCAGGACCATACGCGACCTGGTCACGCGCCTCACCCAGCAGGCAGGGCATGAAGGGCGCCGCTGGAAGGACCTGGTCGAGGCCGCTCCCAGCCTCCCTCCGGATCTTCGACGGCTTGTGATCGAGGGCCTGGAACGTCTCGAGCCCGCATCGCTTCCGGATCCCGATCGTTCCGCGACCTGGAACGCCCTTCGAGAGGTCCTCTGCCGCCATCGGTCGTACCCCGAAGCCGAGTGGGCGCTGCCAGGGGAGGACCTCGACCGCTTGGATGCGATCATGAGGCGCTTCGCGCCTAGAGATCTCCTAGCACGGTATGCGTGGCTCTTCGGTCATCACCCAGCGCTTCCGGAAGGGAGAGAACGCAACTGGCGGGAGTCCGAGGAGGAGGTGCATCGGCGACAGGTCGACGCCGCGGCAGAGGTCTACGCCGAGGGAGGAATCGCCGCGCTGGTCTCGCTGGCCGAAGGAGTGGAGTGTCCCGACCTGGTGGGGTTTGCCTTCGCAAGGACCGAGGGCGGCAGGCGAGAGGAGGAGCACCTTCTCGCCACCTATCTCGCCGCTCAGAACGATGCGCACGGGCAGTTCGCCCGGGGATTCTCGTCGGGGAGGATCTCCGTGGAGGGCCGGGACTGGGCCCACGCGAAGGCCAGGGCGGAAGCCTCCCGGTGGACGTTCGAGCAACAGGCCGAGTTCCTGGTGTGCCTTCCCGCGGATGCCCGCACCTGGGAACTCGTGCGATCGCTGGGCCCCGATTGCGAGCGGGGGTACTGGCAGCGGATCCAGCCGTACGGGATCGACCGCGCGGACGTCGAACGCGCGGCTCGCAGCTTTCTCGAACACGGCAGGCCGGCAGCCGCGGTGAACTTGCTGGCAGACCACGAGGTGGGGCCGGCTTCACTCGCTGCCGACGCCCTCGAGGCGCTCGCCAGTGCGCCGGCCGACACAGTCTCCTCCGTTGGTACGCTGGCCTACCAGATCGGGCAACTTCTCGATCGGTTGCAAGAGGCCAGCGAGTTCGATCGCAGTCGCGTGGCGCGGCTCGAGTGGGCGTGTCTTCCGCTGCTGCACCACGACCGAAAGCCGCGCGTGCTCCACGAAGAGCTTGCGCGAAGCCCCGAGTTCTTCGTCGAGGTCCTCTGCTGGATCTTTCGGGCCGAAGGCGAGGCAGCTATGGAGGTCTCGGAGGAGGCTCGGATCAGAGCCCGCCTTGGCTACGACCTGTTGCACTCGTGGCGCACCGTCCCCGGCGACTCGGGTGACGGGTCCGTCGATCATGACGCCCCGGTGCAGTGGGTGCGGCGCGCACGCGAGCTGCTGCAGGAGCGCGGGCGTGGTGAGATCGGAGACGAGATGATCGGCCAGATGCTCAGCGGCGCTCCGCCGGGTGACGATGGCGCGTGGCCGCACCAGGCAGTCCGCGACCTGATCGAGGAGATAGCGAGTATGGACCTCGAGCGCGGCATCGAGGTCGGGCGGTACAACAGCCGCGGTGTTGTCTGGAGGAGCCCGTACGCTGGCGGGGAACAAGAGCGGCAGATCGCCGCAGGCTACGAACGGGACGCTTGCACGGTCGCGGCTCGATGGCCTCGCACGGCGGCCATGTTGAGACGCATGGCAAAGGTGTATCAGGCGGATGCCGCACGGGAAGACCGTGAGGCCGAGCTGCGACAGGATCTGGAACGCTGAGCATCTTCGATTGGGCGCTGTGTCGGAGCAGGCGCCCCGATGGACCGCGACCCAGGTCCCGCGGTCAGGAGAACAACTCTCCGGCAGGGTCTTGGCGTGTGGGTCGCCCCGCGCGCTGCTTCCGGCCGCGTTTCTTCTCGGCCCCTGCACCCGATCGCACTTCCTCCTTCGCGCGCTCGGCGTTGAGTTCGAGGAGGCGCGCGAGGGCCTCGGCCTGGACCTCGTCGGGCCAGCGGTAGCGCCAGGGCTTCTTCTTGTTGCCCCCCTCCTCCTCGTCCACCTCGTAGTCAAGGAAGAAGTCGCAGTCGGTCGGGATGTCGGTCCAGCCGTAGGCTTCGAGGACGGCCCGATCCATGGCCGCGTGCAGCTCGCGGAGCCTGAGGATGTCGGGGTCGGTCTCGTTCGGGTCGTGGAAGCGGTTGTAGATCTTGGTGAGGCCCTCGTCGTTCTTCCCCATGAGGGCGGCGCGGTACTCGTAGTACGCCTTGCCGGCGGCTTCGAGGGTGGGGTGGGTCTCCGAGTTCGGGGGGAAAGGGAAAGTGTCGAACACATCCGACGGGTTGTACGTCAGCGCATCCCCCAGGGTAGCCCCGAAGAATCTGCGCCATACCTCATGGACCCTTGTCTGAAGGGCCGCGAAGTGTCCCCACCGATCAAGTGGGAACACGATGAGCTTGTGCGAGAAGACCATTGTGGAATCAAGAAATGCGAACGCATGGTGCGTGACCGCGGATGACGCGGTCACCAGCACCCGCTCCAGCCCCGCGATGGCGGCGTAGAGGGCAGGCGTCGTTTCCCCGAACCGCCACCAATACCTCTTGCGAATCTCGCGGTTGTTCCGCATCCGCTCCGGCTTCACCTTCGCCTCCACGATCGCCATCAGCTCCGGCCACCGGCGGCGGCACTCCTCCTCGCTCCGCTCGCCGAAGTTGATCACGTAGCGGTGATGCGCATGAGTCGGACTGGTGTTCACCTCCTCGCCGCCGATGTAGGGCAAGATGACCTCGCGGTAGCGCGGGTGGTCGCGCAGCCGCGCGTCGATCGCTGCGATGCGTGCCTTGGGCTCCTCGGGAAGTCTCGCCGGGTCGCCGCCGAGAAGACGCCAGAGCTCCGCGAGCGGCGTCGCCACGCCCTTGGTGTCCGTGTCGTCGAAGGTGAAACCCATGCCGAGGACGATGCTCCCTTGGAAGCTCTTCCGCGCGTTCGCCGCGAGGCGGGCGGGGTCGTCGTGGCCGCCGCGGTGGAAGAGGAACGCCGTGATCTTGGGCACCTCGCGCTCGTCGAGGCGCTTCGGACCCGGGAAAGCCCCCTTCATCACGTGGACGACGCTCACCACGACCGCAGCCATGCCGGGCCACTTGACGCGCTTCCTGACGCCGTAGATCTCGCCGCCGTGCTGGCAGATCCAGCGGAGCCCGGACGCGCGGGTGTCGCCCTGGGCGATCGTGTTCGTCGCGATGAGCCCGAAGGCACCGCCCTCGCGCAGCAGGCTGAACGCGCGGCGATAGAAGTGGGCGACGAGGTCGGCGTTGCCGTGGGTCTCCTCGTGAATCGCCTGGAGCCAGTCCGGGTAGGGCGGGACGTTCCCCGCGGCGACCGTGTTCTTCCCGCCGAACGGCGGGTTCCCGATGATCGCATCGAACCCCGGGTTCTCCCGCTCGAACGCCTCCGGGAACTCGATCTCCCAGTGGAACGGTGCGAGCGGCGGCTCGCCCTGGCGGCGCTCCTCGAGCCAGCCGCGGTAGCGCTCGGCCTCGCCGCTCACGGCCGCGTTCGCGAACTCGGCCCGCTTCCGCTCGCGGTCTTTCGGCTTCTCCGCCTCGAAGAACGCGGCCACCGCCAGGTCGCCGAGCAGCCGGACCTTCGACAGCTCGAACTGGGCCTCGTCCCAGAGGTCGCGCAGCTCGAAGTCCGAGACCCCCTCGCCCGCCTCGCGGATGCGCTGCCTGAGCTCCGAGACCTTGTCGAGCGCATCGCGCAGGCCGAGGCCCCTTAGCACGGGTGGCTTCGAGGCGTCCCAGTGGAACCCCTCGAGCTGCCGGCGCGAGAGCCCCACCAGCGAGTCGCCGTGCCGGAGCGCGTGGTCCACGAAGGTGAGCGGGTGGTCCTTCGCGAGCGTCACGAGCCAGAGCGACATCTTGGCCAGGTCCACGGCCACGGGGTTCCGGTCCACGCCGTAGAGGCAGCGCTGCGCTACGAGCCGCCGCGCGAAGACCACCTCGTCCTCGTCTGGCGGAATGTCGGGCGCTTCGCCATGGGCGTGCCACGACTCGACCAGGGCATCGGCGAGGTATCGGCACGCCTCGACGAGAAACGCCCCCGAGCCCATCGCCGGGTCGCAGACCTTGACGTCGAGGATCTTCGCGGGCCGCGGCGGCCGGCCGTCCGGCTCCCTGAGCCGCGCGAGGATCGGCTCCAAGGTCGTGCGCACGATGGGCTCGGTGAGCGAGCGCGGCGTGTAGTGGGAGCCCGAGCGGCGCCGCTCCTCGCTCGGCTGGAGGACCATCGCGCCCCGGGGCACGAGGTCGGGGGTCGCGGCCTGGTCCACCACCAGCAGGAGCGCCGCGTGCAGGTCCTCGATCGTCGCGGCCTCCTCGACGCGCCGCTTCACGGCGTCGGTGAGCTTGCGGTCGGCGCGCTCCTGGAGCCACTTCGCGCGCTTCGCCGCCGGCTCGGCGAGCAGCGCCTCGAGGTCCACCGCCGCGGGCGCGCCGTGCTTCTTCTGCGGGCGGATCGCGACCGAGCGGCCGGTCGCGGTCTCGAGGCGGAATCCCATCATCGTCTCGTAGACCGAGCCGATCTGCTCGACGTCGAGTGCGCGATAGGAGATGCGCTCGCCGTCCAGCACGAGGAGCTTCTCGAGGACGCGGTAGATCGTGCCGTCAGGGACGAGCGGGGGCGCGATCCGCTCGTGGACCTGCCGCGCGCCGCCGCGCCGCCCTTCCAGGAAGGGGAAGCGGTCGGGGTCGAAGAGCGCGCCGTGGCGCGGCGGCAGGTGCATCCCCGGCGCTCGGGCGCCGTCGTGAACCATGCGGAAGAGTGCCAAAAGCTGCGCCCAGGCCCCGTAGCGCTGGTCCACCGTGTCCGGGTACAGCGCCGCGTCCTCGCGCAGTCGCTCGTGGAGCCCGGCGAGCGAGTAGGAGCGGAGGAACGTCTCGTCCTCGGGCAGCATCTCGCGCTCCTCGGCGTAGAGGAGAAAGACGAGGCGCAGGATGACGCTCAGGAGCGCGCGGTAGACCTCGTCGGGATCCTCGGCCAGGGGTTCGCGCAACAGTTCGCCCTTCGAGGCGTCGTGCGCTGCTTGGAAGCCGCGGAGAAGTTCGTAGAGGGCGTGGAGCACCTGCTCGGCAAGGCGCTCGGAGACCTCGTTCTGGAACTTGCGGCTGTCTGCGAGGAGCGCGGCGAGGCGCTGGTGGCGCGGAAGGGCCAGGAGCCGCCGCTCGCTGAGCAAGAGCCGCAGGGCCGCGCAGATCGACCGGCCCATGGTCTCCACCATGTCGGCGACCTTGAAGTCGAGCCAGCCCGAGGACTCCCCCCGCGGCGCGGAGATGAGGCGGAGCGCCCGGCCGTTCACCAGGAGGCCGGCCGGCACGCCCGTCTCGCGCAGAAGGCGCTCCATGCGGGAGTGGGGGGAGAGGTCGAGGCGCCCCCTGCCTGTCAGGGCGCGGTCGAAGTCCTCGCCGGGTTCGAGCACCTGAACCAGGAGTTGCCAGGGCGGAGCGCCGTCCTGAGGGTCGGGCTCTCGGACCGCGTAATCGGGCCGAAGGGTCTCGCGGGCTTCGGGGAGCGGAACCTCCAACTCCGGTGGGATCGGGGCCTGCTCGGTACCGGTGTAGCCCTTCGGCGAGAAGCTCCAGCCGAGGACCGACCGTGCGAAGGCGCGAAAATCGCAAATGGAGAGATCGGCGTCTGTCTCGCCGCTGCCACCGAGACAGGCGCGGAGCAACCGCTGGCCTTCGGCGTCGCTCCGGTCCAGGATCGCCCCGGCGCGCACAAGCGCAGGGGCGGACACGACGAGCCCCGTCGGCCGGACAAACCCGAGCCATTCGAGGTGCGCGAGGACGTGCGGGTCGAGCTTCGCCACGGCTAACCCGTCTCCGGCCAGAGATAGACCAGCCCCACGGGCTCCACGCGTTTCGCCCTCACCTCGTAGAAGTCGCGGATCCGAGCGGGCTCGTGGCCCAGGTCGTGGTCGAACTGTTCGAGACGCGCACGCCAGGCGCGGATGTCCGCCTCGAGCTGGCGTTTCTCTTCTTCGTCAAAGCCGAGCGTGAGCTGCTCGAGGGGCTTCGATCCCACCTCGGCCAGCCGTTCCCGCACACGCTCGCGCTGGCGCTCGAGGGTTTCCGCCAGCTCACGCGCCTCGCGCTCCCCGCGGCCGCGGAGCTTTTCGACGGCCGCTCGAGCCCACTCCTCGGCGCGCGGCTCGAGGTGGGGCAGCAGCTCCTCGATGTCGCGGGGGGCCGCCGCGAGCAGCTTCCGCTGGATCGCCTCGCCCGGCACGCGGGCGGCGTGCTCCGCGAGCGAGCGCTCGAGGAGGTCGAGGGTCTTCGCCTCCGCCTCCCGCGCGTAGGGCACGAGCGGCCCGCGGCGCTGCGAGGGTTCGATCCAGCGTGCCGTGACCGGGACGATCTCCTCGTGCAGGCGCTCGGCCCCGCGGCCGTAGAGCGAGAGCCGGCCGAGCAGGATCACCCGCGGGATCGAGTCCGCAGCCTGGGCGAGACACGCCCGCGAGAGGTCGTGGTACACAAATCCCTGGGCGCGGAAGCGGGCGAGGAGGCGCTGCGCCACCCGCTGCTCGAGGTGGAGGTGCACCGTGTCCTCGGTCAGCACACCCGTGTCCTCGAAGACGACGGGCCGGATGGGGGCCTCGCGGCGCCACTCGGCGAGCTTCTGGTCGGGCTTTCGCGGCGCGCGCAGGGTGTCGAGGGTCGCGGCCCAGCTCGGCTCGGTCTCCGCACGCCGGTCGAGCGGCGGGAAGACGTACACGCGGCGGCCGTGCTCGTCGGTCCCCTCGGCGAGTGGCTCGGCGCCGAGGATCTCGAGCGAGCAGGAGAGCGCCTCGCGGAACTCCTCGGTGTCGAAGCGTACGAAGGCCCGCGATTTCTGAAGCAGCTCTCGACACCGCTCGATTTGGGCCTCGAGGTCCTCCCGGCGCTCGCGGGCCGATTCCAGCTCCTCTTCCGTCACGCGCTTTCGCACCGCGTCGAGGTCGGCGGCCTCGATCTCGCGCGCCAGCCGCTCGGCGTCGCGGTGGCGAATGCCTTTGGCGAGCCGCCGCTCGATGTCGTCTTCGATCACCTTGGAGAGGCTACCCAGCTCGCGCTTGATGGTCTCGGTTTTCTTGACCAGAACTTCGAGAACCCGATCCTCGGCCCGCTGCGGCAGGACGAAGTAGTGGCAGCGGACCTCCGGGGCCGGCTGGAGCTTGCGGTCGATGCGGCCGTTGCGCTGCTCGATGCGAGCCGGGTTCCAGGGAAGATCGAAGTGGAAGAGGTCGGTGCAGTGGGCCTGGAAGTTCAGCCCCTCGCGGGCGGCGTCGGTGGCGAGCAGGATCCGTAGCGGGTCCCTCGCCGGATCCGTGTTGAAGCGCCGCTGGATCTCCTTTCGACGCGTGCTGCTGGTGAGGCCGTCAATGACCTCGATGCGCTCGTCCGCGCGGTCCGTGCCCTCGATCGCCTGTTCGAGGATGGTCTTGAGGTAGCGCTTCGTACCCTCGCGGTTCTCGGTGAAGATGAGCACGCGGCGGTTGAGCCACCGGGGCGGAGGGCCTTTCGGCCGCTGGCCGAACGGGGGAAGTTCCGGGCAGAGGTTGTCGCGGATCCAGTCGATGAGGTAGCGAGTCTTGGCGTCCGGAAGGTGGCGGCTCCGCTCGGCGACCTCCTGCATGCGGTCGAGGAGGTCCTGCTCGCGACGCCGGAGAGCGTCCGCGGCCACGTCGCGAGGCGATTCGGCCTCCGCCACGGCGGTCGCCGTCTCGACCTCGGCCGCCTCCTCGGCCTCGGCCTCCTCGGACGTCCACTGAGCGCGCTCGTCGTCGGCATCGGGAGCAGAGGTGAAGCGCGCCGGGGCCTCCTCGTCGGCGCCCGTTGCGTCCGGGCGCCCCTTCGCCCACTCCCGCTCGACCGTCGCCCGGTGAACCGTGAGGCTCCGGGCGAAGGCCTCGACCGACGAGAGCAGCCGCTGCTGGAGACCGACCACGAGGAGCCCTGCAGCCGCCTGCGCGCGCTTGGTCGTGCTCGCGAAACGCTCCTCCCGTACAGTCCGGTACTCGTCCAAGAGCCGCGAGAGTACGAGTTCCGGGGCATTCTCGGGCAGTCCGTCGACGGGGATGCGGACGACGTCGCGCTTGGGGAACCCGCCCTGGACCGCGCGGATATCCTCCTTGAGACGGCGCACCATCACCTCCTCCAGCGCCTTGGGGCGGATCTTCACGCCACGGGTGAACCGGTAGGGGTCGAGGATCTCCATGAGCGTCGAGAACGAGTTCGAGTGCCCGTTGTGCGGTGTGGCGGAGAGGAACAGGCGATGCTCGAAGCGGCTCGCGAGATCGCGGATTGCGCGCGTGAACTTGGTCTCGATGCCGTAGCGCCCTCCGCTTGCGGGCGCGGCGTGGTGGGCCTCGTCCAAGACGAGGAGGCTTCCAGGGAGGAAGCTTCCCAGCCACTCGCGCATCGGGTCCGCATAGGCGGGGTCGATGAGCAGGTTGTGGGAGACGAGGAAGCGGCTGTGGGTACGCCAGGGGTTCACGCCGAAGCCACGCTCGCGGCGCATCCGGGCGAGGTAGGCACGGTCAAGGATCTCGAACACGAGGCCGAATCGCTCTTCGAGCTCGGCCTTCCACTGTTCGAGCACCGACGGCGGCGCAGCGACGACGATGATCTTGGCCTTTCTGCGCAGCAGGAGCTCGCGCGCGACGAGCGCCGCTTCGATCGTCTTCCCAACACCGGTGTCGTCCGCGATGAAGAGGTTGACGCGCGGCAGCCGCAGCGCCTTGCGCAGCGGCTCCATCTGGTAGGCGTCGAGCTTGATCCCGGCGCGGAAGGGCGACTGAAAGAGGTTCGGGTCGGTCGCGGTCACGCAGTTCCAGCGCAGTGTGTGGAAGAAGGCGGCGAAGGTGCGCGGCGGATCGAACCCCCTCGCCGCGAGATTTCCCCAGCCCTCGTCCGTCAGGATCAGGCGGTCGGGCTCGTGGTCCCAGAAGACGTCCAGCCCTTGACCTTGGTTGTCGTCGTCCGCGCACGCGAGCCGGACGATCGGCGACTGGCCGGGCTCGGGCGGCGCGACGACCTCCTCCACGAGCCATCGCCGGGACCGGACCTGGACGAGTTCCCCTGGTTCAGGCACGCGTTCGGGAAGCGTCTCCGCCAGCATCACACGGCCCGAGGGGCGCATCCTCGCCCTCTCCAGGTCCGGAACTCGGCTATCTCACGTACGGCCATCATGACGCCTAGTGCGGTATGGGGACGCCGGTGCTCGGGCGCTAGGGGCCTACTGGCCGCGGGGTCTGGGTTCAACGGCTCGAGACGGATCTCACTGTGCGTCCACGTGCCGTCCGCGTTCCGGACCTTCGTGCTGACGTACCGCTTGACGGAGAACTCACCGCCGAGTGCCGGGTCGGTGGATCCCCGGTGCCAAACGAGGACGAGCTTGCCATGCCGGCTCCCGGTGCGGTCGGCACGGAAGAGACACCAGGACCTGTTAGGTATGGTCGGTTGCATGGAACGTCCCTCGGCCCGGGCAACGAAGTAATCCCGAGTGAGGCGGACGTGCTCGGGCACGGCAATCCAGCCCCGCTCTTCCGGCAGCTGCGAGACCGGGGCGTCTGCGCCAAAGGCACCCGCAGCAGTGACCAAGTCGTACACCGGCGCGTGGATCCCGAACCGGCGTGCCCGGGAGCGGTCGACGACCCCGGTCGTGTGTGACCAAGGGGCTACGGCGACCTCAGCCCGTACGGCAGACTTGTCCGCAGGATCCCAACCCGCCTGCCGGACCAGGTGGTCGATGGCGATGGGGGCGTCGGCTTCGGTCTCGTGGCGGGTCATCTGGCGTACCTCGCCCATCGTGACGCCATCGGCAACTCGCGCTCCGGGGTGAGGTCGACGACCGTGTCGGCAAGCCGCTCGCGGAGTTCGTGACGCCGGGCCTATCCGCTCCTCGACGCCATGGGGCTGGACGTGTCTCGCCTCGGCCTCCTCCATCTGCTCGCGGATGCGCTCCACGTCGGCGGCGGACATGACGTCGGTCACGAGCGCCTGCTCGGTGACCGCGCGGCGGAGCTCCTCGCCCACGGCCCGGTCCACGACCTCCTGGAGCTTGGCCTTGACCTCGGGACGCTCGCCGTAGCGGACGGCCTCGATGAGCAGGTCCCGGAGCGAGCGCTCGGTGAAGACCCGGCCGAGGACGTCGAAGACCCGGCCGCCGAGCGCCTGCAGTTGCGTCTCGAGCTTGTCGAAGAGGCGCTTGAAGACCTCACCCTCGCGGGTCTCGACGGCCACGAGGTTCCACATGTGGCAGACCTCCTCGCGGCCCATGCCCCCGTGGATGGTGACGACCGCCGCGGGCCGTCCGAGGAGCGTGCGGATGCGGTCGGCGAGGTAGTTCATGGTGTCGCGGTGCTCGGTGAAGATGGTGAGCTTCCGCCGGGCGCCCTCGGCGTCGAACATCTCGCGCTGGTGCTGGAGGAGGTTCGAGAGCTCCTCCCACTTGCGGTCCGTGCCCGAGTTGCGGACCTTCCGGGCGAGCTCCTCGAGCCGGGCGAGCGTGGAGATCTCCGCCTTCAGCTCCTCGATCGTCTGGGCCGCCGAGGCCTCGTCGACGATCTCCTCCTCCAGCTCCTCGACCTCGGCGTCGGGGCGCTCGTCGATGGTCTCGACGTCCTCCTCGTCGAGGTCGGTGAGCCGCCAGGCGAGCTTGGCCTTCGCCGCGGCGCCCCGCCTGCGGACTTCCTCCTCGCGCAGGCGGTCCTCCAGGCGCTTGCGGCGACGCTTCAGCGACTGGTAGATGGCCTCGGAGGAGGCGGCGAGCCGGCGCTGGAGGATCGTGAGGGCGAAGCCAACGACGGCGCCGCGGCGGCCCTCGCCCTCGGCCTTGAGCCGCTCGGCGCGGTTCATCTCGTCGCGGACGTAGTCCGTGACCTCCTTGTAGAGGTAGGCGTCCTCATTGGTCTCCCTGACCTCGTTCCCGAAGTAGTGGGCGGACATCGTGTGCGCCTCGTCCACGACCACCAGGTCCCAGTCGGTCTGCTGGAGCTTGGCCACGATGTCGTTGTTGCGGGCCAGGTGGTCGAGGCGCGCCAGCACGAGGTTCTTCTCGGCGAAGGGGTTGCCGCTGCGGGAGTTCTCGACCGTCTCGCGCGTGACGATCTCGAAGTGCAGGCCGAACTTGTCCCAGAGCTCGTCCTGCCACTGCTCGACGAGGGATCCCGGGCAGATGACGAGACAGCGCTTGAGGTCGCCCCGGACGATGAGCTCCTTGATGAACAGGCCGGCCATGATGGTCTTGCCGGCCCCCGGGTCGTCGGCGAGGAGGAAGCGGAGGGGTTGGCGGGGAAGCAGCTCGCCGTAGACGGCCTTGATCTGGTGTGGGAGAGGCTCGAGGACCGAGGTGTGCACGGCGAGCAGGGGATCGAAGAAGTGCTCGAGCCCAGCCACCTGATCCTCTCCCCAGCCTCACAGGCGAGGCGGGCGTCCGCCGCAACGCCGGGCGCCCCGTAAGCCCCTTGGCAGGAAACCGCGCGCACCTGCTCGGCGCCCCTTGGCACGCGTGAGCATATCCCGTTGGAGCAACGGCGTGTACCGCCCGGCCCGGCCGTCCGCGCGCCGGCGAGAGGAAGCCTTCGCATGCAACGACGATAACGCGCTGGTACGACGCAAACTCGCGTGGGTTGCGCGAGCGCGGGTCATGTCCGTTGCCATGCGCGACCGGCCCCGCGCCCCGCCGGGGCCACCGCGGCCCCGACGCGCTCGATCGCTCGTTTCCGAAGCAGCGATCGAGCGACCCTCGGGCCTCAAGTTGACGAACGCCGAGGGTCGTTCTAGGTTCGAATCACCCCATGGCCGGGGTTGAGGTGCGAACCCATGCGGTGGTCGGCGTGCGCCCGCCGTCGGGGTCGTGTACCCACCAACCCGCCGCCGGCCGGCTGCCGACGGCCGCAACCGTTCGCGCTGGGAACCCCGCCACTGTGCGCAGGCGTGAGGGGGTGTCGGGGAGACGCCGATGCCACGACCTGAATGCCCGAGGTGCGGCTCCGCGCTGGTCGTCCCCGCGCTGGCGGGGATCCCCTCCGAGTACGTCCTCGAGCTCCGAGGGGGCGACGAGGTGCCCGTCGGCGCCCGGCGCGAGGTCTTCGAAGAGTGGCTCTGCCGGTCGTGTGGAAACCACTGGCCCGGCGACCGGTCCGGGGCAGCGTCGGTCGATGCCGCCGGTGCCGAGACCCGGCCCGAGGCGCCCGAGGCACCGGGGCCGTCCGCGGACCTGGCCGAGCTCGAGGGACTCCTCACCGGCTCCGACACCCGCCTCCGCGCGGCGGCCGAGGATCTCGATGCGGATTCGCGGGTCGAAGTCGGCCCGACGAGCCTTGGGGCGACGCTGCGGCGCGCACGAGAGGAACGTTCGCTCTCGCTGGTCCAGGCCGCGAAGAGCACGGGGATCTGGGAGCGGCACCTTGAGGCGCTCGAGAGCGACGCGCCCGTCGACGAGTTCCCCGCGCCGGCCTACGCGCGGTTCTTCCTGCGCGAATACGCCGAGTTTCTGGGCCTCGACCCGGTCGCGATGGTCCGCGAGCTCGACCGGCGGCTCCCTCCTGAGGAGGAGTTCCCCCTGGAGCCGCTTCCCGACCCGCGGCGTCATTGGAAGGTGGCGGGCACGGCGCTGACGGTCCTCTCCCTCGTCGCGCTGTTCGCGTTCGCGGTCGTGAGCAACGCCCGTTCCCGGACTCAGGCTGGGCTCCCGGTCGAAGCTCTGCGGTCTCGTCCACCCTCCGTCTCGGCGAGCCCGGCCGTCTCGTCCCGTGCACCGGCAGTTGTGCCGCACGGACCCGCGGGCCGGCGCGCATCTTCGATCCCCAACCCCGGCGTTCGGGCACAGATCCATCTGGTGCAGCCCTGCTGGGTGCAGGCGATCGCGGACGGGCGCGTGCTCGCCCAGCAGACGCTGCAGCCGGGGGCCTCGGTCACCTACCGGGCCGACCACGAGCTCCAGCTCGTTTTGGGCAACGCCGGCGGCGCCGAGCTGCGGGTGAACGGCAGGCCCGTGATCACCGGCGGGTCGGGGCAGGTCGTTCGGCTCGACATCCGCTGGCGACAGGGCCGCGCGGTCGTCGCCCGCCTCTGATCCGCTCCGCGGACGGGAACGGCCGAAGACGTCGAGCTCCACCCCAACCTCCGGGGCCGCGGAGGTTGCCGGGCACTGGGCTCCGGGAACATCCGACGCTACTCTCTCGCAAGACTCGAGAGGAGGCCCGGATCCGGTACCGAACGGCGATCGACATCGGGGGGACGTTCACGGACCTCGCTGCGGTCGAGCTGTCGACCGGGGAGCTGACCTTATCCAAGTCCCCCACCACCCCGCAGTCGCTCGACGAGGGGGTGATGGCGGCTCTGAGGCGCTCGGGGGTGCCCGCGGATGCGATCGAGCGCCTCGTCCACGGGACGACCGTCGTCATCAACGCGATCACCGAGCGCCGGGGGGTGCCCACCGCGCTCGTCACCACCCGGGGCTTCCGCGACGTCCTGGAGATCGGTCGCGCCAACCGTCCCGATCTGTACAACCTCTCCTACGCGAAGCCGCAGCCGTTCGTCCCCCGGCGACTGCGATTCGAGGTCACAGAGAGGATGTCTTACCGAGGCGAGGTCCTCCGATCCCTCGACGAGCGCGAGCTCAAAGCGGTGGCCCGCTCCATCCTGGAGGCCGGCGTGGAGGCGGTGGCCGTCTGCTTTCTCCACGCCTGGGCGAACCCGGCTCACGAGCGGCGGGCGGTCGAGCTTCTCGGCGAGCTGCTCCCGGGCGTCGAGATCGTCGCGTCCCACGAGGTGAGCGGTCAGTGGCGCGAGTACGAGCGGACGAGCACGGCGGTGCTGTCCGCCTACGTGAAGCCGGTCGTCCGGGGCTACCTCGCTCGGCTCCGCGATCGCCTTCGTGAGGCGGGGGCGACCGCCCCCCTTTTCGCGGTTCGCTCCGGCGGGGGCGTCGCCTCGTTCGAGCGCGCGATGCGGGCGCCCATCAACCTGCTCGAGTCCGGGCCGGTCGCTGGGGTGCTCGCCGCGGCCGAGGCCGGCCGGCGACTGGGGGCGAGCGACGTGCTCGCGCTCGACGTAGGCGGGACGACCGCCAAGACCTCGGCGGTGATCGGCGGCCGGTTGAGGATCGAGACGCTCCACCACATCGGACGCACCCCCAGGTTCGCCGGGTATCCCGTGCAGGTCCCGGTCGTCGAGATCGTCGAGATCGGCGCGGGCGGCGGCTCGATCGCCTGGGCCGACGAGGCCGGCGGGCTGCACGTCGGCCCGAGGAGCGCCGGGGCGGAGCCGGGCCCGGCCTGCTACGGAACCGGCGGGGAAGAACCCACGCTCACCGACGCCAACCTGGTGGCCGGCCGGCTCGACCCCGAGTACTTCCTCGGAGGCTCCATGCGACTGGACCCCGACGCGGCGTGGAGAGCGCTCGAGCGGCTGGGAGCGAGTCTTCACGTGAGCGCTCGCGATGCGGCGCGCGGGGTGCTCCGGTACGCGATCGCTCAGATGGCCCACGCCCTCCGGCTCGTGAGCGTGAGGCGAGGCCACGATCCCCGGGATTTCACGTTCGTGGCCTACGGAGGCGCGGGGCCGCTGCACGCGGCCGCGCTCGCACGAGAGCTCGGCGTCACCCAGACGGTGATCCCTCCGGCACCGGGCAACTTCTCGGCCTTCGGCATGTTGCTCTCCGAGATCCGCTCCGACGCGGTCCGCACCCACGTCGGCCGGCTCGACCCGGTCGCGCTCGCCCCCCTGTTCGACGAGCTCGAGAAGGAGGCTCGCGAGGGGCTGGAGGAGCAGGGCGCGAACGTCGAGGTGCACCGGTTCGCGGAGCTCCGGTACGTGGGGCAGGAGCACGCGCTCGAGGTGCCGCTCGACCCCGGCCCGGTCGACGAGGCGTTGATGGTGCGGCTGCGAGCCGACTTCGATCGCCGCTCCGAGGAGGCCTATGCGTTCAGCCTCCCCGTTGCCGTGGAGATCGTCTCGGCCCGCGTGAGCGTCTCCCTTCCGGCGCCGCCGGTGCGCTGGACGTCGGCCGGCCGGGGCTCGCCCGTCGGGCGCTCGTTTGGGCCACGAGAGGTGGACCTCGACGTCCACGGCGGCAGGCGACGCGCCCTGGTGCTCGAGCGCTCGAGCCTGGAGCCCGGACGTCCGGTCGAGGGCCCGTGCGTGATCGAGGAGGAGGCGAGCACCACGCTGGTGCTCCCCGGACAGCGGGTCGAGGCCGACGACCTGGGCAACCTGATCATCCGGGAGGGGTCGTGACGCAACGGCAGCGGGGACCCGAGGACCGCGCGGCGGACCGGTTTACGCTCGACGTGCTCCGCGAGGCGTTCCTGGCCGTGGCCGACGAGATGTTCGTCTCGCTGCAGCGAACCTCGCAGAGCCCGGTCATCTACGAGGTTCTCGACTTCGGGGTGGGCCTCACCGATGCGAACGGCGAGCTCGTCTCGCAGGGCAACGGCATCGCGGGGTTCCTGGGGCCGCTCGGCGAGGCCACGCGCGACGTCCTTCGACGGGTTCCGGACCTCGCCCCCGGCGACGTGGTCGCGACCAACGACCCGTACGCGGGGGGCGGCACGCACCTGTCCGACGTGGCGCTCGTGCGGCCGATCTTCGTGAACGGCGAGCTGCTCGCGTTCGCCGCAGCGAAAGGACACTGGACCGAGGTCGGCGGGAAGGACCCCGGCTCGTGGACGGCGGACTCGACGGATGTGTTCCAGGAGGGGCTCCAGCTCCCGTTCGTGAAGGTGTACAGGGGCGGGCGCCCGGATCGAGACCTCGTCGCGATGCTCCGCGCGAACAGCCGCCTTCCCGACATGGTCGAGGGCGACCTCGTCGCGCAGGCCGCCTGTCTCGAGGTCGCGGAGCGCAGGGTGCGCGAGCTCTGCGATCGCTACGGATCGCGGGTCGTGGCCGACGCGATGCGCGAGGTCCACGCGCGAAGCGAGGCGCTGGCGCGTGCCGCGCTCGCTCGGCTGCCCCACGGCGTCTACGAGGCCGGCGACCACCTGGACGACGACGGCGTGGGCGGCGGGCCGATCCCCATCCGGGCGCGGGTCACGGTCCTGCCCGACCGCATGGTCGTCGATCTGTCCGGAAGCAGTCCGCAGGTTCGAGGCCCGGTGAACTGCACCTGGAGCGGGCTGGTCTCGGGGATCCGCACGGTGTTCAAGGCGGTGACCGATCCGGTCGAACCGGCCTCCGACGCGTGGTTTCGCCCGCTCGAGATCGTGTGCCCCGAGGGCCTGGTGTTCAACGCCCGGCGCCCGGCCCCGGTCGCCGCGTACTTCGAGGCGACCGAGGCGGCGACGGACCTCGTGTGGAAGGCGCTTGCGCCGGCGTTGCCCGAGACGCTCACGGCGGGGAGCTTCGTCTCGGTCTGCGCCACCTCGATCGCCCTCACCCACCCGGACACGGGAGAGGAAACCCTTCTCGTGGAGCCGCAGCCGGGAGGGTGGGGCGCGAACGCGGTGAAGGACGGCGAGCACGCGCTCGTCTCCGTGGGCGACGGCGAGACCTACCTTATCCCCGCGGAGGTCGCCGAACAGCGGTACGGAGTCCTGGTCGAGCGCATCGGTCTGGATGTCGTTCCCGGGGCCGGGGCGGGCCGACGGCGGGGTGGCCGCGGGCTCGTTCGCGAGTACCGGATCCTCTCGGACGAGGCCCTCCTCACGGTGGCGTTCGGTCGGCACCGGTTCGCGCCGTGGGGGGTCGCGGGCGGGCGCCCCGGCTCGGTGAACTACGTCGAGGTGGTGCCCGCCGACGGTGGGATGCCGAGGCGGTTCGGCAAGGCGGCGAGCCTCCGGCTGGCCCGCGGCGATCTGGTTCGGCTGGTCACCGGGACCGGCGGCGGACACGGCCATCCCCGGGAACGCGAGCGCGGGCTGGTGCTGGAGGACCTCGCGAACGGCCTGATCGACGAGCGGGAGGCCCGCGACGTGTACGGCGTCTCGCCGGACCCGGACTAGGGCGGAGCGCCGGCCGGACCGGCGCCCCGGACTCGGTCTCGCTCCGGACTCGGTCTCGCCCTGGACTCGGTCCTGTCCCGGACTCAGTCTCGTTCCGGACTCGGGCTACGGGAGCAGGCGAGCCCGGCAGGCGAGCTGGAGCGCGAGGCGCGCATCGGGGTCGTCGCGGTCGACGTCGAGGAGGTCGAAGATCCGCCGGATCCGGTAGGCGACCGCGTTCCGGTGCAGGTGCAGGCGCCGGGCGGTGCGGCTCACCGAGCCCTGCTCGTCGAGGAAGACCTGGAGCGTCCGGATGGCTTCGTCGGCTCGCCGTCGCCCGAGGCTCGAGAGGGGCTCGAGGAGGGTCTGCACCGACCGCCGAGCGGTGTCGGTGGCGTACCACTCCGCGAGCATGGCTCGAAGCCCGGCCGCATCGAACACCGCCGCGGCGTCGGGCCCAGCGCCGGCGAGCGCCGTTCGCGCCTCCGCCACGGAGGCGCGAAGCCCCGCCGGGCCAAGGTGGGTGGCGCCGACACCCGCCCGGGGGGAGAGCTCGGCAAAGCGTGATCGGAGCTCTCGCAGGACGGCCGCGGCGGCTCGCGCGACCGCGGGTACCGCCCGCGCACCGGGGTCGCGTTCGCTCGTCGAAACGAGGACGATCTGCTCCTCGGACCGAGCGAGATGCCACGTTCCGCCCGATCCCCGGGCTGCCTGGAGGGCCACGCGTTCGGCCGCCCGGTTGAGCTCGAAGCGGTGGACCTCGTCGGCCGCTCCGCCAAGCCCCGCATCCACCAGCGCGGCCGTGTGCCACCCATCGACGCGGAGCCCGAGCTGCCGGGCGCGTCGCAGGAGGCCGGAATCGCGACCGGGTTCGAGGGCGAGGAGCTCGGTGAGCAGCTCGGTCCTCGATCGGATCGGGGCCTCCTCCATCCGCCGGGACCTCGAGACGACGGCCGCGACGACCCCCGCAGCGGCGCGCAGGAGCAGGGCGCGGGTGGGGTCGGTGGTCGAGGGCGTCGAGCAGCAGAGCGTGCCCTCCTGGACGCCGTCCACGATCAGCGGTACGGCCAGGTCGTCTCCCGACGGTTCACGAAGACCGATGCCCGGAAGGACGTGGGAGAGCGCCTCCAGCGCGCCCTCCAACCCCGCCTCCTCCGCGTGGATGCGCTCGAGCGCCGCCAGACCTCGCGCGGCCAGCTGCACCGAGGCATGGGCGTCGCCCATCAGGGCCGCGTTCACCGCGGCGGCGAGCTCCGCCGGGTCCAGGTCATCGGGAACCGGGACGATCGCCACGTCCTCGCGTGCGGCGACGGAGAGGGCGGAGCGGGGGAGCAGCGCCGCGACGTGGGCGAGGACGGTGAGCGCCGCGACGCCGGAGTCGGCCGCCCGCCGGACCGTAACGTCGAACCGGTAGCTGTCGGCCTGCTCGGAGGCGCCACGACCGAGGATCACGAACGAGTCCGGTGGGGCGATCTCGACGTCTCGGAGCCGCTCGGCGAAGGCGACCCGGGCAACGCGGCGGCCACCGCGTCCTGCGGTGGGAAGGAGCGACAGCGGCCCCAGGGCGGGATCGGCGAGCAGATCGGCGACCGTGGGCATGCTGCACGAATCGTAGGCCGGATTTGGTTCAGATTGCACTTCCGGCGGCGCACTCCGAGCGCTAGCTTCCACCAAAGGCCGGGCCAAGGCCGGGGCCAAGGCCGGGGCAGGAGGGTGTGTGCTTCTCGACGCGGGCAACTTGCGGGCAATGGCCATCGGGTGCTCGATCCTGGGGGCCGGAGGCGGGGGGGACACGTCCGTAGGACTGCTCGCCTCCCTTCAGGCGGTCGAGGAGTTCGGGCCGGTGCGGGTCGTCGATCTCGACGAGCTCGACGACGACGCGCTGGTCATGCCCTGCGGCGGTATCGGAGCGCCGCTGATCTGGATCGAGAAGATCGACCGCGGCGACGAGATCCCTCGCATCATCCCGATCGTCGAGCGCATCCACGGCAAGCCGGTGGCGGCGCTCATGTCGGCCGAGATCGGGGGCTCGAACGGCCTGTCACCGGTGGTCTGGTGCGCGCGGAGCGGCCGGCCGCTCGTCGACGCGGACGGCATGGGGCGTGCGTTCCCGGAGGTGCCCCAGGTGACCATGGAGGTCGCCGGCGTCTCGCCGAACCCCGCAGTCATGACCGACGAGCGCGGCAACGTGATCATCTTCGAGGGAATCGACGGCCACTGGATGGAGCGCATGGAGCGAGCGGCGGCCGTCGAGTTCGGAGGGCAGGCGTACTCCTCCGAGTACCAGATGACGGTGGCCCAGGCCAAGACCGCCACCGCCCGGGGGACCGTGTCGCTCGCCATCCGCATCGGGGAGGCCGTGCTCGCGGCGCCTCGGGACCCGGTGGCGTCGCTTGTGGAGACGCTGGGTGCGACGGTGCTCATCGAGGGCAAGATCGTGGACGTCGAGCGGCGGATCACCGGAGGCTTCGTACGCGGATCCGCAGCCATCGAAGGACTCGGCCCGCAGGCGGGCCGGATCCTCCGCCTCGAGATCCAGAACGAGAACCTCATCGCCCTGGAGGACGGAGAGGTTCGGGCGAGCGTGCCGGACATCATCACCGTCTGCGACACCCAGACGGCGACCGCGATCCACACGGAGCGGCTCCGTTACGGGCAGCGCGTCACCGTGATCGCGTTCGCCTGTGACCCGATCTGGCGAACACCGGCCGGGCTGGAGCTCGCGGGCCCGCGCGCCTTCGGCTACGACCTCGACTACGTGCCGGTGGAGGCGATTTGGCGGGGAGGGACCAGTGCCCCCGCTTGATCTCCGTCTGGGCATCGACGTGGGAGGGACGAACACCGACGCGGTCGTCCTGGATCCGAACGACCGTCTCCTTGCTCGAGCGAAGGTTCCGACAACGCCCGACGTGACGACCGGCATCGCGCGTGCGATCGCCAGCGCGGTCGAGCCTCTGGAGGTGGATCGTCGGAGGATCACCCACGCGATGCTCGGGACGACCCATGCGACGAACGCGGTCCTCGAACGGCGGAGGCTGCACAGGGTCGCGGTCCTGCGGCTGGGCGCTCCGGCCACGTTCGCCGTCCGGCCGCTGTTCGGGTGGCCGGAGGATCTCCGCGCCGCCGTCTCGGCCGGGGAGGCGATCGTCGAGGGTGGGATCGAGTTCGACGGGCGCGAGATCGTGCCGCTGGCTGCCGATGACGTCTCGAGGTTCGCCGCATCGGTCGCGGGGCGGGCCCAGGCGGTCGCGATCTCCAGCGTGTTCGCGCCCGTGTCCGCCGACCACGAGCTCGCCGCGCGCGACCTGGTCCGGAAGGAGCTCGGCGACGTCCACGTCTCGCTCAGCCACGAGATCGGATCCATCGGCCTGCTCGAACGCGAGAACGCGACGGTGCTGAACGCGGCGCTCGCCGGCGTCGCTCAGGACGTGGCTCGCGCCTTCCGTTCCGCGCTCCGGGCCTGTGATCTCGATCCCGTGACCTACTTCGCGCAGAACGATGGGACGCTCATGGATCTGGAGTACGCGCTGCGGTTCCCCGTGCTCACGATCGGCAGCGGACCGGCGAACTCGATCCGGGGCGCGGTTCACCTCACCGGGATGAGCGACGCGATCGTCGTGGACGTTGGGGGGACCTCGACCGATGTGGGCGTCGTCGTCCGGGGGTTTCCGCGCGAATCCAGCACCGGCGTCGAGATCGGCGGGATCAAGACCAACTTCCGGATGCCAGACCTCGTCACGATCGCGCTCGGAGGGGGGACGATCGTTCGGTCGGGCTCCGAAGGGGTGACGGTGGGGCCCGACAGCGTTGGCTACCGTCTCTCGGAGGAGGGCCTCGTGTTCGGAGGCTCGACGCCGACGCTCACCGACGCCGCGGTGGCCGCGGGCCGGCTCGAGCTCGGCAACCACGCGATCCCGGCAGGGCTCCGCGCCCTGCTCGATGCGGCCCTCGCCCGCGCCGAGGCCGCGCTCGCCGACGCCGTCGATCGGGTGAAGACCTCTCGCGAGCCCCGCCCGCTGATCGCCGTCGGCGGGGGGAGCGCCCTGGTCCCGGATTCCCTCCCCGGCGTGAGCGACATCCGGCGGCCGGAGCACTTCGATGTGGCAAACGCCATCGGGGCGGCGATCGCCTCGGTGAGCGGCGAGGTGGATCGGATCTTCAACCTGGGGCCGGGGGGACGGGCCGCGGCGGTGGACGAGGCCGTGAGTGAGGCGCGCGACCGGGCCGTCGCCGCGGGGGCATCTCCGGCGACCGTGGAGATCGTGGAGCTCGAGGAGATCCCCCTCACCTACCTGATCAACCCCGCGGTTCGGATTCGGGCCAAGGCCGCGGGACCTCTTGACACGTGAGCCGAGCAAAGGAGGTCGACATGGGTGTGCAGCGAGGGGGTCGGCGGATCGCGGTGATGGCCATCGTGCTCGGCGTCCTGACCGTCGCCTGCCACGGGACGAGCACCGGCAAGAGCTCGCCGAGCGCCGGCGCCGGGGCCACCTTCACCTACGACGTGACCTCGCAGGTGATGATCGGCTGGGATCCGGCGACCGGGTACTCGAACGAGGTCATCGCCATGAACAACATGTACGAGCAGCTCACGCGGTACGACTCGACGACGCAGCAGGTGACGCCGCTGCTCGCGACGTCGTGGCAGTCGTCCCCGGACGGGCTGACCTGGACGTTCACGCTTCGCTCCGGCGTGAAGTTCCACACCGGGCGAACGATGACCTCCGAGGACGTGAAGGCCTCGATCGACCGGACGATCAAGCTGAACGGCGGAGCCGCCTACATCTGGGGGCCGGTCGACTCGATCGATGCACCCTCGCCCGACACGGTGATCTTCCACCTGAAGTATCCGGCCCCGCTCGATCTGATCGCCTCGGCCGACTACGCAGCGTACATCTACGACACCAGGGCCGCGGGGAGCGAGGATCTGGCCAAGTGGTTCGAGCAGGGCCACGAGGCCGGTACCGGGCCCTACGAGCTCGACCAGTGGAACAAGGGGCAGGAGATCGAGCTTCGCCTGAAGGCCTTCCCCGACTACTGGGGCGGTTGGAACGGCCCGCACTACACGCGCTATGTCTTCCGCGTCACGCCCCAGGCGACGACGGCGGCGCAGCTCCTGCGCTCGGGTCAGGTCAGCATGGTCGAGCGCATGACTCCGCAGCTCTGGCAGACCTTCCAGAACCAGAACGGGTTCACGACCACCGACGATCCGTCGTGGCAGACGCTGCTCGCGATGCTGAACACCTCATACGGTCCGCTCGCCGACGAGCGCGTCCGGCAGGCGGTCGCGAGCGCGATCGACTACCAGGGGATGATCTCCGCGCTGCACGGGGGCGCCGAGCAGATCTCCGGGTTCGTGCCGCCGGGGCTGTGGGGGCACGTCGAGGACCTCCCGAACCCCACCTACGATCCCCAGCGGGCCCAGCAGCTCCTTGCGCAGGCGGGGTACGGTCCGGGCGGCAAGCCCATGACCCTGACCCTGACGTACGTGCAGGGTGACGCGGACGAGGAGCTCGTGGCCTCGCTGATGAAGTCGGATCTCGCGAAGCTGAACATCACGGTCGACGTTCGTCCACTCGCCTGGCCGGCCCAATGGGCCAAAGCGAAGTCCTCCAACCCCGCCGACCGGCAGGACATCCTCCTGTTCTACTGGTGGCCCGACTACGCGGATCCGTACTCCTGGTTCATCAATCTGTTCCACACGGAGAGCAAGCCGTACTTCAACCTGTGCTACTACTCGAACCCGCGGCTGGATCACATGATCGACACGGTGGAGAGCGAGGCTGCCACCGACCGTCACAAGGCGATCGCGACGTACAAGGAGATGCAGGAGCTGTTGCTGAAGGCGGCGCCGGCGCTCTCCCTGTACACCCAGGTGTACCAGAGGGCGATGCTGTCGTCCGTGAAGGGCTTCGTGGAGAACCCGGCGTACCCGAACGTGGTGTTCGCCTACGATTTGACGCCCGGTTGATCCGATACGTCGTTCGGCGGGTTGCCCTGGCCATCCTCGTCGTGGCCGGGGTGGTGGTGCTCACCTTCGTCATCGCCAGGGTCGTCCCGGGCGATCCGGCGGTGTCCTGGGCCGGGCCTCACGCCTCCAGGGCCGAGATCGCGCGCGTCCGCCACGACCTGGGCCTCGACCGGCCGCTGCCCGTGCAGATCGGGCGCTACTTCATCGGCGTGCTGGGCGGCGACTGGGGAACCTCCATCCACACCCACCGGCCGGTGCTGTCCGACATCATGGATCGGGCGCCCGCGTCGATCGAGCTCGTGCTGGTCGCCCTGCTGTTCTCCCTCGTGGTCGGCATCCCGCTCGGGCTGGTCTCCGCCAAGTGGCCGGGCAAGACCGCGGACGGGGTGATTCGCGTCGGGGCGGTCCTCGGGGTCTCGATGCCCGCGTTCTGGCTCGCGCTGATCCTCCAGCTCGTGTTCTTCCAGCGCCTGCACCTGCTTCCGGTCGCCGGTCAGTACGACCCCAACCTCGACTACACACACCCGCTCACGCAGTACACGCGGATGGTCCTGGTGGACGCGCTCGTTACCGGAAACTGGTCGGTGCTGCGGAGCGCGGCCGCCCACGTGGTGCTCCCGGCGCTCGTGATCGCCTCGTACCCGCTGGGCGTCATCACGCGGATGGTCCGGGCCTCGGTGCTCGACAGCGTGGGGGAGGATCACGTGCGGATGGTGCGCTCTCTCGGGTTCCCCGAACGGTCCGTGTTCGGCAGGTTCGCGTTGAAGCTCGCGTTGAATCCCGTGATCGCGGTCGTGGCCCTCGTGTTCGCCTATTCGCTCGCCAACACGTTCCTCGTGGAGGCCATCTTCGACTGGCCCGGGCTCGGGAGCTATGCGGCCGACTCGATCTCCTCACTCGATACGCCGGCGATCGTCGGGGTGACGTTGTTCGTGGCGATCGTGTACGTCCTGGCGAACCTGATCGTCGATCTCGTGCAGGCATGGCTCGACCCCCGGATCGCGCTCCGATGATCGAGCAGGCGCTCACCCCGACGCCGGCCGGGCGACCGGCGAGGCTGGCTGCGGTGCTCCGCCGGAACCCGCTGCTCACGGTCGGTGCGGCGCTCTCGCTCATCGTCGTGCTCGCGGGGCTGTTCGCCCCCATCCTGGCGCCGCACCCCGCCGACGCATACGTGGCGACCCATCCGACCGAGACCCTGTTGCCGCCCTCCGGCCTGCACCCGTTCGGCACCGACCAGTTGGGACGAGACATCCTCACCCGCGTTCTGTACGGGGCGCGCATCTCGCCGCTCATCGCCGTCCTGGTGCTCCTAATCGCGTGCGTGGTCGGGATCCCGCTCGGGATCGCCGCCGGATACTTCGGCGGCCTGATCGACGACGTGCTCATGCGGATCACGGACGTGTTCCTCGCGTTCCCGGCCCTGCTGCTCGCGCTCGCGTTCGCCGCGGTGCTGTCCCCCTCGATCGGGAACACGACCCTCGCGATCGCGCTCACGTGGTGGCCGTGGTACACGCGGCTGGTCCGCGGGCAGGCAGCCTCGGTCGCCGGGCGCCAGTACGTCGAGGCGGCCCGCGCGCTCGGGGTTCCGCATCGACGGATTCTCCTCCGGCACGTCCTGCCGAACTCGATCACGCCGCTGATCGTGCAGGTCTCGCTCGACGTGTCCGCCGTCATCCTGACGGCGTCGGCGCTCTCGTTCCTGGGCCTGGGCGCGCAGGATCCGACACCGGACTGGGGCCTGATGGTCAGCCAGGGCCAGTCGTACTTCACGACCCAGTGGTGGCTGGTCACGTTCCCGGGCGCGGCGATCCTGCTCACGGCGGTCGCGTTCAACCTGCTCGGCGACGGGCTCCGCGACGTCCTCGATCCCCGGCGGGTGCCGACCCGATGAGCGCCGTCTTCGGTTCCGAGGATCCCGGACCCAGAAGTCCGACCGGTGGCGATCTCGATCCCGGCGGGCCCGGCGCGGGAGGCTCGATGCCGGCGGTCGAGGTCCGCGACCTGTCGATCGCGTTCGGAAGCCGGGAGGTCGTGCACCTGGAGCACCTGGAGATCGGCGAGGGCGAGATCCTCGGGCTGGCCGGGGAGAGCGGGTCCGGAAAGTCGATGACCGCGCTCGCGATCCTCGGGCTCGCTCCGACCGTGGGCGCGACGGTTCGCGGCGCGATCCGGTTCGAAGGCAGGGATCTGCTCGAGCTCTCGCCGCGAGAGCTTCGCGACGTGCGGGGTCGCAGGATCGCGATGATCTTCCAGAGCCCGGTCGCCTCGTTCAACCCCGTGTTCCGGGTGGGCGACCTGTTCGTGCGGTCGCTGCTCCTGCACGGCGCCCCCAACCGCCGGGAGGCTCGCGCACGCGCCGAGGAGGCGCTTCGGGGCGTGCTGCTGGCCCCGGACCTGCTCGGCCGGTACCCCCACCAACTCTCCGGTGGCCAGGCGCAGCGGGTGGCGATCGCCCTCGCCCTGGCCCTTCGCAGCCGGGTGCTTCTGGCCGACGAGCCCACGAGCGCGCTCGACGTGACGGTCCAGGCCGAGATCCTCCAGCTGATCCGTGCGCTCCGCGACGAACGAGGCATGAGCGTCCTGTTCATCAGCCACGACCTCGCGGTCGTGGCCGAGCTCTGCGACCGGATCGCGGTGATGCGCGAGGGCCGGATCGTCGAGGAGGGCCCGGCAGACGACGTTCTTCGAGCTCCCCGACACGAGTACACGCGAGCTCTCGTCGCGGCCGTCCCGAAGGTCGGCCGGGTCGGAGGGGGTTCGTGAGCGGGGGCTCGCCGTCGGTGTCGGCCCGAGCGCCGGAATCGCCGCTGCTCGAGGTCCGCGACCTCGTCGTCAGGTTCGGGCCGGTGCGAGCGGTCGACGGGGTCTCGCTGGCGCTGCCACCGGGGCCGTTCGGCCTGGGCCTCGTGGGAGAGAGCGGGTCCGGGAAGACCACGCTCGCCCGTGCCGTGATGCGCCTCGTGCCGGCGTCCGGAGGCGAGATCCTCCTCCAAGGGACGCCCGTCTCGCACCTCCGGGGCCGGGAGCTGAACCGCTACCGCAAGGCTGTGCAGATCGTCTTCCAGGATCCGGATACCACGCTCGATCCGCGAGTGAGGATCGGGGGCGCGGTGGGAGAGGGCCTCCGCGTTCACCGGATCGCCGATCGCACGGATGCGGCGAGGCGGGTGATGCGGCTGCTGGAGGAGGTCGGGCTCGAGGCCGAGCACGCGCGCCGGTTTCCCCACCAGCTCTCCGGCGGGCAGCGTCAGCGCGTGGCGATCGCTCGCGCGCTCGCGGTCGAACCGCGGGTCCTCGTCCTCGACGAGCCGACGAGCGCGCTCGACGTCACCGTGCAGGCCAGGATCCTCGAGTTGATCCGCAGGCTCCGGGACTCACATGCCCTCGCCTACCTTCTCGTCTCGCACAATCTGGCGGTCGTCGAGGAGCTCTGCGAGGAAACATCCGTCATGTACCTGGGGCGGATCGTGGAACGGGGTCCGACGACCGCCCTCCTCTCCGCCCCGGCGCATCCCTACACGGTGGCGCTGCGCTCCGCGGTCCCCGAGATCGAGCTGCATGCCCGGCGACGGAGGATCGTCCTGCCGGGAACCCCACCGGACCCGGCGCGTCCTCCGGCCGGTTGTCGGTTCCACCCGCGGTGCCCGGTCGCCGTCGACCTGTGCCGGACGCAGGTGCCGCCCCTTCGTGAGGTCGTGCCCGGTCGCGCGGTGGCCTGTCATCGCGCCGAGGAGGTCCTGAACGGCAAGATCCAGTCGGAGCTCGAGGGTTAGAACCTTCCGAAGAGCTCGCTCGCTGGGTCGACGAACCCCCCGGCGGGCCTCGCGTGTGCGTGCCAGTGGTCGGGGATGCGTCTGCGGACGGGGTCGATCCAGTATCCCTCCTCGCCGTAACGCTCGGCCGCGACGCGCTCCAGGTGTCGAAGGAGTCGAGCCTCCCCCTCGGCGTCGGGCATCCCGTGGGTGCGCCACACGATCATCGGCGTGGCGCAGACCAGGCAGTCGGCCACCCAGCACTCCTCGTCCTCGAAGTGCCACGCCGTGACGTGCTCGGCGCGGCAGAGGAGGCACTCGGGGTCGTGCTCAGCCGAGCTCAACGCGGTCACCCACCCTCACGCCGTGCTCCTCGAAGAACCCCTGGTTCGCCTCGACGGCCCCAACATACGGGACCCGCGGAGCGTACGTCGGACACGGATCGCGCAGGCAGGGCTCCATGTCCAGGATCGCCACGATCCGCCCGCTCGCATTCCAGAACGCGATCGAGAGGGGAATTCGTGTGTCCCTCATCCAGAAGGCGGCGGTCGTGGGCGAGTCGAACAGGAAGGCCATCCCCTCGTCGGCTCCGAGCGCGGTCCGCCCCATCAGCCCGCGCGCCCGCTCCGCGGCGGTGTCGGCGATCTCGACCCTCAGGTGGGTCACCGGGGTCGATGAGATCGTCATCTCACGAACAGGTGTGCCACCCCGGGACACGGCGCATGCCGCCGCGGAGAGGACCGCGGCGAGGAGGACCGACTGCCAGCGCACGCGTCCATGGTCGCACGAGGTACGAGGGGGAGGTTGCTATGATCGCGAGCACGCCGGAGTAGCTCAGTCGGCAGAGCACCTCCATGGTAAGGAGGGGGTCAGGGGTTCGAGTCCCCTCTCCGGCTCCGGTGAACTCAAACACCCTCTCCGGCCCGATGTGATGTCTCGGGCGCCCCGATGTGATGCCCTGGGCCGGACCCACGACGGCGTGTCGCAGGACCTACCCGGGCCGATACCAGTCGGTCGTGCTCGACCAGTCGCCGTGGCCCGACGTCCCGGGCGCGGGACCGATCGTCGCGATGGGGCCCACGGGCTTGCCCGCCTTCCCCGACGACGGATCGACGGGGATCAGCAGCAGAACTCCGGATGAGCTCGGCAGGGCGGACCGCCGCACGACCAGGAGGAAGCGGCCGTTCGCCGACCAGCGGGGGAGCTCGTAGGCGGCATTGGTCGCAGCGGTCAGCCTGACCCTGCGCGTTCCGTCGGCGGCCAGGAGCCAGAGGGATCTCGCCCCCTTGCCGGGAGGGCTCTCCCGCACGTTCGGCGTGACCGTCGACGCGATCCATCGCCCGCTGGGCGAGCATGCCGGCCAGATCCAGCTCCGGGAGAAGTCGACCGAGAGGTTGCGGAAACGCCATCTCGGAGGCGCGGAGGTGAGGATCTGGTTGCCCTCGCTCGGGAATCGCGTCCCGCCCCCCGACAGGACCAGCGCGTCCCCGCACCAGGACAGGAAGTCACCGTAGGGGAGCACCGGGTCGAAGACGTTCACCCAGGGGCCGCCGGCCGCGGGGGCGGCGTTGAGCGGGACCGCGGCCTTCCCGGGGAACCTCGAGAAGAACAGCACCCACCGCCCATCCGGGGACCATTCCGTGACCTCTGGAGGCGCCGTCGTGCCCGGCGTCACGCGGTAGATGGTCGTGGCCGACCCGCTCGCGACGTCGACGACCTCGACGCTGTCCCCTCCGGCATCGATCGCGAGGGACCGACCGTTCGGGCTGAAGGCCAGGTGACCGGCGTGCGTCGCGTCGGGCAGGAGCGTCCGGGCCGCCCGCTCGGGACCGCCGAGGACGACGCCACCGTTCTCGGTGATCCCCGCGAGCAGGTCGGAGCGCGGAGACCACTGCCAGGAGCTCAGATCGCCGAGAGGGTTCCGCACCTCGCCGCCCGCGGCCGAGACGATGCTCCCCCGGCCGAAGGCGATCCAGCGCCCGTCGTGGCTGAACCGCACCGGCGGCGTCGCGCCCTGTTGGACGAGCGTTCGCACCGTGCAGGTGTCGAGGTCGAGCAGACGGAGGGCGCCATCCCGGACCCAGGCGACGGAACCCAGGCGAGCGCCGCCGGCCGCGCGGGCGCTCGCGCACCGCGGGCCGGGAGAGGCGGTGCCGGAGGGCCTCTCGCTCGAGCCGCCGGATCCGAGCAGCTGGGGGACGAGCTTGATCGCGCCGAGCGTCACGATCGCGACGCCGGCGATGGCGGCCACCACGGCGGCGAGAATCCGCCGGCCCCTGCGAGGCCTCGCGTACAGGTGACGCCCGCGTCTCATCGCAGGAAGTTGACGGTACCGCGCCGAAGACGGGTTCCGTTCGCGGGCCACCGAGCACCCGCGGGGCCGAGCCCGCTCCGCCGAGCACACCGTCTCGATCTCCGGAACCCCAGCTCAGGGATGCCGCGCGGTGCCGGCTCCGGGTAGACTTCCTCGCCGAGGCGGCGTAGCTCAGAGGCAGAGCAAGCGGCTCATAATCGCTGTGTCGGTGGTTCGAGTCCACCCGCCGCTACGAAGCCTTCGAGCAACGAGCGGGCCCCACGCGGCAAGGAGACCAAAGGACATGGCCAAGCAGAAGTTCGAGCGGACCAAGCCCCACGTGAACGTCGGCACGATCGGGCACATCGACCACGGCAAGACCACGCTCACGGCGGCGATCACCAAGGTGCTGGCCGAGA
>Ga0070741_10002443_pt1 | contig 49952 bp, 48 predicted proteins | sample Coa_R1_4_FD_66440 | JGI IMG/M metagenome (GOLD analysis project Ga0070741, IMG submission 66440) | Surface soil microbial communities from Centralia Pennsylvania, which are recovering from an underground coalmine fire - Coalmine... | ecosystem: Environmental > Terrestrial > Soil > Unclassified ... | reverse complement strand
CTCGATTACCCCCTGGCCTTCTTCCTCGATCTTTGCTGTTATCCGACGCTGGCGGTCGTGCCGCGCCAGGCGATCGAGCGCTTCGGCGATGCCTGGGTTACCCATCTGCCGCTGCCATGCAGCGGCCCCTTCCAATTGGTCGCCTGGCGCCTCAATGATAAAGTGCGCCTGAGGAAGAACCCATTTTATTGGGACGCGAGCAACACCCGGAGCGAGTTGCTGGATTTGCTGCCGGTGGCTTCTCCCAACACCGCTCTTAATTTATACGAAACCGGCATTGCCGATGTCGTGTGGGACAAGGACCTCGTTCCGGTGGAACTGATGGACGAACTCGTGAAGCGCCCGGATTTCCACAGCTTCAGTTTTCTGGGGACTTTTTTTTACCGGTTTAATGTCACGCGCAAACCGCTGGATGATCTCCGGGTGCGCCGCGCCTTTGCCCTGGCAACAGACAAAGACCAGATCATCCGCAAGCTCACCTTTGGTGGGGAAAGGGCGGCTTCGCACTTCGTTCCCGACGGCGTGGCCAATTACCAGTCTCCACCAGGGCCGGGATATGAGCCGCAAGAGGCTCGCCGGCTGCTGGCCGAAGCGGGATTTCCCGAGGGCAGAGGTTTTCCGCGGTTGCAATACATGTACTTCTCGGCGGCGGGCGGTGGCGCCAAAATACAAGAAAAGATCGCCGTCGAGCTTCAGGCCATGTGGCGGCGAGAGTTGGGTGTGGAAATTGGGCTGCGGCAAATCGAACGCAAGATCTTCTACAGTGCCCAATCGCATCTGGATTATGATTTGTCGGCCTCGAGTTGGGTGGGCGATTACAACGACGCCAACACCTTTCTCGATATGTTCGAGGGTAACAGCGGGAATAACCGCACCGGCTGGAAGAATCCCGGTTATGACGCCCTGATCACGAAAGCTAACCGGCAGACCGATTTGTCGCGGAGAGCAGAAATGTTCCAACAGGCTGAGCGGCTTCTGGTCAGCGAGGAGATGCCAATCGTTCCGATGTACTTCTACGCCGGATTCATGTATTTCAATGACCGTCGAATCAAGGGGATTTATCCCAACCTCCTCGACGAGCACCCGTTGCAGGATATTGCCCGGATCGAAAGGACTTCGCCCTAAGCTCATGTACTTCTTGCGTCGCCTGGTCCTGCTGCCGGCTTTGCTGCTGCTGATTAGCTTTCTGGCATTTGTGCTGGTACGACTTGCGCCCGGGGGCCCTTTCGATCGAGAGCGCAAGCCCGCGTCGCCGGAAATCGAGCGCCAGCTCCAGGCCAAATATCACCTGGATGAATCCTGGTGGAGACAGTATGGCAGATTCCTGCGCGACCTCGCCCACGGCGATTTCGGAGTGTCGCTGCAATATCGCAATCACACCGTTAATGACATTATCAGGCAGGCATTGCCGGTTTCAGCCACCCTGGGATTGCTGGCGTTTGGTTTGGCCATGGGGCTGGGTCTGCCGGTTGGCTATTTCACGGCGGTGCGTCGTGGACATTGGGAAGATTACGCCGGGAGTTTCCTGGCGATTCTGGCGGTGTGCGTTCCGAGTTTCGTCATCGCGCCGTTGTTGGTGATGGGGTTGGCCATTCATTGGCGGCTATTTCCGGTAGCGTTATGGGGCTCACCGATCCAGGCGGTGTTGCCGGTTGCGGCTCTGGGGCTCTACTTTTCGGGCCGAATAGCCCGCTTGCTGCGGGAAGGCATGCTCGACGTTTTGCCGTTGGAATTCATCACCGCGGCGCGCGCCAAGGGCTTGAGTGAGACTGCGGTCTTGCTCAAGCACGCCTTGCCAGTGGCAATGCTGCCGGTGGTTTCTTACTGCGGTCCTTTGCTGGCTGACTTGCTCACCGGTTCCTTCGTCATCGAAACAATCTTTCAGCTCCCGGGCATTGGCGCGTTTTTCGTCAACGGCTCGCTTAACCGCGATTACACGCTGGTGGTTGGGCTGGTACTTTTGTACGCCACGCTGCTGGTGGTGCTGAACCTGGTTGTCGACTTCGTTTACGTGCTGCTCGATCCACGGGTCAAGTATGAGTGAGCTTGTCTCGACCGAAGCGGCCGCGCCACACGCCACGCCCAATCAGAGGGCCTGGGCCCGGTTCAAACGCAACCGGCTGGCACTGGGAAGCCTGCTCTTTGTCGCCGCGCTGGCGCTGCTGCTGGTGGCATGGCCGTTTTGCCTTCGCCTCGTCGGCCCGTCTGGCCTGGCAGGCGCGCGCTGGACCGAGCGATTCCAACCCGACCGGCTCTCCGACGATCAGTTCCAAAAACCGGGTATCGCGCACTGGTTCGGCACGGACGTGCATGGACGAGATCTGTTCGCCCGGGTGCTGGCCGGTGGCCGGGTCTCACTGCTGGTCGGGTTGGTCGGCACTGGCGTTAGCCTGGTGATCGGCGTGCTCTGGGGCGCCGTGGCCGGTTACGCGGGCGGCCGAACCGATACCCTTCTCATGCGCGCGGTGGACATTCTCTACTCGTTGCCCTCGATTATCTTTGTGATCGTGCTCATAACCACGTTGGAAAGCGTTTTGAGAGGGGCGCTGCAAGCGGCGGCGCTGCCGTCGTGGGAGGACAATGCTCGGTTATTATTGTTAGTCGTTGGGCTGGGCTCCGTGTCGTGGCTGAACATGGCGCGGATCGTGCGCGGCCAGGTCTTGTCCCTTCGACAGCGGCCGTTTGTCGAGGCGAGTCGCGCTCTGGGCGCCGGGCCGATTCGGATCCTGGCAAAGCACATCATTCCTCATACGCTGGGAGTGGTGATCGTTTACCTGACACTGACTGTGCCGGCCATCATCCTGTATGAATCGTTCCTCAGTTATCTTGGGTTGGGTATCCAGCCGCCAATGGCTAGTTGGGGCTCATTGATCGCGGAAGGCGCCGACCAGATCAATCCGATTAGGGTCTATTGGTGGTTGATCGTGTTTCCGGGAGTGTTCCTGGTCGCCACTTTGCTTGCCTTGAATTTCGTGGGCGACGGTCTCCGGGATGCCTGGGATATCAGGGGTGACTGAGGCGGCGGACTTTTCAAGTCCGCAGGGATCGCCGGACCGGGTCGGGCGAAAGGGAAAAGGTCCGGCGCCAGGGGGTTCTCGGTCGTTGCTGCGGGCAGAATGCCCGCGCGCCGGCGCGCGGACTTCCCAAGTCCGCAGCGACCCCGAAGTCGGTCGGGCGAAGGGTCAGGTTTGACGTCAGCAGGTGATCGGACGTTCCTGCGGGCAGGATGCCCGCGCCCCGGCGCGCGGACTTCCCAAGTCCGCAGAGATCGCCGAAACCAGGTCAGGCGAAAAGGAAGGCCCGACGCCGCGTGGTTATTTGCTGTTGCTGCGGGTAGAATACCCGCGCGCCGGCGCAACTCTCCGATTGCGTGCCGCGCCGCATGAGCTAACAATCCGAGCGGATGAATCAGTATCGAGACTTGCTCGTGAGACAGGCCACCCTGGGCACCCTTTTGCTCTTCTGGGGCCTTTCGGCAATGAGCCAGGTCGAGGTGTGGCTCACCAGCCCTCACGAGTCCGCCCGCTTTGAACGACAACCGGCCCGACTGGCCTTTAGCAACGCGGCTCCGGGCCAAAACACGATTGAAATCAAGGAGGACCAGCAATTCCAGACGATCGACGGTTTCGGCTTTTGTCTGACCGGCGGCAGCGCAATGCACGTTCAACACATGAGTCCTGCTGCCCGCACGGCGTTGTTGGAAGAGCTTTTCTCCACGAAGGGCACCGGCATCGGCTCCAGTTATCTTAGAGTTACCATCGGTGCGTCCGATTTAGACGATCACCCCTATTCTTATGACGATTTGCCGCCGGGCCAAAGCGATCCTGAGCTGAAGCAGTTCAGCCTGCAACCGGACCGGCGCGATGTCCTGCCGGTCCTGAAACAAATCGTGGCGATTAACCCGGCACTGAAAATCCTCGGCTCGCCCTGGTCGCCTCCGGCCTGGATGAAAACCAACCAGGACACCGTCGGCGGCAGCCTGGACCCGAGGTACTACAGCGCCTACGCCAATTACTTTGTCAAATATATCCAGGCCATGCACGCAGAGGGAATTCCCATCGATGCCATTACCGTCCAGAATGAACCGTTGAATCCGCGAAACAATCCCAGCCTGTTAATGCTGGCGACCGAACAGAAAGAGTTCATAAAACATCACCTTGGTCCCGCCTTCCGCGCGGCTGGGATCCAAACCAAGATCCTCCTTTACGATCACAATGCCGATCACCCCGAGTATCCGTTGTCGATTCTAGCGGACCCCGAAGCGCGCCAGTTTGTCGATGGCTCCGCCTTCCATTTGTACCGTGGGCCGATCGACGCTTTGGGCAAGGTCCACGAGGCCTACCCCGACAAAAACCTGTATTTCACCGAACAGTGGGTCGGCGCGCCCGGCAACCTCGCAGGCGATCTGGATTGGCACGTCAACACGCTCATTATCGGCGCGAGCAAGAATTGGTGCCGAACGGTTCTGGAATGGAACCTGGCGTCGAATCCCCAACTCACACCGCACACGGATCGGGGCGGCTGTGATCGATGTCTGGGGGCAGTCACCATCGATGGAGACAAAGTCACACGCAACCCTGCATACTACATCGTCGCGCATGCCGCGAAGTTCGTGCGGCCTGGGTCTGTACGGGTGGGCTCCAATCATCTGGATTCGCTTTCAAACGTGGCGTTCCGTTCGCCGGAAGGCAAAACGGTGCTCGTTGTCGTGAATACCAGCCAGGCTCAGCAGCAGTTTGAGATCGGTTGGCGCGGCCAACGCTGCCGCTCGACTTTGCCGCAGCACGCGGTGGGAACCTACGTTTGGTAGGCTCCGTCGGGCGGGTGCAGGTCACCTACTGGACTTGCAGCACGTTCCGGGCTAGTAATCCCTCATCTCATGATTAACACCCCAATTGATCTTCGAACCCGCGCGTATCAAGCCATGGTTGAGGCCGGTTTTAAACCTGATTTTGCTCCCGAGGCGCTGCAGGCCGTCGACGCTGCGAAGCAGCAATCACCACCACCCGCTGACACGAAACTTCAGGACCTGCGCCAGCTATTGTGGTCCTCGATTGACAACGATACCTCGCGCGACCTCGACCAAATCGAATATGTCGAGAACCTCCCCGACGGCTCAAGTCGCCTGCTGGTTGGGATTGCGGATGTGGATTGGGCCGCTCCCAAATCGGGAGTTCTGGATTCCCACGCGCAAATGGAAACCACCTCGGTATACACCGGGGTAAGCACCTTTCCGATGTTACCGCTGGGTCTTTCGACCGACCTGACTTCCTTGGTTGAAGGGCAGGATCGCCGGGCGATGGTCGTCGAATTGCGCGTGCTCGCTACCGGCGAAGTGACCGACCACAGAGTTTATCCGGCCCTGGTGCTGAACCGCGCCAAGCTGGCCTACAGTTCCACGGGTGCCTGGCTTGAAGGGCACGGGCCGATGCCATCGGCAGTTCAGGCCGTCCCAGGAATGGAACGGCAGTTGCGCCAGCAAGTGGCTCTCTCGGGCCAATTGCGTGCTTTGCGCAAAAAACAGGGCGCGCTCACCTTCGGCTCAATCGAGGCGACCCCGGTGATGCAAAACGGAGAAGTCAAAGACCTGGCAGTGAGCTCCCAGAATGTGGCCCAGGACATCATCGAAAGCTTTATGGTGGCAGCCAACGTCGCCATGGCTCGGTACCTCACCGAACAAGGCGCCCTGTCACTCCGGCGCATTGTCCGGACACCTCGTCGGTGGGACCGTATCCAGGCAATCGCCGCTCAGCTTGGAACGACTCTTCCGCCCGTCCCCGATTCGCGTGCACTCTCTGACTTTTTGGAACAACGCAAAGCGGCCGACCCGCTCCATTTCCCCGATCTCTCGCTCTCTATCGTTAAGCTCCTCGGACCCGGCGAGTACGTTGTCGGCCAACCGGGCGAAAAAGCAGAAGGCCATTTCGGGCTGGCGGTGGTTGATTACACCCATTCGACCGCGCCAAACCGGCGTTACGCCGACCTCGTGACGCAGCGCTTGTTGAAAGACGTGTCGGGCCACGGCACCGCGACCTATTCCGCGGCTGAATTAACTCAAATCGCCGCCCACTGCACTGAACGCGAGGACGCCGCCCGGAAAGTGGAGCGACTGATGCGAAAGGTAATTGCCGCCAGCGTGATGCGCCAACACCTTGGCGAGCTTTTCGAGGGGCTGGTCACGGGCGCCTCTCCTAAAGGAACTTACGTCCGACTTTTCAAGTTTCCCGCCGAAGGACGGCTCGTTCGCGGGGCGCAGGGCATCGACGTCGGTGACCGTGTCCGTGTGCGCTTGCTCTCCGTTGACGTAAGCAAAGGCTTCATCGACTTCGAGCGCGCTTGAAATTCAAGGCGCCTGGCTGCCTCTGAAGGTCTGTCCACCTGCGGCTTTACAAAAGTTTTACATTCCTTTGACGCGCCGGTGACAACTTCCCGCTGTTTTCGGGCAGGTTGCCGGCATGAAAACCAAATTCTATTTCATGTCGGCCATCGTCCTGCTGAACCTGGCCGGCATTTACAATCCGACTGCGCACGCGTGCGGGCTTCCCGAGCTCTCACTTGAGACGCTGGCGAAACAAGCCGTTTCCGGCGACCAAACCGTCTCCGCCGCGGCGGTCGCGCGGCTTCGGGCCAGAGGACCGGCTGGATTGGATGCTCTCCTCGCGGCAAATGCGGCCATAATCTCCCGGCGCGAGTCTCGCGTCGGCGTGGTCGGGGTTCCAGAGGAAGGCCTCGCGTGGATGCGGTTGAAAAGTGCTCTGGATACGGTCGGCGGGCAATGTGACTGTTACGCTTCGCGCCTGTACTGGTATACCGACTTCGACGCCGCCAAAGATGCGGCGAGGACTAGCGGCAAGCCCATTCTTTCACTCCGGCTCCTGGGCAAACTCAACGAGGAATACAGTTGCGCCAACAGCCGTTTCTTCCGGACCACTTTGTATCCTAACGCGGAGGTATCACAATATCTGCGCGAGCACTTTATTCTGCACTGGCAGTCGGTGCGGCCCGTGCCGAAAATCACCATCGACTTTGGCGATGGCCGCAGAATCGAGCGCACCATCACCGGCAACAGCGCTCACTATATTTTAGATCCGGATGGTGAGTTGGTCGACGCGTTGCCCGGGCTGTACGGTCCCAAAGCCTTTCTGACGCAGTTAAAAGAGATCGAGCGAGTGGCGCTGGCCTGTTCCGGGCTTTCGCCCGCTCAAAAGCGGCAATGCCTGGTGGCATATCATTCGCAACGCCGCGATGCCGCAGCAATAGCCTGGAACGCGGACCTGGCTCGGCTGGGGGAACCGCCCAGGCCTTTGCCACTGCCAAACGTGACGCCCTCCGGCAACGGAGTCCCCACGGCCAGCACGGCCGGACGATTGGCTTTCTCCAAACGAGCGGTCGAAGCGCCGTTGCTTAAGTCCACTCAACCGCCCGGAACGGAGCCGCCACCAGGTAAGGCGTCTCTTTCGGATGAGTTGTGGGCCAGGATCGCGGCGCTCCACGCGGGCGAGGCGCGCCTGGATGCGCCGTCTCTCACCGTCGTGGCGGATAAGCTCCCCACCGCTTTTGAAGCTTCGCAACTAGCCACCTCCAAAAATCTCGTGGAAAATCCCGCGCTGCGGACCCTGCGCAACCTGCAACGATCCATTGCCGAAGATACCGTGCGGAACGAGTACCGTTTGCATGCGCAAATCCATCAGTGGTTCACCCAGAACCAGGCGCCCACGAACCTGGAGGCTTTCAACGCCAAAGTTTACGCGGAATTATTTCTCATGCCGGCCTTCGACCCGTGGCTGGGCTTGGCGCCCGCCGACGTCTTCTCCGCGTTGCCCCACGATGGATTGGAGCAACCGGTGACCGCTCCCGGGGGCACTTCCAAAGCCCTGTCGAAGAACTAGCTCGTTACAATTCTTTTACAATTCATTTACTACGCGATGACACAATTTGAGCGAAGATAAGGAAAGTGATCCTATGAAAACCAAGCACATCGTCGTTCTGATGACCGGCATCACGGCACTCGCGGCGGCCGGGTTTATGGGTGCAGGCCGCGAGCGGCAGTTGGTGGTTCATGAATGGGGCACCTTCACTTCTCTGCAGGGTAGTGATGGTGTGCCGCTGAAGTGGAACCCGCTTGCGAGCTCACGGCTGCCGGCCTTTGTTTACAATTGGATGCGCCCCGGCTTCGGACGGCGGCCAACCGGAATGCTGTCGCTCGGCAACAAAGGCGCCCTGGTCACCTTGCAACGAATGGAAACTCCGGTCGTCTATTTTTACACACCCGAACAAATCAAAATTGATCTCACGGTCCGGTTTCCGAACGGTGGAATTACCGAGTGGTACCCGCAGGCCGCCGACGTCGGGCCCAGTGTTTACCCCCTCAACCCGGTGATTGCCGGATTGGATTCCGGCCTGCACCAATGTGGAGTTGCTCCGACCTTCACGCTCGCCTCGGTTTTTCAGCCTCGAACCCAAAAGGAAAGTCTGATTCGCTGGACTGACCTGAACATAATCACCTCTGACGCTCACTTCCATCGCTCCCCCAGGCTCCTGGCCGATTCTTCCGGCAGTCACTACTACGCAGCGCGCGAGACGGATTCCGCCCTGATTGAGCTGCCGCAATCAGGCGGTACCAACGAAATTGAAAAATTCCTCTTTTACCGTGGTGTCGGAAATTTTGTCGCCCCGCTTCGCGTGGCAATGCCGGATGAGAGGACCGTTCTGCTGTCGAACACGGGAACCGAACCGCTGTCCTATCTCTTCATTCTTGGGATTCAAGGTGAGCGCGGCGACTTCGTATCGCTGGAGCGGCTCGGGCCCGGCCGGCAGACCAATGCGTCCCTCGAACTGAAGAACCAGGGCCGGTCACTTAAGACCTTGCGCAAACAGATTCAATCCGCCATGGCCCAAGCCTTGTCGGCGGAGGGGTTATATCCGCGCGAAGCGGCAGCCATGGTAAAAACGTGGGACAATTCCTGGTTCACCGAACCTGGCGTCCGCGTTCTTTACATGCTTCCCCGGGCGTGGACCGATCAGACCCTTCCTATGAGCATCGATCCCAAACCGAAAGAACTTGTCCGCGTGATGGTGGGCCGCGCTGAGTTGATCACCGCACGGACCGAAAAAGACCTGGCAAACGAACTGGCTCAAGCCGGACGAGATCACGCCGCCGCGACGGACAGGCTCAGGACGAGCATGGCGGAGCTGGGACGTTTTGCCGAGCCGGCATTCAACCGGGCACTGGCTCGCGCCGACCTCCAACCATCTGACCGGGATCGGCTTATAAGCTGGTTTTACCAGGAACGTCGCAGCTCGGTACATTAAAGCCGTCGGCTTTAGGTTCGCTTGCTCAGAAGGCGACCAGGACGCTGGACGAAACGATGAGGAACATAGATGATCATGCAACGCCATGAAAAAAGTGGCTGTGGTCTTTGTCCTGGCGGTGATCGCGCCGAGCCTGGTCTTGGCGTGGCTGGCGGTGCGTTCGCTGCGCGACCAGCAGTATGCGTTGGAGCGCCAACGATTCCTGCTGTACCAAGGCGTTGCCGACGGTTTGGCCAAAGAAGCCGCCGCATCGCTCACGGATAAGGAGCACGAATTTGTCGCCCGGGTCCAGACCATGCTGGCGGCCGCTAATCCTCGTCAGCTTGCCACTGACTTCGACCAGCGCCTGCGAGCCGCCTGGCCGATGGCACGCGTTGGCTGCGCCGCCACTTTGACGGGCGAAATCCTCTCACCCTCGCCTCACGGTCCGCCGGAATCGCGAGTGTTCCTGGCCGACAACGCCAAGTTTCTGGGCAATCGCGAAACGGTCGAAGTCTTTTGGAACTACGGAAAAGACGATAAATTCGCGAATAATTCTACGCAGAGCTTTGCCCAAAATGATTCCTCGAAGGGTCCTGGTATTTCTCCTGAAGAAAATGGGGAGTCGATTAACAATGCCTACGCGAAGAAGCTTGGCAAGGTTCCCCGCAACGTCGTGCCACAGCAACAAGCAGCCGCGCCGACCAAAGAAGACATCTTGGGACAACAATATTCGAAGCTCACTTCGGCTGAGGCGGAGTTCCGTCAATTGATCGGCGAAGAAACCGAGGGCACGCTCGCCCGTTTTCTCGACAATAAACTCAATGTCCTATGCTGGTACCGGCCGCCGCGCGACACGAATGTCGTTTTCGTCGCACAACTCTCGCTGGCCCAGATTAAAAACCAACTCCAGTCAATCGTGACGGAACTGGACCCGGCTTTGCGCCCGGACATTGCGGTGGCGGTATTGGATGATTCGGCCAGGCCGGTGGCTCTGTCTCGCCCGGAGTTCCAAGCTAATTGGAAACGACCGGTCGTCTCCACCGAGATCGGCGAAGCCTTGCCCCATTGGGAATTGGCGGTTTACCTGCTCGATCCTACAAAACTTACCCGTTCAGCCGAACTGCTGAAATTAACTCTGGGCCTGTTGATCGCTCTGCTGCTGCTCTCGATTGGCGTCGGCAGCTGGCTAATTGTTAATGACCTTAAACGCCAGCTCGCTTTGGCGCGGCAAAAGACCGATTTTGTGAGCAATGTTTCCCACGAGCTCAAAACTCCGCTGACCTCGATCCGGATGTTTGCGGAGTTGCTCGCCGAAGGCCGCGTTGCCGATCCCGGCAAACGTCAGTCTTATCTCAACATCATCACGGCCGAGAGTTCGCGTCTGACCCGTTTGATCAATAACGTCCTGGATTTTTCCCGAATGGAACGCGGCGAAAAGAAATACGAAATGCGGCGATTAGACCTGATCGCTCTAATGCGGGAAACCGCTGAAAACTACCGGCCGCACCTGGAGGCGGCCGGGTTCGCCTTGGAATGCGAGTTCCCGCAAACCATGCTGGAAGTCACCGGCGACCACGATGCGCTGGCGCAAGTCACGGTCAATTTGCTGTCCAACGCGGAGAAGTACTCCGGATCGCAGAAAAGCATTTGCCTGCGGATCGAAGAGAAAGCCGAACCCTTGCGGCACGTTGAAGTGCAGGTGCTGGATCGCGGTCCGGGCGTGCCGCGCAATTGCGAAGAGAGAATCTTCGAGAAGTTCTACCGTGCCCACGACTCGCTGAGCAGCGGCATCCAGGGGTCCGGCCTGGGCCTGACCTTGGCCCGTCAAATCGCCCGGGCGCACGGCGGCGAGGTGGCCTATCGCCCGCGCGAAGGAGGGGGCAGTTGCTTTGTGCTGCGTCTGCCGTTGGTGCTTTCGCAAACATGAATCAGAAAATCCTGATCGTCGAGGATGACCCGCATATCCTTCTGGGACTGGAAGAAGTCCTCAGGAGTGAGTGTTTTGACGTGGCAGCCTGCAACCGCGGCGACCACGCCTTGCAGGCTTTTAACAAGCATCACCCCGCCCTGGTTATCCTGGACGTAATGCTTCCCGGCATGAGCGGCTACGATGTTTGCCGGGCGCTGCGCTCCAGAAAAATCACTACTCCCATACTCATGCTGACCGCCAAGGGCCAGGAAATTGACAAAGTCGTCGGATTAGACCTTGGCGCTGATGATTATGTGACCAAGCCATTTGGAGTTCGCGAGCTCCTGGCCCGAATCCATGCGTTGCTCAGGCGGACTGCTGGCCCAAGCAAGGTAAATTCCGAAGCTTGCTTTAAAATTGGCCTGGTGACGATCAACACCAAGACCTTCGAAGCGACCCGTGGAAAAATCACCGAAAAACTCACGGCAAAGGAATTGAAACTGTTGCAATTGTTCCATGCGCATCCAGGTGAAGTTCTGTCCAGGGACCGTTTGTTGAGTGAAGTATGGGGTTATAATTACTATGGGACGACGCGAACTCTTGACCAGGTGGTCGTGCAATTGCGCAAAAAGCTTGGGGATAATGGCGCCGAACCGCGCCACCTGCTGACCGTTCACGGCATCGGGTACAAACTGGCCAGTTGAGGCCGGTCAAAACCACAGCTGGTTTCAACCTTAGGCGACCGACCCGGTTTTGGTCATGACGGTCCATCCGTGGTTTTTCCCACTCCCCCGGAAGCCCCTTATTCAAGAAAAACATTGTGTTGCGAGAACAAACTCATAGCTTCCGATGAGTTGATGAAAACTTTCGCGGAACTCAATTTCCCCGGCCGGCTAATCGCCGTAGAAGGGCTGGATGGCTCAGGAAAATCGACCCAAATCTATTTGCTCAAGCGCTGGCTGGAATTGCAGGGCTTGAAGGTTTATTTCAGCGAATGGAATTCCTCGGAACTGGTCAAAGCGGCCACCAGCAAGGGTAAAAAACGCGAGCTGCTCACCCCGACTACCTTCAGCCTCATTCACGCCACCGACTTTGCCGACCGCTACGAGCGGCACCTGGTGCCGTTGTTGCGGGCTGGGTATCTGGTTCTCTGCGACCGCTATATTTTCACCGCTTTCGCCCGCGACGTCGTGCGGGGCTGCCCGCCGGAATGGGTGCGCGGCCTTTACCAGTTTGCCGCTCTGCCGGACCTAACCTTCTTCTTCAAAGCGGATCTGGGGGTATCCTTGCAGCGCATCCTGGACGGGCGCCCGCAACTCAAGTATTTCGAAGCCGGCATGGATTTGCGATTGTCCACCGATCCGTATGAGAGTTTCCGCATCTTCCAGGGGCGGATGCTCGAACAGTACCTGGCCATGAGCACCGAGTTCAATTTCCTGGTGATGGATGCTAATGAGCTTGTCGAGAAACAGCAGGCCCTGGTTCGCGAACTGGTGGCCCATAAGCTGAATTTGGACGAGTTCCGCCGGGCCGAACGTCCACTGCCTCCCCCGGCAGCTCCGCCTCGCAAGGCCGTGAGTGCCCTCCCGAGAACCGACAAGGTCGAGGAGGCGATCCAGTGAAGCGCGTCGCCCAAAACCATATTGTCGTTCCGCACCGCACGCCGCGCCGCTTTTACGGCCATGGCATTCCCAAAGTGGAGCTGGACCGGTTGGCGGGCCGGCTCATCGTCGTCGAGGGCGCCGACGGTTCCGGCCGCTCGACCCAGATTGCCCAGTTGGTTCAATGGCTCGAAGGTTGCGGCCACGGCACCACCCAGGTCGGCCTGAAACGATCGAGCCTGGTCAGCGAAGAACTCGAACAAGCCCAACAAGGGAATATCCTCAGCCGGACCACCCTGAGCCTGTTTTACGCGACGGATTTCGCCGATCAGTTGGAAAATATCATTCTGCCGGCGCTCAAAGCGGGGTTCATCGTTCTGGCGGATCGCTATATCTACACTTTAATGGCGCGTGACATGGTCCGCGGCATGGATCAAGCCTGGCTCAAGAACCTCTACGGCATCGCCCTGGAACCCGATGCGGTTTTTTACCTGAACGTGCCGCCGGAGGAACTCGTGCAGCGCAGCTTCGCAAAAAACACCGCCCTGGATTATTGGGAAAGCGGGATGGACCTCGGCCTTTCGCGCGACATGTTTGACAGCTTTCTTAAATATCAAACCGCGATGCAACAGACCTTTCGCGAGCTCCAATCCACCTACGAATTTACCATCGTTGACGGCAATCGCTCGGTCGACGCAATCAACACCGAGTTACGCAAGAAAATCGGCGCCGTCCTCACCGGGAAGTGAGTCATAAAACTGTAACTTGATTCCGGCTCAAATTCTGGTTGGATATTTTTATGGCCGAAGCGAGCAGCAAAGCCGAATATGTCGTCGGGGTCGACCTGGGCGGCACCAAAATCCTCTCGGGCGTGTTCGATCATTCACTGGAGTGTGTCGGCACTGCCAAGCTCAGCACCAAATCCCAGCGCGGCGTCGACAAAGTGGTCGAGCGCATCGCCCGCTCAGCGCAGGACGCGGTCGACGAAGCCGACCTCACGTTCAAGCAGATCGCCGGCGTCGGCATTGGCGCTCCGGGCGCCGTCGATTTTGATTCCGGCACCGTCATCTTCGCGCCCAATCTCGAAGGTTGGAAAGAGATCCCGCTCAAAAAAGAGCTGGAAAAGATTCTCGGCGTGCCGGTGTTTGTCGAAAACGATTGCAACATCTCGGCCCTGGGCGTTTATGTGGCCGAACTCAAATCCAAACCGCGCAGCATGGTCGGCATTTTCGTCGGAACGGGCATCGGCGGCGGACTGATAGTAGACGGCGAACTTTACAGCGGCTTTGGGCACACGGCCGGCGAAATTGGCCATATGGTCCTGGAAATCAGCGGCCCCAAATGCGGCTGCGGAAATAAGGGATGTTTCGAAGCCCTCGCCAGCCGGACCGCCATCTTCCAACAAATCAAGGCGGGCATTAAAGACGGCCAAAAAACGCTCCTGACTGAGATGTTGGGTGATGACTTGGCCGACCTGCGCAGCGGCGACCTGCGCAAAGCCATCCGTCGTGGTGATAAATTCGTGGATCGCATTATCGAAGGCGCCGCCGAGTACATCGGCATTGCCACCGCCAACCTGGTCAACGTGCTCAACCCTGAGGTCGTCGTCCTGGGCGGCGGCGTCATCGAAGCGCTTGCCGACGAGATGATGAGCGTCATCATCGAGACCACGCAGGATTACGCCATGCCCGGCGCCCTGAAAGGCGTCGAGATCGTCGCCTCCAGGCTCGGCGACAACGCCGGCATCACCGGCGCCGCCGTGCTGGCCAGGAAAGAAACGAAATAGGTCAGCGTCTCGGCCCAATTGGGGGTTTGGAGTCCCGCCTTCAGGCGGTTTCGGCGCCGGGCCGCCTAAAGGCGGGACTCCAAACGATTTCTAAAATAGGCTTTTAGTTAGTGGCATTGGACTGGAAGTCCGTGGGCCACGCGGGTGGTCTTGCCCGCAAAGATGCCGCGAAAGAACGCCAGAAAAGGCAAAGGTGGATCGCAGTTCAGACTTTAGCTACGAAGAGCCAATCGCTAGCCTGAGCTATGGCTTTGACGAGGCATTGCTGGAAATGCGGGACGGAGTACAAGTTACCGGGCGGACCCGGTCGCTCAGAGACATGCCCGACCTGCCGCTCTGACCTGAAGGTCTGCTTGAACTGTGTGAGCTACGATCCTCGCGTGGCGTACCAATGCAGAGATAGAAGAGCAGACGAAGTCGCCGAGAAACACGTCGCCAATTACTGCGAATACTTCGACATGGCCCGGCGAGAGTTTGTTGTGCCGAAGAACGATAACCCTCGAGAAGACAAAGCGAGAGAGAATTTGAAGAAGCTTTTCGGGGATTGAGAGTTCCGCCTCGGGTTCGGCGTCCCGGCTTTTAGCCGGGATGATCCTAAAACCGCAGATCGCGGGCGAATCCAGCGCGATTGAATTTCTCCCGTCGCACCGCCTGAAGGCGGGACTCCTAACGCACTTCTCAATTCTCCGGAGCGTCCAGGGTTTCCAACTCGAGGCGCAGGGCGTGGAGTGAGAGCTGGATATCGCGTATGAAGGCAACCAGCGAGCCAATCAGCGCCGCGAGGCAACAGATAAACAGCACGATGATGAGCAACCCGGCCTCCGTCCGGCTAAGGGCGCTGAGAAACAGGACGATGATCAAAACTGCGGCCAAAAGCAGGCTTAGGGCGGCCATGATGATCGAACCGCGGATGACGCGGGCGCGCCGATAAAGAATGCCGACCTGGCCCGAGAGGCGCCAGCGCTCGGTCTGGCCGGCCTCGCGCAACTCGCGGCCGAGGGCGCGGGACCGGTCCACGGCTCGCCCGAAGCGATTGGTCAGAGTCAGCAGGAGCAAGCCGACACCGGAGATGAGAATGACGGGGCCGACGGCGACCTGAAGCACGGGGATGAGGTCGTGCACTGGAAAGGATGTCATGGGCGAAGGCTAACCTGACGGCGGGTCGGATCAATGTGAATTGAATCGCCGCGGGGAAAGACGCATAATAAGTTGCAGACGACGTATGAAACAATCAGCGGACATCCGAAAAGTTTTGCAGAGCTGGCCGTATGATCCGGAGAAAGATGCCCGTCTGACAGAAGGTGAAGATGGCCGGGAAATTCTCCAGGTTCGCACCCCGGTTGGAATAGAACAATACGAATTGGACGGTCGGCCGGATGGGGTCAGGCCGCATGGGTGCGAATCGGCGTTGGAATACCACCTGCAACGGCTGGAATCGGCCGAGGCGGGAGGACGGAGCGGAGACTTCAAACTAGGGCAGCGTGAGTGCAACGAATTGTTCAGCGAAGGCACACTCTATTATTTTCGCTACGTGAGGCTGTTCCAGCTGAAGGATTGGGAACGAACGGTGCGCGACACCAGCCGCAATCTGCGGGTATTTGATTTCATTCATCGGTACGCCAAGCGGCCTGAAGACCAGCAGTTCCTGGAGAAATGGCGGCCGTACATTATTCGAGTCAACACGAGCGCGGCGGCGATGTTGGAGCTGGAAAGGCAGGCCTACGATAAAGCGCTGAAAATCGCCACTGCAGGGATCGAGCAAATTGAGGGTTTGGAGGAACTGGAAGACGAGACATTTCAATTCGAGCGCAACCGTTCGGTCACGGCCCTGCGGGAGCTGGCTTCACAAATCCAGCGTAACCGGCCGCTGTCGGAACTGGAGCAACTGGAGCATCAGTTGCGGCGGGCGATCGAGCGGCAGGAATTCGAGCGGGCGGCGCAGTTGCGGGACAGGATTCGGGCGCTGCGCAAACAGCAGGTTTGCTAACGAACTCAGTTTAACGAAAGATCTTCGGGCATCTGGGCCAGCAATCGGTATTGCCCGCCCTTGAGGCGCAGGATCTTCTGCCAGAGCTGGTCCGGGCTGGTCTCGAAGACCAGGTCGAGCGAGGCCGGGTGGGTGAGCCAGGCATCCCGCTTGAGCTCGTCTTCCAACTGGCCGGGGCTCCAGCCCGCATAGCCGGCAAACATTTTCACCCGTTGCGTCGAGGAGAACGATTCGGCCAATTCGATCAGCGCGTCCAGGGAATGGCCAAGGCTTAAGTTCGGCAGGACATTGGCATCCGGAATAAACGAATCTGTCAGCAGGTAGCTCAAAGCGGAAGGTTGAACGGGTCCGCCCAGGAACAAAGGCGAAGCCTTGAGCGGTTCGGGCAAATCGGCAACGATCATCTCCCCGGCGTTGCTGCCGGCGGAACGGTTGAGGACCAGGCCGAAAGCACCTTCGGGATCGTGCTGACAAATCAACACGACCGTGCGCTGAAAGAACGAGCCTCGCAGCTGGCCGCTATCCAAGAGCAACTGGCCTTTCAAGAACTGTTGGCTGGACGCCATTCGTAGTCGGGCATCTGGACTGCCCTGAAATCAATCTGGAGCAAAAACAGCGCATGTCAAAGGTTTGCGTTAGAGCGTGTTTTTTAAAATTCGGTTTGGAGTCCCGCCTTTAGGCGGCCCGGCGCCAAAACCGCCTGAAGGCGGGACTCCAAACCCGGGTACCAGGCCTAAGCCCATGTTTTAAAACACGCTCTTAGACCAAGTCGCCCAGTTTCTCATCGAGCAGGTGGGCGGCGCTGATCAGGCCCAGATGGGTAAAGGCCTGAGGAAAATTGCCAAGCTGCTCGCCAGCCAGGCCCAATTCCTCCGAATAAAGGCCCAGGTGATTGGCGTACCCGAGGGTTTTTTCGAAATGTAATCGGGCCAGTTTGAGATCTCCCCCGCGCGCCAGGCACTCTACATTCCAAAAGGAACACATGGAGAAGGTGCCCTCGCCGCCGGGGAACCCGGTGTCGGCGCCTTGGATGATATTATAGCGGTAAACGAGCGAATCCTCGACCAGGTTGCGGTTGATGAAGGCAAGAGTCGAGCGCCAGCGCGGATCGCTGGGGCCGATGAACTTGACCAGGGGCATCAATAAGGCCGAAGCGTCAACGGTCTTGCTGCCCTTGAACTGGACGAACGTTTGCAAATCGCGATCCCAAAACGTCTCGTAAACATCGCGGTAAATTTGATCCCGGATCTGCAACCAGCGCAGCATGGGGGCGGGAAACGACCTTTTTTGCGCCAGGCGAATACCGCGGTCGAGCGCCACCCAGCACATGACCCGCGAATAGAGAAATTCATGCGCGCCGCCTCGAACTTCCCAAATGCCTTCGTCCGGCCGTTGCCAGTTTTCGCAAACCCAATCAATCAAGCGGGTCAGGTTCAGCCAGAAATCATAGGAAATCGGCTCGCCGAATTTGTTGTACAGGTAAACCGAATCCATTAACTCACCGTAGATATCGAGCTGAAGCTGATCGTGCGCGCCGTTGCCGATCCGGACCGGGCGTGATCGGCGATAGCCCTCGAAGTGCGGCAGAATGTTTTCCTGAAGATTTTGGCGGCCATCAACGGCATACATAACCTGCAAAGGCATGTGGTCCTTGAGTTCGGCGCAACGGGCCTCGATCCAACGCATAAATGCCGTGGCTTCTTCGGTATACCCGAGGCGCATCAGGGCATACATCGTGAAAGAGGCATCCCGGATCCAGGTATATCGGTAATCCCAATTGCGTACCCCGCCAATTTCTTCCGGCAGCCCAAAGGTGGCGGAAGCGACCACCGAACCATGCCGGGCCGAAGTTAACAATTTAAGCGTGAGCGCCGAACGATTCACCATGTTGCGCCAACGCCCGCGGTACTGGGAACGCTGAATCCAATTGCGCCAGAAATCCATCGTCTCTTTAAACGCCTTCACGGCGTAGTCGGGTGCGGCCGAAGGCGATTCGCCTTTCTGACTGGCATCTTCCAAAATGAAGGTGGCTTTTTCGCCCGAACGCAGTTTGAACTCGGCGAGCGCATCGCCGTTAACCACCCGCAACGGGACCTCGCTGCGCAGGCGCAACGCGGTTTTATCCGGGCCGTCACTGATAAAAATCACTTCGCGAGATTTCTTATGAACGCGATGCGTGGCCCTGCCGTAATCAAAGCGGGGCGCGCAGACCATGCGAAAAGGCACATCGCCGCGAATACACTTGGCGCGACGGATGAGGCCGTGGGAATGGCCCAGGCCGGCGATGGGCATGAAGTCCGATACCTCGGCCATGCCGGCTTCAGCCAGGAAATGAGTCAGCAAGACATTGGAATCGGGGAGATAAAGTTGTTTATGGGTCGGTTTGCTGATGACGGGCGCCAATGAAAAGGAGCCGCCCCGCCGAGAATCGAGCAGGGCGCAGAAAATCGACGGGGAGTCAAATTGCGGCAGACACATGAAATCGATCGACCCGTCCATGCCCACCAGCGCAATGGTCTCCAAATCTCCAATCAGACCGTAGCTCTCAATTGGTTTGTATTTCAGCGGTGGCATGAGCTCCAGCCCAGGATTAAGTTAGGTGGCCGCCAACTGCCGGGCAAATTGTTTGCCTGCTCGAGCCTGGGGTAAAACACCCCAGGGCAGGCTCCTTCCGCTTTGGTGAATTCACTGAGAATGTTGGACCGCTCTGATCCTGAGAATCGATGACCAAGTCCACTCTCATCAACACCGCGGCTTGAGCCCGGTGAATGGCGTCCGACGAATGGAAGCCGTTTCAAACGGCTTAAATGCGTGCCACTACAATGCACCGCGCTGAAGCACGGTGTTAATGACAGGCCGAGGCTCGCATCGAATGTTCCGAGTCCCGGGGTTGCATTACGATGACACAGCCACTCAGCGGGTTTTCTCTTGCCTCAATCAAGTGTGACGGGGATGCTGGAGCTGTCGGATGAGCCCAAAGCCCCTACCCCCTCGCCCTGCGCCGTCGAATCGGGAAACGGCCTTCACGCTGATTGAACTACTCGTGGTGATCGCCATTATTGCGATCCTGGCTGCGCTGCTATTGCCGGCCTTATCCCGAGCCAAAGAAGGTGCAAATCGGGTCAAATGCCTCAACAATCTTAAGGAACTGCAGTTGGCGGTGCAGTTGTATATGGACCAAAACCGTGGTCTATTTCCGCCTCGTAGCGACGTGGTCCGCTGGCCCACGGAATTGTTGGAGATTTATCGAAACACGAACCTGCTGGCTTGTCCGACCGACCTGAAACGTGGCGTCCCGCCCGCCAATCTGGGAGCAACCAGCCCAAAGTATTTTGCCGACAATTCCCTGCGCAGCTACATGATGAACGGCTGGAACGATTACTTCCCGGCCGCCATTGCGAGCAACCCGCGGCAGGAATTCTCGATGAAAGAAACGAGTATCGTCAAACCATCGGAAACCGTTGTTTGGGGCGAGAAACGGCATGACGCCCAGGATTATTGGATGGATCTGTTCGACACGGGAGACAACCTCACCGACAAAATCCAGCACGGCACCCATTCCAACTACCTGACCCCGACCCGCTCAGGGGGAGCGAACTTCGGCTGCGCGGATGGCAGCGTGCGATTCCTCAAATTTGGACGTTCGGTCAATCCATTGAATTGGTGGTGCGTGCGGGATCCGGATCGGCTCAAGTACGCGCTGCCGCTTGCCAGCTTGCAGCCGTAGATCACCGTTTCAACCGCGTTTGACCAGTTCGGGATAGTTGAGTTCCAGCGTCTGGTAAAACAGTTCCGGGTGCTGTTTCTCCCAACCGGCCACTGCGGAATCCAGCGCCGTCAACACGTACTGGATTTGCTGGCGCCCAGGAGTGCAGAAACGGCAGCCGTATCTGCGATAAAGCTCAACCACATCATGCGACGGATGCTGCATCTGGGGCGTATCGCGGCACGTGTCCGCCCAGAAATCCTCGCGTGCGATCAGAATCGAGGCTGGACCGATAGGTTCGGTTCTTCCTTCGCCGGCCGGGTCGTCTGCATAAACCATATGACGAATCTCCTGGTTACGGTGCGATGGTAGTCCAGCTAGCATACACCAGGATTTCGAGGATTCAAGGGGGTCGGCGCGCGGGCATCCTGCCCGCAGCAACCAACGACAACCAGTTGATGCCAAACCTGACCCTTCACCGGAACCGCTTCGTGCATCGCTGCGGACTTGGGAAGTCCGCGCGCCGGAGCGCGGGCATTCTGCCCGCAGGAACGTCCGATCACCTACTGACGCCAAACCTAGCGCTTCGCCGGAACCACTTCGTGAATCGCTGCGGACTTCAGAAGTCCGCGCGCCGGAGCGCGGGCACCCGAAGCTTGCTAAAGGAATCCCGAAACCGGGCGCTGCTCCACTGCCAATCAGCAGGTAAGCGCGCCAGGCCGGCCTTCACGGGATTGTTTTCGATGTAGTGAGCCACACGCTGCTCATGGTCGCTGTCGCGCATGTACGTATCCCAATAGTCATCCGCCCAGAAGCTCGTTCCTTGCCGCTGCAACAAGCGATTTGCCTCGCGCGCGGTGTGAGCTTTCCAACTCTTTACAAATTCGGACATTGGCACGGTCGTGACCTCAACGAGGACGTGCACGTGGTTTGGCATAAGGCACCATGCTTTCAGCTGATACCGCGCTTCATCAAACCAGCGAAGGGCTTTCTCACAGATGCCAGCGATCTCAGGATCTCGCAGCCACGATTCTCCGCGGCCTTTGTCCAGATAAGCTTCAATGACTTTGCGACGCTCGCGATTGTTCTCGATTTTCAATAAGGCAGCCCATTCAGAACGAAGGACCCGGGGGAAAGCATCCCTCAAATGGAAGGTGATAAACTGAGTTAATTCAGGGGAGTCCCGGTGTGGAAGGTAGCCACGCTCATGCCAGCCGCGGAATCCCGCCTTTTTATCGCCAGGCTTCGCCAAGCCATCCCAAACGCATTTACCCGAAACCAACTTGCCGAGACCAGGGTTGTAAGGCGGAGAGGGCAGGCGTCGTTTGAGGTCGGCCATGTGCCAATCATGGCCACATCGGCATAGCTAATCAATTAAATAGAACGGATAAGCATTATGAAAGGAGCGGGGCGCGAGCATTCTGGGCCGGAGCGCGGGCATTTTGCCCGCAGGAAACGTCCGATCACCTGCTGACGCCAAACCTGGCGCTTCGCCAGCCACAGTTCGGGGGTCGCTGCGGACTTGGGAAGTCCGCGCGCCGGAGCGCGGGCATTTTGCCCGCAGGAACGTCCGATCACCTGCTGACGTCAAACCTGGCGCTTCGCCAGCCACAGTTCGGGGGTCGCTGCGGACCTGGGAAGTCCGCGCGCCGGAGCGCGGGCATTCTGCCCGCAGGAACATCCGGTCACCTGCTGACGCCAAACCTGGCGCTTCGCCCGACCCGGTTCGGGGATCGCTGCGGACTTGGGAAGTCCGCGCGCCGGAGCGCGGGCATTTTGCCCGCAGGAACGTACGATCAGCTACTGACGCCAAACCTGGCGCTTCGCCAGCCACAGTTCGGGGGTCGCTGCGGACTTGGGAAGTCCGCGCGCCGGGCTATTGGACGGCCACCGTGGCTGGGACGGCGGCCTTATAGGGCTCGATTCCATCAATGCGATGATGATGGCGTTGGCCGTGCACCTCGAATTCGACCTCGTCGCCCACTTTGTGATTGAGGAGCGCTTGAGCCATGGGAGAGAGATAACTGACGATACCTTTGTCCGGGTCGGAATCCCAAGCGCCGAGGATGGTGAATTGTTCCGGCAGATTGGCTTCGAGATCGGTGGCGCGGACGATCGTTCCGATACTGACGGTATCCGTGCGGGCGTTGGCAAAATCGGTTCCGCGCGCGCGAACCAACTGCGTTTCGAGTTCAGACTTCTGCTTCATGAGCAGTTTTTGCATTTCTTTGGCGGCTTTGTACTCGTGATTCTCGCGCAAGTCGCCATAGCTGCGCGCGATGGCGATCTCCTTCGAGTTGGCCGGAATTTTTTTCTCAACCATCTCGCGGTACTCGTTCTTGCGGCGTTCGAGACTTTCCCACGAGACGATCAAGTGAGTTTCCTGCTTGGACTGCTCGCCCGAAATGAGCGATTGGATGGCGGGATAGCTTTTGACAATGCGCGCCAGCAGCGAGCGTTTGTCCATATCATCGAACGAGGGCGAAAGCTGCAAGGCGCGGGTCAAATCCTTGATGACCTCGAGGTCAGCCGAACCAATCAACTCGACCAGCAATTCCTGGTCGTCCAGGATGAAGTCGCGGAGGCGATTGGAGCGGCGTTCGTTAAACTGGTCGCGTTCCATGGCGGTGAGCATGGCGCGGAAGACTTCGGGTCCGAGGATATCGGCGTAGGAATCATTGCGTTCTTTGGCGAGCCAAAGAAGCAATTCACTGCTGGCCGTATGCTGGCTGATCAGACGGGCCAGGGTTTCCTTGAGCTGATCCATCTTGCCTTCGTGGATGAGCAGACTGGCAAACTCCCGGCAAAGCTTGGCTGAAACCGTATTGAGCGTGTTGCGGAGGACTTCAGTCCAGTGCTCCGGGTTGGCAGCTTTGAAAGATTCCAGGGCGCGCCGGTGCTTGGCGGCTGGGAGCTGCTCCATGAGCGGCCCGAGCTTCAAGTCCTGGGACCAGATGGCACTGGCTTCCAATTCTCCGGGCGTCGGGGCCAGACCGGCCATCTCGCGTAAGTCGTCGCGGGCAAACATGGCTTCCAGGGCCACCGCCGGCTGGGTGCGTTGGTAACTGGGGATCTCCGCGTTAAAAGCGGTAATGACTTCGGTGGCCGCGGCGGTTTTATCGGCCAGGTCAGCCGAGCTTTTGAGGAATTCGCCCGCCACGAGCAAGCGCGCCTTGAGGCCCTTGGCGGCGCGAAAGTCACTGAGCAACCGGTCCTGGAGGGACACTTCTTTGACCTGGTAAACGATGGGCTCGGTTTTCTTCAACGGGACTTGAAAATGACCGTCCTTCTTGAGCTCGCGTTTGGCGGCTTCCCACCATTTTTTCCAATCATCGCGAATGACATCGGGCACGAGCGCCTGTTGGATCTGGTCGGTGGTCGCCTTGCCGCCATAACTGTTGAGGACCAATTTAACCAATTCAAGGTGATTGGTGGCGGCCATCTGACGCAAGCCTTCCAGGTCCGCGGCTTTGCGCGCGAGAATATGATCCTTGGCAATGGGTTTAAGCGACTCGGCGGCAAAGGCCAGGTCCATGGTATGACCGGGCTTATTCGTGAAATCGATGGTGAAACGGGCAAAGACGGTATCCACGGTGCGGATTTTGCCAAAGCCCCAGCTGCGGTGCATGCAGAAGCCACTGTTGGTCAACTCGACCAGCGCGTCGATGTGACGCCGGTCCAGCTTGCCGGCCGTCGCCATTTTCTCGAATTCTTCTCTCATAAGGTATCTTATCGCTCGCGCCCCACCCGCGGAATAGCTTTATTAAAGATTGTGAGCGGGGAAAAACCAAGAGAAATTGCGGTTGAGGTTCTGGGACGCCGGGGGGCGAGGGAATTCACCGAAGACCTGCTGGAGCAGGCCTTGGGGCAGGCGCAATTGAACAGTGCTGACCGTGGTCTGTGCCAGGAATTGGTTTATGGGGTGACCCGGTGGCAAGCTACCTTGGATTTTTTGATTGGGCGCAAGACCGGCGAGCGGAAACAAAGAGCCGCGTTGCAGGACCTGCTGCGGTTGGGCCTGTACCAAATCTTCTGGCTCGAACGGATTCCCAATCATGCGGCCGTAAATGTGACCGTGGAGCTGGCCAAGCGCCGCGGGTTTGGACCGCAAGCGGGGTTCATCAATGCGGTACTGCGCGGGTATCTGCGCGAGTTCGAGGCCACGCGGGAGCTGCTGAATGACCTCAAGAACAACCAACCGGCCCTCGGCTACTCACATCCTGAATGGCTGGTCAGGCGATGGCAGGAGCGCTGGGGCCCGGAGAACACGGCAAAACTGCTAGCCTGGAACAACACCCCTCCGCCGACCTTCGCCCGAATCAACACGCTCAAGATCGCCGCGGAAAAGCTGCTGCCGATTTGGCGCGATGAAAATGTCGAGTACGACTTTGTTGGACGCGATTGGTTTGCGGACAACCTGGTATTCGAGCTCAAGTCGCATCCGCCGCTGCGCAGGCTATCCAGTTTTCAACAAGGTTTCTTTTACATTCAGGACCCGAGCACGCTGCTGGCGGTGCATGAGCTCGATCCGAAGCCGGGAGAAAAGGTGCTCGACCTGTGCGCGGCCCCTGGCGGGAAGCTGACCTATATCGCTCAGCTTATGGCCAACCAGGGCCAGTTAGTGGCGCACGACACCAGCCCCGAACGCCTGCAACTCATCGAGCAAAACTGCGCCCGACTCGGAGCCCTTATAGTGCGGAATGCGGAGTGCGGAGTGCGGAATGCAGCGCAGCCTGCCATTCCGAATTCGTCCGCCAATCCGCATTCTTCCCCAGTTCCGCACTCCGCACTCGGCACTCCGCACTTGTTCGACCGGGTCTTGGTCGACGCGCCCTGTTCGAATACGGGTGTAATGCGCCGACGGATCGATCTGCGCTGGCGGATTTCTCCGGCAGAGATGGATCGATTGAAGAAAACCCAGCTGGAGTTACTCCACCAGGCTGCCGGCTTAGTCCGGCCAGGAGGAACCCTGGTTTACAGCACGTGCAGTTTGGAGCCGGAGGAAAACCGGCAGGTGATTAACAGGCTGTTGGCAGAAAATCCGTGGCTCACGTTGGAGAGTGAACGGGAATTAGCCCCTTGCAACGACGCGACGGACGGCGCATATGTGGCCCGGCTAAGACGAGCGTAGGGCGGCCCCCAGGGTTGCTGCACAGGTCCTCGGTGCTGTGCTCCCTCACCGAGCTGAGCAAAGCTCTCGATTACTCGTTAGGTTCGCAGCGACACAGCGGCGGCCCGGCAAAATCAATGGCTGTGCGCGGCGCGCAAAATCTGGGCGGCCTGAACCGCGTTCGGATCCCCGCTGGCCGCCGCGTTTGCCAGGTTTCGTTGGAGGGCGATCATTTGTTGGCGAGCCGCCTCAGCTTGTTGTGCATTGAGCTGAGCCTGTTGGACCGCCAACATCGTTCGAACTGCTTTTTCGTATTCGCGCTGGCGGAAAGCAGCGTCGGCTTCCGCCATGGCTTGCTTGGGATCTCCGCTAAATTGGGAGGTATCAAAAACAGGACCGGAGGGAGCTGCGGGCGTTGCGTCCGCCTGAGGCGCTTCGGCAGGAGCAGCGTTGGTTTGCTCGGTTTCAGTTTGAGCAACAGGCGCAGGAGCCGGCTGCTTCTTGGAACAGGCAGCAATGGAGACAGCCAATGCAAGCGCGGTGACAAAGGGCACTATCGAGCTTTTCAACATACTATACCTCCGCGGGTTGATGCACCCCCAGTCAATTATTTTCCAAGCCGTGCGGATGAGCTGGATTGCACCAAACTTGATTCGGGAGCGCGGCAGGGTTCATGGTACTCCCGTGAGCGGGGGAGGGGGCTCCAGCGTATTTATCCGTGTACCATTGGACCAATCTGATCTTCTCAGTGCTACCGGAGACCAAGCCTACAGTGGCGCCCTTGCCGTGACGCCCGGAAATGCCTTCGTCTGGATAACTCGAACAATCGTTGAAGTAGAAGGGCGTCTGCTCATCCGTTTCCCATTGAATAATGGATTGAGAAGGGAACTGGCTGATCTTATAGCTGCCGTGGCCCGCTACGCCGTCTTTTCCCGCGAGATGACCGTAACCGCAAATTGCCCCGTTCCATACATAGCTGGTGAACAGGATGTTTCGCTGATAAAACTTGCTGTCGGGCTTGTCGGCCGGGCACAAAAGAATTTTCTCAGTTTTGATGTAAGGGAACAACTCGCCCAGGCGCGCAAAGTTGATCTGGTTTGATTGCTGCATGGTGAAGGTCAGCGGAGTGGTGGCGCCGTTGTAAATTGGAAGGTTCTTTGCATGAGCCCAAGAATCGGAATCGGTGCCCCAGCCACACCCCGGCATAATATCATTCTGATCCGTGGCGTACATCGTCATCCCCAACATCAACTGGCGATTGTTGTTCAGATCCGTGGTTTCCTGCGCGCGGTTCTTGGCTTGCGAAAGCGCAGGCAGAAGCATCGCTGCCAGGATCGCGATGATCGCGATGACGACCAGCAGTTCAATCAAGGTAAAGGCACATTTCTGGGCGGGAGAGTTTGGGCGGGTTTTCATGGTTCTCAGGTCTTATTTAACGAAGTTAACAATTTGTCACTTTAATGTCAATAGAAGGCGTTCAGGCGCCGCGGAGGGAAAACGGAATTAGCAGGGAGATCGGCTGCGGATCCACCTGCGGGCCAACCGCAGTCTGAGGTAAAGCGGGCTGGGCACACGCCTGCCATATACCCCGGAAGGGACCCAAAGGAAACTGTGCGTCTCGCCGCACAGGAGAGCACAGGAGCCGGGCCGTCGCCCGCGATGTCTCGGCCCAACGGGCCGACCGAAATAGCCCAACTCAGGCCTGAGGCCAGACGGGCCCATTGCCTTGGGTTGCATAGGAGCGATGAAACAGTGTTCGCTAAGCGCGCTATTGCGGCAGCGCACGGGGTGGGGGCGCTTTGACAAATGAGGTTGGCCGCAAATAGATGGGCTGCAAATTCTCGCCGGGAATGAATTCGCTATGCAGCATGGCCATTTTCGCGAGCGTGACGGCCCGCGGCCAAACATTCTTTGCCTGGGGAAACCACCGGTCTAACTCAGGGCCGACTATCGTCTGACCTTTGGCGCAGCATTCCGAAACGCCGTTTGGGGAGGCGAGGCGCAGCGGTTCGAGTTCACGCCAACCGATGGAAGTCAGGTCGTAGATGGCCAGGTAAAACTCTCCCCGCTGAGCATCGATTGCCACCGCGACCGTTCCCCGCAACCCGTCGGTTTGTGCCTGCGCGGCGATGCACTCTGCGCTGCTTAGCCCGGCCAATTTGACTCCGCGCGCCAACTGCCAGCCTTGGGCTAGCGCAATCGCCGCCCGAATCCCGTTATAGGAGCCGGGGCCGAGTCCGATTGCCAGCCGATCGATCTGCTCCCGCTCCAACGCCGCGTGGCGCAGCGCCTGATCAATGAGGGTCAGGGGCGTACTGGCTGGGCCGCTTTGCACAGCTTCATGCTCGATCCAGCCGTCGTGCGCCCCGGCGGCTTGCACAATGGCGACGCTCCGTTGCGCCGAAGAAAACTCAAGCGCCAATATCTTCATAAGAGATGCGCCGTTCCGTTTCGCCCAAAACTTCAATCTCGACCCATCGCAACGCGGCCTGATGGGCGGTCGAGTAGCGGGGAATGGCGCCGTCCACAGCTTCGAGCAACGTTCCCGCGCTCCCCGGTTTTTTGATGAACCAGCGTTCGGCCCATTCGATCACCGTCACTCCATTTGGATGCAAATATTCTTCCAGTCCGGCGGCCAAAACCAGCTGCGGAGTTTCCAGGCGATAAAGGTCCAGATGAAACAGGGGCAAGCGGCCGCCGGGATAGGAGTTAATCAAGGCGAAAGTGGGCGACTGGACCCGCGCGGTGATGCCGAGGCCGCGAGCGAGTCCTTTCACGAGTTGCGTTTTGCCCGCGCCCAGATCGCCGCAGAGTGCGATCACCAGCCCGAAGGCGACCGTACGGCCCCAAGCTTCTCCCAGCGTTTCGGTTTCGGAGGGACTATGCGAAATGCTCGTAACCATGAACCGTCAGCTCTCGGATTCCTTGTTTATCCCGAATGACAATGCCTGGGTTGGGCGTGATCTTGCCGATGCAACTTAAACGCACCCGCGGGAACCGCTCTTTCCAACCGTCCAAAAGAGCGACTGCGTCTCGACTCGCCACAGTGAAAAGCAGCTCAAAATCTTCCCCATCCGTGAGCGCGGCCAAAAGCGGGGTTTTGGCCGCCGACGAAGTTTTGGCGGCGCGGCGTGCTTCTTTGCTAATCGGTATAGCCGAAGCGAGCAACTCGGCCCCCACCCCGCCGGCTTCGAGGAGGTGGGGCAAATCGCCGGCGAGGCCGTCGCTCAAATCAATCATGGCGTGAATCGAGAAGTGCTGAGCCAGCCATTGGGCCTCGCGAACGCGCGGCTCGAAGCGGAAATGCTTTTGCGCTCGTGAGCCGCCCAGTTCACCGGTGACGAACACCGCGTCGGCCGGCCTGGCGCCAGACCGGAGCACGGCTTTGCCTCGACCGACCCAGCCCAGTAAGGAGACGGAAATGAGCAACCGCTCGGGGTTGGTAGTGACCTCGCCTCCAACCACCGCGACCTCAAATTGGCGCGCGAGTGAACTGATCCCCTGATAAATACGGTCCAAGAATTCAGGCTCAAAGTTGGTCGGCAAAGCCAAAGTGATGAGTGCGGCGGTGGGTGTTCCGGCCATGGCGGCGATATCGCTTAGGCAACGGCCGAGGGATTTGCGTCCGATATCCTCAGGCGCGTCGGAGGCCAGAAAATGGATCCCCTCGACCACCGCGTCAGTCTTGAATAACAGGACGCGATCGCTCAGCCCAAAGTCCAGCACGGCACAGTCGTCGCCCGATCCTATGACCACTGAAGAGTTGAGAGGCAACGATCGGGTGAGCCGCTGGATCAGTTCAAACTCCTTCATTTAATGCGGGTCGGCGGGCCTAGAGTGGAATAAAGGATGACGAAGTTCATGGCGTTGAACATGGCATGGGCAGTAATGGGCGCCCACAAGTTATCCGTGCGTTCATAAAGCCAGATCAGGGCCAGAGCCAGAACCGTCAAAGGCACAAAGGTCACCAGGTTCTGATGCACGGCGGCAAAGAGCAGCGCTGTGCCCCAGCAGGCCAGGCGCGGGAAACCCGCTTGCTTAATGGCGGGATAAAGAATCCCACGAAAGAGCATTTCCTCGGCCGCGGGCGCCAGCACGACGGTGATCGCGCCCAAAGCCAAACGGTTGAACCACGTCACCGCCATTTCCAAGGTCTGCACGCTTTCCTGTTCCTGGGGTTGGAGATGGAGTTGAGGCAGGTGGAGCATCACCTGAGCGGAGAGCCATTGCAATCCCATGCCGATAGGCAAAAACACACAAGCCACAATAATCCCCAGAATGAACGCGCGACGGCGGTCATGGCGAAATCCAAATGCCTCGTGCCACGTGAGGCGCTGTTCTTGCAGAAAATGGGGAATCAAAATCAAGGTGGCGCCCTGCAAACTCAGAGCCGCCACCACCATGAAGCTGATGGATGGTTTAAGCGCCTCGGCCGAGTGGGGCTGGGCCAGCACACCGAAAGCGAAGCCGGCATAAAATAGCACCACGGATACGATCAATCGGAAGATCCAATTGTCCGGAGTCCAAGGACGATAAGCGAACAGGAATGAAATAGCCAGGCAGCCCAACGCCGCCTTCATCATGCGGTAGAGGCGCAAGTCCTCCTCCCGCCCAAGGGCCACGTGATGGAGCATCGCCGCCAGGAGCGACCCGCAGACAAAGCAAGCGGCTACGCACAGGAGCAACCGCACGACGGCGAAGAGGTTCCAAGCTCGGGCGGTTAACATCGGCGCAAAGTACAGCAGGCCTGCCGGGGTGACGAGTAAATCCAATTTTGCGCTTTCGGAACCTTGGAACTATGGTGCCGGATGAACCACGATCCGGCCACGTCGGCGGCAGCGCCTAAAAACCGGCTGGCGCTCGAAAAGTCGCCGTACCTCTTGCAGCATCAGTTCAACCCGGTCGATTGGCACGCCTGGGGCGAAGAGGCTTTTGCCGCCGCCCGGAAGCTGGACCGGCCGATCTTCCTGAGTATTGGCTATTCGACCTGTCATTGGTGCCATGTGATGGAGCGGGAATCGTTCGAAAATGAGGCCGTGGCAAAGTTCCTGAATGCGCATTTTGTCAGCATCAAGGTGGACCGAGAGGAAAGGCCCGATGTGGACCGGATTTATATGACCTTCGTGCAGGCGACCACGGGGCAAGGGGGCTGGCCTTTGAGCGCGTTTCTGACTCCGGAGCGGAAGCCATTTTTCGGGGGCACATACTTTCCTCCAGCCAGCCAATATGGCCGGCCGGGCTTTCTGCAGTTGCTGCGGCAAATTCATGAACTCTGGTCCACCCGGCGAAAGGATATTGCCGATTCGGCCGGCGACATTCATTCGCGAATGCAACAAGCGTTGGCGGCGGCGCAAGACTCTCCGGCAGCCGGTTTATCGCCTGAGACCGTGAAACGGGCCGGCGCTCTGTTCAAACAAAGTTATGACCCTCGTCATGGCGGCTTCGGCGGCGCTCCCAAATTTCCCCAGCCCAGCCAACCGCAATTCCTGCTGCGTTATGCCCGGCGCTTTCAGGATGAAGAAGCCGTCCGGATGGTGCTCCATACCTGCGAGCGGATGGCCGCCGGCGGGATTCATGACCAACTCGCAGGCGGCTTTGCCCGGTATTCCGTCGATGCCCAATGGTTGGTGCCGCATTTCGAGAAAATGCTTTATGACAACGCCCAACTCGCGCAGTTGTACCTGGATGCTTTCCTGGTGGGTGGCGACACCCGGCATGCCGAGGTCGTCCGCGACATTCTCGATTACGTGCTGAGCGACATGACGCATCCGGAAGGCGGATTCTATTCCGCTGAGGATGCCGATAGCGAAGGGCATGAAGGGAAATTCTATTGCTGGACGCGCCAGGAGCTGTCCAGCCTTCTTGCGCCCGAAGAATTCAACGTGGCGACACGTTACTTCGGGATAACCGAGCAGGGAAACTTTGTGGATCACAGCCATCCCCAGCCCCTGACGAACCAGAACGTCCTGAGCATCGCCGACCCGCAGCTTGCGGCCGCTGACGCGGCATGGCTCGCGTCGGCGAAGAGCAAAATGTCCAACGCGCGGGCAAAACGCGTGCGGCCCCACCTGGACGATAAGATCCTGGCGTCCTGGAATGGACTAATGCTCGGGGCGATGGCGCGTGCCTCGGTGGTATTGGGGGAGGACCGATACCTGGCTGCCGCAGAGCAGAACCTCGCCTTTCTGCGGGGCAAACTCTGGGATGAGCAGCACCAGGTTCTATATCATCGGTGGCGCGACGGCCAACGGGATGCGGTGCAACTGCTCGAAGGCTACGCTTTTCTGCTTTCCGGCGTGGTCGAACTCTACGAGGCGACGCTGGAGCAAAAGCACCTGGAATTTGCCCTGGCTTTGGCCGGCGCAACGCTGGATCGGTTTTTCGACTCAGCTCGGGGCGGTTTCTGGCAGACCGCCCCGGGAGCCGAGGACCTTATCCTCAGAATAAAAGAGGATTACGATGGCGCCCAACCGTCCGGCAACTCGGTCGTGTGCCTGGCCTTGCTGAAGCTCGGCCGCATTGCGGGCAGAACGGATCTGCTCGAAGCCGCCGAAAAAACCCTCCGCCTGTTTTCCGCGAGGCTTGAACAGTTTCCCCAGGCAGTGCCCTTTCTGCTGCAAGCCCTGGACTTTTCACTCGATGAGCCGAAGCGCGCGGTTTGTTCGGGCGATCCGGCGCAAGCTGACACGCGGCGGCTGTTGCAGTCCATTCATTCAGTCTATCAGCCAAACAAAGTCGTTTTGGGAAACGCGGGTCCGGTTGAACCGTTTGCCAAGACGCTGCCCGCCACCGGCGGCGCGACGGTGTACGTTTGCACCGGCACGGCCTGCCAGGCCCCCACCAAGGACGTTGAGCGGATCAAAAACCTCATTTCATAGTTTTGGCCCTTCAGATGTAATACATCTTCTCTTTCTCGGAACCTTCTTCGAGCAGTTTCTGAAAAGTCACGGCGTCGGCGGCGCGTTCGAGGCTCTCTTTCAAGCGTTGCCAGGCCCTCCGCAATTCCGGGGGGCATTCCGGGTCGTTCAACGCGGGAGTGTCAAAGACTGCGCCATTGACCGCGCGCAAAACGTCACCCAGAGTGATTTCTCCCGGTGCCTTGGCGAGCAGATAACCGCCTTCCTTCCCGCGGACGCTGCGGGCGATTCCCTGGGCCTTAAGCTCGATCAGAATTTGAACCAGGTAATTGCCGGGCACGCTTTGTTCGGCGGCCAGATCCTCGACCCGCACCGCGGCGCCCAGCGCATAGTGGCGGGCCAGGCCCAGCACCGCGCGTGCGGCGTAATCACTCTTGACGGAGAGCTTCACTCAAGGAGAAGTCTAGGTTGCGCCGCAAGTCGGTGCAATGGTGATTGATTGCGGCGGTTTGCGGCCGGTGTGCCCCGCCATTCGCATTTAGGACCCCCTGCCGGATAAAGGCGGCGTTCCGAAACAAACCCGAACGCCGCATTTATGCGGCCCGCGGCGCTCCAAACCTCAAAATGCAAATTGGTGCGGTTAGCCGAGAGGGTTATGAGGAAGCGCTGCGCGGAGTAGCGCAGGCGTTCCCGCCTGCTGTATCGCCGACTTTCAGTCGGCTGCGCGTCCCCATACTGATCAACCCGACTTCTCGCCCGGCGCCCTCCTACGCCCAGCAGGCCAGAGACCTGCGGTACAGCAGACTGGAAAGTCTGCGCTACTGCGGAGTAGCGCAGGCGTTCCCGTCTGCTGTATCGCCGACTTTCAGTCGACTGCGCGTCCCCATACTGATCAACCCGACTTCTCGCCCGGCGCCCTCCTACGCCCAGCAGGCCAGAGACCTGCGGTACAGCAGACTGGAAATTCTGCGCTACCGGGGAGTAGCGCAGGCGTTCCCGCCTGCTGTATCGCCGACTTTCAGTCGACTGCGCGTCCCCATACTGATCAACCCGACTTCTCGCCCGGCGCCCTCCTACGCCCAGCAGGCCAGAGACCTGCGGTACAGCAGACTGGAAAGTCTGCGCTACCGCGGAGTAGCGCAGGCGTTCCCGCCTGCTGTATCGCCGACTTTCAGTCGGCTGCGCGTCCCCATACTGATCAACCCGATTTCTCGCCCGGCACCCTCCTACGCCCAGCAGGCCAGAGACCTGCGGTACAGCAGACTGGAAAGTCTGCGCTACCGCGGAGTAGCGCAGGCGTTCGCGCCTGCTGTATCGCCGACTTTCAGTCGACTCTCGTCGGCGCACCCCGGGGGAAGCGCGCTGACAATTCGACCGGGTGCAAGTCCCCTGGGAGGCAGACTAAAAGTCTGCGGTACAGCAGACTGGAAAGTCTGCGCTACGACTGCAACGCTAATTCATAAGCGATGCCAATCCCTTCCAATTATATGATATAATCCTCTTATGCATTGGCAATGCCAATAGAAGGTTAGTATTTGCCACCTTATGTGTTGTTGGTCCGGCGTACTTTTCCTGAAATGGAAAACGTATGGACCAACTGTTGTCCGGGGATTTGATTTATGTGGTCGCCTTTGCTTTGGGCGGCCTGGTTTTCGCTTTCGGTCCCATCGTTCTGGTCCATCTCATTTCACCGCGTAAGACTCGCAACTATGCCAACAAGACCGGACAGTACATCGAGTGCGGCATGGATCCGATTGGCGATGCCTGGATTCGTTACAGTGCCGTTTATTACCTCTACGCATTGGTATTCGTGGCCTTTGCCGTGGATGTCCTTTATTTGATCCCGGTTGCCCTGGTCTATAACCGGATCAAAGAACTGGGCAACCGTGATTTCTTCGAAATGCTGATGTTTGTGGGGATCCTCTCCCTGGTCATCGTTTACGCCTGGAAGAAAGGAGTTTTTGAATGGAAGCGCAAAACGATCAAATCCTGAAGGACTGCGCGCCCTTCGTACGCTTTGGCAAGCTGGACGAGTTGCTGGACCTCGGCCGAGCCAACTCCTTATGGCCGTTAACATTCGGCCTGGCCTGCTGCGCCATCGAGATGATGGCCGCGGGTGCTTCCCGGTTCGACCTGGCTCGATTCGGAGCCGAGGTCTTCCGCCCGTCGCCCCGTCAGGCAGACGTCATGATCGTCGCCGGGACGATTAACAAGAAAATGGCGGCGGCGGTAAAGACGCTCTACGACCAAATGCCTGAACCAAAATGGGTGATTGCTATGGGTAACTGCGCCATTTCGGGCGGGCCATTCGTTTTCCCCGGCCAATACGCTGTCGTTGAAGGCGTCGACAAGCTCTTCCCGGTCGATGTTTACATCCCCGGCTGCCCCCCGCGGCCCGAAGCCTTAATCGAGGGGCTTCTCAAGCTCGAAGAAAAGTTAACCGGCAAGCGCCGCTGGCCCGTGGTCAAGCCCGAGTGATTCCCATGACTGCCCAAGGTGATCCGCCCCCGTCCCCCACCGCGCCGAAGCCACCAACTCAGGCGCCCTTAAGCCCGGTCGCGATGGCGGCGCCTGTGTTCCCACCGCTTCCGGGCCCGGACTTGCTCAGCCTTTGCTCCTTCCCTTTGGAAGTCGCCGATTACGCTTTGAAGGGATACCACCTCAACGCAATCGTCTCTCCCGACCAGGTGCTGAACGCCGCTGCCGACCTGGACCGGGCTGGCCTGGCCCTGGACACCATCACGGGCGTCGACTGGCTGGTCGAAGGACAAATGGAAGTCGTTTACGATTACTTTCACCCAAACACAGGATTGCGCGCTGTGGTGCGGACCAAGGTCCCGCGCGCCAACCCAGTGCTCCCATCCATTTCCCAGGTTTTTCCCGGAGCAAATTGGCACGAGCGCGAAACGCACGACTTTTTCGGAATCGAGTTTGCCGGACACCCGAATCTCGCGCCGTTTTTATTGCCCGAGGACGCTACATACCATCCCTTACGGAAGGATTTCATCGCGTGATTGCGAACGAGGAACAAGCAAGCGCGCTAGTGCGCCAGGCGCCGCAGGAGACGTTCGTGCTGAACCTGGGGCCGCAGCACCCCGCCACCCACGGAGTCTTGCGCGTCAAGCTGACCATGGATGGCGAGTTTATCACCCGGGCTGAGCCCGTCTGCGGTTACATCCATCGGATGCAGGAGAAGATGGGCGAGAACCGTCCGTACGCCCAATTCCTGCCCAACACCAGCCGCATCGATTATCTCTCGGCGATGACCTACACGCACGCCTTCGTGGGCGCGGTCGAGCGTGCAGCCAAAATCCAGGTCCCGCCCCGCGCCGAGTACATTCGCGTGCTGACGTCCGAGCTCAACCGCATCTCGAGTCACTTGGTTTGGTGGGGTGCTTTCCTGCTGGACCTGGGCGGATTTACTCCGCTGCTTTATGCGTTCGACGATCGCGAAAAGATCCTTGACCTCCTCGAAGGCATTACCGGCGCGCGTCTGACCTATGCTTATTTCCGGATTGGCGGTCTGTACAACGATGTGGACGACGCCTTTCTGACCGGCACCCGCGCCTTTGTCCAGCACATGCGGCCGCGGCTCAAGATGTATCGCGAGCTGGTGACCGAGAATATCATCCTGCGCAAGCGGCTCGATGGCATCGGACCGATCAGCCGCGAGATGTGCCGTAAATACGGCGCGACCGGGCCAGTCATCCGTGGTTCGGGCGTTCCCTACGATGTGCGCAAGTGCGAATCCTATTCTGCTTATTCGGATTTTGACTTCGAGATTCCCTGCTATCGCGAAGGCGATTCCATGGCCCGCTACCTCGTCCGCCTCGAGGAAATCGCGCAGAGCCTCCGCATCATCGAGCAAGCGATGGACAAATTGCCGGCCGGGCCGGTGATGGCGGAAAAGGTCCCGCGCGTCTTGAAGCTTCCCGCTGGCGACTATTGTTACGCTGTGGAAGCGGCCCGCGGCCGGTTCATGGTGCGGTTGGTCAGCGACAACAAAGAAATTCCCTACCGCGTAAAACTGCGCACGCCGTGTCTATCCAATCTCAGCCTGTTCGAGGAAGCCAGCCAGGGGATGCTCTTGCCCGACGCGTTGGCGTTAATGGGCAGCCTGGACCTGGTAATTCCAGACATCGACCGGTGAAGCCGCGGCGACCTAAACAAATAATGCGCAACAAATGCCAACGCGTGGTAAGCGGCGCCCTCAAGGGCCGGTACCCTTGGCGGTGACTCAACATGAAATCCGAAACTCGTAGGCCGAAGGGCGAAAGAAATTCGAAGCCCGAAATCCGAACAGCTCCGCTTACCCCCGGGCGCTTTTCTGATTCGGCCTTCGGATTTCGGCCTTCTTTCGGCCTTCGGCCTTCGGCCTTCGGATTTCGAACTCCGCCATGACGCAGGTCCTCTCCAGACTAGCGACCGAGCCGTATCGCTTACTGCTCTCACTCGTGGCGATCATGAGCTTCGTGGGTCTGAATGCGGCTTACCTCGTTTGGGTTGAGCGTAAAGGCGCCGGCCGTTTCCAACGCCGCCCCGGACCGACGGAGGCGGGCTGGGCGGGGCTGCTGCAGCCCATTGCCGATGCGGCCAAATTGCTGTCCAAACAACTGATTATTCCGGACGGAGTAGATCGCACTCTGTTCCGACTGGCTCCGATGTTGGTGATGGCGCCTGCATTGATAGGCCTGGCGGTGATGCCGTTCAGTCAGACTTTGGCCGCGCGAAATATCAACGTGGGTTTGCTGATGATCTTCGCGTTCGGCTCGATCAACGTGATGGCAATCATGCTGGGCGGTTGGTCCTCGCGGAACAAATATGCGATTATCTCGGCCGCGCGCGTGGTGTCGCAGGACGTCGCGTATGAAATCCCCATGCTCCTGGTGGTCATCACGATCATCATGATCAACGGCACGATGAACCTGAACGAGATCGTGCAAGCCCAGGCCGGTGGGTTCTGGCATTGGAACCTGTTCCGCGTTTGGGTCAATCCTCTGATGCCAATTACGTTTCTGATTTTTTATACCTGCATGCTGGCCGAAACCAACCGCGCTCCTTTCGATATGGCCGAAGCCGAAAGCGAATTGGTCGCGGGCGCCTACACTGAGTATTCCGGGATGGGTTTCGGTGTCTTCTTCATGGCCGAATACGCCAACATTTTGCTCGGCAGCAGCCTGGCGACGGTGCTTTTTCTGGGCGGCTGGCAAAGTCCGTTTGGTGTTTTCTCCGGTTTGCTTTGGTTTCTGATCAAGATGTACTTCCTGGTGTTCTCGGTGGTGTGGGTGCGCTGGACCTTTCCTAGAACGCAATTCTACGGGCTGCTCAATCTGTCGTGGAAGATCCTGATCCCGGTTTCCCTCTTCACGCTATTGCTCACGAGCGCATTGATCAAATTGATGCCGGCATGAAAAACCTCGTCGCCGAAGTTTATTCTGGATTAAAAAGCCTCTTCATCGGGATGAAGATCACGATCGGGCAGTTCTTCAAACCGATCATCACGGTGCAATACCCGTATGAAACTTTAAAGATCCCGCCTCGTTTTCGCGGTCACATCGAGCTGGTGCGCGATCCTGCGACCGGCCAGCCAAAATGTTTTGTTTGCAAGCTTTGTGAGAAAGCCTGTCCGAGCGATTGCATCACCGTCGAAGGCATTAAGCCGGAAGGTGCCCGGCGCAAGACAGTTACTTCATATCGCCTCGATTTTACCAAGTGCAGTCTTTGTGGTTCCTGTGTGGAGGCCTGCCGCGATGGGGCGATCCGTTTCTCCCGCGAGTACAACCTGGCCAGCACGCGCAAAGAGGACTACATCATGGAGTTGTTCCAGCGGCTCCAAGCTCAACGATTGGAAGAGGAACGAACGACCGGCCGGGACGGTGCAACCACCACCTCTCCTACGGTGGCGCCGCAAAGTTCCCCGACCCAGAGCGCGGCCGCATCCAGCACTGTTGGGGCCAAACCCCTCGAAACCACTCTGGAGGCCAAATGACAGCTTTCCCGGCCTCCAACCTAATCACGACTGCGGTGTTCGTGGTGTGCCTCCTTACCATGGCGTTCGGAGCGTGTCTGGCGGTGACTAGCACCCGTTTGATCCACAGCGTGTGTGGTTTGGCTACATGCTGTTTTGGCGTGGCTGGCCTGTACTATTTTCTGCACAGCCCATTTCTAGCCTTAATGGAGATCCTCATCTATGTCGGCGCGGTCTGTGTCACGATTGTCTTTGCGGTCATGCTGGCCGAACCCGAGGAACCGCCGCGCACAGAAAAAAGCGGTTCCACGGTCGCCTGGGGTGGGTTGGCCCTGCTCATCGTCATTGCGATTTTTTGCGGCCTGGTCTGGCTGGGTTGCCGAACCAATTGGCCGGCACCTGGTGATTTGCTCAACGACGGATCGGTCGCCATTTTGGGTCGCGCATTGCTGACGACCTATAGCATGGCCTTCGAGCTAATCTCGCTGGCACTCCTGGTCGCGATCTTAGGCGCCCTCGCCATTGCACGAGCCGGCCGCACCCGTCCCGAAGCTCCGGAGTCCCGCCTTCAGGCGGTAGTTCACCCGATCCTGGATGCGCGGCCGGCTACTCAGCCCGCCCCGGTTGCAGCAATCAACCACGGATAGACACTCATGACGCTTCTTTACAATCAGTTGAATGTGTACTTGGTAGCGGCGGCTTTCCTGCTGGCCATCGGCGTGTTCGGTTTGATCCGCCGACGCACCCTGATCGGAATGCTCATTTCCGGCGAGCTCATTTTTTCCGCCGCATCGCTCAACCTCATGGCGTTCAATCGATTCACCGTTCACGACCCGGCGGTCGGCCAAATCTTCGTGCTCTTCATCATGGGTCTCGCGGCAGCCGAAGTTGCCATTGCCCTGAGCATCATCGTCGCGGTTTATCGCAACTACCATTCCGTCACGACCCGGGAGCTTGCCGAATTGAAGGGATAAAATGGAACCCCTGAGCGATTCTCGACTTTTACTGGCCATCCTAGCCCCCTTGGTTGGAGCGGGATTGGTCATGGCCAATGGCAAACGGCCCAACGTGCGCGAGACCTGTTCTTTCCTGGCCGCGGCTACGCTCTTTATCACGGTCGCGTCGATGGTCCCGGCAGTTCTCGGCGGTCACAGGCTTCATTACACGGTTTTTGAATTACTGCCCGGCTTGAGTTTCTCGCTCCGCGCCGATGCCTTGTCGATGGTGTTTGCCATTTCGGCGTCGTTCCTGTGGATGATTACCGTGTTCTACTCGGCAGGTTACATGCGCGGACTGGAAGAACACGCGCAGACCCGGTTCAACACCTGTTTTGCCCTGGCTTTGTTTGGCGCGATGGGCTGTGCCTTCTCGGATAATCTCCTGACGCTTTACCTCTTTTACGAAATCGTCAGCATTTGCACCTACCCGTTGGTGGCTCATCATCAGGATGAAGAAAGTTACGAAGGCGGCAAAAAGTACCTCGCCTACCTGACCGCAACAGCCAAGGGTCTGGTTCTGCCAGCGATGGTCGTCATTTACGTGGTGAGCGGCAGTCTCGATTTCGCCACGAACATCCACACCGGCATCATTCCGGCCAACGTGCATCACGGACTGATTGCCGCGCTCTATGCCTGCTGCGTCCTCGGGTTTGCCAAGAACGGCGTGATGCCTTTCCACAATTGGCTGCCCAGCGCCATGGTCGCGCCCACCCCGGTCAGCGCGTTGCTCCATGCCGTCGCGGTCGTCAAAGTCGGCGTTTTCTCTACTGTGCGCGTCATGCTCTACGTCTTTGGCGTGGACCTGATGCACTCGCTGAACCTGGGTCTGCCGACGGCTTATTTCGTCTCGATTACGATCATTGTCGGGTCAATCGTCGCCCTGAGCAAAGACAACCTCAAAGCACGGCTGGCGTATTCAACCGTCAGCCAACTCTCTTACATCATCCTGGGGGTGGCGCTGCTCACACCGGCCGGCATCGAGGGCGGATTGATTCACATTGCCAACCACGCCTTTTCGAAAATCACTTTGTTCTTCTGCGCCGGAGCGATCTATGTCGCCACGCACAAAAAGAATATCTCCGAAATGAGCGGTTTGGGGCGCGCGATGCCCTGGACCTTCGGAGCCTTCGCCCTGGCGTCGCTGAGCATGATTGGCGCTCCACCCGTCGCCGGGTTTGTCACCAAATGGTATCTCGTCAACGGCGCCTGGGATGCCGGCTCGATTGGCATCATTATCGTACTGCTGGCCAGCACACTCCTCAATGCGGCGTATTTCGCGCCCGTGGTTTACCAGGGCTTCTTCGGCAAACAATCCGACTCGGATGCGAAGCATAACTACAGCGAAGCTCATCCCGCCCTGGTCATTCCTCTCAGTATTACGGCGGTGATCTCAGTCCTGATTGGCCTCTACCCGGCCTTCTTCATGCGCTTCGTCCAAAACCTGATTTCATGAAACTGGTCCAGCTCATCGAATTTTTACGCAATCGGCTCAAAATCGTCGTGCGTATTTGCTTTGCCCTGCTGGCACTGCTGATCGTCCTGGACGCAGTGTTCGTTGACAAGGAACACGCCCACACACGGCTGGAGCATTTGCCGGCGTTCTGGTCGATTTTCGGTTTTGTCGGCTGCGTGGTGATTATCATCGCTTCGAAGTGGTTTGGGCACGCGGGGATCATGACTCGGGAGGATTACTACGATGAATAGCTTCTGGATTCATCCCTCGCTCATCCTTCTGTTCGGGGCGTTGTTGTTGCCGTTGGTTCCCGCGCGGCTTAAGAAGGCTTACCTGCTGCTGATACCGATTTTGGTCTTTGCCCGCACGCTTAACCTGAGCATCGGCAGTTTTGGTCACGTTCAGTTCCTGGACTGGCAACTGGTATTCGGGCGGGTAGACAAACTGAGCCTGGTGTTTGGCTACATCATGAGTCTGATGTGCATCCTGGGCACCCTTTACGGGCTGCACGTCAAAGAAAACGTCCAGCATATTGCCGCCTGGGTTTATGTGGCGGGATCCATCGGCGCTATCTATGCCGGGGATTTCCTGACCCTCTTCCTATTCTGGGAAATCATGGCGTTCTCGTCGGTGTTCCTGATTTGGTTCAGGCGCCGGCCGGAATCGTTGGCCGCGGGCCTGCGCTATTTGTTGGTCCACGTGGCCGGCGGATTGGCCCTCTTGGCCGGCATGGTCATCCATTGCCGGACCGTGGGCAGTTGGTCATTCGACGCACTGGACGTGCAGCATCCTACGACTGCGACTTACCTGATCATGATTGGTTTCCTTCTGAATGCCGCCGTGCCGCCGCTGCATGCCTGGCTACCGGATGCCTATAGTGAAGCCACCTTCAACGGCTCGGTGTTCATGTGCGCCTTCACCACCAAGACCGCTGTCTACGCGTTGTGCCGTGGTTTTGCGGGCATGGAAATCCTGGTGCCACTGGGTGTCATTATGGCGCTCTATGGTGTGGTTTACGCTGTGCTCGAGAACGACTGCCGCCGGTTGCTGGCGTACCACATCATCAGCCAGGTTGGTTACATGGTGGCGGGCGTTGGCCTCGGCACGGCCATGGCCATTAACGGCGCCTGCGCCCACGCTTTCGCCCACATTCTCTACAAAGGCCTCTTGTTCATGGGCTGCGGCGCCGTGTTGCACATGACCGGCGAAAGCAAATTCACCCAACTCGGCGGTCTGTGGAAAAAAATGCCCTGGACGTTTGTGTTCACCTTGATCGGGGGGCTTTCGATTTCCGCATTCCCGTTGTTCAGCGGATTTGTCAGCAAATCCATGATCGTCGCGGCGGGACTCGAACAACACAAATATTGGGTTGGTTTCCTGCTCCTTCTGGCCTCGGCCGGCACTTTCCTTCATACGGGATTAAAAGTGCCCTACTTCATTTGGTTCGGAAAGAATCAGCCCAAATCGGAAGTCTGGAATCGTGCGTCCGAACCGCCGGTGAACATGATGGCGGCCATGGCCATCGCTTCGGCCTTGTGCATTTTTATCGGCTGCTACACGCCTTACCTCTACAAGATGTTGCCGTACCCCGTCGATTATCAGCCCTATACGGCCTATCACATCTCCGAGACTCTCCAGATCCTGCTCTTCACAGGTGTTGGATTCTTCCTCTTGCTCAAAAAACTCCGGCCCGAACCCAAGATCAGCCTCGATCTCGACTGGTTTTATCGCATGGGCGGGCGCGCTTTCTTGTGGGTCGCCCGCAAGCCGGTGCAAACCTTCGATACCATTGTGGGTGAACTCTACCGTGTTGCCGGACTGATCCCGCTAATGAAAACCGCTCGCCGGGCTGGACTGTTCGACAACGAGATTATCGACGGGTTTGTCGATGGCATTGCCGAAACCGTGCGCGGCATCGGCCGGCGCGCGCGTTTCGCGCAACGGGGTCAAATGCAGGAAAACCTGGCGTTCGCCTTTGCTGTAGCGGCGGTGCTGATCGTGGCCTTCGTGATTTATTCTTACCGATGAATTTCAGCTATAACCAAATCGCCCTGAGCGTGCTGATTTTCAGCCCGTTGGCCGCTGCGGCCGTTGCCACGCTTATCAAGCGGGAGAACCTGCAGCGTTGGTGGACACTGGCGTTCACTTCTGCCTTGGCGCTGTTCTCCCTGCCGCTCTATTTCCGATTCGATGTCAGTTCAGCCGAGTTTCAGTTCAAACAGGTGACCTCTTGGATTCCTGCCTTCAAGATCCAGTACGCAGTGGGTGTCGATGGCATCAGCCTGCTGCTGGTTTTGCTGACGACACTGGTCATGCCTTTGTGCGTCCTGGCCTCCTGGCGTTATATCCAGACTCGCGTGCGAGAGTTCATGATTTGCCTGCTCATCATGGAGACGGCCATGATCGGCGTCTTCTGCGCCCTGGACCTCGTCCTGTTCTTCTGCTTCTGGGAAGCCATGCTCATTCCGATGGCTTTGCTCATCGGCATCTGGGGCGGACCGCGCAAAATTTACGCTTCCCTCAAATTCTTTATTTATACGATGTCCGGTTCGGTGTTTCTGTTGGTGGCGATCATCGCGCTTTATCTGAAGGTCGGCAGTTTTAGCATTCCCGAAATGATGGGGCGGTCCTTCTCGCATCAATTCCAGTTTTGGATTTTCCTGGCCTTCTTCATTTCCTTCGCCATCAAGGTGCCGATGTTTCCGTTCCATACGTGGCTGCCCGCCGCGCACGTCGAAGCCCCCACTGCCGGGAGCGTCTTGTTGGCCAGCGTGCTGCTGAAGATGGGGACCTATGGCTTCCTGCGCTTTTCACTGCCCATGGCTCCGTACGCCACGCAATACTTCACTCCATTTATTCTCTGGCTGTCGGTGATTGCCATTCTCTATGGCGGTTTCACCGCTTTGGCCCAGACCGACCTCAAGAAGCTGGTGGCTTACTCCAGCGTCGCCCATATGGGCTTTGCGACCCTGGGCATTTTCGCCTTGAATAAAGCAGGTCTCGAAGGCGCCATGCTGGTGATGATCAATCACGGGGTGACCACGGGCGCCCTGTTCATCATGGTCGGCATCATTTACGAGCGATTACACAGCCGCGACCTGGCTCAGGCGGCCGGGATGGGCAAGGTTATGCCGGTGTTCGCCCTGTTCGCCGGCGTGTTCGCGTTATCGTCTCTGGCCTTTCCTGGCACAAATAGTTTTATCGGCGAATTCCTCGTCATGAGCGGCGGATTTGCCGCGGTGCTGAGCGGCAGCGCTGCCGTTTCCAAGATCCTCATCATCTGCCTGGTTCCGGGTGTCATCCTCGCCGCGGCATACATGCTGCGCATGCTTCAAAAAGTCGCTTACGGCGGCACGCACAATCCCGACCATTCACGCTTGAACGATCTCGGTTTTCGCGAACTGGCAACTTTGGCGCCGTTGCTCCTTTTCGTCTTCTGGATCGGCCTGCATCCGGCGCCCTTTACCAAGGTGATGCACGCCAGTGTCCAGCATTTGCTCGAACAATCTCAAAGCGCCACCGGTACTTATGCTGTCGCAAGGTAAAATCCGAAACCCGAATGCCGAAGCCCGAAAGAAGGCCGAAACCCGAAATCCGAATATCCCCCTTCGGATCTCCGCCTTCGGCCTTCTTTCGGCCTTCGGATTTCGGCCTTCGGATTTAAGAAAAGTATGACGCGCACTTTGACATTTTTGCCGGAACTGGCCTTACTGCTCGGTGCGTTAGTCTCGTTTTTCGTCTGCCTCGGCGAGTCCCGCACCCGGTTGGCCAAAACCGTCGCCCTGGTCACAGCACTGGCCGCTATCCTGGCCTCGCTTCTTTGCCTGGGCCAGGATGCCACGCTGTTCGACGGAGCTTATCGCGTCGACCTGTTTTCCCAATCTCTAAAGCTGGTTTTCGCTTGCGGCCTGGAGCTGATTCTCCTGTTGAGCGGGGGGTTGGAGGACATCCGCGCGGAAGTGAAGCCGGAATATTTTCTATTCCTCATCATCAGCGTGACTGGGTTGACGATGCTGGTCAGTTGCGTGGATTTGATCACCCTCGTGGTGGCGCTCGAAGTTTCCGCCTTTCCGTTATACCTGCTGATCCCGATGCGGCGTGAGCGCGAAGGCCAACGCAACCAGATGGAATCGGCCATCAAGTACATCATGTTCGGGGTGGCGGCCAACGGCATCATGTTTTTCGGCATGAGTTACCTCTTCGGATTGACCGGCACCACTTCGCTTACCGTGATGTGGCCTAAGCTCCAGCCGTTGATTCACTCCCCGGTGGCGATCGCCGGCCTGGCCATGATGCTTTGTGGCCTATACTACAAACTGGCCATTTTCCCGTTCCATTTCTGGACCCCGGACGTTTACCAGGGAGCGGCGAATGAGACCGCGAGCTTGATCGCCTCGTTGCCCAAGCTGGGCGGCATCGCTGTCTTCGTGCGCTTTGTTTCGTTGGCTTCGCCGGATAACCACTCCGTCGCCACGCTCCTGGCCATCCTGGCGGCCGGTTCAATGTTCTACGGCAACCTGATTGCGCTTCTGCAAAAAGATTTCAAACGGCTCCTGGGTTTCTCGGGAATTGCGCATGCCGGCTACGCTCTGCTTGGTTTTGTGGCCTTGGATCAGGTCGGCTTCTCCGCCGCAATATACTACATGACTGGTTACCTCCTCATGGTTCTCGCTTGCTTTGTGGTGATCTGCAAGGTCTCCCCCGATGGCACCAACGTGAGCATCGAACAATTGGCGGGACTGCATCGCCGGGCGCCTTTGCTGGCGGTAACCCTGGCGGTGGGCGTGTTCGCCTTGGCCGGCCTTCCACCGTTCGTCGGGTTCATGGGAAAACTAACCCTGCTCTCGGCCGCACTGTCGAAAGGTTACCTGGCCCTGGTGATCATTGCCGTAATCAATGCCGCCATTGCGGTCTATTACTACCTGGGTGTCATTCGCGAATCCTGGTTCCGCGATCCGGCCGATCTGACTCCAATTCAGCTGGATTGGTCCACGAAGGCGCTCTGTGTCTTCTTGATTTGCGGCATTGTTGCTCTGGGCGTGGCCCCTTCGCGCGTCCTCGGCACGATTTCCACCTCCGTCGCCAGGATGAATCTTCCAACACCCGCCGCGGCTGCCATTGCCGGCGGCAACCCTGAACGGGTCACGGCAAATCCTTTGCCGGAATGGCAGGCTGCCGTTCCGAGTGGTCATAATTGAGAACAATCGCTTATGCCTAGGCGCTGAAATCCGGAAGTTTGAGAGGAATCCAACGTCATGTCATGAGCGGCACCAGCTCGCAAAATCATGAACTCAAAATACGCGTGGCGCGACGTGGCCCGTCAGGGACTGCCCAAGCGCTCAGCTAACCAACGAGCAGCTGACTTCCTCGAAATCTACGGTCTCTACGACGAGGCCACGGCCCGCGAACAGGCCAGCCGCTGCATTCTGTGCCCCAACCCCAGCTGTGTCAGCGGATGCCCCCTTTGCAATCCCATTCCTGAATGGATGCAACTCACCGCCGAAGGGCGGTTCCTCGAAGCCGCTGCCGTGCTTGGCTCGGCCACTAACATGGCCGAGATTTGCACTCGCCTCTGTCCCAGCGATCACCTCTGCGAAGGCGCGTGTTTGCTCGATTCAGTGTCCGAGCCGGTCTCCATCAGGGCTTTGGAACAGTTCCTGGTCGAATATGCTTTTGCCCGCGGAAAAACCGATACTGCCACCGCTCCGCCCAACGGCAAAAAAGTTGCCGTGGTTGGCTCCGGAGCCGGCGGGCTGGCCTGCGCTGAAGAGTTGGCGCGTAAAGGTTACTCCGTCACGGTGCTGGACTCCGAGTTAGTGCCCGGCGGACTCCTGGTGAACGGCACACCCGCGTTCAAGCTCGATCAATCCATCGTTCAGCGGCGGATCGATTTGCTGAAGAAATGCGGCGTTGTGTTCCGGCTTGGCCTGAAACTGTGGGACGAACTCTCCTTGGAACAAATGCGAACCGGTTTTGACTCGGTCTTTCTCTGCGCCGACTGGCGCAAAGCCCGGCCCTTGCAAATTCCCGGCGCTGACCTTAAGGGAGTCGTTCAGGCTTTGCCTTTCCTCCTCCAAAAAAAGACCCCCATCCCGCTCGACTTGCCCCCTTTCGATGTGACCGGCAAAAAGGTAATCGTGCTTGGCGGCGGGGACACCGCCATGGATTGCCTGCGGGCCGCCGTTCGTTACGGGGCCAGCCAGGCCACCTGCCTGTACCGACGCGAAGAACTCGAGATGCCCTGCGGTCGCCAGGAGTTTCGGTGTGCCGTCGAGGAGGGCGTTCAGTTTGTCTTCCGCGCCGCGCCGGTTGCCGTGCTGGGCGACGAGCACGGTCAGGTCACTGGGATCCGCGCGACTCGGACCGAGCCCGGGCCCATCGGCGCCGGCGGGCGGCAGTCCTTCCGGATCCGTTCCGGCACACAATTCGTCCTCGAAGCGGACTGGGTTATCGCCGCACTGGGCTTTGAAGTGCTGCAATTCCCACGCACCAACGGCGCGGCCGAGCTCGCGCTAAATGAATGGGGGGGGATTGTTGTCGATGCAAAACAAATGACTAACCTGCCGGGCGTCTTCGCCGGGGGTGACCTGGTGCACGGTCCTGGCCCCTTGTTGCATGCCGTGCGTGACGCGAGGCGTGCGGCTCAGCAAATTCATGCCTATCTCCAGATGCCAGTGAACCACGAGACAATCTGAGCCGAAGTTCAACTAAAAGTAATCCGCCAATGACGGCGGGGCTTGGGGTCAGTGTGACACTTTTTCCTGAGTTGCGGGCGGGAAAAAGTGCGAACTGACCCCCAGCCCCGCCGTCACTGACCGTTACAACTAAACCTGCAGTCAGGATTGCTTTTCGTGCACGGCAGGTGTGTATTCACTTATGTATGCCAGTATTAACCGTTCGCCTTCCGCCATCCCTCCTGAGTCGATTGGACCGCAAAGCCGCCGCTTTAGGCCGGGCTCGTGCCGAGCACGTTCGCCAGGTGCTGGAAAACGATTTGGCGGCGCCGGCCCCCAAATCGAAGCGCTTTGCCTCTTTGTCGCTCAAAGGCCGCTACACTGTTGGCCGCGGGAGTGACAACGCTGCCGTCCGCAAGGCTCTGCGGCGTCTGAATGAAAAAAATCGCTGACGCTGGCTTGCTTATTGCCTTTTTGGATCGCCGCGATGAGCACCATGAGTGGGCGGCGGCCATTTTCGAATCTGAGTCTCCTCCTTTTTACAGGGCTGAACCATCCTTGCCGAAGCCAGTGCAGTCATCGGATGTGCCGATCCGATCCTGAAAATGATCGAGTTCGGGGATTTAGTCATCGCCCTGGAGGTGCCTCGGGAAGTCTCAGCTTTGCGGGCTTTGCTGCTGCGCTATAAAGATCGACCAATGGACCTGGGGGATGCCTGCTGCGTGCGTTTGGCCGAACTGCTTGCTGGAGGAGTTGTCTATACTGTCGACAAAGCGGATTTCTTGGTCTACCGCAAGAATCGTCGCCAGCCTGTTCCCTGCGTTTTCCCTTAAAAATGGGTCCGCGGCGCCATTCCGGCGGCGAGACGCCGCCGGAACCCGCAGGCGAGGACGCCTGCACTGCGTAGCGTGGGCCTCTGGCCGGCGGGTTTTGGCGGCGTCTCGTCGCCAAGATCATTATTAAAGCACGCTCTTACTGAATTATCAGTGGCAAATTATTCGAATCTGTCGAATCGCTTCTTCTACCCCCACTCTCGTCTTCATCGAGAGATCTTCGCCGATGCCCAGGTTCTCGGCCGGAATGGTTACCCACCAGGCCTGCGGCGCCTGGCCGAATACGTCTCTTGCCAATGCCAGCAACGTGCGCGGGTCGGCCGCGTGAGCCAGGATCTGCGACGATTCGGCCGGTTCCAACTCCCGGATCTGAACGGTTGCCACTGCCTCCACTGAGGCATCCACAAAAACGACCTTTTGTGCACCGGCTACCGGATCGGCCAGTTCCGGGGTCAGCAAGTCGCAGCTTAGGACGCGAACACCCGGCAGATGGAGTTTCTCCATCGCCTGGGCAACCCGTCGTCCGGCCGCATCGTCGCCACGCAAGGTGTTGCCGTAACCAATGACCAGCAGGTCGACGGCTGGGTTTTCATTCAATGGCTCCATCCCCAGGCAATTGAAGGTTGTCGATTGAGAATTGAAAGTCCAAAGTTCGGGGAATTTATGGTGGTGCAGACGCAATCATCCCAGGCTGAACAGGCTGCGAGCGACCCGCGCTTGGGTCGTTCCTGGATCAAACTGACCCTGCTGGCGGTCGTCATTGGGGTTTTGCTGGTGATCGTTTATTTTTCACCTTTTCGACAGTACTTGGGCGACTTGCGCAATCTGAGTCAGCGCATTCGCAGCTTTGGACCTTTAGCCCCGCTGGTGCTTGTAGGCAGCGTGGCCTTGCTGGTGGCGGTGGGCTTTCCTCGCACGGTGTTTTGTGTTCTTGCCGGGATGACCCTGGGCTTCTGGTCGGGGCTGCTTTGGGCCCAATTAGGCACCCTTGTGGGCAATTATATTTTGTTCCTGGCCGTTCGTACGCTCGGACTGGACTGGGGCCGGCGAATGCTGTCAAAACGCGCCAACATCCGCAACCTGGTCCGGCAAAGAGGCGCCCTGGGGGTGATATTCGCCCGTCAACTGCCTTTGCCAGGTTTGCTCATCAATGTCGCTTGCGCTTTGCTGCCCATTGGCCAGGTGGATTTCCTGGTCGGCACCCTTCTCGGCCAATTGCCCCAAGCGGTTCCTTGGACTTTGATTGGAGCCGGTTTGCTCCAGACTTCCTTGAGCAAGAGCATCGGTGTGATTGGGTTGGCTATCGCCGCGTCGCTTCTCGCCTGGCTAGGCGTGCAATATGCCTTGCGTCGAAGCGCGGTGTCTCTTCAGCCGGAAGGGAAGTGAAATCGACCCTACTCGACGGATCAAAAACCCATAGTAGATTAAGCCGTGACAACGGAACATTCCAGGCGCCCAGAGGGTATCGGTGCGACTGGCCAATGTGAAATCAGCTTTGCGTAACTTGGGCGAGTCAAAACCAAAACCAGCCAAACCGACGCGCGTGGGCCGGTCCATGACCGGCCAGCCTTTGGAATATGGCGAGGAATGCGGCGGCAAAGGCGGCGTGCCGTACCTGATCGTGCTGCAACCAGGAGCGCGGCTGGGCAGGATTACGGTCTGGCACCGCGACTACGTTGATGGCATCCAGCTGGAAACCGATTATGGCGTCTTACCTAGAATTGGTGGAACGGGCAAACACCGCGACGTTCGCACCGAAACCGTCGAACTGGCTCC
>Ga0070741_10002442_pt1 | contig 49985 bp, 35 predicted proteins | sample Coa_R1_4_FD_66440 | JGI IMG/M metagenome (GOLD analysis project Ga0070741, IMG submission 66440) | Surface soil microbial communities from Centralia Pennsylvania, which are recovering from an underground coalmine fire - Coalmine... | ecosystem: Environmental > Terrestrial > Soil > Unclassified ... | reverse complement strand
CTTTTTCGCGGCTCGCGTCGCTCTTCGGCGGACGGCGTCTGCCGCCCATGCGTGCGACGACGCCCCCGACCCCCGGTGCACCGCCGCTTCGCCCGAAGCGCATCCTCGCCATCAAGTTCTATGGGCTCGGCAACGTCGTCATGCTGCTGCCGGTGATCCGGGCGCTGCGCGAGGCGTTCCCCGAGGCCGAGGTGGACTTCCTGACGCTCGAGGAGAACCGGACGCTCCTCGACCGGAGCGGGGTCGTGACCCACACCGTCGCCGTCGACATCCGCGGCTACCGGCGGTTCCTCGCGACCCTGTGGAACGCGGTGCGCGCGACGCGCGGCCGCCACTACGACGTCGTGATCGACTTCGAGCAGTTCGTGAAGCTCTCGACGATCGTCGCGTACCTGACCGGCGCACCCGAGCGGATCGGCTTCAACACCGACGGGCAGCGGCGTGGCTGGCTCTACACGATTCGCGTCGTCTACACCGACAGCGAGCACACGTCGCGCATCTTCATGCGCCTCCTCCGACCCCTCCGGATCACCGAGCTGCCCGCGCGCGTGCCGATGCGCGCGACGCGGGCCGAGGACGACGCAGTCGATCGGCTGCTCGCCGAGCACGGCGTGTCGCCGACGCACTTCCCGCTCGTCACCGTCCACGTCGGCAGCGGCGACAACTTCTATCGGATCCCGCTGAAGCGCTGGCCGACGACGAACTTCGCGCGGCTCGCCGACGCGCTCGTCGAGCGGTACGGGGCGACGATCGTCCTCACCGGGAAGGGCGCGGAGGAGCGCGCGCTCGTCGACGAGACGCGGGCGGCGATGCGGCAGCCCGCGATCGACGCCTGCGACCGGCTCTCGATCGGCGAGCTCGTGGCGCTCCTCGCACGGGCGCACCTCGTCGTGGTGAACGACACGTCGGTGATGCACCTCGCCGCGGCGTTGCAGACGCCGGTGGTCGCCTTCTTCGGGCCGACGGCGCCGCTCCACTACGGGCCGGGAAACCCGGACGACCTCGTGTTCTACAAGGACCTCTACTGCAGCCCGTGCCTCACGAACTACAACCTGAAAGTGAGCCGCTGCGTCGATCCGGTCTGCATCCGGACGATCGGCGTGGAGGAAGTCCTCGCGGGTATCGACGCCCGCTTCCTCGGCGGCGAGGCGCCGCTGCGCCGGCAGCACGAGACGGCGCGCGCGGGACGCGTGGCCTCGTGCTGAGCCTCGTCACCGGAAGCTCCGGTCTCCTCGGCTCCTGTCTCACCGCGCGGCTGGTCGAGCGCGGGGACGCGCTCCGGCTCGTCGACCTCGTGGCGCCGAGCGCGGTCCCGCCGAACGCCGAGTTCCGGCAGGGCGACCTTCGCGACGCCGCGTTCACGGCGGAGGCATGCCGCGGCGTCGACACGGTGTACCACCTGGCCGCGCTCCAGCGCATGAAGCCGCACGTGGTGCAGCTGCTCGAGGGCGAGATCTTCGACGCGAACGTGCGCTCGACGGCGAACGTGCTCGAGGCAGCGCATCGCGCCGGAGTCCGGAAGGTCGTCTACATCTCGTCGTCGGGGGTCTACGGGCTCCCGCAGCGCCAGCCGGTCGACGAGACGCACTCGATCCGGCCGATCGGGGCGTACGGGCGCAGCAAGGTCAAGTCGGAGGAGATCTGCCGCGAGTACCTGGCGCGCGGTCTCGACGTCACGATGCTCCGTCCGGTGAGCCTCTTCGGGCCCGGGATGGCCGGCGTGTTCCTCCTCCTCTTCGAGTGGGTCCGCACGAACCGACCGGTCTTCATCAGCGGCCGCGGCGAGAACCGCGTCGACATGGCGAGCGCGTGGGACGTCGCCGACGCGTGCCTCGCCGCGGCGACGCGTCCCGAGGGGCGCGGCGAAGCCTTCAACATCGGGTCTGCCGGGGTGCCGACGACCCGTGAGCAGGTCGAAGCGCTGATCGCGCACGCGGGGTCGTCGTCGCGGATCGTGTCGCTGCCCGCGGGGCTCCTCCGCAATGGCGCGCGGGCGCTCCACCTCTTCGGCATCTCGCCGCTCGTCCCGGAGCACTATCTCCTCGCGGATCGCGAGTTCGTCCTCGACAAGGAGAGGGCGCGCAAACTCCTCGGCTGGACCGCCCGCTACACGAACGTGCGGATGACAACCGAGGCGTACGACTGGTATGTGAGTGTGTGGCCGGCCGTGCGCCCCCTCGGCCATGGGATGCTGCGGCTGGTGGAGCGGCTGACGGGGCGTTGAAGGATTCGATGCGACGCCTCCGCCCGTACGCAGCCCTCGCCACGCGGGCCCTCCGGGCGAACCTCGGCCGGCCCAGCTTCCCGTACAAGCTGACCTTCTGCATCACGTACTGGTGCAACTACGCCTGTCAGACGTGCAACATCTGGCAGATGAAGCCGCGCGACGAGCTCAAGCTCGACGAGATCCGGAAGTTCTTCGCGCGCTCGAACCGCTTCGTCTGGGTCGACGTGACCGGCGGCGAGGTGTCGCTCCGGAAGGACTTTCCGGACGTCTGCGAGGCGATCATCACGCAGAACCCTGATCTCCTGCTGCTGCACTTCCCGACGAACGGCTACCTCACCGACCAGATCGTCCGTTACACGAAAGAGATCGTGTGGATGGGCCCCGAGAAGCTCATCATCACCGTGTCGACGGACGGCGACGAGGCGACGAACGACCGCATCCGCGGCATCGAGGGCGGATGGCGGCGGCAGATCGAGACGTTCCGCCGGCTTCGCGAGATCGACGGCGTGCAGGTCGTCCTCGGGATGACGCTGTCGGCCGGCAACGTCGATCACTTTCCCGAGGCGTTCGCGGCGGCGAAGCGCGAGATCCCCGACCTCGACTACCACGACTTCCACGTGAACGTCGTGCACGAGGGGCACTACCTCCACAATGCCGACCTGTCGCTCCGTCGCGGCGTCGAGCCAGGCGCGCTCGCCCGCGCGACCGAGGACTACGCGCGCCTTCGCGGCTTCGGCTGGTCGCCGGTCAACTACCTGGAGCGCGCCTATCTGAAGCGCGTCCGCCAGTACCTGGAGACCGGCCGGACGCCGATGCGCTGCCACGCGCTGCGCTCGTCCTGCTTCATCGACTCGTGGGGGAACGTCTTTCCCTGCACGATCTACGACAAGAAGGTCGGCAGCCTGCGCGACGTCGACTACGACCTCGCGCGCATCTGGAACTCCGAGGAGGCGGCCGCGCTGCAGCGCGAGATCTGGGACTACCAGTGCCCGCAGTGCTGGACGCCGTGCGAGGCGTACCAGACGATCCTCGGGAACGCGCTCCGGCCGGTCGGGTGACGCCGATCGACGCGACGCGCGTCGGCGGCCCGCCGCCTGCGGTGAAGCGCCTGGTGCCGGTGATGGGTTCGTAGACCGCGGGGGCACGCCGTGTTCGGGACGTACCGCTACGTGCTCGCGCTGCTCGTCGTCTTCGCGCACCTGAGCCCGGTCTCCGGTCGCCCGACTCGGATCGGCATCTACGCCGTCTGGGCATTCTTCGTCCTGAGCGGATACCTGATGACGTCCGTGCTGCATCGCACGTACGGATTCTCGGTCCGTGGTGTCGCGCGCTACCTTGCGAATCGGGCGCTCCGCATCTATCCGCCGTACTGGACGGTCGCATTGCTCGCCGCGTGGTCGGCCTGGTTGCTCACGCCCGTCCCGCTGCCGACGGGCCCCAACGCCTTCAAGTTCCTCGTCCTGCCGCCGACCGCCGACAACCTCGTCCGACAGGTCGTCCTCTTCGGCCTGACGATGAGCGTTTGGCCGCGCCTCGTCTGGCCGGCATGGTCGCTGCACCTCGAGCTCTGCTTCTACGTCCTCATGGGCCTCGGACTAGCGCGGGGGCGGGCGGTTGCCGTGTGGCTACCGGTGAGCATCGCGATCGCCACGAATCTGCTCCTCGATCACGCGAAGCTCGATGCGCGCTATGCGACGCTCGCCGCGGCCTCGCTTCCCTTCAGCGCGGGCGCCGCGACGTTCTTCGTGTCGCGTCGAGTTCCCGCCCTCTCCCCGGCGCTGGTTCCGGTGACGGTGCTCGCCTTCGCGGCGCACGCGCTCGGCGCCGGCTCGCTCTGGGGCGACACGGACGTGGTCGGCTACTATGCGTCGTTCGTTATCGCGGTCGCGGCGACGTTGCTGCTCGGCCGCGTCGACGCGCACGAGGCGCAGGGGATCTTCCGGCGCGCGGATCGATTCCTCGGCGACCTCTCCTATCCGATCTTCCTCGTTCACATGCCGACGGCGCAGACGATCGCGAGCTGCGTCGGCCCGCATGGCGCGATCACGGGATGGATATTCACCTTCTCCTGCTTGCCCGCCATCCACGTCGCGGCATATGCGGTCCATCGCGCCGTGGCTGCGCCGGTCGAGCGTCTGCGCGGGCGGGTGCGCGAGCGGCGCATCGAGCCCTGGGTACCGACGCCAGCGGACGCGCCGGCGGGACAGAGGAGCAAGCCCGTCGGTGTCATGCAGCGTCCGTCGTGACGTCGACGGGGGGTCGGCAACACGGGGGCGGGATTTCCCGAGCCCTCTTCGGTCGTCCGCGAGCGGCACGAGGTCTTCGCGCCTTTCCACCAATACGAGGTGACAGCGGCAGATCCGCCCTGTATGGAAGGACGATGTCCGGGCCCCGACCCTCCATGCGCGCCGCCCGCATGACGTTGCGTGTGCCGGAGCGCCGGCACTGGTCCGAGCTGATCAAGTTCAGCTTGGTTGGTGGTCTCGGGTTCCTCGTGAACCTCGGCGTGTACGTGTTCGCTTGCCAGGTCCTCGGGGTCCACTACCTCCTGGCGGGCGTGCTCGCCTTCGCGGTCGCGAGCGTCAACAACTACGTGATCAACCGGGCCTGGACGTTCCCGGGCCGTGGCAACACGGTGCTCCGCGAGTACGCGCGCTTCCTCGTCGTCGGGTGCGCCGCGCTCGCGGGCAACCTCGCCGCGCTGCGGGTCCTCGTCGAGCGCCTCGGCATGTCGAAGGTGATCGCGCAGGTCGTCGCCGTCGGCCTGGTGACGCCGGGCAGCTTCCTCGGCAACAAGCTCTGGACGTTCGGGACGCGCGGCCCGCGGCCGGGCTGACATTCACGGCGACGCCGGACGCGCTCGCGCGCGGCGGAGCAACGCGACGGTCGCGGCGATCCCGGCGAGGCTCAGCGTCAACGGGCCGCCGAGACCGGGTCGGTAGACGAAGTGGACGCCGTGCCGTCCGGACGCGACGCGCACGCCGCGGAAGAGATGGTTCGTCGCGAGGATCGGCGTCGGCGTTCCGTCGACGGTCGCCTCCCAGCCCGGCACGAAGGTGTCGGCGAGCACGACGAGGCCGGGGGCGACGGCGGTCACGTCGAGCTCGACGACGCCCGGCTCGTCGCGCACGATGACCGCCGCGGCGCCGCGCGACGGTCGCTCGGCCGTGGCCGGAAGGTCCGCGTCTCCCTCGACGAAGCTCTCGGCCAGCGGATCGAACTCGGGGGCGCTGAGGCGCGCGAGAAGCGCGTCCGGGGGCGGCGCGGGAAGAACGCGGTACGTGATGAAGGCGCGTGGAAGGGCGTGGCGATTCTCGAAGAGCGTGACGTGCGGCTCCGGCGATCCGGTGCGCACGAGCTCTGCCTGCGCGACGAACGTGCGGAGCGTGGGCGTCGCGAGGACCGCGTCGTCGATCGCGACGAGGCGGACGGCCGCCGCATCGAGCAGGCGCCGTCGCGCCGCGAGCGGCGACCCGCCGTCGACGGGCGGCGGCACGATCAGATGGCCGCGATAGAGCCGGTTCGGGTTGGACGACACCGTCGACCCCTCGATCGCGTAGGTGAAGTACTCGGCCTGCCGGCGCAGCGTCAGCCCGGCGTAGTCGTCGACCGCGCGCACGCCGTGGACGGTCGCGAGCTTCGGCGAGGGATCGCGGCGGACGACCCACACCCGGTCGGAGCCCTGGTCACGGCCGAGCGCTCGGTACGTGTCGGCGTGGTCGAGGAGCGCCGCGGCGGCGGACGCGGCGTCGTACGGGAGATGCTCCCGCGCCCACGTCGCCGCCATGACGTGCGCCGCCGCGAGCGCGACGCATGCGGCGGACACGAACGCGGCGCGCGTTTGCTTCACGGAGGCCGCGACGAGTGCCGCGGCCATCCCGCCGGCGACGATCGCGTCCAGCCAGAAGTCGCGGCGCACGAGGAAGACGGTCAGGATGATCGCCACGACGAGCGAAACGACCGCACGCCGTCGCTCCCGGAGGATCGCGTCGAGTGCGATCCCGGCGAGGAGCGCCAGGCAGAAATCCACGACGAAGAGGCTCCGCGGCGGCTCGCGGAACGTGCCGATCGCCGGCAGCGCGAGGTAGAGCCGGAAAAGCGGCGTCGCGGGGCCGAGCGCGAACACGAACGTCAGCACGCCGACCGCGAGCGCCCAGAGCGCGATGCCCCGGTGCCGCGTCGCGAGGAGCGCGGCCGGCGCGAGAGACAGCGCGACCGGTCCGAACGACCGGTGGCTGCCCGCCACCGCCTGCCACAGGATGGCGAGCCCGAGCTGACCCGTCGGATACATCTGTTCGACGGCGAGGCGACGCACGCCCCGCGTCCCGAGCCATGCGACCTCGGTCGCCGGGAGCAGCGCGAGCGCCCCGACGAGGATGCCGACGCCGACGCCGACCGCGAGCCATCCAGCCGCCACGAGCGACGTGCGCCCCGTGGCGCGGCGCGCGAGGAGCGCCGCGGCGAGGAGCGTGCCCCAGACGTACGCGAGGTACACCGTCATCTGGGGGCAGCTCGCGAGGACGCTCATCCCGGCGGCGAACGCGAGGAGCGCGGCGCCGCGCCGTCCGGTGCCGCGCGCGACGTCGACCACGGCGACGCAGCCGAGCGGCAGCCAGGCGGCCGCCTCGAGCAGGTGCGGCCAGAGGAGGAAGCTCGGCAGGACGCCGCGCAGGGCGAAGAGCATCGCGGCGATCGTCGCGCCGGCGGCGCCGATCCCGAGCTTGCGCGCCAGCGCGGCGGTCGTCACCGCGGCGAGTCCGAGATGCAGCAGACCGGAGAGCGCGAGCGCGATCCGCGTCGGGAAGAGGAGGTAGAGCGCGTGCGGCGGGTAGAACGGGCCGCCTTCGAGCGAGGCGAGCCACGGCACGCCGCAGAGCTGATCGGGATTCCAGAGCGGCAGCCGACCCGCCGCCATCGCGCCGTAGAAGGCGTGGTAGACGGGGAGGTAGTATGCGCCGAGGTCGTGGCTCGCGTAGGTCACCCGGTCGGGGACGACTACACGGACCGTCCACCAGACGATTGTCAGAGCCGCGACCGCGACCCCGAGCCACGCTCGCTCGCTCCGGCCGCGCAGCTAGCGCTCCCGCGGAAAGAGCACGAGCGCGGTCAGGAGAACGAGCGCGCCGAGCGAGACGATCGCGCCGCGGACGAGGCTCTGCGGCCAGTAGGCGAAGACCACGTCGTGATGCCCGGCCGGCACTGCGACCCCCTGCGTGAGCGCGTTGGCGAGGACGACCGGTACCGGCACACCGTCGACCGTCGCCCGCCACCCGGCGTCGAACGCCTCCGACACGACGAGAAGCGCGGCGCGATCGCTGTCCGTGCCGAGGTGGAGCCGTCCCGGCGTCGGCGGCTCGCGCAGCTCGACGCGGCCCGCGTCGGGCGACGCCCCGTCGAGACTCGGAACCGTGGTCTCGACGACGGCGGTCGCCCGGGGATCGATGTCGCCGGAGCTGAGGACGTCGACCGCCGCGCCGTGGTCGTCGACCGTCCGCACGTGCGACGTGAGGTAGAAGCGCGGGAGGCGCTGGGTGTTCTCGAACACGCGGTCCTCGCCGAAGTCTCCGGCGACGCGAAAGCGTGAGCCGCCCGTCACGCTTTCGATCGGGGCGAGGAGACCGCCGTGCTCGCGGGGCACGACGAGATAGCGGACGTTCAGCACGTCGAGGAGGCGGTTCGGCCCGCGGAGCCAGGGAAGCGCGCTGCGCCACGGCGTCCACGCGCCGTGCTGTCCCCAGCCGAGCGCGTCGCCGTAGCGCTGGTTGATGAAGCCGCTGTAGCCGTTCGCGGTCGCGATGCGGTGGTAGAGGCCGACGGTCCCGACCCAGATCACGCGCCCCGGGACGCCGGCGGGCGCGTCGGCCGCGCGGAGGAGCGGCAGGATGTCCGGCGTCGCCCAGAAGACGCGCGCGATCGTGAGACCGTTCGGCTGGAGGTACATCGTCGCTTCGACCGCCATGGTCGCCAGCGCTGCGGCGATCGCGAGCGCCGGGAGCGTCGCGGCGACGCGCTGCGATCGGAGGACGACGACGAGCGCCACGACGAACGCGACCGTCACGCCGACCTGCCACGGCCAGCGCCGACTCGAGCGGAACGCCGCGGCGAGCCCCGGAGAGCCGAGCGTCAGCGCGACGCCGGCCACGCACGCGACGAGTCCGGCGAGGAGGAGCCATCGGAGAAGCCCGTCGGGTCTCCGCTGCTGCCAGTCCGAAAGCCCGAGGCCGGCGAGCGTCGCGATCGGGAGCACGGCGAGCAGGTAATACTTGAACGGGCCGCGGAACAGGCGCAGGACCGGCGCGGTCAGCAAGAAGGTGCCGAGCGGACCGTTCTCGCCGGCGCACAGCACGATCGCGACCGCGGCGGTGACGGCGAGGTAGACCCGTAGCGCGTCCGGAGAGCGCAGCCCCACGAGCGCGAGCACGCAAACGACGATCCCGAGATGCGTCCACGCGTTGTGCGCGAGCGCCGGATCGACGGGAATCCCGGGGAGCGCCGCCGCCGCGAGCCCGTGCCAGGTGAGCGAGATGGCTCCGAACGTCCCCTGTGGCGGCGCCGCGCGCTGCGACGCCGACCACATGTCGTAGGCGGGAAAGAGCAGGACGGCGGCGAGTGCCGCCCCGCCGCCGATGGTAAGCGGCCCGGCGAGCGCCGTCAGCACCCGACGGCGCGTCGAGCCGTCGGTCGCGCGCACGAGGCCGTACGGGAGCACGAAGAGGACGGTGTACGCCGAGATCTGTGGGTGGCCGGCGAACGTCTGCATCGCGAAGGCACCGGCGGCGACCGCGAGGCAGCGGACGGGCCGCGACGCGACGCGCGCGCGCTCGATGCCGTAGAGGATCGCCGGGATCCACGCGATCGCGGCGTGCCAGTTGATGAACCCCGTGCCGACGAACAGGAAGTGCGGATTCAGCGCGTACACGAGTCCGCCGAGGTACGCGCCGGCGCGCGTCGCGCCGAGCGCGTCGAGGTAGAGAAAGAGGAACCATCCGCCGAGGGCGAGATGGATCACGAACTCCAGGTCGAGCGCGCGCGCGTAGCTCGGGCCGGTAGCCGCGAACGCCAGCCACGAGATCGGATAGAGCGCCTCGGTCTGCGGGTCGGCCAGCAGCGGCGCCCCGCTCCACATGTACGGATTCCAGAGCGGCAGGCGTCCCTCGCCGAGCTGCCGGTGGACCTCGAGCATCGCGGGCAGGTTCTGCCCGATGTTGTCCCAGAACAGTGCGAAGCCCGGCGGCAGGACGACGTAGACGACGGCGGCGACCGCGGCGAACACGGCCGCGGCGACGAGCGCCGGCCGCCGCGTCATCCCGTCCTCCGCTGCCGTGCCCGGACCGCCGCCGCCGCGAGCGCCGCCGCGGCGAGCGCCGTGATCGCGAGTCCGACCTTCGCGACGATCGGCCGGTAGCGGAAGACGACGTCGTGTCGGCCGGCGGGCATCGCGACGCCGCGGAACGCGGCGTTCACCGTGAGGATCGGCGCCGGGCGCCCGTCGATCGCGACCGTCCAGCCCGGATAGGCGAGCTCGCTGGTCACGAGAAGCGACGGAGCGGCCGCCTCCGCCGCGAGCGCGATCGTGTCGTCCGCGTAGGCGACGACGCGGACAGGCGCCTGGTCGCCGCCCGCGACGAGGCCCGCGACCGGCGCGTCGACGAGCGCCTCGGATCTCGGATCGAAGGTCGCGTCCGAGCCGCGGACGATCGCGAGCGCCTCGTTGCCCGGGACGACGCGCACGCGATCGACGAGCCACGCGACCGGGCGTGCGCGGCGGTTCCGGTACACGCGCGCGCCGCTGGGTCCGTCATGCGCGTCGCGTTCCCAGCGCGCGCCGTCGCCGCCGGCCGCGGTCGCGAACGCCTGCCAGGCGGCGTCGTTCTTCGCCCATGCGAGCGTCAGGACGTGACGGCAGCGGAGGAGGTCGAGCGCGTGGTTCTCCGCGGCCGCGAGACGCCCGTCCATGACCCACCCGACCTCGATCGCGCGGAGCGCGGGATCGTAGCCGAGGAGCGACGCGACCGCGTGCGGCACGAGCGCGTTGTAGCCCTGGAGGAGCGGGACCCTGCGGACCGAGCCCCAGTTGGCGCCGGCGAAGAAGGGGAGGATCAGCGCGCGGTCGAGCGGATCCCGGTCGTCGCGCGCGGCGATGAAGTCGAGCATCGCCCGCATCCCGCCGAGCGTGCTCGGCGGCACGCCGATCGGGACGGAGGCCGAGAACACGAGGAGATCGAGCGCGGCCACGGCGACCAGCCACCGTCCCGGCTGGCGCGATCCGGTGCGCGTCGCGAGGACGACGGCGGTCGTCGACGCGAGCACGACGGCGGATGCGATCGCGGCGCGTCGTGCGACGGGATCCTGGACGCTCGCCCAGCCGACGAGCACCGCGAGCATCGCGGCGGCGATCGCCCAGGCTCGCGGCGTCGGCCCGACGCCGGCGCGCGGCCAGCCGAGCGCGATCCCGGCGGCCGCGGCCGCCGCGACGTCGAACAGGAGGAGCGTCCGCGCCGGCGCCCGCACCTCGCGCACCGGCGGCATCACGCCGAGGACACCGGACGCGAGGACCACGCCGGCGACGCCGACGACGAGCCAGAAGCGTCCGCGCCGGTCGCGGACGAGCGTCGGTGCGCCAGCGAGGAGCGCGAGCCAGACGAGCATGCCCGGGTAGCCGCCGCACTCGGTGACGCTGCAGACGAGGTTCTCGCGCGACGGGCCGTACGGCGCGCCCGCGGCGCCGCCTGGCGCGTAGGGCACGACCAGGCCGGCGGCATGGACGGCGGTGAGCCGCCCCGGCATGTCCCCCGGCCCGGACGCCTCGGCGACCGCGTCGACGCCGTACGTGCTCTGCCGGATGAGGCCCGCCGCGGGAAGCCACATCCCGGCTCCGACGGCGGAGCCGAGGACGACGGCCGCCACGATCGCCGGCGCACGGCCGTGTACGTGGGGTCGGCCGAGCCAGACCGCATACGCGACGACGATCGCGAGCGCGTACACGATCACCTGCGGATGGCCGCCGACCACGATCGCGGCCGTCGCGCAGCCGAGGCCGGCGACGAGCGCCCAGCCGCCGAGCGACTCGATCGCGGCGAGGGCCCACGGCACCGCGAGCGCGGCGCGCGTGTGCGCCGGGTGCGACGCCTGCGCCGCGATGAAGCCGCCGAGCGCGAACGACAGTGCCCCGACGAGCCGCCCGGTGCGGCTGCACCCGATCGCCCGCAGGTAGAGGAGCATCCCGACGCCGGCGGCCGCCGGCGAGAGGACGCCGTCGAGCGTCGCGGCGGCGAGCGGCGGCGCGACGGCGTAGAGCAGGCCGAACGGATGGAGCTGGCCGATCTGCGGGTCGGCGTTCCCGGGGTAGCCGCCGAAGATCCACGGGTTCCACCCGCCGAGCCCGCGCACCGCGCTCCACCACCACGCGAGGTTCGGCATGAAGAGGGTGCCGAGGTCACCGCCGGCGTGCTCGAGGCCGCGGAGGCGCTCGACGCCGACGCGCACCGCCGCGGCGCAGACGATCACCCCGACGTCGACGAGGAGGCATCGCCACTCGCGGCGCACGGCGGGAGCGCGCTCGGGTTCCGGCGCCGCGGCGAGACCCGTCACCCGCGCGCTCACCTACTCGATGTAGCCGAGCGACTTGAGATGTCGGCGCGTCAGGTCGTCGAGCTCCGGCGCCGACTCCGGCGCGTCGGCGTAGACCCGCTTCCCGGCCTCGCTCGCCTGTGCGATCCGGCGATCGAGCTCGACGAAGCCGTCACGCACCGCGAGCGGGTAGTCGCCGAGCCGGTTCGGGTCGACGTCGGTGCCCGTGGCCTCGGTCGCCATCTCGCTCGCGTCGAAGTACTTGGTGGCGCCGGTGTCGTTCCAGCGGACGAGCTTGTCGTGCGCGCGCACGAGCCCGACCTGGCTGATCTTCTGCCGGGCGACGGTCAGCTCGACGAGCGCCTCCTCGCCGCGCGCGGGATCGCGTCCCGCGCGGAGGAACGGGACGAGGCTGCGCCCGGCGCGCTGCTCGCAGCGCACGCCGAAGAGCTCGCAGATCGTCGGGTACACGTCGACGAGGCTCACGACGTTCGCGACACGTCCGGGCGTCGCCATCCCGTCCGGCAGGTGAATGATCAGCGGGATGCGGATCGACGTCTCGAAGAGATTCCAGCGGTGGCCCTGACGCCCGTGCTCGAGGAACTCCTCGCCGTGATCCGCGGCGATGATGACGGCGGCGCGCTCGAGCATCTTCGCGCGCGCCAGCACGCCGAGGATGCGCGCCACCGTGTCGTCCGTGTAGCGGATCTCGCCGTCGTAGCGCGCGATGCCGTGCTGCACGGCGCGGGCCGGCGCGCCGGGTCGGATGAGGCCGTAGTAGGGCGGCTTCAGCGGCCCCATGAAGTCGGGGTCGAACAGCACGAGGTAGCGGGCGGGTGGGACGTAGTCGTAGTGCACGTCCCACAGGTGGATGAAGACGAAGTGCCGTCCGTGCGGCGGCCCGGATTTGACCCACTGCCGGACCTTGCCGAGCACGATCGGATTCGTGATGTCGCGGTACGAGAGCAGGTAGGCGAGCTGCTCGGGCGGCTCGTTCGCCCCCGCCGTCACGACGCTCGTGCAGTTCGTGTACGTCTCGAAGCCCTGGCCGAACCCGTACGTCGGGTGCAGGAACGGCCCGGAGTAGAACCCCGCCGTGTGGATGCCCGCGGCGCGAAGCGTCGCGGGCAGCGTCTCCACCACGTCCGGGAGCCGATGCCCGTCGTCGACGACGCCGTGCGCCCCGTCCTCGAGCCCCGTGAGCAGCGAGATGTGCGCCGGCAACGTCCACGAGCTCGTGCTGTACGCGCGATCGAAGACGACGCCCGACGCCGCCAGCCGATCGATGGTGGGACTGGTGCGCGCATGATACCCGTACGTGCCCAGGTGGTCCGGGCGCAGGCTGTCGATGCTGATCAGGACGACGCTGTCGATCGGGGCGTCGGCGGCGCGGGCGGAGGCGGTGGCGAGAAGCACCGCGAGGGCCACGACGGCGACCCGGGTACAGGTTCGGCGGTCCATCTCCGCGCTGCGCGCGACTATACTGGAGGCGTCGGGGGAGTCCAACGCGAGCCGGCACCGCGCGGCGGTCGGAGGACGTCGTGAGCGCCGACCGGCGCGTCTTCGCGCGCGTCGGCCTCGCCGCCGCCGTGCTGCTCGCGGTGGCGCTCCGGCTCTACCACGTCGGCTGGGGGCTGCCGGCATACGTCTTCCCCGACGAGACCGTGCTGCCCGACATTGCGCGAAAAGTCGTGCAGGCGGACGCGCGTGGTCCGGGCTGGCCGGCGTTCGGCTATCCGCACTGGCAGGTGTACACGCTCCGCGCGGCGTGGTGCGCGGCGGGCGTCGCCGTGCCGCCCGGCGATCCGACGGAGGTCGCGCGCCAGATCCAGGTCGGTCGCTACGTCACGGTCGCGCTGTCCGTCGGGACGGTCGTGCTAACGTACGTCGTCGGCGCGCGCCTCTATGGTGCCGTCGTCGGTGCGCTCGCCGCGATCGTCCTCGCACTCGCGCCGTATCACGTCCTCGACTCGCACACGGTGAACAACGACGTGCCGATGACGTTCTGGGTCGTCGCGTCGTTCCTCGCCGCCGTCCTTGCGCGGGACGGCGGGCGGTTCGCAGCGCTCCTCGCCGGCGCCGTGCTCGCGGGGCTCGCGATCGCGACCAAGTACAACGCCGTCTTCGCCCTGATCCCGCTCCTCTGGGTCGCGCTCTGGAAGCGGCGCTCGCTCGCGGCGGCAGCCGCGTGCGCCGCGATCGCCGTCGTCGCGTTCTTCGCTGCCTGTCCGCTCTGTCTTCGCCACGCGGATCAGTGGCTCCAGGGCGTCGGCGTCATCGACTCGCTCCATCGCGAGCACGGCGGGTGGGTGTCGATCACCGGTGAGGGATGGGTGAGCCATCGGTACGTGTATCAGCTCGTCGCCGCGCTGCCGTTCGCGCTCGGCTGGCCGCTGTATCTCTTCGCGCTCGCCGGCGTCGCGATCGGCCTCCGTCGCCGCGACGACGCCGCGGCGCTCCTCCTCGCGTTCGTCGTGCCCTATCTGCTCTTCATGGGCGCGATGCGGAGCACGTTCCCGCGCTACTACGTGCCGCTGCTCCCGTTCCTCGCCGTGTTCGCGGCGCTCGCCATCGAGCGCGCGACGGCGGCCCGCGGCGTTCGCGCGGTCGTCGCGCTCGCCGCAGTCGCGGTCGCGCTCGGCTACACGACCCTCTTCGCCGTCTCGCTCTGCCGCGAGCTCTCCGTCGACGATCGCCGCGAGGCCGCGGCGTGGCTCGTGGAGGCGACCCGGCGCGACGGCGCCGAGAAGGTCACGATCGCGATGCCGCGCCTCTACCAGGACTGGGACGGGCTCGCGCCCGCGCTCCGCGACGATCCACACCTGGCGCTCGTCGACTTCCATCCCGACGCGAGCTTCATCGAGCGCACGCGCCCGACGTTCATCGTCCTGTCGCGCGCGTACGAGAACCACTTCCGCCGGGGACCGGCGCGCGCGCCGGAGACCATGGCACTCCAGGCGCTCGACGACGGTGCGCTCGGCTATCGGCTCGCGAAGGAGATCCGCAGCGGGTATTTCTCCGACGTGCTCTATGCCTCGCTCGATCCCGCCTTCGAAGCGCTCTGGGCACACGGCCGCGTCGGCTTCCGCATCTACGAGAAGACCCGACCGTGAGCGGCGGGTCGCGAGTCCGTCCGGTGTGGCGAGTCCTCCTCTTCGCGCTGATCGCGATCGGGTGCGGTGGCCGACCGCTGCCGGATCGGTTTCACGTCACGTTGATCGGGATCGACGGGGCGGCCTGGCGCGTCATCGATCCGATGTTCCGCCGCGGCGATCTGCCGAACGTGCGCGCGCTCGTCGAGGCGGGCGTGCGCGCGCCGCTCCGCTCGCAGCAGCCCCTCATCTCGCCGGCGGTCTGGACGACGATCGCGAGCGGGGTCTCGCGCGAGCGGCACGGCATCCAGCTGTTCAAGGTCGGCGACCGTCTCGTCTCGAGCGTCGACCGGAAGGTCCCGGCACTCTGGACGCTCGCCTCGGAGGCCGGGCTCCGGAGCGCGGTCATCGGCTGGTGGGCGACGTATCCCGCCGAGGCCATCAACGGTGTCGTCGTCTCGGAGCGCGCCCTGAAGACGCGCGAGGACGACCTCCGCTCCGGTCCGCGCGCGGGACTCCCCGGGCCCGAGACCGTCGGCCTCGTCCACCCGGCGAACGTCCTCGACACCGTGGCCGATCTCCTCGTCGCCGGCGAGACCGCCGACGAGCAGTCCGACGAGCGCGGCGCCGTCGTCCGTCGCATGCGCGCGGAGGATCGCGCCGTCGCCGAGTCGCTCGTTCGCCTCCGCGGGACGGCAGGACCGTTCGATCTCGAGATGGCGCTGCTCCGCGGCGTCGATCCGATCTCGCACTACTTCTGGAAGTACTACGAGCCCGACGCGCCCGTGTACAAACCGGCCGAACGGCCGACGGCGGACGAGCTGAAGACGTGGGGCGGCGCCGTCGAGGATCATTACCGCTACGTCGACGGTCTCCTCGGAGAGCTCGGCGCGCGGCCCTCCCCCGACCATGTGATCCTGCTCGTCTCGGATCACGGGTTCGAGGCAGGACGGCAGCAGTTCCATCGCGGGGTCCTCAGCGGCACGCACGCCGGCGAAGCGGCGCTCCACGGCATCTTCGTCGCGAGTGGTGGGCCGATCCGCCGCGGCCTCGTCCTCGACGAGGCGTCCGTGCTCGACGTCGCGCCGACGATCCTCTACCTGCTCGGGCTTCCCGTCCCGGACGATCTCGAAGGCAAGGTGCTCGACGCGGCCATCGATCGCAGCTGGCGCGACGCGCACCCCGTCCGCCACGTCCCGCCGCACGCGACGGCGGCGAGCGAGCAGGGACCGCCGCCCACGTCGGCCGTGGACGAGCGGCTCCAGCGCGAGCTCAAGGCGCTCGGCTACGTCGAGTGAGCACGGCGAGACACGCGCTCCTCGTCGACGCCGTGCTCGTCGCCGCGGTCGCGGCGGCGCGGATGGTCGTCGAGACGGCGCGCGGGCTCGTCGCGGTCGGGTCGGAGCGCGGCGCGCTGTTCGTGCCGAGCTACGCCTGGTGGTGGGCGAGGGCGCGCTGGCTCGGCGGGTGGAATCCATGGATCTACGGCGGCTTCCCGGCGAACGCCGATCCGCTGCTCGCGCCGCAGCATCCGTTCGGCATGCTGTACGCCGCGCTCTCGCCGAACGCCGCGTCGGCGCTCGAGGCGGCGCTCGCGCCCGCGACCGCCGCCATCGGCATGCTCGTCTACCTGCATGCGATCGGCTGCGGCCGGACCGGCCGCGTCGTCGGCGCGCTCGCGTTCGCGCTCGGGGGCTTCGTGACCGCGCATGCCGAGCATCCCTCCCTCCTCCGTGCGACGGTCGGCGTGCCGTGGGCGCTCGCCGCGATCGAGGCGCTCGCCGGTCGCGCGCTGGTCGCCGGCGTCGGCGCCGCGGTGGCGGCGATCGTGCTCGGCGGGCACCCGCAGCCGGTCGCGTTCGCGCTTCTGCTGGTGATCGCGTACGGCGTCGTGGTCGGTGATCGGCGACGTCTCGGCCCGCTCGCCGCCGGCGTTGCGCTCGGCCTGGGGATCGGCGCCGCGACGTGGCTGCCGGCATTCGAGCTCGTCCGGCGGAGCATCTACGCGAGCGCGGCGCCGAGCGGCCTCGGCCCACACGTCTCGCTCGTCGATCTCGGCGCGCTGGTCGTCCCGACGCGTGCCGCGCTCGGCTCGGCGTGCACCGTCACCGAGTGCAGCGGCTATCCCGGCATGCTCGCCTGGATCGCGGTCCTCGGCGGTGCGGCGGCGCTCGCGCGGGATCCGCGCGGACGCTTCTGGCTCGGGGCGGCGCTCGCCGGCGTCGTGCTCTCGACCGGCGTCCTCGGCGTCCTCGGGATGCCGGGCGTGCGCGCGCCGAGCCGCTGGCTCCTCTGGTGGCAGGTCGGCATGGCCGCCGCGGCGGGCCTCGCGCTGTCGTCGCCGTTGCGGCGCACGTGGCCGGCGCTCGTCGTCGCCGCCGCGATCGCGGTGATCGCGGTGGTGGACCCGGGCACGCACCGGGCCGCACTCGTCGCGACCGGGACGCTCGTCGCGACGGCCGTCGTGCTGGCCGCGAGCGTCGGCCCCGGCGCGCGCCACTGGGCGCTCGTGGCGCTCGTCGCCGCCGACCTCGTGGTGTTCGCCGTGTCGATCCCCGTTGGCATTCCGCCCGCCGAGTTCCGCACGCGCATCGCGCCACTCGAGGACGTGGGCGCCGCCGTGCGTGCGCGACCCGGCGGCGATGGCTTCGGACGCGTCGTCGTCGTGCCGCGTCTCACGTGGGCGAACTGGGCGCCGTTCGCGGCGACGCGTCTCGTCCAGGGCTTCGACCGGCTCGCGCCGACGGCGTTCCTCGAGGTCCTCTACGGGATGACGGGCCCCGATCTCGAGCGCGAGAGCGGCTTCGTCCTCGGCTTCGTCCTCGACGCCTCGCTCGCCGCCTCCTCGAACCACGCGCTCGACCTCCTGCGGTGTCGGTTCGCCGCCTGCCCGACGCGGGGCGGAGGGGACGTCGGCTGGTGCCCGTTCGCCGAGCGCGCCGCCGCGGGCGACGCCCGCTGGCAGGGGCTCGGCGCGGCAGGAGACGGGATGGTCCTCTTCGAGAACCGCCGGGTTCGCCCGGTCGCCTGGCTCGTCCACCGCGTGCGCGTCGTCTCGCACGCCGACGCCATTCGCCTCGTCCGTGGCGAGGAGGAGGGGTTCGAGCCCGCGAATGAGGCGCTCGTCGAGGCGCCTGTCGGCAGTCTCTCGGCGCCGGCCGGGACGGAGGCGCCGGTCGACGTTGTCGCGTACGGCGAGGACGAGGTGCGCCTCGCCGCCGTCGCCGACACGCCCGCACTGCTGGTCACGAGCGAGCTTGCCTATCCCGGGTGGCGCGCGACGGTCGACGGGACGCCGGTCGACGTCGCGACGGTGAACGGCGCCTTTCGCGCGGTGGTCGTGCCGGCGGGACGACACGAGGTCGCGTTCGCGTACCGGCCGCGCCTCGGACACGTGGGCCTCGTCGTCGGCGGGACGAGCCTCGTCGTGCTGCTCGCGTGCGCCGTCAGCGCGGCTTCTCGGCGACGATGAGGACGGAGAGCCCGACCGGCAGGCTCGTGTACCCGAGGAGGCGTGCCTCGAGACCGTAGATCGTGGCGAGCGCGCCGTTGACGAGCGCGGGCGGCTGGCTCAGATCGCTCTGCGTGCGATCCGCGCCACGACGGCGCTCGAGGAGGCGCACGGCGAGCGCGATCGGGAAGAGGAGCGTGTTCATGTACGAGGACTGCCGGACGGTGAAGCCGCTCGCGGCGACCTCGCCGGCGAGCGCGCGTCGTCGAAAGCGGCGGCCGGTGTGGTACGCGACGTCGTGCGGCCCGCGGAGCGCTTCGAACGCCGAGTCGGTGATGACGAGGAGGCCGCCTGGCCGGCAGACGCGGTACGCCTCGGTGAGCGCCGCACGCACGTCCTCGACGCGGCGATGGTAGAGGACGTCGAGCAGCGTCACGATGTCGAACCGGTCCGCACGATAGGGGAGGCGGTCCGCGGCGGCGCGGGCGAGCCGTCGGAGGCCGCGACGCCGGCAGCGCTCGAGCGCGAGCGGGCTCAAATCGACGCCATAGGCAGGGCCGCGGCCTTCGAGGAGCACGAGGTTCGCGCCGGTGCCGCAGCCGACGTCGAGGCTCTGCGCTCCGCGCGCCGGAGCGCCGAAGCGGTCGAGCACCCGAGCGATCACCGCCCGCTTGCCGCGGAACCACCAGTGGGCGTCCTCGTATGCGAACATCTTCTCGTACTCGGCCGCCTCCATCACCGGCCCCACTGCCGGCGGAGCCGGACCATCGCGACGACGTAGGGCCAGCCGCGGATCACGAGACCGAGCGGGCTCGACGCCGTCTTCGACTCTCCCGCGACGCGCGGCGTGTTCCGGTACGGCACCTCGACGATGCGAAAGCCGCGGCGGCGCGCGCGATGGAGCAGGTCGATGCAGTACTCGCCGTAGTCGCCGGCGAGTCGGAGCTCGTCGAGCACGCGCCGCCGCGCGCACACGAAGCCGGAGGTGTAGTCGGTCACCTCGGTGCCGAGGAGGAGCTGCGCGACGCGGTTCAGCACGCGGCTCGCCGCCCGATGGGTCGGGACGTCCGTACGGGCGTCGGCGCCGCCCGGAACGTACCGCGACCCGACCGCAACGTCGGCATCCGCGAGGGCGGCGTAGAGTCGTGGCACGTCCTCCGGCGGCATCGAGAGGTCGCAGTCCATCCAGACGACGGCCGCGCCGGTACTTCGATCGATCCCCTCCTGGATCGCGGTCCGGAGCCCGCGGACGCCGACGCGCTTCACGACGCGGACGGCGGGATGCGTCGCGGCGTACGCTTCCGCGATCGCCGCGGTCCCGTCCGGCGAGTCGTCGTCGACGACCACGATCTCGTGCGCGATCGCCGCGACGCTCGCGTCGAGCCGCTCGAGGAGCGGGACGATGTTCCGCTGCTCGTTGAACGTCGGGAGGACCGCGGAGAGCGCGATCCCGCCCGTCACCTCCGGAGCTCGCGGATGCGCGCGCAGACGAAGTCGATCTGCTGCTCGGTGAGCGAGGCCGACGACGGGAGGTAGAAGCCGCGCGCGCAGAGCATCTCGGCGACCGGGAAGCGTCCGAGGTACTCGGGACGGACGTAGAGCGGCTGCAGGTGCATGGGCACGAAGAACGAGCGCGTCTCGATCGCGTTGTCGGCGAGGTGGCGGCGGATGTCGTCGCGGCCGCGCCCGAACGCGGCTTCGTCGACCAGGATCGAGTACATCCAGTAGACGTTCTTCACGCCGTCGGTCGCGGGCGGCAGCGTGATGCCGGGCAGGTCGCGGAGCCGGGCGTTGTACGCCATCGCGTTCTCGATGCGCCGGGCGACGAGCCAGTCGACGCGCTCCATCTGCGCGACGCCGATCGCGGCCTGGAGGTTCGTCATCCGGAAGTTGTGCCCCGGCGCGCGGTGCCAGAAGTGGCGCTCCTTCGAGAAGGCATGGTCCCGGATGTTGCGTGCCTTGTCGGCGAGCTCGGCATCGTCGGTCGTGATCATGCCGCCCTCGCCGGTCGTCACGATCTTGTTCGCGTAGAAGCTGAAGCACCCCGCGCGCGCGAGGCTCCCGGTCGGACGTCCCTTGTACTGCGCGCCGTGTGCCTCGGCCGCGTCCTCGACGACGACGAGGTCGTGGCGCCGCGCGATCGCGGTGATCGCATCCATGTCGGCGGGGTGCCCGTAGGTGTGGACCGGGACGATCGCCTTCGTCCGCGGCGTGATCGCGGCCTCGATCTTCGTCGGGTCGATGTTCCAGGTGACGGGCTCGGCGTCGACGAAGACCGGCGTCGCGCCGCAGTGGCGGACGGTGTTCGCCGACGCGATCATCGTGAACGTCGGGATGATCACCTCGTCGCCGGGTCCGATGCCGAGCGTGACGAGCGCCAGCTGGAGCGCCGACGTTCCGCTCGTGCACGCGACCGCGTGCTTCGTGCCGCAGAACGCGGCGAACATCTCCTCGAAGCGCGGGATGAACTTGCCCGCTGACGAGATCCAGTTGCTGCGCACGCACTCGACGACGTACTTCTCCTCGTTGCCCTGGAGCGTCGGCTCGCAGACGGGGATGATCGCACCCGCGCCCTGGACGACGGGCACGCGGTTCATCACGACGCGCAGCTCCGGCTCGGGCGCCGGGATGATGTGCGCGAGGGGACCCAGATCCTCGACCCGGAAGGACGAGTACTCGATCATGGACGCTCAGCCGACGAGCCCCGCACGTGCCGAACGATGACACGCGGTCGTCGGAAGGGTCAAGTCAACGCGCCGAGGCGACGGCCAAGTCGACGATCAAGTCAAAGCGTTGGGCTCAACGCGTTGGGGCGCGCGTCGCGACCGCCGCGACGTACGCCCATCGCGACGCGGGCAGCAAGCGCGCGAGGAGCGCCTCGATCGCGACGAGCGCGCGGCGCGTCGCCGCGATGCGCCCGAGCGCGGGGAGCCCGCAGCGGTAGTGGAGGGCGAGGCGACGGAGCGGCAGCGGCTGCAGCATGCGGAGATCGATCGTGGCGAGCGGCAGCGGCTCGAGGAGTCCGCGGATGTAGGCGGGACCGAACCGGCGCGCCGCCGCCTCGGCGGGCACGATCCGCGTCTGCAGGTTGACGAGCGGGTTCCGGCCGTTCGGCTCGAGCAGGATGAAGCGGCCGCCGGGCGCGAGAACGCGCATCGCCTCGGCGAGGACGGCGTGCGGCGCCGGCACGTGATGGAGGAGGTCGCGGATGAAGACGGTGCGGAAGACGCCGGCGCGGAAGGGCAGGGTGCCCGCGTCGCTCGCCGCGAAGCGCGCGGCCGGGATCTCGCGCGCGGCGAAGTGGAGCTTCGCCGGGAAGAGGTCGACGCCGGTGCAGGCGACGCGACGCGCGAGCCGGACCAGGTTGTTCCCCTCGCCGCACCCGATCTCGAGGCAGGGACCCTCGGCGTCGTCGAGGAGCGGGCCGACGAGGGCGTCCTCCGTGTCGGCGAAGCCGGGCGCGCCGGTCGTCCACGCGTAGCGCTCGACGTCGGCGTGCTCGAAGTACCGTCGCTGGACCTCGGCGTGGTCGGCGCGCGCGCTCATGCGTTGCTCGCACGCGCGACACCGGACGGCGGCGCCGCGGCGGCGACGGCCATCATCTCGCCGATGTAGCACCGCCACGGCCGGGCCATGAGTCGCCCTGGCAGGACCTGGGTCACGACCTCGGCGACGCGCCCGAGGGCGGGGTTGAAGATGCGGAGCTGCGGCACGATGTAGCGGATCGTGAGCGGCTTGTAGGCGCGCATCACGCGCTCGACCGTGAAGGCATGCTCGCCGAGGAGCCGCGTGATCGTGCGCGGGTCGAAGTAGTGCAGGTGGTCGCTCGGCAGGTAGTAGAACCAGTGCCGCCGCATGAGGAGGCGCGGGTAGATGCTGCTCACGTCGGGCAGCGTCAGGACGAGCGTCCCGCCGGGGCGGAGCCAGCCGTGAAGGCGATCGAGGAAGGCGCGCGGGTCGAGCAGGTGCTCGATCACGTCGAAGACGGTGATCGTGTCGTACGGGTCGGTCGGCACGAACTCCTCGACGCGCGCGAGGTGGACCGTGAGCCCGCGCGCCCGGGCCCGCGCGATCGCCCCCGGCGAGACGTCGAGGCCCTCGGCCGTCATCCCGGCGCGGACGGCGGCCTCGACGAAGTGACCGGTCGCGCAGCCGACGTCGAGCCAGCGTCCCGGACGCGCGGAGCGGCGGACGACGTCGAGCCGGTGCTCGGCGATGAGTTGCCGGATGTCCTCGGCCTCGGCGTAGGGCGCGTAGATGCCCTCCCGGTACGCCCACTCGTAGTACTTGCCGATCTCCTCGGGCGTCGGCATCGGCTCGATCCACTCGAGGCCGCAGCCGCGACAGCGGAAGAAGGTCTTGCCGCCTTTCTCGAAGAGCCGGCGCGCGTCCGCGCCGCCGCAGAGGAGGCAGGGCACCGGGCAAACCAACACGCCGTCCGCCGGACAGTCAAGCTGGCGGACGCGCCACCCCGCCGCGTCCCCCGCGTCGCTTGACGAGGCGACACCTGGAAGGGACCATCCGGCCGGGACGACGGCGTTGAACCGCAAGCACATTCCGGCCTGGGCTGCCGGGCTGGTCGGACTCGCGATTGGCATTGCGACGCCGGGCCGTGCCGCGATGCCGTTCCCGGAGCCGCGCAACGCCGCGGAGCTCGCCTGCGACCTCTCGCCCGCGGCGAACCCCGAGGGCTACCGCGCCTGGTGGGACCTCGTGCCGCGACGCGGCCCATATCTCCGCTGGCTCTGGAAGGAGATCGTCCCGCGCGCGCAGAGCGACTGCGCCGTCGACGTCCGGTCGACGTTCTGGCTGCACGCCGTCCCCGACGAGTGGGCGCCGGTGGCGGCGCGACGCGGATGGCCGCGTCCGGCGGGCGGGTACTACGCGCAGACGCTCTGGCTGGGCGCCGTGCCCGGCGGATGGGCGCGGGATACGAATGCGCCGTCTCGCCCCGCCGGCTACTACGCGGACACGCTCTGGCTGCACGCCGTCCCCGATGGCTGGGCGCCACGTCCCGCCCTCGTCCTAGGGCGCGGGCCCTACGTGCAGCCGAACCAGGGCTACTACCGCTGGCTCCTCTGGGAAATCGCCGTGCCCGACGACTGGGCCGTCGTCCCGGACATCGGTGGATGGCGCGCGTCGAGCGGCGGGTACTACGCGCAGTGGCTCTGGCTGCACGCCATCCCCGACGGCTGGGCGCCGCGTCCGGAGCTCGCGGTCGGCGGGCAGCCCGACCGCGGCGACTACGCGTTCTGGTTCTATCACTTCGCGATCACGCGCGGCTTCGGGGCGCGTCCGTCCACCGGCGAGACCGGCTACTACGCCTACTGGCTCGATCGCTACTTCGCGGGACACGTGCCGGCGTACGAGCTCCTCCTCGCGGAGGCCGCCGGCTACCTCGACGACGCACGCCGCCAGGGGCCGGCGCCGGTCGACGGGTGGCTCGGGGCCGGGACGCATGCCGCCGTCGTCCTCACGTTCGACGCCGAGGGCAACGCCGCCGAGACCTGCGCGATCACGCGCGCGCTCCGGGAGGAGGGTGTGTCGGCGACGTTCTACCTCCTCGGCAGGACGGCGCGCGCCATCGCGGCCGATCCCGTGTGGCGCGCCTGCCTCGACGGGTTCGACGTCGGCAATCACACCGAGAGCCATCCCGGCGGCACGGCGCTCGGTCCCCGGGCCCTCCTCGCGGCGTACGCCGGCGCCGACCAGCACGAGGAGATCGCGGCGGCGGAGGCGAGCCTCCGGAGCGTCTTCGGCGCCGGCGGCAGCTTCCGGACGCCGTGGGCCGACGGCGTGAAGGGGTTCGACGCCGGCGTCGCGCGGAGCCTCGTCGCGATCGACGACGGCCCGATCGCCTCCGACAGCTCGGTCGCGACCCTCCCCGGCGACCTCGCCGCGGCGCCCGCGGCCTACGCGCGATTCGCGCTGCGCGATTTCCCGTATCCGTTCACGCTGCGGGGCGGCCTCGGCGAAGCGGCGCTCGTCGAGCTGCCGTTCGCGTATCCGTCGGACCGCGCCGCGCGCGCCCAGCTCCATCTCGACGCGACGCACGCCCCGGCGGGTCCCGCCGACGCGCACTCGGCCGTGACCCTCTGGCAGGCGATCTTCGATCGCATCTACGAGCAGAAGGGCGTGATGGTCGTCCTCATGCATCCGCAATTCCAGAGCGCCGACGGAACCCGTCCGGAGGCGCTGATCGCGCTCGTGCGCTACGTGAAGACGAAGCCGGGCGTGAAGTTCGTCACGGTCACCGAGGCGGCGACGCGCTTCCGCGCCTCACGGTGACGGCCCACGTCCGCAGCGGCGATCAGTCGCGCGGTCCGACGGCGGTGCCCGCCCCGTCGGCGACGAACGCCGCCACCGCCGGCGCGGCGATCCGCATGCCGGCGGCGTTCGGGTGCTGCGTGTCCTGGAAGAGGGAGCCCTGCGACGCCGCGGCGGCAAACGCCGGCTGGAGATCGAGGCAATGGACGCCGACCTCGGTGCAGAGCGCGAGCCATTGTCGCTGGGGATCGAGGTTCGGCTGCGGCAGCTCGATCTGATCCTTCTCCGGAAAGATGACGACCCAGAGCGGAAGACCTCGCGCGCGGGTCAGGTCGCGGAGCGCGGCGAGCGACCGCCGCACGCTGTCCCAGCCCGCGCCGGAGGGCGCGGCGTAGAACTTCTTGTGCATGATGGCGATCCCGCGGTCGATCGCGGGCCACTTGTCGTCGAACGTCTCGGGCTTCTTCGCCGCCGGGGGTGGCGCCGCGGCTTTCGCATGCTGGTACCAGAGACCGCCGCGGGCGTACGTGATCGTCCACCGCAGGAGCATGTAGAACTCGGAGTGATTGCTGAGCCACGGCAGCGCCGTGCGGTCGGCAGGATTGGCGGTGAGAAAGCCGAACGGCGTGAGCCCCGGCGCGGGACCGTAGTCGTTCAGGCTGACGCCGAGGATCACGCCGTCGGGTGCGAGCGAGAGCCCGAGCTCCCGGAGGAACGCGAGCTCCGCCTCGGTGTTGTAGCCGGGCGCCGCGGCGTTCAGGACCTCGGTCGGTGTCCGGCGGCCGTCGTTGAGTGCCGTTTCGAGAAGCGTCGGGAGCGTATCTTGCTGCTCGAGGCCCTCGCCGTAGACCACCGAGTCGCCGAGGAAGAGGAGGCGCCGCCGTCCTGGCGCCGGCTGCGGCGTCGTGTCCGGGCCGCGGAGACCGAGCGGGTTCACGCGGACGGTGAAGTCGTGGAGCGGAATCGTGACGCCGGGGCGTAGCCGGTACGGCAGGTCCGGGATGTTCGTCGCGAGATAGAGGAGCCGGGGGATCCCGTTCAGACGATCGATGATCGCGAGCTGGCGCGTCAGCAGCTCGCCCGCCACGCAGAAGATCGCGAGGCTCACGAGACAGCCGAAGAGGAAGCGCGCCGCGCGCTGCACCGCGCCAGGCAAACACGCGGTCCGGGAGCGGTCAAGCTGAACGCGGCGCGCGCGAACGTGCGAGGCCGTCGGCCGGATGCTAAGACGCGCCGCGATGCGCGAGACGAGCCGGTGGGGCGAGCGGACGTGGCTCGCGGCGATCGTCGCGGGCGGCGTCGCGTTGCGCGCGTATCGTCTGTCGTGGGGGCTTCCCGACTTCGCCTATCCCGACGGCGTCATGTACTTCGTCCGTCCCGGCGTCCAGCTGGTCGCGGCCGGCGAATGGGTTCCGGGCCACTTCGTCCATCCGCCGCTGCTCGTGTACGTGACCGCGCTCGTCTTCGCCGTGTGGTCGCTCGTCACCCGCCGCGCAATCGCGGCCGCCGGCGCGCCGTTCTACGCGGAGCTCCCGACGCTGACGCTCCTCGGCCGCGCGACCTCCGTCGTGTTCTCCGGCGGCGCGATCGTCGCCGTCTACCTCGTCGGCCGACGGCTGCTCGGCGGCCGGGGCGCGCTCCTCGCGGCCGCGGTGTTCGCGTTCGCGCCGCTCCAGGTGCTGGAGGCTCATCGCATCCAGCCCGATGCGCCGATGCTACTGACCATCCTCCTCGCGACGCTCCTCGCGATCGTCGCCCGCGAGCGACGCCGGCGCGCGCTCCTCGTCGCGGCGTTCGCCGTCGCGGGCATCTCCGGCGGCTTCAAGTACACGGGCCCGGCGGTCGCCGCGATCCCCGCCTGGGTCGCGCTCACCTGGCCGGACGAGTGGCGACAGCGCATCCGATGGACGGCGCTCGGCGGGCTCGTCATGCTGGCCGGGCTCGCGCTCGGCTGTCTGCCGGTGTTCTTCGACTGGCACAAGGCGTGGAGCACGGCGTGGGCGGTCATCTACTACAGCTACGTGATCGGGATGTCGGGCGTCGACATCAAGGCGGACGGATGGACGTATGTCCGCTACGTCTACGCGCTGGTCGTCGCACTCCCGTACATGGTCGGATGGGCGGCGTACCTGGCCGCGCTCGCCGGCTTCGCGGTGCTCGTCCGCCGGCGCCCGGCGTCGGCGGGGATCGTCCTCGCGTTCGTCGTGCCGTACTTCGCGATCATGGGCGGCGCGACGGCGATCGTCGCGCGCTACTACCTGCCGCTCGCGCCGTACCTCGCGCTCGCCGCCGGCGCCGCGCTCGACGAGGCCGTCGCGTGGCGACGCGGGATCGGGCTCGCGGTCGTCGCGGTCGTGCTCGCATATACCGCGGGCGTGAGCGTCTCGCAGTGCCGACGTCTCGGGCTCGGGCCGCAGCGCGAGGTGGCGGCGCTCGTCGCGGACCGCGCTCGGGACGCGCGGCCGCCCGAGCGCGCCGTCGCCGTCGCCTATCCCCACGTGCTCGAGCTCTATTACGACGCCGTCGGGCCGCTCGTCCGCACGATCCCGCGCGTGAAGATGGTCTACTATCCGGCGCCGTACCAGAACGTCCGCCACGAGAGCGTCGCGGTCCCGCCCGAGGACGAGTCGCTCGCGCTCGAGCGCGGCTGGGTTCGCGACCAGGACGTGCAGGTCGTGCTCCTTCCGAGCTGGGAGGAGCACGCCGTTCTCCGCGAGCATCCGCACGGCGCGAACGCGCGCTTCTTCGCCCACCTGCGCGACGGCGTGCTCGGGTTCCACGAGGCCGCGGAGTTCCACACCCGCTTCTGGACGCAGGCGCTCTACACCTGGGGCGATCCGATGCTCGACACGCATTGGGAGACCGCGATCACCGGCTACAAGGTGTTCGTCCGGGAGCAGGGCTGAATCGGGTGAACGAGCGTCGCACGGCCCCGTCCCTCGGCGAATGGGTCCTCCTCGTCGGCATCGTCGCGGCGGGCCTCGCGCTCCGCGCCTTCCGGCTGCGCTGGGGGCTCCCGTACTTCACCTTCCCGGACGCATTCGTGCACTTCATCCGACCCGCGGCGCGCGCCGCGGCCGGCGGCCCACTCATCCCCGACGAATTCGTGCACCCGACGGGCGTGTTCTTCCTGCTGACGGGTGCCTTTCGCGCATGGAGCGTCGCGACCGGCCAGCCGATCATCGTCGGCCCCGGCGCGGCGTTGCAGATCCCGACGCTCGAGCTCGTCGGGCGATACGTGATGCTCGCCGCCGCCGGGCTGACGCTGCTGGCGCTGTGGGTGCTCGGCCGGCGGATCCTCACGCCACGTGCCGCGCTCCTCGGCACCGCCGTCTTCGCGCTCGCGCCGTTGCACGTCCTCGAGAGCCATCGCATCGCCCCCGACGTGCCGATGCTCCTCGTCGCCGTGCTCGCCGTGTGGCTCGCCGTGAGCGGCGGATGGGGGCGGCTGATCGCGGCGTTCGGGGCCGCCGGGCTCGCCACGGCGGTCAAGTACCCGGGCGCGTTCGCCGCGACCGCGCCCGCGTGGCTCGTCATGCGAGCGAGCCGCCGTTGGCTCGCGGTGCTGGTCGTCTGCGGGCTCGTCGCCGTGCTCGGCTTCGCGCTCGGATGCATACCCTGCTTCTGTCGCTTCGACGCGTTCGTCCGCGGCATGCGGCTCATCAGCAGCTACGGCTACGTGATCGGTATGCCGGGCGTGGATCTGTCGGGCCGGTTCCCGCAGCAGCGCTGGGTCTATCCGCTCGTCGTCGCGCTGCCGTACATGCTCGGATGGCCCGTGTATCTCGCGGCGCTCGCCGGGCTCGTCGTGCTGTGGCGTTCCGATCGCGCCGCCGCGGGCCTCCTTCTCGCCGCGACGGTGCCGTACCTGGCGTTCATGGGCGGGGCGATCTCGGCGGTGCCGCGCTACTACCTCCTGCTGTCGCCGTTCCTCGCGCTCGCGGCGGGTGCGGCGCTCGACCGGTTCTCGACGCGCGCGCTCGGCGCGGTCGTGACGGTCGCCGTCCTCGGCTATACGGCGGCGCTGTCGGTCTCGCAGGTGATGCGGCTCGGCCTCGGACCGCAGCGTGCGGTCGCGGCGGTGGTCGCCGAGCGCGCCGCGACGGTCGGTAAGCGCCGTTTCGTCGTCGCCTATCCGAACCAGTTCGCCCGTGCCTACGACGCCGTGACCCCGCTCATCCGCGGGCCGCGCGTCGACATCGTCGAGTTCCCCGAGCCCTACGGCCACCTCGGCGGCGACACCGAGGCGGCGGAGACGGCGCCCACCACCGACCTCCGTGCGTGGCTCCGCACCGTCGACGTGGTCGTCCTGCCGAGCTGGGCGGAGGACGCCGTCCTGCGCACGCGGCCCGACGGCTACGCCGCGCGGTTCTTCCGGGAGCTCGAGGACGGCTCGCTCGGCTTCCGGTCCGCCGGCGTCTTCGAGACCCGCTACGTGACCGAGCCGCTCTACACGTGGGGCGACCCGATGCTCGATACACACTGGGAGACGGCGATCGCCGGCTACAAGGTCTTCGTCCCCGCGTCCGGGGGCGCGCCTGGCTAGGCCGGCGGGCGCGTGGGGCCTCGGCGCCGCGGCGGCCGTCTACGCGCTCGTCGCGATCTGGGCGACGTGGCCGCTGCCGCGTGGTCTGGCGGACGCGACGGCGGATCCGGTCGCGATCCAGGGCCCGATCGGCTGGGTGACGCTCGGCGACGTGCTGCTCGTCATCTGGGCGCTCGCCTGGGACGTGCACGCGCTCGCGACCGCTCCGCTCGCGCTCTTCGACGCGAACGTCTTCCATCCCGCACGCTGGGCGCTCGCGCGCTCCGACCACTTCCTCGGCAACCTGCCCGTGTTCGCGCCGATCTACCTCGTGTCGCGGAACGCGGTCCTCGGGCACCAGACGCTTCTGCTGCTCACCTTCCCGCTCTCGGCGCTCGCGATGTGCGTTGCGGTGCGGGCGTTCACGGGGAGCCTCGCCGCGGGCTTCGTCGCCGGCCTGTGCTTCGGGCTCGCACCGTGGCGTTTCGTGCAGCTCGCGCACGTCCAGCTCCTGTCGACGTTCTACGTCCCGCTCGCGCTGCTCGCGGCGTGGGCGGCGGTCGCGCGCGGCGGCGCGCGCTGGGGCGTGCTGCTGGCCGTCGCGACCGCCCTCCAGGCGCTCTGCTCCGTGTACCTCGGTCTCACCGCATTCGTCGCGGCGGGAGCGATGATCGTCGGGACCTGGCTCGCGGCACCACGTGGTGCCGGCCGACGCGCCGCCGGCGCGCTCGCCGCGGTCGCGCTCGCCGCGCTCGTGGTGGTTGCCGTCTCGTGGCCGTACGTCGCGCTCGGCCGCGCCGGCGCGATCCCCGAGGCCGTCCACGCGACCGCGGCCGTCGGGACGCCGCTCGAGCTGGCGTCGGCGGATCCGCTCGCGACGTACGTCGTCCCGTACCGACCCGGCTCGCCGGCGGGGTACTACTTCCTCGGCTGGGGTTGCATCGCGCTTGCGATCGTCGGCCTCGCCGCCGGGACGGGGACGTCGCGCGCCGGGCTCGCGCTCATGCTGCTCGTCGGCTGGCTCGTCTCGCTCGGCTACGCGCGCCGGCTCGGAAGCGGTGCGATCGTGACACTTCCGCTCGGCTGGCTCGCGCACGCCGTCCCGTCCTTCGGCTCGTTCCGCGCGCCGGTCCGGCTCGGCGTGATCGTCGGCGTCGCGGCGGCGGCGCTCGCGGGCGTCGGCTACGCGCGGCTCGAGCGATCGGTCGGTTCGGCCCGCGCGCGGGCGCTGCTCCTCGTCGCGACGACGACCGTCGTCCTCCTCGGGGTCCGGCCGGGGTCGGTTCCGCTGCGCACGATCCCGACGGGCTCCGACATTCCCCCGGTCTACCGATGGCTCGCGAGCGCGCCGCCGGGTCCGGTGCTCGAGCTCCCCGTCGGCTTCCTTGAGCACGACTTCCTCGGCGACGTCGCCGCGGTGCGCTGGCAGAGCGGCTACGAGTACTTCAGCACCGTCCACTGGCGTCCGCTGCTGAACGGCTACAGCGGCTATCCGCCGGCGAGCTTCTTCTTCCTGATGGCGATCGCGCGCCGGCTGCCGGCGGCGGACGCCCTCGCCGACCTCGTCGACCTCTCCGGCGTGCGCTGGCTCGTCGTCCACCGCGGTGCGCTGCCCCCGGCGGCGCGCGAGCCGTGGAGCCACGTCGAGGAGGCGGACGGCCTCGTGCGACGCGCGGAGCTGGGGACCGACGTCGTGTTCGAGGTGACCCGCGCCGCGCGCCGCGATCTGCGCCCGCTCCTCCAGGACGAGCGGCCGCGGGACGCGACGCTCGCCGGCCTTCCGCGCGCGCCGCTCCCGCCGGGCGCGCTCCGGGGCGAGGTCGGCGAGCTCGAGATCCCGCGCGTCATCCTCGCCGGTGCGGTCGCGCGCGGGACGGTGACGGTGCGCAACACGAGCGACCGCCCGTGGCCGGGATTCGACCCCGTGCGCAACGGTCTCGTCGGCGTCGCCTATCGCTGGCGCGCCGCGGGCGGCGCGCCGACCGACGGCGTGCTCTTTACGCGCCTCGGGCGCGACCTCGCGCCTGGCGAGACGATGCGGCTGCCGTTCGGCTTCGTCGCGCCGCCCGCGGCGGGTCCGTATCAGCTGACCGTCACGCTCCGGCAGGACGGCGGACCGTGGTTCGACGAGGCGGGCATCGCCGCGGCGCTCGACGTCACCGTGCGACCGTGGCCCGGGCGCGGCCCCTCACCGGCCGACGGTGACAGGGACGTCGAGCACGGGGCCGCCGAGCGTGTCGAACCAGGCGCCGCCGTACTGCAGGAGCGTGATGCGCAGATGGTAGTCACCCGATCCTCGGGGCGCCTCGACGGCGAACGCGACGCGGACCGCGGCACCCGGCGAGACGTCGGTGGGGATGCGCGAGAGCCTCGGCGGCACGTCGACGACCGCGCCGGAGGCGTCGATCCAGCGGTAGCCGACGTGGACAAGGCCGTCGGGCGCCGCCTGGAAGCCCGGCCAGACGCGGTCGCTGCCGTTCTCGACGGTGATCCATCCCTCGCCCGTCCAACCGGGCCGGAGCCGCGCGGGTAGGCGCAGGTCGCGCAGCGCGCCGCGCACGCCGTCCGAACCGACCGGCGCGATCGGTGTGCCGGCGAGCGTCACGCGCTCCTGCGACGGCCACGCGATCTTCGCGCGCAGGTCGACCGTCGGGACGAGGCCGACGCGAAGGACGGTCGCGTCGTCCCAGCGCGCCGCGACGGCGAGCGCGTCCGTCTTCGTCCACGCCGCCGCGGCCTCGGGCCGCCGATGCAGCACGATCCAGCGGACGCCCGTCAGGTTCACGAGGTCCTGGAGCGCGGCGGGGTCGGGCAGCCGGCGCGCGATCGCCATCACCAGGAAGAAGCTGTCGGGCGGGTAGCCGCCGTAGCCGTTCAAGAGCGGCGACCAGTGATACGTCGCGAAGTAGGCGTACCGGCTCTCGGCGTACATCGTCCCGTAGTCCATCGCGTCGACGCCGACCGGGACCTCGAGCACCGGCGCGCCGCCGCCGTGCTCCGCGAGCCAACGGTAGACGGACGGGACGGCGGCCCCCGTCTCGACGGCGCGGAGCGGGACGCGGAACCAGGTCGCCTCGGCGAGCAGCCCGGCGATCGCGACGGCGCTCAGGACGACCGCACCCGAGCGGCGTGTGATGCCCGCGACGCCGACCGCGGCGAGGAGCGCGGTCGCGAGGACGACGAGCGTGCCGAAACGGTTCGGCGCGCGGAGCGCGGAGAGACCGGGCACGGCCGCGAGCAGACGGAAGGGCAAGGGCAGGGCGACGTCGGCTGGCAGATGGAGCGTCGGCCCGAGCGAGAGGACCCAGCCGGCCGCGCCGACCGCCACCGCGAGGACGCGAAGCCGCGCCGCACGCGCCGTCGGCGCCGGAGCGACGAGCCCGGCGACGGCGAGCAACGCGGCCGGGAAACCGACGAAGCGCCCCGCGTTCCCAATGGGACGTCCGATCCCGGGGACGTAGCTCGCGAGCGGCGCCGCGGAGAGCGTTTCCTGGATCGTTCGCGGTGGCCGCGGCAGGCTGCCGAGGGCGATGCCCGGGGCGTAGACGGCGAGCGCCGCCACCGCGGCGACCGCGACGACGGCGACGAAGCGCGCGAGCGGTTCCCGGTCGAGGCGCCCCGTCGCGATGCGCCAGCCGACGAGCACCGCCGCCGCGAGCGTGAACGTCAGCACCGCGAGATACGCGGACGACAGGATCTGGAGCACCATCGCGGTCCCGAGCGCGACGATCCAGCCGCGTCGCCCGTGCGCGAGCACCTCGGCGCCGGCGAGGAACACGATGGGCAGGTACATGACGGAGATCGTCTGGATCTGCGGCAGCATCGTCAGCGGCCACGGTCCGAGGGCGAAGACGGCGCCCGCGACGAACGCCGCCTCGGCCCGCCCGGTCCACCGCCACGCCAGCACGTACGCGGCGACCGCGACGAGGATGCACGCGCCGAGCGTCGTCGCTTGGTGGGCGAGCACCGGATTTCCCGTGGCGAGGTAGATCGGTGCGAACAGCGGGACGTCGCCCAGGATCCGCTCGGAGCGGAGAAGCGTCCAGCGCGACGGATGGAAGATGTTCGCGTCGAGGAGACCGGCGGGATGCGTCGTCAGCGCGTGCGTGTCCCAGGCGAGGATCCAGACCTGGAGGAAGATGTCGGCCTGGGTCAGGAGCCCGAGCGGCCCGTGGAGCCGGACGCCGTCGATGACGTGATCGGAGAGATGCGCCGCGACCGGCCACGTCGCCGCGACGACGAGCGGGACGTAGAGCGCGCAGAGCGCGACGTGCAGCCACCGGCTCGGCGTCGCGGCGGCCGCCGGAGCCGGGTCGGTGGGGTGCGCGACGCCTATGTCGCGCTCCGCGCCGGCCGACTGCTCGTCGCGTACCGGACGCTCAGCATGAAGAGCGATCGCCGCGCGTACTCGCGGAGCGGGACGCGCCACGACACGCGTTGCCCCTCGATCTCGGCATCCCGGTTGGCCGCGACGACGCGCCCCGGGAGCGTAATCGTGATGTGCGGGCCGGGACGGGTCTCCTGCGCGATCTCCTTCGGCTCCGAGTTCCGGACGACGATCCGGAGCCGCTCCTCGCCGCGCTTGCGGTCGCGCGTGATGGTGAGGATCGAGAAGCCCTCGGCCGTCGGCAGCTTCGTCACGTCGTCGAAGCGCGCCCGGAGGAACGCGCCGACCTCGCGCGGCGCGAGCTCCTGCACGGTGACGTGCGGCGAGGTGAAGCGCGCCGTCTCCGACTCGATGGTGGCGTGCGGTCCGGGGACGTACTCCATCTCGATCGTTCCCGAGCCGTCCGGCTCGAGCCGCGCGTCGACCGTGAAGCACCCCGCGAGGAGCAGCAGCCCGAGCGCGAAGACGCCCCGCGAGCGCGCCCGCATCCCGTGGGCCGCTGGCATGACCGGGGCGCGAATTAGGCGTCCGATCGCCGGCTGTCAAGGCGCGCCCGACCGGCGCGCCGACGGTCGTGTGTGCGCCGTCGTGGCGGCGCCGCCTTGCTGGGCATGGGGCGACCGGCTACGGAGCGGCGTGCTCCGGAAGCTCGCGCTGGCGGCGGCGTCGACCGCCTTCGCGCTCGTGCTGCTCGAAGGGGTGCTCCGCGTCTCCGGCCTCGAGCTGCACGACCGCGTGAACGACAACCGGAAGTACGGCGCGCTCCTCGTCATCGACGAGGAGCGGGGCTACTACCGCCATCCCGCAAACGCGAGCGTGCGGCTCCAGGGTGTCACGCTGCGCTTCAACTCGCTCGGCATGCGGGACGACGAGCCGCGCGTGCCGAAGCCGCCCGACGTGTTCCGGATCCTGTGCCTCGGCGACTCGATGGCGCTCGGGCCGGCGGTCGCGCAGGACGCGATCTATCCGGCCCGGCTGCGCGCGCTTCTCGGCAGCCCGACGGTCGACCTGGTGACGGGCGCGGCCGCGGGATGGAACACGGTCGAGGAAGAGCACTTCCTCGCCGCGAACATCGATGCGCTCGCACCCGACCTCGTCGTCCTGCTCTACGTGACGAACGACAACGACGTCGTGCCGCCGTATCGGCGGGAGCGACAGCCGCCGGTCGGCTGGCCGTCGCGGCTCTACCGGACACTCGTGTTCCGCAGCCGGCTCTTCGAGTGGGGCGCCTACGTGTACACCGCCCGCTTCGCCTCGGTCGACTGGGAGACGCTCCGGGAGATGGCGCAATGGCGCCGGGAGAAGGGGCCGGCGCCGCTGCCGTTCACGAGCGACGACGCCGGCTGGCAGGAGAGCCTCGCCGCGCTCGGACGCATCGAGCGCGCGTGCGCGGCGCACGGCGCGCGATTCGTCATCTTCCTCTGGAACGTCGGGAACCTCTTTCCCGCACCGACCGTGCTCGAGGGGCTAAAGACCTTCGGCGAGCAGCACGGCGTCCCGGTGTTCGACACGTGGCCGTTCTTCCGCGGCCAGGATCTCTCCGCGCTCCTGAACAGTTCCGACGATCCACATCCGAACGCGCGCGGACACGCGCTGCTCGCGGAGGGCATCGCCCGGACGCTGCGGGAGCAGCACCTGGTGCGCGAACGCTCGGGGTGATCGCGACCTCGCATCGCCCGCCGGGTGCACGATTTGACCTTGACCACGGGGCCGCAGCGGGCGCACGCTCGACGCCGACGGTCATGGAGGGCCAGTGACGACGCTTCGTCTCGGTACCGCGTGCATCGCGGTTCTCCTCTGTGTCGCTCCCGCTGCGGGCGCCGTCTTCACCGTCGACGATACCGCCGACGCGGTGGACGCCCAGCCGGGAGACGGGGTCTGCGCCACCGCCGCGGGACGGTGCACGCTCAGGGCGGCGGTGCAGGAAGCCAACGCGCTGCCCGGAGCGGATCAGGTCGATGTCCCACCGGGGACGTACCTGCTGACGCTCAGTTTCAGCGATGAGGACCTTGGACCGGTATACGATGACAGCCGGGGAGATCTCGACATCACGAGCGACCTCGATGTCCTCGGCACGGGAGGACGTCCGGATGTCACGGTGATCGACGGGTTGAATGGGGGGGACCGCGTCTTCCAAGTAGCGCCGGGCGCGACCGTCACCATCTCGACAGTGACGATGCGCCACGGTGGCGCCTATGCCGATGGAGGTCTCTCCAACGCCGGCACCGTGACGCTCGACCGATGTATCGTCGAAGACTGTCTCGCCGGAAATCCGTCCGGCGGCAGCGGTGGGCTCGGAAACTCTGGAACGATGACGGTGCGCGACTGCACGATCCGGAACAATGCCGGCAGGGTCGGCGGCGGCATCGGCAACTCCGGGACGTTGCAGGTCACCGGAAGCACGATCTCGGGCAACGGCGCGGTGGACGGCGGCGGTGTGGCGAACGGCGGTACGATGACGATCACGAACAGCACGATCGACGGCAACACCGCGGGGGGACGCTACCTCGACGTCGAGACCCCCTTTCCCGGCTTCGGAGGCGGCATATTCAACGACGGCTCCGTCAGCCTGATCAACAGCACGGTGACCGCGAACGTGGCTTCCTCGCCTGCTGACGATTTCGGTGGGCCGTACTCCGGCTTCGGGGGTGGGCTCTCGAGGCTATCGACCGGAACGTTCGAGCTGACGAACACCATCGTTGCCAGCAACGAACCAGCCGACTGCTACGGATCCGCCACGACCGTTTCACACGGGCACAACCTCTCCAGCGACGCGACCTGTAACCTCGGCGCCCCGGGCGATCAGACGACCCTCGATCCGGTCGCCGGTCCGCTCCAGGACAACGGCGGACCGACGGTCACGCGGGCGCTCCTGTCGGGCAGCCCCGCCATCGACGCCGGCGACGATTCCGCGTGTCCCGCGAAAGACCAGCGCGGTGCCCCCCGGCCGCAGGGCGCCGCGTGCGACATTGGCGCGTACGAAGTCAGCGGGCCGTTCTGCGGCGACGGCACCGTCGACGCCGGCGAGCAATGCGACGATGGCAACGTCTGGGACGGCGACTGCTGCTCGCGCGCCTGTCAGTTCGAACCGTCTGCGGCACCATGCCTGGACGACGGAAATCCGTGCACGCTCGACCGCTGCAACGCGGCGGGAACCTGCCTCCACCCCGCGGGCCCGGCCGACGTCCCGTGCGCCGATGACGCCGACCCGTGCACGCGCGACCGGTGCGATGCGGCCGGGGCCTGCACCCACCCGGTCGTGCCGCGGAATGATTGCCGGATCCCGGATCCGAAGCACACGTCATTCGCGCTCCGACGGTCCAAGCCGACGCTGCGCTGGAGCTGGCGCGACGGCATGACGTCGACGACCGATTTCGGGACCCCGACGACGACGACCGGCTACACGCTCTGCGCCTACGACGAATCGGCGGCCACGCAGCCGCTCCTGCGCGTCGCCGTCCCGCCTGGTGGGACGTGCGGAACGCGCCCGTGTTGGAAGGCGACGTCGCACGGGTTCGCGTACAAAGACCATGCGGGAAGCGCCGCCGGCATTCTCGGTGTGACCCTGACGGGCGGTCAGCACTCGAAGGTGAGCGTCAAGGGCGGAGGTCCGAACCTCGCCGTGCCGATCTTGCCGCTGACGCCCGCGGTCACGGTGCAGCTGACGAACGACGAGAGCGGCGTCTGCTGGGGTGCGAGCTACCCGACCGCCACGAAGAACGACGGGGATCGATTCCAGGCGAAGTAGCCGGTTGAGCGCGTCCGGAGAGCTGTGGCAGGGTTGCCGCCGCAGCTTCGCCATGTCGCCTCTGTGTCCCGTCTGCGGCGCGACCGCCGCCCGCCTGCGCTACCGGCTCCCGCGTTTCTCGATCTTCACGTGCGAGGCCTGCGCGCAGATCTACCTCTCGCCACTCCCGAGCGAGGCGGAGATCCGCGAGATGTTCCGCCAGCTCTACACGACCGGCGACGGCTCGGTGCCCGAGCTCAAGAGCTACTACGGTTTCTGCTACGACGATGCCCCCGACAACCCGCTCGTCCAGCTCTACGAGCGCTGGCTCGACGGCCTCGAGCGTTTCCACCGGCCGGGGACGCTCTTGGACATCGGCTGCGGGACGGGACTCTTCCTCGCCGTCGCCCGGCGGCGCGGCTGGACGCCGTTCGGGATCGACGACTGTGACGAGGCGACGCGCCACGCCCGCGAGCGGTTCGGGCTCGACGTCCAGAGCGGCGACTTCGCGCAGTTCGCCGCCGACGGGCAGCGGTTCGACGCGATCACGATGTGGGACATCATCGAGCACGCCCGCGACCCGGTCGAGCTCGCCGCTGCCGTCCGGCGGTGTCTCGCGCCCGGCGGCGTCGTCGGGCTCACGACCCCGAACCAGCGGAGCATCCTCGACGTGATCGCCGGGACTCTCTACCGCGTGAGCGGCGGGCGCATGACCGGTCCGCTCGAGAAGTTCTACATCGACCAGCACTTCCTCTACTTCACCCCGGCGACCCTCGAGCAGACGCTCAACCGGGCGGGGCTCGCAACCGTCCACCTCGCGCGCGAGGTGACCGAGCTCCGCCGGCTCTCGCTCGCGCCGCCGATGCGCCTGGCGCTGACGGGGCTCTTCCGCGTGGCGCGCTGGACCGGGCTCGAGAACCGCCTTTTCGCCGTCGCACAGGCGGCGTAGCCGCGGCCCGTGCGCGGTCGCCCCACGTGCCGCGCGTGACTGCCCGGCGGCCCGATGCTAGGACGTGCGGCGCGTGCGCGGCGGCAATCGTGGTGGCGACCGGCCGTCCGTTCCGAGGCGCGGATCCGGTCGCGCGTGAACCCGGAGACCCGGCCGCCGCGCCCCATCGCCGACGCCGCGCCCGAGCCGTTCCTGCTCGTGCTCGTGGCCGCCGTCGCCGTCGCGTTCCAGCTCCTCTTCTACGATCGGTGGGTGAGCCTCATGGACGAGGGGCACATGCTGCAGTTCGCGGACCTGATCGCGCACGGCGGCGCGCTCTACCGCGACGCGACGGTCTATCCGCTGCCCGGCGCATTCTATCTGCTGGCGCTCGTCTTTCGCGTCGCGGGGGAGTCGATCCTCGTGGCCCGCCGGCTGGTGGTCATCGAGTTCAGCATGCTCGCGGTTCTGGTGTTCGTGCTGCTCCGCCGCTTCGTCCCGCGGCCGCTCGCGTTCGTCGGCGTCGGACTCCTGCTCGTCTACCGCGTGTGGGCCTTCCCGCACTGGCACATGTACAGCTACTCGTCGACCGCACTCTGCCTTCTCGCGGGGGCGCTCGTGTTCGTCATGCGGTTCCTCGAGACGGGCGACCTGCGCCAGCTCGCGATCGCGGGCGTCGCGGCCGGCTCCGCGGCGCTCTGCCGGCAGGACTACGGCGTGGCCGCGCTCGCCGCCCTGAACGGTGTCCTCGTCGTGCGGGCCTGGTCGGCGTCCGGCGATCCCGACCGGCGGTTCATCCGGCCGCTCGCCGCCTTGAATGGCCCCGGCCTCGCGCTGGCGGCCGTGACCACGCTGTACTTCTGGCGGCAGGGCCTCCTCCTCGAGATGGCGCGGCAGACGTTCTGGAACCATCTCGTCGGGATCGCGACCTTCAGCTACACGTCGTTGCCGCCGATCCGCCCGCTCGTCCACCAGGACCACGTCCTCCGGGACTTCGTCGTCGTCTACGCGCCGTCGATCCTGTTCACCGTCGACTGGACCGCGGTGCACACGAGCTGGCTCTACACGCAGACGTCCGTCTCGGACGTCCTGCTGAAGGCGTTCTACTACGGACCCTACCTCCTGCTCGCGTGGGGCGCCGTCCGGCTGTGGCGGCTCCGGGATGGGCTCCGCGACCCCGACCGTCGGCTCGGCGTCCTCCGCGAGCTGACGCTGTTCGCGTTCGCCGCCGCGCTCCTGCTCTCGCTCAACAAGCCGCGCGACTACATCCACGTCGTCGTCCTGTACTGGCCCGTCCTGTGCCTCCTCGTCGTGTACGCGTACGCCGTGACCGCGGGACGGCGGCGGCGCGCGCGCGCCGCCATCGCGCTCGCGTGCCTCGTCGCCGTGCCCGTCGCCGCCTACACCGGGCGGCTCGCCTGGCTGCTCCGCGCCGAGCACACGGAGCCGCTGCGGGCCCCGCGCGCCGCCGGTGTCCTCGTGAAGCCGGAGGAGAAGCGCGTGCTCGACGGCGTGCTCGACTACATCGACGCCGGCTCCGCGCCCACGGACACCGTCGCCGTGTTTCCCTACTTTCCGCTCGTGTCGTTTCTCGCCGAGCGTCGTGGCCCGAACCGCTCCGGATACGTCGTCTGGCCGGTCCCCGGCTCCGCGCAGCGCGACCGCGACATCATCGCCGCGATGGAGGCGACGGACACCCGCCTCGTCGTGTACCACACGACGCAGTGGGTGCAGTTCCCGCCGTTCGAGCAGTACGCGCCGGAGCTGTTCGCGTACCTCGTCGACCGCTACGAGATGGATCGCGTCTTCACCGTCAACGACCCGTGGGGGTACGTGTTCATCGGTCTCCACCGACGGGACGGGCCACGCGAAGGACGGCCGCTCGCCATGACCGGTCCCGACGCACGGGTCTGGGTCGAGGCGCCGGACGCGCCGCGCACCCCCGTCGCGACCGAGGATCTTCCGCGTGCCGTCGCGGAGGACGTCTGGCCGTTCACGCCGGTCGTGGCGCTCCGGCCGCTCGCCGGCGGACGGCGCACGGTGCTCACCGTCCCGACCGACGTACCGCCGGGGACCCATCTCCGCACGGCGGTCGGCATCCATCCGCGGCGCTGGATCGCCTTCGAGGAGCCGTCCTCCGTGACGTTCACGATCGAGGCCGAGCGCGCCGGCCGGCGGGACCTCCTCTTCTCCCGCACGATCGACCCGGAGCGAAATCCCGAGGACCGGGGGTGGACGCCAGTCGACGTCCCGCTCCCGGCCGACGGCCCCGTCACGCTCGAGTTCTCCACGACCTGCGAGGAGAGCGACGCCGAGTCGCTCGACATGGGCGGGTGGGCGGCGCCGCGTCTCGTCGTCGCGGGACGGTAGATGGCGACCGTCGCCGGTCGTCCGATCGACCTGCTCCCGCCGGGGGAGCCGGCGTTCGCGATGACGGTCGACGTGGAGGACTGGTTCCACGCCAACTGGCAGAGCATGCCGGCGACGTTCGACCCCGCGGGAGGGCCGCGCCGGGTCGACGCCGGCGTCGACGTCGTCCTCGACGCCCTCGGCCGGACGGGCGCGCGCGCGACGTTCTTCGTCCTCGGCGAGGTCGCGCGCGAGCATCCCGGGCTCGTCGAACGGATCGCGCGGGCCGGCCACGAGATCGGCTGCCACGGCATGACCCACGGCCTCGTCTACGAGGAAGACGCCGAAACGTTCCGGCGAACGGTGGGCGACGCGCGCAAGCTCCTCTGCGATCAGTCCGGGCAGCCCGTGTTGGGCTTCCGGGCGCCGTCGTGGTCGGTGACCGAGCGGGCGCCGTTCGCGTTCGACGCGATCGCCGCAGCGGGCTTTTGCTACGACAGCAGCGTGTTCCCGGCGGCGAACTACCTCTACGGCATCGCGGGCGCGCCGGCCGGACCGTACCGGATTCACACCGCGTCCGGCGACGTGCTGGTCGAGGTGCCGCCGCCGGTCATCTCGGTCGGCGGCCGGCGTCTCGGCGTCGGCGGCGGTTTCTATCTGCGGCTCCTGCCGCTCTGGGTCCATCGCCTGGCCGTCAGCCGTTACGCGCGCCGCGGCGACCCGTTCCTCGTCTACATCCATCCCCGCGAGCTCGACCGCGAGGCGTGGCCGCTCCGTCTTCCGCTGTCGGCGAAGGAACGGACGATCCGCGACTTCGGCCTCGCCGCCGTTCCGCGAAAGATCGCGCGCCTGCTCGCGGGGCGCCGGTGGGAGCCGGTGGCCGACGTCCTCCGGCGTCGCGGTCTCCTCGTTTGAAAAGCGGCTAGGATCGCGCGCCGCGGAACGGATCGCGCGCTCGGGGCCACGCGCCCGCGACGATCACGGCGATGGCGCCGACGAGCGATACGGCGACCCCCGCGGTAACGCTCCGCGGTCGGTAGAGGAACAGCACGTCGTGCGTGCCGGCGGGGACGAGGACGGCGCGGAAGGCGTAGTCGGCGAGCGCGATCGGGACGACGGCACCGTCGACGTGCGCGCTCCACCCCGGAAAGTACGTGTCGGCGAGCACGAGGTACCCGGCGCAGGGCGTCGTAACCCGCACGCGTACCGACTCCGGCTCGTCCTCGACGATCGCCGCAGACGCGCCGTCGCGCGACGCCGCGCACGCCGGCAGATCGGCGGGCGTGCCCTCGAGGACGACGGCGCGGTGGGGGTCGACGTCGCCGAGCGCGAGGTCGAGGGCCTCCGCCTCCGAGCGCGCGGCGCGGGTCTCGAAGACGAGCCGCGCTCGCGGCACCGCATCGCGGTTCTCGTAGATCGTCTCGGGCGCGCCCGGCACCGCGTGCGCCACGAAGCCCGCGGCGTGGAGCGCCGGCATCGGTGCTTCCGCGACGATGCAGCGGAGTGCCATCCGCGACGCCGCGGCGCGATGGGGCGCGAGCGTCTCGGCCCAGTTCGACGATGGCGGGCCGTTCCCCGCGCCGACGCCGTCCGCGAGCCGATCGACGCGCGCCGGCGCGAGCGAGCCTTCGTAGCCGCCGACCGACGGCAGGCGCGCCGGGAGGAGCCCGCCGCGCGTCTGCCCGAGCGGCCAGAAGAGGCGAAAGCGCCCGCCGTCGAGGTCGCAGGCATCGGCGATGCCCGGAGGCAAGGCGGGGGCCGATATGCTGCGCGGCGCGAGCCAACCTTTCGGAACGTGCTGCCAGTTCCACGCCGCAACCAACGCGACGAGGAGCGTCGTCGCGGCCGCCGCGGTCCTGGGGCGCACGGCACGCCGGGTGAATCCGGCGTCGAGACCTTGCCCCGCGAGCGCGTAGATCGCGAGCGGAAAGATGACGTTCCATTCGGCGAAGAAGCGCACGAAGCGCGCGAGCGGCAGGTGGAAGAGCCACGGCAGCGGCACGAGCGCGCTCAGCACGATGAGCGCGACGGCCCACCACGCCCGCGCGAGCGAGCCCAGCGCGAGCGCGACGACTCCGAGCCCGACGAGGATCGGGCCGGCTTCCTTCCAGAGCTGCACGGTCGCGGCGGCGAAGGACGCCTGCGGGACGTTCATCATGTGGAGGAGGTAGGGATATCGCGTCCCCATCTCGACCATGGTCGCGCGCATCTGTTCGGCGTCGGCGGCGCGGTTGCTGTGCGCGAGCAGCTCGGCGGCCGGGAGGAGCTGTACGGCCACGAGGGCGAGCGCCAAAAGCGTTCCGCCGGCGAGAACCGCGCCCGACCGAAGGAGCCGACCGGACCCTGGCCGCCCCGCCTCGAGCCACCAGAACGGCAGGCCGAGCACGATCACGTACGCGGTCGCGATGCTGATCGGCGGGTAGCTGACGAGCGCCTGGATGCCGAGGACCACCGCGAGGAACGCCGCGAGGCGCGCGCTCGGATGGAGCACGATCCGTCGCGTCGCGAGCACGACGAACGGCAGCCACGCGATCCCGGCGAACAGCTGCGGGTGCTCGTAGATGCGCAGGAGCCAGCACGGCTGCACCACCCAGGTTGCGGCGAACACGCTCGGCCACATGCCGGCGCCGAACGAGCGCATGAGCACGAGCGTGCCGGCGGCGCCGATAGCGAGGTGCAGGAAGAAGAACGCCATGTACGCCGCGTCGCCGCCGAGGACGGCGTAGACCAGGCGCTGCGGCGGATAGAGCACGCCCGGCTGGAGCGTCGCGAGGAACGGGATGCCGCAGAGCTCGAACGGGTTCCACAGCGGGAGCGACCCGCGCGCGATGCGCTCCGCGCCGTAGGCGAACTTCGGCGCGAAGTACGAGGCCACGTCGGAGGTGACGAAGGTCGTGACCGAGACGCGCCAGCCCGCGAGCCAGAGCCCGGCGGCGACGCCGAGGAGGACCGCGGCCAGCACGATGCCCCCGCGCGCGAGGGAGAACGGCGCGGCTTCCGTCGGCGACGGACGATCGGCGGTCCTGGACAGAGCCGCTGCCTCAGCGCGCCGGCGCGTCGGCGCGCTCCGCCACGACGAGCTGCGAGATCGCGATCAGCGGCACCCGGTAAGGCAGGCGCGCGAGGACGCGTGCGACGCCGAGCGGCGTGATGTTCGGGAACAGGAGCCCGCAGCGCATGTGCTGGCGGAGGGCGCCGCCCGCGCGCCGGACGAGACGCCGGACGTGGCCCGGCGAGAAGCGCAGCGTCGCGCGCTCCTCCGTCCGGGTGATCCCGAGCCAGAGCTGCCCCGGGTTGATGCGATTCGGCTCGAACATCACGATCCGGCGGCGCGTCACGCGGAGCATCTCGCGGATCGCGGCCACCGGGTCGTCGAGGTGATGGAGCAGCTCCCAGCAGGTCACCATGTCGAAGCTCCGGTCGGCGAACGGCAGACGGTCGGCGGCACAGCGGAGCTTGTCGCGCACCGGATTCGTCCCGAGCATGCCGGCGGCGTAGTCGCACGCGATGACGCGCACCGCGGACGGATAGTACGCGCTCGAGAGCCCGCTCCCGCCGCCGACGTCGAGCACGGTGCGCACGTCGGCGAGAAGGCCGAGGCCGTCGAGATATTCGATGCGCTGGCGCGCGAAGAGCGCCGCAACCGGGTGGGAGCTCGGACGGTATATCCCGCCGGACTCCCAGAACGCCCGCTGATCCGTCACGGTGCGTCGCGAAGCGGCCCGCCGCGCTCGTCGTCGTCGCGGTCCGCCAGCTCCGCGCGCAGGAGCGAGATCTCCTGCGCGAGCAGCTTCACCTGCGTCGCGATCGCGGAGAGTCGCACCGCGTAGTTGAGGCACAGCACGAGCAGGAAGAGCATGCCGCAGAAGTAGAGCGTCGAGCTCGGCGTCCAGGCGCCGATCACGCGCGCGATCATGCGCACGGCATCGAACCAGACGCTGAGTGCCATGATGCCGAGCGCGACGGCGACCCAGATCGGGGTGTACTCCTCGCGGAGGCGGCCGCGGCGGACGAGGTCGAGAACGGCGAGCAGGAAGCAGAGGCTCACGACGATCGCGATCGCGCGCGTCACGCCGGATTCCGGCTGCTCGAGTGCCAGCTGGCGGAGACGCTCCATGTCGAGGTGCTCGGGGGTCATCCGTGCTCGGTGCGCGTCAGCGCGCTGCGGAACGTCGCGAGGAGCATCTTGTACGTATAGTAGACCTCGCGGAGCCCCGTGTGCATCGGCACGCGGGCCGGCGGGCTCGGGGCCATCGTGACCGGCACCTCGACGATCCGGAACCCGTGGCGGTGGAGGAGCAGCAGGACGTCGATGTCGGGGAAGTCGGAAGGATAGAAGTCGCCACAGCAGAACCCGAAGGCGCGCCGCCCGAGCGCCTGGAAGCCCGACGTCGGATCCGCGATGCGCGCGCCGCCGAGAGCGACCAGCACGCGCTGGAAGAAGAGGCGCCCCACGGAGCGTGCGACGCCCATGCTGTAGCCGGTCGGCAGCGCGAACCGCGACCCGATGACGACGTCGGCGTCGCCGCGACGCAGCGGCGCGAGGAGACGCGGGACGTCGCCCGGGTCGTGCTGCCCGTCGGCGTCCATCTGCACGAGCTCCTGGTAGCCGGCGCGCTCCGCGCGCTTGTAGCCGGTCTGGAGCGCGGCGCCATAGCCGAGGTTGAACGCGTGCGCGACGACCATCGCGCCCGCGTCGCGGGCACGCCGCGCGGTGCCGTCGCGGGAGCCGTCGTCGACGACCAGCACGTCGGCATCCGGGACGCTCCGGTGCAAGCCTTCGACGACCGACGCGATCGTCCGCTCCTCGTTGAAGGCCGGGACGACGACGAGCACGTCGCTCTGGCGGCGCCTCATGAGAAGCCCGCGCCCGCCGCGATGATCCTCACCGGGCTTCCGATACTATGGATCGCGTCTGGCCTGCCACCGCGCCGGCGCAGCGCTTGCCCTGACGATGGCCGCATGGCTACGCTCGGCCGCGGAAATGGCTGACGTGCGCGTCACGATCGTGCTCCCGACCTACAACGAGCGCGACAACGTCCGCGTCCTCGTGCCCGCGATCGAAGCCGCGTTCGCCGACGTCGCGCACGAGGTGCTGGTCGTCGACGACGCGTCGCCGGACGGCACGGCGGCGGCGACCGAGGGGCTCGCGAAGGAGTATCCGGCGGTCCGGCTCGTGCTCCGTCGAGGACGGGAAGGTCTCGGGGCCGCGCTCCGCGACGGCTACGATCGCGCGCGCGGCGCGCTGATTCTTTCGTCGGATTCCGATGGCACGTTCAGTCCCGCGCTCATGCGGCGGCTCTACGACGCGTGCACGCCCGACGTCGACTTCGTCGTCGGCGTCCGCGAGCAGCCCGCGGCGGCGTGGGGCGCGGTCCCGTGGCGGGTCGTCGTTCAGCGCTTCTGCAGCCGGGTCGGCAACTGGGGCTTCCAGCGGATCACGGGTGCGCCGGTGCGGAGCTTCTCGGTGAACTTCCGCATCATCCGCGCGGCGGCATGGAAGCGTCTCGACGTGCGCGAGTCGTCGAACGCGTTCCTGGTCGAGATGATCTCGGCGGCGGCGCGCGCCGGGCTCCGCATCCGAGAGCTCCCGGTCGCGTTCGGCGATCGCCTCCACGGCGAGTCGAAGTTCCGCCTGAGCCGCGAGGGACCGCGTTTCGTCCGCGTCGCGCTCCGTCTCGCCGCGCGACGGTGGGTGCCGGCCGAGGGCGTGCGTCCGCCCGCCGGATGAACGGCGCGCGCGTTCGGACCGACGCGGCGATCGCGGCCGCGCTCTTCGTCGTCGCGCTCGCGCTCCAGCTTCCGATCGCGGACCGCTGGCTCGCGTATACGGACGAGGGCCTCGTCCTCCAGACCGCGGCCGAGATCGGCCGCGGCAAGGTCATGTACCGGGACGTCATCATTCCCGGGCCGGGGCCGGTCGCGTTTTACGCGCTCGCGGCGCTCTTCCGCCTGACCGGCCCGTCGTTCGCGGCGTCGCGGGTCGCGATCGCGGTCGTCTCGGCGGCGATGGCGGTGCTCGTCTACCTGCTCGCGCGTGCCGTCGCGGGGCGGTGGGCGGCGGCGCTCGCCGGCGTCGGCTTCCTCGCGTGCCGCGTGTGGGCGTTCCCTCACTGGCTCTTCTTCCACTACTCGAGCTTCGCGGTCTTTCTCGCGACGGCGACCGCGGTGCTGCTGATCGACGGTCTCCGCCGCGACCGGGTCGCACCGACGCTCGTCGCGGGGGCGGCGGGCGGGCTCGCCGGGCTGTGTCGTCAGGACGTCGGCGCCGCGACGCTCGCCGCGCTCGGCGTCGCGACGCTCGTCGCCGGGGGGCCGCGCCGCTGGACGCACGCCGCCGGCTTCGCGGTCGGGGCCGTCGTCGTCGCCGTCCCAATCCTCGCGTACTTCGCGATGCAGGGCGCGCTCGAGCCGCTCGTCGACCAGACGGTCCTGACGCCGTTCCGGGGGCGGCTCCAGGGGCTCGCCGACGTCTTGTACCTCCGTCGGCCGCCGGTGCTGCCGCTCCTCGGACCCGATCCGGCGCTCCGGGCGCGCATGGCGGAGTACGCGCCGGCGATTCTCGTGACGCTCCACTGGGACGCGATCACGCAGAGCACGTTCTACCGAAGTGGACGCCTCTGGGACGCCGGCGTGAAGCTGGCCTACGTGCTTCCCGCCGTCGTCCTTGCGCTCGCGGCGGTGGTGGTCGCGGTCGGCTGGCGTCGCGGCGATCGCGGGCGGTGGGCCGGCGGTGTCGTTCTCGTCGCGCACGGTGCGGCGCTCCTCGCCGCCTTCAATCCCCCGCAGGACTGGGTGCACCTGCTCGTGCTGTATCACCCGACGCTGGCGCTCGGCGCGCTGCTCGTCGACCGCGTCGCCACGGGGCTCGGGCGCCTCGGTCGTGTCGTCCTCGGCGCGACGACGCTCGTCGTCGGCGGGGCGCTCGTGGGGGCGCTCGTCTTGACCCGCGACCTGCGCGCGACGTTCGCGACCCCGGTCCACGCGCCGGCCGGCACGGTGTACCTGAAGACCCACGAAGCGCACGTCCTCGACGACCTGCTGCGCTACGTCGCCGACGCGAGTCGACCCGGGGAGCCGCTTCCCGTGATGCCGTATCACCCGGTGATTCAGTTCCTCGCGCTCCGTCCGAGCGGCATGAGCTCGTCGTACTTCTGGCCGGTGCGCCCGCGGAGCGACACGGACGCGCGTCTGATCGCGGAGCTCGAGGCGAGCCGGCCGCGAGTGCTCGTCTACAGCCCGTCGCAGTACGGCGACCTCGGGACCTTCCGCGACCGGTTCCCGGAGCTTTTCGCGTACCTGGTCGCGCACTACGAGATCGTGCGCACGTTCACGCCCCCCACGCCGTGGGGCCTCATCTTCTGCGCCCTCGGTCGGCGGGGCGATCCGCCGCCGCCGCCGGCGGTGGATCTCATGGGTGCGGTCGACCAGGCGACGGTCGCGAGCGCGACGCCGGGCGATCGGAACGCGCTCGCCGGCCGGGCGCTCTGGCCCTTTCGTCCGGTCGTGTACGAGCGCCCGGCCGCGCCGGGCGAGACCCGCCTCACGTGGACGCTCGCAATTCCCGCGCACGCCCGGCTTCACTTCGCGTACGGCTTCAACCCGGACCGGTACGTCTCGCTCACGCCGTCGGCGGTCACGTTCGCGGTGATGGCGGCCGCGCCGGGGAAGCCCGAGCAGCGCGTGTTCCGGGCGGTCGTCGACGCGCAGCGCGACCCCTCCCAACGCGAGTGGCGCGAGGCCGACGTCGATCTCGACGGCTTCGAAGGGGAAAGCGCGACGCTGTCCCTCGTCACGGCCGCCGACAACGCCGGCGGCACGCGCTCCGACGTGGCGGGGTGGAGCGACCTCGGCCTCACCGTCCGCGCGCGGTGAGCGAGCGCGCCGACGCTACGCCAGCGGCTGCTCGCCGTCCGCGCGCACGCGCCGCGGGACGGGCAGCGGTACGATGAACGTCCCGCCGCCCTCGAGCCACGCCCGCTCGCGCTCGCGGATGCCCGTCCAGAAGTGCCACGGCAGGACGAGGAACGTGCGCGCCTGTGCGCGCGCCTCCGCCTCGGGAACGATCGGGAGCCACGTCCCGACCGTGTAGCGGCCGTACTTCCGCGGATCGCGCTCCGCGGCGCCGACGATCGTGCCGGCCGCCGGCGCGAGCGTCTGCACGAGCGTGCTGCCGCGCGTCGAGGCTCCGTAGAGGTAGATGGGCTTCGCCGCGCGCGCGAGCTCGGCGCGCAGCAGATCGGTGATCCGGCGTACGCGTGTGGCGAACGCCTGGATCGCGTCCGGCGCCTCGGCGTTCGCGGCCCGCTCGCGCGCGAGCATGGCCGCGACGCGCGCCGACGGGCGCGCGCCCGACGCCGTGAGCCGCGCGTAGATCCGGAAGCTACCGCCGTTCACGGCGTTCTCCTCGACGTCCTCGATCGTGAGCCCGTTCCGCGCGTAGATCGGCTGCAGGGTCGCGAGCGAATAGTAGCAGAGGTGCTCGTGGCAGACGTTATCGAAGGCGTTCTCCTCGAGCATCGCCGGGAGGTAGTTCATCTGCACGATGAAGAGTCCGTCGGGCGCGAGGCAGCGGGCGACGTCGGTGAGGAAGGGATGCGGGTCCTCGAGGTCGTAGAACATCGCGATCGCCGTGATCGTCCGGTAGCGGTCGCGGAGCGCGAGCGCCGCCGGTGCGCTGAAGTAGTCCGGTACGAGCGCTTCGGCCTTGCCCTTCGCCTCGTCGAGAATCGGCGTCGACTGATCGAACCCGACGCGGAAGAGCCCGCCGACGGGGTAGCTCGCGAGCAGCGTCCCGTCGTTGCAGCCGATGTCGAGGACGGCGTCGCCCGGCGCGAGCCGCGCGCGTGCGCCTGCCTCGCGCGTGATGTCGGCGAGGGCGGCGCGCATGAGCTCGTTGATGCCCGACCGATACCAGAACGTCTCGTAGAGGAAGGTCGGGTCGACGGTCTCCCGGAGCTGGACGAGCGTGCACGTCCGGCAGCGCGCGAGCGTCAGCGGCGCGCGCGGGCGGGTGGTCGTGCCGGGACGTTCCGGGAAATCGACGACCCACTGCTCGCCGAGGCCGATCACGTCCTCGAGGGGCCCGCCGCAGCCTCGGCAGGTCGAGCGGGTGGCCACGTCGCCCATCGTCCAGACCGGCGGGCGATATACCATGCCCCTCCGGACGTCGACAGCGCATCCGCCGTGAGGACGTCCGGGAGCGCGCCGTTGTCCCTCGCGTTTTCGGTCCGCTAGAAGCCACATGTCCATGAGAGCGCGGGGATGGTGGGCGGTGGTCGGCGTCGCGGCGGCGATCGCGGGTGCGATGGCGATCCTCGCGGCGTCCGGTGGCGGCTTCGGCGCGCGCATCGGCGGCACGGACCTCTACGGGAGCTTCCTCTCGAAGTACCGCTACGCCGCCGAGACGTTCCGCGCCGGACGGTTCCCGCTCTGGAACCCGTTCGAGTACTGCGGGCTGCC
>Ga0070741_10002441_pt1 | contig 49989 bp, 52 predicted proteins | sample Coa_R1_4_FD_66440 | JGI IMG/M metagenome (GOLD analysis project Ga0070741, IMG submission 66440) | Surface soil microbial communities from Centralia Pennsylvania, which are recovering from an underground coalmine fire - Coalmine... | ecosystem: Environmental > Terrestrial > Soil > Unclassified ... | reverse complement strand
TGCCGGCGCGCGCGCTCGGCCAGGGCGCCCTCCGTCTTGATCAGCAGCCAGGTGGCGCCGAGCAGCGCATAGCCCGCGATCAGCGCCAGGCCGCAGAGCAGGCCGAAAGGCGTCGCCCAGTCGAGGGGGCCGCCGGCATAGGCGCCGTTTTCGACCTTCACGCCCTGGATCAGGCCGCCGAGGATCACGCCCTGCGCGAAGGCGGCGAGCGTCGAGCCAAGGGCAAAGGCGGCGTTCCACAAGGTCTTGCTGCGCGACACGTGGCGGAATTCGAAAGCGACGCCGCGGAACACCAGCGCCACCAGCATCACGATCACCGGGATATAGTGCGCCGGCATGATGACCGAGTAGGCCTGCGGGAAGGCCACGAATAATCCGGCGCCGCCGAGCACGAGCCAGGTTTCGTTGCCGTCCCAGTACGGTCCGATCGACTGCGCCATCAGGTCGCGCTCGTGCTCGCCGCGCGCGAAGGGGAACAGCACGCCGATGCCGAGATCGAAGCCGTCAAGGATCACATACATGGCCACCGCGGTGCCGATGACGGCGGCCCAGATCGGCGGCAGATACCATTCCATGCCCCGTCTCCCTCAGCGCTGGAACGCCTGGCGGCCGTCGTCTTGCGCCGCCGCAATCGGGCTCGCGGAGAAACGTCCGGTCTCGGCGACGTCGCGCGGACCCTGCGCGATCAGCCGGTTGATGTAGTAGATGCCGAACGAGAACACGACGCCGTAGGCGAGCACGAACAAAGCCAGGGTGCCGGCGATGCTCGCGCCCGGCACCGGCGAATTGGCGTTGGCGGTGCGCAACAGGCCCTGCACCAGCCAGGGCTGGCGGCCGCACTCGGTCGTCACCCAGCCGGCGATGACCGCGACGAAGCCGACCCACCAGGTCCGCGCCGCCAAATGCAAATACCACCGCGTCTCGAACAGCCTGCCGCGCCACCACATCAAGGCGCCGTAGAGGGCCGCAGCGATCATCAGCAGGCCGAGCCCCACCATGACGCGGAAGGCGAAGAAGACGACGGCCACCGGCGGGCGGTCGGCCGGCGGCACGCTCGTCAGGCCCGGAAACAGGCCGTTGAATTGGTGGGTCAGGATGAGCGAGGAGCCGTGCGGGATCGACAGCGCGAATCGGTTGCTCTCCGTTTTTTCGTCGGGCCAGGCGAAGAGCTCCAGATCGCCGGGCTTGGAGCCGTCCCAGTGGCCCTCCATGGCGGCGACCTTGATCGGCTGGTGACGCAGCACGTTGAGCCCGTGCTGATCGCCGATCAACAGCTGGAGCGGCGCCAAAATCGCCATCAGGCCGATGGCCATGCGCAGCATCGTGCGCGCCTCGTCGAGATGCCTGCCGGCGAGCAGATAGCGCGCGCCCACCGCCAGCACCACGAAACCGGTGGTCAGGTAGGCGGCGTTGAGCATGTGGGCGAAGCGATAGGGGAAGCTCGGGTTGAAGATGATCTTGAGCCAGTCGAGCGGGTAGGCGACGCCGTTGCGCAGCTCGTAGCCGGCCGGCGTCTGCATCCAGCTGTTGGCGGACAGGATCCAGAACGCCGACATCGCCGTGCCGAGGGCGACGATGGCCGCCGACAGCACATAGAGCCAGGGCGGCACGCGGCTGAAGCCGAACAGCAGCACGCTGAGAAACGTCGCCTCGAGAAAGAAGGCGGCGAGCACCTCGTAGCCGAGCAGCGGTCCCAGCACGTTGCCGGTCATGGCCGAGAAGCGGCTCCAGTTGGCGCCGATCTGATAGGACAGCACGACCCCCGACACCACGCCCATGGCGAAGGACACGGCGAAGATCTTGGTCCAGAACCGCATCAGCCGCTGATAGCGGTCGTTGCCGGTGCCCAGCCACAGCCCGCCGAGCGTCGCGATATAGGCCGACAGCCCGATGGTGAAGCTCGGAAAGATGATGTGGAAGATGATGGTGAAGGCAAATTGCAGCCGCGCGAGCAGAACGGAATCCATCGGCAGCCTCCCGGCGGCACGGCCATCGCTTCCCTACAAACGGCCATCGCTTCCCTACAAGGCGCGACGGCCGGCTCGCGTTCCATCAGGCCCCGGACCCAAGGGGCTTGCCCCAGTCTAGGCCCTTCGCCCCGGCATCCACAGTATCGACGGCATCCGCAGCATCCACAGCATCCACAGGGTCCGCGGCATCTCCAGGGTCCACAGCATCCGCAGGCTCCGTAGCATCTCCAGGGTCCGCGGCATCTCCAGCATCCGCGGCACCTGCAGCATCTACAGCATCCACAGCATCCACAGCCGTGCCTGTCGCACCCCTGACCCCCGCGTTAGGCTGCCCGTCCGGGCAGCCAACGGGGAGTGCAAATGGCCAAGGCAGCAAAGCAGGCGGAGCACGAGGCGCCGATCGTGCCGTGGCTCTACCGCTATTTCGATCTCAAGGCTCAGCGCACCGATATCCGCACCGAATTCATCGCCGGCCTGACCACATTCCTGACGATGGTTTACATCGTTTTCGTCAACCCGGCGATCCTCGGCAAAACCGGCATGGATACCGGCGCGGTGTTCGTCGCCACCTGCGTCGCCGCGGCGGTGAGCACCATGGTGATGGCGCTCTATGCCAACTACCCGATCGCGCTCGCCCCCGGCATGGGCATCAATGCCTTCTTCGCCTTCACCGTGGTCTTGACCTACAAATATACCTGGCAGCAGGCGCTCGCCGCGGTGTTCTGCTCGGGCGTGCTGTTCTTCCTGATCTCGGTATTCCGCATCCGCCAATACGTCATCGATTCAATTCCGCACAACTTGAAGCTCGCGACCTCGGCGGGCGTCGGGCTTTTCCTCGGCATCATCGCGCTCGAGGAATCCAAAGTGGTGGTCGCGCATCCCGCGACGCTGGTCACGCTCGGCGACATGAAGAACCCGGTCGCCTATCTGATGCTGCTCGGCTTCGTGCTGATCGCGGCGCTCAACTATCGCCGCATCGTCGGCGGCACGCTGATCGGCATATTGGCGGTGACCGCCATCGGCCTGCCGTTCGGCCTGGCGCAGTTCAACGGCATCGTCTCGCTGCCGCCGTCGATCGCGCCGACCTTGCTGCAGCTCGACTTCTCGCGGGTGTTCGAGGGCACCTTCCTGATCGTGGTATTCTCGATTCTGTTCATCGACGTCTTCGACAATGCCGGCACGCTGATCGGCGTCACCCATCGCACCGGGCTGATGAAGAACGGCAAGCTCGCGCGCATGAAAGAGGCGCTGATCTCCGACTCCTTTGCCGCCATGTTCGGCGCGGCGATCGGCACCTCGACCACGACCAGCTATATCGAAAGCGCGGCGGGCGTCGCCGCCGGCGGCCGCACCGGCCTTACCGCCGCTTTCGTGTCGCTGTTTTTCCTGGCCGCGCTGCTGTTTGCGCCGCTCGCCGGCATGATCCCGGCCTATGCGACCTCGGCGGCGCTGCTCTATGTCGCCTGCGTGATGACGCGCGGCCTGGCAGAGATCGAGTGGGACGACGTTACCGAATATGCCCCCGCGGTGGTCGCGGCCATCAGCATGCCGCTGACCTATTCGATCGCCACCGGCATCGGTCTCGGCTTCATCACCTATACGGTGGCGAAGATCCTGGCCGGCAAATGGCAAGAGGCGTCGCCCGCGGTGATGGTGCTGGCGGTGCTGTTCGCCATCAAGTTCGCGGTGACGGGCTAGCGGCCAGGGGTGGTAATCGGCGCGGTCAGCCGTAGGCCGAGATAGCTCGGCTTCAACACCGGCTCGCTCGGCGCCTTGTTGAGCACGGCCTGGCCGTTTGATTCGAAGCCGACCGGCGGGGTCGGGTCCTTCTTGTCGGCATCGATGTGCAGCGTGTTGTCGCCGAAGCGGAACTGGTCGGGCAGCTTCAGGTCGGGGGTCTGATCGCCCGGCTCGTAGCCGTGCGAGCTCTGGTCAATTCCGAGCGCCGAGGGCGGCAGCTCGGTCGTCTTTAGCCCGACCGATCGCCGCGCCGATTTTTTCGCGGGCGCGGGCTTTGCCGGAACGGCCGCCGGCGGGCGCAAGCCGTCCTCGCCCGCCACAGCCGCGCCGCCGGTGAAAGCAACGGCAAGGACGGCTGACATCAGCAGGGAAAGGCCGGAACGGTGCTTCGCGAACGGCATGGAATCTCGGTAGCAAAATTCGATTGAACCCGCCAGCGCCGGCGACCGTTCAGGCGCCGAGCGCCTTTTTTATGGCAAGGAAGTCACGCCAGGCGAAACGCTTTTGCAGCGGGCTGCGCAGCAGGAATGCAGGGTGGAAGGTCGGCATGGCGTCAATTTTACGCGTTCCGGTGTCGAATTTATACCATCGGCCGCGCGTCTTAGTGATGCCGTCCTTGATGCCGAGCAAGGCCTGCGCCGACGGCCCGCCGAGGCAGACGAGAATATCGGGATCGGCGAGTTCGATCTGGCGCAGGATGAAAGGCAGGCAGATCTGCTGTTCCTGCGGCGTCGGCGTGCGGTTTCCCGGCGGACGCCAGGGCACGATGTTGGCGATGTAGACTTTGCTGCGGTCGAGGCCGATCGCCGCCAGCATGCGATCGAGCAACTTGCCCGAGCGGCCGACGAAAGGCAGGCCCTCAAGATCTTCGTCTCGCCCGGGCGCCTCGCCGACCAGCATCAGCTTGGCCTGCGGATTGCCGTCGGCGAAGACGAGCTGGGTGGCGGTCGCCTTTAACGCGCAGCCGTCGAAGCGCTCAAGGATGGCGCGCAGCTCGGCGAGGTTTTGCGCGCTTCTGGCCGCCTCTCGGGCGGCCATGGCGGCCTCGTCGGGGGCAATCAAATTGTTCCCCTCCCCTGACAGGACAGGGGGGGCCGCGCGAAGCGCGGGCCGGATGGGGTCATCTGCGCTGACGCTGACCCCCATCCGGCGAGCTTCGCTCGCCGACCTGCCCCTTGCAGGGGGCGGTTGCGGAGCATCGGTCGCCGCGAAGCGATCCACCGGTTCCTCGCCGAGCAGTGCGTCGACGCCGGCTTCCCGGTAGAAGTCGATGAGATCGGCAAGCCGTTTGTCAGGCATCATTGTTGCATTCTAGCATGGCAAGACGGGCCGCTCAGGCGCCGCTGTGCAAAACCGGAAAGCGAGGAACCGATGGCCGAACTCCCCCCGCGCGAATCGATGGAGTTCGACGTGGTGATCGTCGGCGCAGGCCCCGCGGGTCTTGCGGCCGCCATCCGCCTCAAGCAGATCGATACCGGCATCAATGTCGTCGTCGTGGAGAAGGGCTCTGAGGTCGGCGCCCATATTCTCTCCGGCGCGGTGATCGATCCCGTCGGCCTCGACCGGCTGCTGCCGGAATGGCGCGGCGAGGATACGCCGATCAAGACGGCGGTGACCGACGACCGCTTCTATTATCTGACCGGGTCGGGCGCGCTGCGGTTGCCGAATGTCATCATGCCGCCGCTGATGAGCAACCACGGCAATTTCATCGTCTCGCTCGGCAGCGTCTGCCGCTGGCTTGCGACCAAGGCGGAAGCGCTCGGCGTCGAGATCTATCCGGGCTTTGCCGCCGCCGAAGTGCTCTATGACGAAAACGGCGCGGTCGCCGGCGTCGCCACCGGCGACATGGGCGTCGGCAAGTCGGGCGAGGCGAAGGACTCCTTCACGCGCGGCATGGAGCTGCGCGCCAAATACACGCTGTTCGCGGAAGGCGCGCGCGGCAATCTCGGCAAGCAGCTGATCGCCCGGTTTGCGCTCGCCGAGGCCAGCGAGCCGCAGAAGTTCGGCCTGGGGCTGAAGGAGCTCTGGCAGGTCGCCCCCGACAGGCACCGCAAGGGCCTGGTGCAGCATTCGTTCGGCTGGCCGCTTTCCAATTCGACCGGCGGCGGCTCGTTCCTCTATCATCTCGATGACAATCTGGTGTCGGTCGGCTTCGTCGTCCATCTCAATTACGCCAATCCGTATCTGTCGCCGTTCGAGGAATTCCAGCGCTTCAAGACGCACCCCCTGGTGCGCGACACGTTCGCCGGCGGTAAACGCCTGGCCTATGGCGCGCGCGCCTTGACCGAGGGGGGCTACCAATCGGTGCCGAAGCTTTCGTTCCCGGGTGGCGCGCTGATCGGCTGCGATGCCGGATTCATGAACGTGCCGCGCATCAAGGGCAGCCATAACGCCATGCTCTCCGGCATCATGGCGGCGGAAGCCGCCGCCGGCGCGCTGGCGGCGGGCCGCCGCCACGATGCGCTTGCGGATTACGACGCAGGCTGGCGCTCGTCCGTCATCGGCAAGGACCTTTGGCGCGTGCGCAACGCCAAGCCGCTGTGGTCGAAGTTCGGCACCATGCTCGGCATCGCGCTCGGCGGTCTCGACATGTGGACGAACACGTTCGGCTTTTCGCTGTTCGGCACGGTCGGCCACGGCAAGCCCGATTACGCGAGCCTCAAGCCGGCCGCGCAATGCGCGCCGATCGCCTATCCCAAGCCCGACGGCAAGCTCACCTTCGACCGGCTCTCCTCGGTGTTCCTGTCCAACACCAATCACGAAGAGGACCAGCCGCCGCATCTCAAGGTCAAGGACTTGGGTCTGCAGAAGTCGTCGGAACACGACATCTTCGCCGGTCCCTCGGCGCGCTATTGCCCGGCGGGGGTGTACGAATGGGTCGAGGAGGCGGGCAGCCCGAAATTCGTCATCAACGCGCAGAATTGCGTCCACTGCAAAACCTGCGACATCAAGGATCCGAATCAGAACATCACCTGGGTGCCGCCGGAGGGCGGCGGCGGGCCGAATTATCCGAACATGTGATTGTCACGGTGCCGCGCCACGATGCTGCCTCTATCAGGGCTTTCAAGCAGGTTGCGCTAGGCGGGCGTGGCGTTCTTGCGGGGGCGGCGCAAAAAGGCCATTCTGCCTTGACCCCCGCGGCCGACGGCGCGCTTAGCGGTCAAGCCGCCTCATTGGAGCATAGTCCGTGACATTCCTGAGCTTCGCCCGGTATCTGGCCGGCAGCGCGCTGGCCGTCGCGCTGGTGGGCGCCCCGCAAATTCTCGCCGCCCAAGGGCCATCGCGTGAGGATCTTGCCGGCGTGACCGCCTCCGGCAGCTACCTGGCCGCACGTCACGCCGGGCAGATGCGCGATGCCGAAGCGGCCGCGGCCTATTATCGCGCCGCCCTCAAGCTCGATCCGAGCAATGTCGAACTGCGCGACCGCGCCTTCCTGTCGCTCCTGGTCGGCGGCGACGTCGAGCAGTCGGTCGGCTTTGCCGAGCGCATCGCGCGCGCCAACAAAGGCGACCGTGTCGCCCGTCTGGTGCTCGGCGTGCACGCGCTGAAGCAGAAACACTACGCGGTTGCCCGGCAGGAAGCCGCGCAATCCGTGCGCGGCCCGATCACCGATCTCGCCGCCACGCTGCTGACGGCCTGGAGCCTATACGGCGCCGGCGACGCCAAGGGGGCGATCGCCGCCATCGACAAGCTGACCGGGCCGGACTGGTACGCGATCTTCAAGGACCTGCATGCCGGCATGATCCTCGATCTCGCCGGCAACAAGGCCGAGGCCGGCAAACGGCTGGAAAACGCCTACAAGCTCGATTCCTCGGCGCTGCGGGTGGTCGAGGCCTATGGCAGCTGGCTGTCGCGCAACAAGACCGCCAAGGAGGCGCAGGATATTTTCGAGGCCTTTGACAAGGTGCTGCCGAACCATCCGCTGGTGATGGAATCGCTCGACAAGCTCAAGGCCGGCGAGAAATTGCCGCAGCTTGTCAATTCCGCCCAATCCGGCGCCGGCGAGGCGCTGTACGGGCTCGGCGCCTCGCTCGGCCGCCGCGGCGGCGAGGACCTCGGTCTCGTCTATCTCCAGCTCGCGCTTTATCTCGCCCCCAATCATCCGCTGGCGCTGTTGTCGCTTGCCGATCTCTACGAGGCGCTCAAGAAGCCGGATCTGGCGATCGAGGTCTACAAGCGTGTGCCGGCGAACTCGCCGTTGCACCGCAACGCCGCCATCCAGATGGCCGCCAATCTCGACACGCTCGACCGCGCCGACGAGGCCGAAAAGCAGCTCGGTGCGCTGATCAAGGAGCGCCCGAAGGACCTCGAAGCCATCACCGCGCTCGGCAACGTGCAGCGCGGGCACAAGAAGTTCGCCGAATGCGCGGATACCTACGGCAAAGGCATCGCCACGCTTGAGCACCCGGAAAAGAACAACTGGGTGATCTTCTATTTCCGCGGCATCTGCTACGAGCGGTCGCATCAGTGGCCCAAGGCCGAGGCCGACCTGCAGGAGGCCCTCAAGCTCTTCCCCGAGCAACCCCACGTGCTCAACTATCTCGGCTATTCCTGGATCGACCAGGGCGTGAAGCTCGACGAAGGCATGGACATGATCAAGCGCGCCGTCCAGCAGCGCCCGGACGACGGCTACATTGTCGACTCGCTCGGCTGGGCCTATTATCGGCTCGGCAATTACGAGGAAGCGGTCAAGCAGCTCGAACGCGCCATCGAGCTCAAGCCGGAAGACCCGACCATCAACGACCACCTCGGCGACGCCTATTGGCGGATCGGGCGCGTGCTCGAGGCCCGCTTCCAGTGGGCCCACGCGCGCGACCTCAAGCCCGATCCGGAAGACCTGCCGAAGATCGAAGACAAGCTGAAGAACGGCTTGCCCGAGGAAACCTCCTCGCAGGCCAAGGCCGCCCCGGAGAAGAAGGGCGGCAACGGCGGCTGATCGTTCTGGGTCATGCCGGGCCAGCGAGGTGCGGCCTTCGGCCGACCCGGCGGCAGGCTTGTGCCGGGCATCGACGTCTTTTACAGCAGCAAGAATGTCATGGATGGCCGGGACAAGCCCGGCCATGACGTTCTCGATACGCGTCACTTTGGATCTATCGTGAGCGACCCGCTGATCGAAAAGGCGCCGGCCAAGATCAACCTGACGCTGCGCGTGCTCCGCCGCCGCGAGGACGGCTACCACGAGCTTGAAAGCCTGGTGGCATTTGCCGGTCTCGCCGACAAGCTCGATCTCGAGCCGGGCGCGGGCGCCACGCTCGAGGTCTCCGGCCCCTATGCCGCGGCCTGCGGCGCAGCCGCCGACAATCTGATCCTCAAGGCGCATGCCGCGCTGCGCCACCGCGTGCCTGGGCTCACGGCCGGCCGCTTTTTGCTCGACAAGCAGCTGCCGGTCGCGGCCGGCATTGGCGGCGGCTCGGCCGATGCGGCGGCGGCCCTGCGCCTGCTGGCGCGCGCCAATGGACTTGCCCGCGACGATGCGCGCCTTGCCGCCGCCGCGCTTGCGACCGGCGCCGATGTCCCGGTCTGTCTCGGCGCGGCCGCGCGCATCATGCGCGGCGTCGGCGAATTGTTGTCGGAACCGATCGCCTTGCCGGAGCTGCCGGCGGTGCTGGTCAATCCGGGCGTGCCGGTTGCCACGCGCGCTGTTTTCGAAGCCTTCGCCGGAATGCAGGGCAGCAAGCAGCCGCTGAAGAACCTGCCGCGCGGCCGCGACGCCATGATCGAGTTTCTGACGCGTCACGGCAACGATCTCACCCAGGCGGCCATCGCCTGCGCGCCGGTCGTCTCCGAGGTGCTGATCGCGCTGCGCGCGCTGCCCGGCATGCAGCTTGTGCGCATGTCGGGCTCGGGACCGACCTGTTTTGCCCTGTTTCGTTCGGCGGGCGAAGCGCAGGCGGCGGCGCAGCGGCTCGCCGCCGAGCGCAAGGACTGGTGGGTGCGGGCGACGACGCTGTCGTGAGCCCCCGCGCCTAGTGGGCGCGGCCGATACAGAAGGCGACGGCCTCCTCGAGCGCCGTCTTGACCGCCGACGGCGGCACCAGCGCCAGCGCGTCATTGGCGATGGCGCCGTAGTGGCGGGCGCGGCCGACGGTGTCCTCGATAGCGTGATGCTTGGCCATCAAGGCGATCGCCGTATCGAGATCGCCGTCGCGCACATCGCCGTCGCCGAGCGTGCGGTTCCAGAATTCGCGCTCGCTGGCGGTGCCGCGGCGGAACGACAGCACCACCGGCAGGGTGATCTTGCCCTCGCGGAAATCGTCGCCGACATTCTTGCCGAGCTTGGCCGACTTGCCGCCGTAATCGAGGGCGTCGTCGATCAGCTGAAAGGCGATGCCGAGGTTCATGCCGAAGGAGCGGCAGGCGGCCTGCTCGGCCTTTTCGCGGGCGGCGAGCGCGGGGCCCACCTCGCAGGCGGCGGCGAACAGCTCGGCGGTCTTGGCGCGGATCACGGCCAGATATTCGTCCTCGTTGGTGGCGGTGTTCTTGGCGGCGCCGAGCTGCATGACTTCGCCTTCGGCGATCACCGCGGCGGCGGAGGAGAGAATATCGAGCGCGTGCAGATTGCCGACCTCGACCATCATCTTGAAGGCCTGGCCGAGCAGGAAGTCGCCGACCAGCACGCTCGCCTCGTTGCCCCACAGCATGCGGGCGGCGAGCTTGCCGCGGCGCATGTCGCTCTCGTCGACCACGTCGTCGTGCAGCAGCGTCGCGGTGTGCATGAATTCGACCGCGGCGGCGAGCTTGATGTGGCCGTCGCCGCCGTAGCCGGAAAGCTTCGCCATCGCCAAAGTCAGCATCGGCCGCAGCCGCTTGCCGCCCGACGAGATCAGGTGATTGGCGACCTCGGGGATCATGGTCACCTGCGAGCCGGTGCGGGCGAGGATCGCCGCGTTGACTCGCTCCATGTCCGGTGCCACCAGTTCGGCGAGCCGGTCGAGCGATGCCGGGTGCGGGCTTTCGAAGGGAACGATGACGGCCAAAAGACTGCTCCGCGATGGAAAAGACCTGCGGAGCATAGAAACGCTGCGTTAAGGCGGCAAGTGCATTAGAGTGCCGCATCACCGCGAATTGACGCAATCCAGCGGGGGCCTCATTGGCGAAAAAGACTTCCAGACCTGCGCCCCGCGCGAGCGCCGATTTCGAGCGTCACAGAATTGCGGTGCTTGTCCCCTGCTACAACGAGGAGGCCGCAATCGGCAAAGTTGTGCGCGATTTCCGCGCCGCGCTGCCGGCGGCGACCGTCTTCGTCTACGACAACAATTCGACCGACCGCACCGCCGAGGTCGCCCGCACCGCCGGCGCCGAGGTTTTCCGGGAAAGGCACCAGGGCAAGGGCTTCGTGGTGCGGCGCATGTTCACCGACGTCGAGGCCGACATCTACGTCCTGGTCGACGGCGACGGCACCTATGACGCGCCGAGCGCGCAGGCGATGATCGCGCGGCTGCTCGAGGACCGCCTCGACATGGTGGTCGCGAGCCGCGTGCATCGCGATCAATCGGCCTACCGGGCCGGCCACGTCACCGGCAACCGCCTGCTCACCGGCTTCGTCGCCTCGGTGTTCGGCCCGACCTTCAAGGACATGTTGTCCGGCTACCGGGTGTTCTCGCGCCGCTTTGTGAAATCGTTTCCGCTGTTGTCGTCGGGCTTCGAGATCGAGACCGAGCTTACCGTTCATGCGCTCGAGCTCGGCCTCGCGGTCGCCGAGATCGACGCGCCCTATTATGCGCGCGCCGAAGGCTCCGCCTCCAAGCTCAACACCTGGAGCGACGGTTTCCGTATCCTCAGGACCATCATCAGGCTCTATCGCGCCGAGCGGCCGCTGTCGCTGTTCACGGGCATCGGCCTTGCCCTTGGCATCGCTTCGCTCGGCTTTGCCGTGCCGATCTTCATCACCTATTTCGAAACCGGCCTGGTGCCGCGGCTGCCGACCGCGGTGCTGTCGACCGGACTGATGCTGCTCGCCTTCCTGTCGATCGCCGTCGGCTTGATCCTCGATACGGTCACGCGCGGGCGGCGCGAGGCGAAGCTGTTCGCTTATCTTTCGCATCGCGCGCCGGGCGAAGAACGCCGCCGGGGACAGCCATGAAAGAGCTCGTGCGCACCAACGACATGGTGCTGGTGTCGGCCGTCGGCGCGCTGCTCGACGGCGCCAAGATTCCGCACATGGTGCTCGACCAGAACATGAGCGTGCTGGAAGGCTCGCTCGGCGTTCTGCCGCGCCGCATTCTGGTGGCGGAGGATGATCTCGCCGCGGCGCGGCGGCTGCTCACCGATGCCGGGCTGGGCCACGAGCTGCGCCCCGATGCCCGCTGACCAGGACGCGCTGAAGACGAGCGAAGATGCGGTGCTCGGCGGCCGCCTCAGGTTGCGCCAGCCGCTCGTCGGCCACCGCGTCGGCCACGATGCCATTCTGCTCGCGGCTGCGACCGGCGGCCGCGCCGGCGAACACGCCGTCGATCTCGGCGCCGGCGTCGGCGCCGCGGGGCTGGCGCTGGCCATGCGCGTGCCTGCACTCAAGGTGACACTGGTGGAGATCGACGCCGCGTTGAGCGCGCTTGCCGCCGACAATGCGCGGACGAACAGTTTGGCCGACCGCGTGCGCGCGGTCACCTGCAACGCCGAAGACGTGAACGCCCTGGCCGCTGCCGGGCTCGCGGGGGCTTGCGCCGATCGCGTGCTGATGAACCCGCCGTTTCAGGATGCGGCGCGGCACAACGTCTCACCCGACGCCTTGCGGCGTCTCGCCCATGCCGGCGGGCCGGGTCTGCTTGCGCGCTGGATTGCCGCGGCTGCGTTTCTGCTCAGGACGGGCGGCGCGTTGACCTTGATCTGGCGCGCCGACGAGGTCGACGCCGTCCTCGCCGCCCTGGCGCCCGGCTTTGGCGGCGCCGCCGTGCTGCCGGTTGCACCGCGCGAGGGCGCACCCGCCATCCGCATGCTGGTGCGCGCGGTCAAGGGCGGCGCCGGCGCGCCGCATTATCGCGCTGCGCTCAACCTCAATGATGCGCGGGGTCGGCCGAGCGAGGCGGCGGAGGCCGTTTTACGGGGTGGACAAACCTTGGTGCTTGCCGAGGACGAAGGCTGATTAGGTGATTCGCCGCCTAAAATTTACGCGGCAGACGCACGAATTGGCGCCAGCGCCGGTCGACCAATTGGCGCCGCATGCGCGTCAGGTTTTCGTCAGTGAGGTGCGAAAGCACAACAACCGCGCCAATAAGCATGAACAATAGGGTGAGCTTGGGATCCATTGCGTCTTTCCGTCGTCGTAGCCGGCTTAGAGTGCAATGCAAGAACTATTCCAAGGCCCGACAATGATCGGTTAATGACATTTCGGGGGACTTCGCTCACAAACGGGTGAGGCTGGCTCTCCCGGCGTAACAGGCGCATAAACATCGACCCATGCCGAATATTTTTGCAGAAACTCTAGGCCCTTTGCGTGTGCTGCTGCCGGCGCGGCTGCGCCCCGACATCCCGGTGGTGCCGGTGGTACGGCTGTCCGGTGTCATCGGCGTGGCGACGCCGCTGCGGCCGGGGCTGTTGCTGGCGACCGCGGCCAAGACGCTCGAGCGCGCATTCTCGGTTGCCAACGCGCGCGCGGTTGCGCTCATCATCAATTCGCCCGGCGGCTCGCCGTCGCAGTCGCACCTGATCTACCGGCGCATCCGCGACCTGGCGGCGGAGAAGAAGCTGCCGGTCATCGCCTTTGTCGAGGATATCGGCGCCTCCGGCGGCTACATGCTCGCCTGCGCCGCCGATGAAATCTTCTGCGATCAGTTTTCCATCGTCGGCTCGATCGGCGTGGTCGGCGGCTCGTTCGGCTTTACCAAACTGATGGACAAGCTCGGCATCGAGCGGCGCCTCTACACATCGGGCGAGCACAAGGCGATGCTCGATCCGTTCCTGCCGGAGGATCCCGGCGACGTGAAACGTCTCAAGGCGATTCAGAAGGACATCCACGAGCGCTTCATCGCGCTGGTGAAGGAGCGCCGTGCCGGCAAGCTGAAGGGGCCGGAAAAGACCCTTTTCTCCGGTGAGTTCTGGACCGCGCCGAAGGCGATCGAGCTCGGCCTTGCCGATGCCATCGGCGACGTGCGCGGCGTGCTGCGCGCCCGTTACGGCGACAAGCTGCGCACGCCGCTCATCTCGGCCGAGCGCAGCCTGTTCGGCCGCAAGCTGCAGGGCGTCGGCGCAGCGCCGGATTTCGGCCTCCCCGACGATCTGGTATCGGCGCTCGAGGCCCGCGCGCTGTGGGCGCGGTACGGGCTGTGACCTACTTGACCGGCTTGTTGCCGAACAGCTTGGCGACCGCCGCCACTTGCGCCCGCTGCTGGGCGATCGACTCGGCGAACTCCTTGCCGTCGCCGGGACTGACGACCTGCGCGGTCGCCGTCATCCGCTGAACGATCTGCGGATCCTTGGCCGCCTCGCTCACGTCGGCGGCGATCTTGTCGCGCACGGCCTGCGGCATGTCCGCGGTCGCGAAGTAGCCGACCAGACCGTCGAACTCGAGCGAGGGATAGCCTTCCTCCAGAGCGGTCGGCACGTTGGGGATGGTGGTGGCGCGCTCGTGATTGGTGACGGCGAGGACCTTGACCCGTCCAGCTTCCACCTGCGGGCGCACGATCGCATAAGCGGGCATGTAGACCTGGATGGTGCCGGCGGCGAGGTCGGCGGCGGCGCCGGCGGGGTTCTTGTAGGGCACCTTGGTCATCTGCAGGCCGACGCTGTGCAGAAAGCCGGCGAAGACGAAATCGGTGAAGCCGGTCGCAGTCGTCCAATTCAGCTGGCCAGGCTTGGCCTTCGCCAGCGCCTCCAGTTCCTTGAGCGAATTGACGTTGAGCGAGGCTGGTACGCTGACCGCGACCACCGTCTTCGACACGCGGGCGACCGGGATGAGATCCTTCGGATCGTAGGGCAGCTTGTCGTGGAAATAGGGATGCGCGGTGAAAGAACTCACCGGCGTCACCAGCAAGGTATGGTCGTCGTGGGCGCCGAGGAAGCTGGTGATGGCGACCATGCCGTCGCCGCCGGGGCGGTTTTCCACGACCACGGGCTGGCCCCATTTGGCCGAGAGCTTGTCGCCGAACAGCCGCGCACCGATGTCGACGCCGCTGCCGGCGCCCAGTGTGACAATGAATCGCACCGGCCGCGACGGCCAGGAATCCGCGGCAAAGGTCGGCGACGTCAGCAGGAAGACGCCGGCAAGCGCCGACAAGGCGCGGCTGAACTTGATGCGATTGTGCATTTGACATCCTCCCCATTGCCGGCCGGCGATTCCCGAGCGATCGCCGTTGCGGCACCATTAAGTTTAGTTCATTTGCGGCGAGATTTGCCAGCGCCCGGGAAATGCGTGGCTTCAGGGCGCGCTGTTGCTATAGTGCCGCGGTCCGCGGGCCGCGAAATTGCCCAGATTGCTTGGAAAAGTTGCCCAAGCAGACAAGGAGCCGATCATGCCGACGTTTCTGCTGTCGCCCCTGGTGAAATGGACACTGATCGCCGCCGGCGGCGTCATGGTGGTGCACTGGGTCGTGAAGGAAACGCGCCGGATCAACGAAGAGCTGGAGCGCGCCAGGCGCGCGGCGCGGATTTCCGATCGCGAGGCGCGGCCGACGTTGCGGCGCGATCCCTCGACCGGGGAGTACCGGCTCTAGCGGCTGACGCTTTCTTTGTTGGTGATGAGCGCGCCGAAGAACAGCGCGAACAACGCCAAACCGACCATTTCGAACGCCAGCATCGCGAACCCTCCGCCGGGATGACCGCTTTTTGCCCGTCGGCTCCGGATGTAGCGATTTCGGTTCAAAGACTCGTAAAAAGCCGCCGACTTGACCCCCTATAGGGCCGCCGATACGGTCCCTTCGATTCCCGTGCTTAAGAATTGGTATCCAAACCTCGGCTGACGTTGCCCGGGACCACATGCCCTCAGACAATTTGGACCCCGCGCGCTCGTTTCAGGGCCTCATTCTCACGCTGCAACGGTATTGGGCGGAGTGGGGCTGCGTGATTTTGCAGCCTTACGACATGGAAGTCGGCGCCGGCACCTTCCATCCTGCCACCACGCTGCGCGCACTGGGGCCGAAACCGTGGCGGGCGGCCTATGTGCAGCCCTCGCGGCGGCCGAAAGACGGCCGCTATGGCGAGAATCCCAACCGGCTGCAGCACTATTACCAGTTCCAGGTGACGCTGAAGCCGTCGCCGGACGACATCCAGGAGCTTTATCTTAACTCCCTGAAAACCATAGGCATCGACCCCGGCATCCACGACATCCGCTTCGTCGAGGACGATTGGGAAAGTCCGACGCTGGGGGCCTGGGGGCTCGGCTGGGAATGCTGGTGCGACGGCATGGAGGTGACGCAATTCACCTATTTCCAGCAGGTCGCCGGCTTCGAGTGTGCGCCGGTGACCGGCGAGATCACCTACGGGCTCGAGCGGCTGGCCATGTATGTGCAGGGCGTCGAGAACGTGTTCGACCTCAACTTCAACGGACTGACCGGCGACAGAAAAGTCACCTACGGCGACGTGTTCCTGCAGGCCGAGCAGGAATATTCGCGGCACAATTTCGAGTTCGCCGACACCGCCATGTTGTTCGAGCAGTTCAAGATGGCGGAAGCGGCCTGCAAGCGCTACCTCGCCGAGGGCTGGAGCGCCGACCACAAGCGCCACAACATGGCGCTGCCGGCCTACGATCAGTGCATCAAGGCGAGCCACGTCTTCAATCTGCTCGATGCACGGGGCGTCATCTCGGTGACCGAGCGGCAGAGCTATATCCTGCGCGTGCGTGAGCTCGCCAAGGCCTGCGGCGAGGCCTGGCTCGCCACCGAAGGCGGTGGTGCGTAATGCCCGATCTGTTGCTCGAATTCCTGTCGGAGGAAATCCCCGCGCGCATGCAGGCGCGCGCTGCCGAGGATTTGCGCAAGATGGTCACCGACCGCCTGGTGGCGGCCGGGCTGACCTACGAAGGCGCCAAGGCTTTCGCCACGCCGCGGCGGCTGGCGCTGTCGGTGCACGGCGTGCCGGCGCGATCCCCCGACGTGAAGGACGAGCGCAAGGGGCCGAAGGTCGGCGCGCCGGAGCCGGCGATCGCCGGCTTCGTCAAGGCGGCGGGCCTCAAATCGATCGCCGAGGCCAAGGTGCAGCAGGACAAGAAGGGCGATTTCTACGTCGCCGTCATCGACAAGCCGGGCCGGCCGGCGATCGAGGTGATCGGCGAGATGTTGCCCGAGGTGGTGCGCGCGTTCCCGTGGCCGAAGTCGATGCGCTGGGGCTCAGGCTCGCTCAACTGGGTGCGCCCCTTGCATTCCATCCTCGCCACGTTCGGGCCGGAGACCGAGGAGCCCGACATCGTGCCGTTCAAGATCGACGGCCTCGCGGCGGGCAACGAGACGCGCGGCCACCGTTTCATGGCGCCGGCCGCCTTCAAGGTGAAGCGCTTCGAGGATTACGCCGCGGCCTTGCAGAAGGCCAAGGTGATGCTCGATCCGGCGCGCCGCGCCGGGACCATTCTCGCCGACGCCAAGAACCTCGCTTTCGCCCAAGGCTTCGAACTGGTCGAGGACGAGGGCCTGCTCGCCGAGGTCGCCGGCCTCGTCGAATGGCCGGTGGTGCTGATGGGCTCGTTCGACAAGGCCTATCTCGCGATCCCGGACGAGGTGATCCGCGCCACCATCCGCAACAACCAGAAATGCTTCGTGCTGCGCGACCCGCGCACCGCGAGGCTGGTCAACAAGTTCGTCCTGGTGGCGAACGAGGAAGCAAGCGACGGCGGCAAGGCGATCATCGCCGGCAACGAACGCGTCATTCGCGCGCGGCTCTCCGACGCCAAGTTCTTCTACGACACCGACCTGAAGACGCGGCTGGAGGACCGGCTGTCGAAGTTCGAGCACATCGTCTTCCACGAGAAGCTCGGCACGCAAGGAGAGCGCATCGCCCGCATCGTGGCGCTGGCAAAAGAGCAGGCGCCGCTGGTCAAGGCCGATCCGAAAAAAGCCGAGCGCGCCGCGCAATTGTGCAAGGCGGATTTGCTGACCGAGGTCGTCGGCGAATTCCCCGAATTGCAGGGCCTGATGGGTCGCTATTACGCCGAGGCCCAGGGCGAGGACGAGGCGGTGGCCCACGCCATCGAGGATCATTACCGGCCGAAGGGCCCGGACGATCTGGTGCCGTCCGATCCGGTGTCGATTGCGGTCGCGCTCGCCGACAAGATCGACACGCTGGTCGGCTTCTGGGCGATCGACGAGAAGCCGACGGGATCGAAGGACCCTTACGCGCTGCGGAGAGCGGCGTTGGGGGTGATTAGGATAATTCTGGACAACGAACTGCGTCTCAGTCTTCGAAGCACAACTGCAAAAGCATACGATTCTGCCATCGGATTTCATCTGCTCAATCAATCGACCGAAGATTTTGACTACGTCATGTATCTCGGACGAAAGCATCTGACTGAAGAGCAGCTAGAAGACGAGAACGTAGGCATCGCATGGGAGTATGGCCTTGCGCATGAGGCGGTCGCTAAAGAAGCGAACGCGATTGCTGACGATCTTCTCGCCTTCTTCGCCGACCGCCTGAAAGTCCAACTGCGCGAACAGGGCGCGCGGCACGATCTGGTCGATGCGGTGTTCGCCCTCGAAGGCCAGGACGATCTGCTGATGGTCGTCCGCCGCGTCGAGGCGCTCGGCAAGTTCCTCGATACCGACGACGGCAAGAATCTGCTCGCCGGCTACAAACGCGCGACCAACATCATCCGCATCGAGGAGAAGAAGGATAAGCGTGAATACACCGGCAGCCCCGACGCCAAGCGCTACGACCTGCCGGAAGAAAAGGCGCTGGCCGAAGCGGTCGACATCGCTAAGAAGGACGCCTCGGCCGCCGTCGCCAAGGAGGATTTCGCCGCCGCCATGAGCGCCATGGCGAAGCTCCGGCCCAAGGTCGACGCCTTCTTCGACAAAGTCACCGTCAATGTCGACGACAAGGCCTTGCGCGAAAACCGCCTCAAACTGCTCAACGAAATCCGCCAGGCCACCCGCGCGGTTGCCGACTTCTCCAAGATCGAGGGGTAGGTGCTTGCTTTACATCTCCCCGCATTGCGGGGAGAGGTCGACCCGCCGTAGCGTCAGCGAAGGCGGGACGGGTGAGGGGCCGTGCAATGCCCCTCACCCGGCTCGCGCCTTTCAGGTACTCGCCACCCTCTCCCCGTGAAGGACGGGGAGAGGGAAGAAAGGAACTCCCGCTAACCTCTCGCCGTTTCAACACAACCAAACAGGGGACACCCATGGTCATCGGCATTGCCCATCTGCAGCCCATTGTCGCACTCGTTGCCGGCATTCTCATCCTCATCATTCCGCGCCTGCTCAATATCATCGTCGCGGTCTATCTGATTCTGATCGGCGTGCTCGGGCTCGGCATCATCCGCTAGGCGCAACGGCGGGCTTGCGTAGACCGGGCCGGACGTGTTCTTAGGGACGTCGCTCATTCCCTGATCTTTTGAGCCATGGCCAAAGCGAAATCGCGCGTCAGCACCAAGGTCAAGAAACAAGCGGTGAAAAGGGCTTCGGCAAAGGCCAAGGCCCGCTCCGCCAAGCGCGCGCGCGCCGGCAAATGGGTCTATGCCTTCGGCGACGGCCGCGCCGAGGGCAAGGCCTCGATGCGCAACCTGCTCGGCGGCAAGGGCGCAGGGCTTGCCGAAATGGCCAATCTCGGCCTGCCGGTGCCGCCCGGCTTCACCATCACCACCGAGGTCTGCACCTATTTCTACGCGCACGACCGGCAATATCCCAAGGACCTGAAGGCCCAGGTCGACAAGGCACTGGCGACCGTCGGCAAGATCACCGGCAAGAGCTTCGGCGACAGCGTCAATCCGCTGCTGGTCTCGGTGCGCTCGGGTGCCCGCGCCTCGATGCCGGGAATGATGGACACCGTGCTCAACCTCGGCCTCAACGACGAGACCGTCGAGGGTCTTGCGAAGAAATCCGGCGACCGGCGCTTCGCGTATGACAGCTACCGCCGCTTCATCACCATGTATTCCGACGTGGTGCTCGGCGTCGGCCACGAGCATTTCGAAGAGTTGCTCGATCACCACAAGGAGCGCCAAGGCTACAGCCTCGACACCGAGCTCACCGCCGACGATTGGGCCGAGCTGGTCACGCTCTACAAGAAGCGCGTCAAGGACGAGCTCGGCAAGGACTTTCCGCAGGATCCGCACGAGCAGTTGTGGGGCGCCATCGGCGCCGTGTTCGGCTCGTGGATGAACCAGCGCGCCATCACCTACCGCAAACTGCACAACCTGCCGGAAAGCTGGGGCACCGCGGTCAACGTGCAGGCCATGGTGTTCGGCAACATGGGCGACACCTCGGCGACCGGCGTCGCTTTCACGCGCAATCCGTCGACCGGGGAGAAGAAGCTTTACGGCGAATTTCTCATCAACGCCCAGGGCGAGGACGTGGTCGCCGGCATCCGCACGCCGCAGGAGATCAGCGAGGAAGCGCGCATCGAAGCCGGCTCCGACAAGCCGTCGATGGAGAAGCTTCTGCCCAAGCCTTACGGCGAGCTCAAGCGCATCTACAACGTGCTCGAGCGCCACTACCGCGACATGCAGGATCTCGAGTTCACGGTCGAGCAGGGCAAGCTGTGGATGCTGCAGACGCGCGGCGGCAAGCGCACCGCCAAGGCTGCGCTGCGCATCGCCGTCGAGCTTGCCCACGAGGGCCTGATTTCCAAGGAAGAAGCGGTGCTGCGGGTCGATCCGCTGACGCTCGATCAGCTGCTGCACCCGACCATCGATCCGCGCGCCCACCGCAAGGTCATCGCCACCGGCCTGCCGGCGTCACCCGGCGCGGCCACCGGCGAGATCGTGTTTTCCTCGGACGAGGCGGCCGAGCTCAAGGCCGACGGCCGCAAGGTCATTCTGGTGCGGGTCGAGACCTCGCCGGAGGACATCCACGGCATGCATGCCGCCGAGGGCATCCTGACGACGCGCGGCGGCATGACCTCGCACGCCGCCGTCGTCGCCCGCGGCATGGGCAAGCCCTGCGTTTCCGGCGCCGGCTCGATCCGCGTCGACTACAACAACAAAGTCATGACCGCCGGCGGCCAGAGCTTCAAGCAGGGCGATTACATCACCGTCGACGGCTCGACCGGGCAGGTGCTCGCCGGCAAGGTCGACATGATCGAGCCGCAGCTGTCCGGCGAGTTTGCCACCCTGATCGGCTGGGCGGACAAGGTGCGCAGGCTCGGCGTGCGCGCCAATGCCGATACCCCGGCCGACGCCAAGGCCGCGGTGCGCTTCGGCGCGGAAGGCATCGGGCTGTGCCGCACCGAGCATATGTTCTTCGACGAGGGCCGCATCACCGCGGTGCGCGAAATGATCCTCGCCGACGACGAGAAGCAGCGCCGCGCCGCGCTCGCCAAGCTGCTGCCGATGCAGCGCGGCGACTTCCGTGCCCTGTTCGAGATCATGGGTGAGCGGCCGGTCACCATCCGCCTGCTCGACCCGCCGCTGCACGAATTCCTGCCGCACGGCGATGAGGAGATCGCCGAGGTTGCCAAGGCCATGGGCGCCGACCCGAAGAAGCTTGCGGATCGCGCCCGCGAGCTTGCCGAGTTCAACCCGATGCTCGGCTTCCGCGGCTGCCGCATCGCCATCGCCTACCCGGAAATCGCCGAGATGCAGGCGCGCGCGATCTTCGAGGCTGCGGTCGAGGCGTCGAAAAGCACCGGCAAGCCGGTCAAGCCCGAGGTCATGGTGCCCCTGATCGCCACCAAGGCCGAGCTCGATCTGATCAAGGCGCGCATCGATGCGGTCGCCAAGGACGTCGAGAAGGAAACCGGCGCCAAGCTCGATTACGACGTCGGCACCATGATCGAACTGCCGCGCGCGGCGCTGCTCGCCGGCGAGATCGCCGAGAGCGCGGAATTCTTCTCCTTCGGCACCAACGATCTGACGCAGACGACCTTCGGCATCTCGCGCGACGACGCGGCGAGCTTCCTGTCGATCTACACCGCGCGCGGCATCCTCAAGGCCGACCCCTTCATCTCGATCGATCGGGAGGGCGTCGGCGAGCTGGTCAGGATCGGCGTCGAGCGCGGACGCAAGGTGCGGCCGAAACTCAAGGTGGGCATCTGCGGCGAGCACGGCGGCGATCCGGCATCGGTCGCCTTCTGCCACGACGCCAAGCTCGATTACGTGTCGTGTTCGCCGTTTCGCGTGCCGATCGCGCGTCTGGCGGCGGCGCAGGCGGCGCTGGGCAAGAGCGCGGCGAGCCAGGCCTAGGTTTTTTGCAATCGATAAGCTGTCATGGCCGGGCTTGGCCCGGCCATCTCGCTTAGGGGCGCAGTGCCCTCCTGAGCGGGGTCACCGGGACAAGCCCGGTGATGACAAAATCGTTACACCGCCACCTTGGCGAGAAAATCCTCGACTTCCGAGCGCAGGTCGGCGACCGCGGTTCCGACCGTTTCGGAGGCCTCGCGCACCACCTGCGCAGAGGCGCGCGTTTCGGTCGCGGCATTGGCGACCTTGCCGAGCACGCCCACCACCTGGCCGGTGCCTTCGGCCGCGCTTGCCACGTTGCCGGAGATCTCGCCGGTCGCGGCGTTCTGCTGCTCGACCGCGGCCGCAACGGCGGCCGTGCTTTTGTTGATCTCCTGCATGCGCGCGGTGATGTAACGGATCGCCTCGACCGCGCCGGAGGTCGATTGCTGCACGCCGAGGATATGGTTGGCGATCTCTTCGGTGGCCTTGGCGGTCTGCACGGCCAGCGATTTGACCTCCTGCGCCACCACGGCAAAGCCGCGCCCGGCTTCACCGGCGCGCGCGGCCTCGATGGTGGCGTTGAGCGCCAGCAGGTTGGTCTGGCCGGCGATGTTGCGGATCAACATCACGACGTCGCCGATCTTCTGCGCTCCCGCGGCCAATCCGGCGATTTCGTTGTCGGTTGCGCGCGCTGCCTCGGTCGCGACGCCGACGATATTGCCGGTGTGGTTGAGCTGGCGGCTGATCTCGGCGATGGAACGCGACAGTTCCTCGGCGGCGACGGCGGCGCTTTCCACGTTGGCCGACGCCTCGTTGAACGCCTGCACGGCGCTTTCCGCCCGTTTGCTGGTGTCGTCGGAGGAGCGCAGAAGCGCATTGGCGGTCGTGCGCATGGCGGCGGCGCATTCGCTGACGCTGCCGAGCAGGCGCTCGGCCAGCGGACGGAACGTGGTGATGGCGCCGTCGACGAGCTTGCGCCGCTTGTCCTGGTCGTGAATGGCCGCGCGCTCTTCCTCGGCGCGGCGCTGTTCGGTGACGTCCTCGTGGGTGGAAAGCCAGCCGCCGCCCGATAGCGGGCGGTTCTTGGCGAGCACAATCCGCCCGTCGCTCGCCTGCACGTAGACGCCGGCGTCCTTGCCGGAGCGCATGGCCTCCAGAATGCGTTGAACGTAGGCGTCGACGTCGCCGGAGAACAGCCCGGTATCCTTGCGGTGCTGGATCAGGTCGCGCAACGGCAAGCCCGGCCGCACGATGTCGGGCGACAAGGCGTACATCTCGATGTAGCGCGAATTCACCAGGACAATGCGGGTCTGGGCATCGAACATGCACAGGCCCTGCGACATGTTGTCGACCGCGGCGATCAGCCGTTCATTCTGCCCCGCGCAGCGGCGATAGACGATCCAGGCCGCAGCGAGGGCTGCGGCGCACACCGCCGCGGCTGTCAAAAAGCTGCTGCCGAAAGGTGAAAATGGCGGCATGCGTGCTCGAAAATCAGGCTTCGCGCCGATCATGTGACGGCGCGATTGCGATATGGTTAACATTCCTTTCCGAGACGTTACCGCCGCACAGCCCCGCAAATCCGGGCTTGCCGCCGCGCCCGCAAGGTTAATCGGACGCTAAGAAAACCTGTCGCATTGTCGCCGTTCAGGCGACGTGTGCGGCGGGAATTTGTGTCTGTGAGTGCGTTCGGTCCAGTGTTGCGGCGGCGTAGACGTGCGCGCATCGGCGTCGTCGCGCTTTGCCTTGCGTTGCTGCCGACCCAAATCGGGTTCCAGGATCTCGGCGCCCTGCTGGCGCAACAGCCGGGCGTCGCCGCCCGTGCGCGGGCCTATCTGATCGCATCGCCGTTCGGCACCATCCACGCCGCGACGTTCTCGATGCCGCAGCCGCTCGGCACCGCCATCCCGCATCCGCCGATCTATGCGCTGGCGAATTTCGATCCGAGCGACATCACCGGCTCGATCGGGCGCCAGCTGCTCGGCGATCCGAACGGGCCGCTGCAATTCCCGACCGTCAACCGCAAGGACAAGCGCGACTCACTGATCTCGCGGGCGCGCGAGCCGATGCCGCCTTTGCCGCCGGCGCTGGCGGTCCCGCCGGTGCCGCAGGCCGAGGAACAGGCGCCGCTCAAGCAGCAGCAGGCCGAGAAGATCGAGGGCCGCTTCGATCCCTACATGGAGTACCAGTTCGGCGCGATTGCCGAACCGCCGCCGTCTGAGCCGGCGCGGCCCGCCGCCGGCGTCCGCGAACCTGCCCCGCAAAAGGAGGCCGATCGGCTGTTCTTCGGCGCCCACCCGCTCGGCGGCGAGGAGGGCATCAAGCCCTGGGCGGCCGGTGAAGCGCCGCTCGTCAATGCGCCGTCGGGCGATCCCGACCTCAAGCTCGCCGCGCTGACGCCGGCCGAAAAACCCGACAGCGCCGGCGGCGAAAGCATCGCCAACAAGGGCGTGGTGACCGGTGAAGACCAGCGGCCGAAGTCGCCGGCCGAGCGTCTGGCGCTGAGCGGGCCGGCGTTCGAGAAGGCGGTGAAGTGCCTTGCCGAGGCGGTCTATTTCGAGGCCCGCGGCGAAGCGGTGCGCGGCCAGATCGCGGTGGCGCAGGTCATCATGAACCGCGTGTTCTCGCCATTCTATCCGAACGACGTGTGCGGCGTGGTCCACCAGAGCAACGGCCGCGGCTGCCAGTTCAGCTACAACTGCGACGGCATTCCCAACGCGGTTACCGAACCCGACGCCATGGCCCGCGCGCAGCACATCGCGCGCGACATGCTCAACGGCAAGCTGTGGATGCCGGAGGTTGCCAAAGCCACCCACTACCACGCCTACTGGGTGCGCCCGGACTGGATCAACGAGATGCACACCATATCCAGGATGGGCGTGCATACCTTCTATCGCCCCCGCACATGGGGCGACGGCACCGACGAGCCGACCTGGGGCGACGCCAGGCTGACGCAGAAGGAAATCGTCGAAGACGAGCAAAAATGGCCCGTCAGCTATAGCAAAGAATGGCTACGCTCGCCGGACGGGCAGGCCTGGGCGCGCGAGCACGGCAAGTAGCCCGCAAATTATGAGCGGCGCGAATGGGCCGCATCACGAATATTCGTTTTTGCGGCGCGACCGGCGTACCTATATCGTGCCTGCTTCGCGGCAATGCGCGAAGCGATCCTCAGCCGGGGCGACCACAATGACCGTGCAATCAATCGACAAGCCGTCGGCAGCCGTTTGGCGCACGCCGCTCGTGCTCATCCTGAGCGGCTGCCTGATCGCTATGGTCAGCTTCGGCCCGCGCTCTTCGCTCGGCTTCTTTCTGACGCCGCTGTCGGAAGCCAATCATTGGGGCCGCGACGTTTTCGCTTTGGCGCTGGCGGTCCAGAACCTGCTCTGGGGCATCGGCCAACCGGTCGCCGGCGCCATTGCCGACCGCTTCGGCGCGCCGCGCGTGCTCACCGTCGGCGCGGTCCTTTACGGGCTCGGGCTCTACTTGATGGCGCAGGCGACGACGCCGGCGATGCTGGCCTTGTCGGCCGGCGTATTGATCGGGTTCGGGCTGTCGGGCTGCGCCTTCACCATCGTGGTCGGCGCGCTCGGCAAGCTGGTGCCGGCGGAATGGCGCTCGACCGCTTTCGGCTTCGGCACGGCGGCGGGGTCCTTCGGGCAGTTCCTGTTCTCGCCGCTTGCGGTGGCGCTGAATGGCGTGGTTGGCTGGCACACGACGCTGATGATTTTCGCCGCCGTGCTCATGGTGATCGTGCCGCTATCGCTGGTGCTGTCGGCGCCGCCGAGCCACACGTCCGCGTTCGCGGCGTCCGAGCAGTCGTTGCGTCATGCGATGGCGGAGGCCTTTGCGCACCGCAGCTACGTGCTCTTGGTGCTCGGCTTCTTCACCTGCGGATTTCAGCTCGCCTTCGTCACCGTGCATCTGCCGAGCTATTTGCTCGACCGCGGACTCTCCGCCGAGGTCGGCGGCTGGACGCTCGCCACCATCGGGTTGTTCAACATCATCGGCTCGGTGAGCGTCGGCTATCTCGGCAACTATGTGCCCAAGCGCTACATCCTGTCGGCAATCTATTTCGCCCGTGCGCTGTCGATTGCCGTTTTCGTGCTGCTGCCGGCGAGCCCGGCGGCGACGCTGGTGTTCGGCGCGGTCACGGGCCTGCTCTGGCTGTCAACCGTGCCGCCGACCTCCTCGCTGGTGGCCCTGATGTTCGGCACGCGCTGGCTCGCCATGCTGTTCGGCTTTGCCTTCCTCAGTCACCAGGTCGGCGGTTTCCTCGGCGTCTGGCTCGGCGGTCTCGTGTTCGACCACTTCGGCACCTATAACCCGGTGTGGTGGCTGTCGGTCGCCTTCGGCGTCGCATCGGCGATCATCAACCTGCCGATCATCGAGAAGCCGGTCGAGCGCGCGGCGCAGGCTGCGGCCTAGACTTGCGGACCGACGGTTTTGCGTCGGCAAGACTTCAGAACCAACACCGAACTGAATGGTAGATCGCCAAATGGACGCTGATCGCTGGCTTCGGATTGCGTTGATTGCCGTCGGGCTCGTTTTTATCTTCGGCATTTATCCGCTCGGCATCGTGTGGCCGTCCGGCTGGACCTGGGGACACGGCCATTCCCACTATTTGATGATGATCATCGGCGTCTACGCGACGCTCGGGGTATTCCTGCTGCTGGCGTCGCGCGATCCGCAAGGCTACAGCAGCATCATCTGGTTCACGGTGTGGTCGAGCGTGGTGCACGCCGCGATCATGGCCGTGCAATCCTTCACGGACCCGATGGAGCGAGGTCATCTCATTGCCGACGTGCCGGCGCTACTGATCGTAGCGCTCGTGCTCGGCATTCTGATGCCGCTCGCGCGAAAAGCCTGAGCGGCATTCGGCAGGTCAGGGGCGCGAGGCTGCCCTTAGCGGATCGCAATGTCCGCGAGCGGCCAGCGCAGTTCGCCGATCTGCCCGGCGCTCAATTCCCGGAAACCGATTTGCGGCTGCGGCTGCCGGCGCCACCGCACGATGTTCTGCGTGAGCTCAACGGTGGCTGGGCTGATGAAGGGGCTGAACATGATCGCCTCCGTTTCTCGTTCTTTGATCGCTAAAATACGGCGGCGAACCCCGGGCGGCTGTGACGGCGGTCACGCAAACCCTGTGACGGCCATCACAAAAACCGCGATTTTCCGGGATTTTCAGGCAAACATCCCGTCGGTTTTGCCCTGCCGGACCATCTCCCGGCAGTAGGCGTAGAGCGCGTCATAGACGATCCACTCGGCGGCATTGAGCGCGTGGTCGTCCTTGAAACCGAGGTGGCGGAAGCCTTCGGCGATGGCTTCGAGCCCGGCGCCCTCCGGCTGGTTGTAGAGGGTGTTGTCGGTGTCGGCGCCGTTGACGATTCTGCCGAGCAGCACCAGCGCCTTGTCGCCGGTCAGCCGATATTTCTTCAGGATCGCCTCGAACGAGCATTCCTGGCCGTGGTGGCCGAGTTCGACGTTCTTCACGTCATAGGGAATGGCGTCCAGACGCTTGGCCTCGTCCATGACCTTGTCGGCCGGAGCGAAGATGAACTCGGCGTCCTTGTCGACGAACTTTTTGATCAGCCATGGGCAGGCGACGCGGTCGACCTTCACGTGTTCGCGCGTGATCCATTTCATGTCGGTTCTCCCTTGGCCGAAGTCGTTGCAGCGGGGGCAACCTCCTCCGGCGGCTTGATGTGGCGGAACGAGTAGAGCAGGGCGATGTCGTAGATGATCTTGCCGGCGCCGCAGAGCACGAGCGGCAGGCCAGAAAATGCGGTCGTCAGCAGCATGCCGGCAAAGGTCGGGCTGATCGCGGAGGCGAGGCTGCGCGGCACGGCCGTGACGCTGGCGGCGGTCGCCCGCTCGGCCGGCGTCACCACCGCCATGACGTAGGAGGTCCGCGTCGGCACGTCCATTTGCGACAGCGCCGAGCGCAGCAGCAGCAGTCCGAGCACGACATAAAGGTTGGACGCAAATGCGGCGATGATGAGAAAAATGCTCGACGGGATATGCGTGAACACCATCGTATTGATGAGACCGAAACGCTGCGACAGCCGCGCCGCCACCGGGTAGGAGAAGGCGCTGAGCGTGCTGGCGCAGAAGAAGAATGCGCCGGCGCTCGCAACCGACAGGTCGAAGCGCTCGAACAGCCACAGCGCCAGCAGCGACTGCACGACGAAGCCGCCGGAAAAAGCATCGAGGCTGAACAGCGCGGCGAGCTTGTAGACCACCGCGCGCGAGGGTCCGAGCGGCGCGTGCCGCTTCTCGGCCATCTGGGCGTGCGGCAATTGCCGGTACAGCGCGACGCAGGCAAGCCCGAGCGCGCCGTAGGCGTAGAACATCGCCTTGAATCCGGTGAGCCGGTCTATTCCTGCGTGCTCAAGCAGATCGGGGGCGGCGGCAGCCAGCGTGCCGACCGCCATCGACAGCGCGCCGATCAGGCTGTAGCGCGCAAAGGCGTGCGTGCGCTCTTCATCGGCGACGCCGCGCGCCAGCATGGCGTGCTCGAGCGGGATCAATACGCCGAGATCGCCGGTCGATGGATTGATCGTGCCAATGAAGGCGACGGTCGCAACGAAAGCGATGTGCCCGAAGGCCGGGAAGGCCAGCCCGGTAAACACCACCAGCAGCGCGCCGCCGAGCATCAGCGTGCGCAGGTCGTGGCGCGGCGCGATGATGCCGATGGCGAGCGTGAAAATCGCGGTGCCGAGCAGCGACGCCGTCAAGACGATGCCGATGGCGGCGGGGTCGTAGCCGATGGCGGTCAGGTAGGCGGGCAGGATGATGGTGGCGAAGCCGTCGCCGAAGCCGCGAAGGCCGCGCGCCAGATACAGCGTTCGAACGTCGGACAGCATCGGCATATCGCAATTATGCGCCCGCCCGGAAGACAGGGCGAGGTGCAGTACTTGGGCGACATGCCTTGGAAAAGCCGGGCGACTGCAAATCGAGCCCGACCGGGAAAAACTGATCGGCGAGCGTGCAAAAGTCAAGGCCCGCATTGGCGCACGCGTTCACAGGATTGTGCAGGCGGCCGCGGAACCGAAGTTTTGCGGGCCAAGTTTTGCCTCGGCGTCCTAATTCGGAGTTGGCCGTGGGTGAAATCGCCTATCTTGCGCCGTCCAATCCACAATGGCTGGGGCTGGAAATTGATACGCTGTGCGCCTTGCGCCGCGTGCTGGGCAATGAAAGCCCGTTCGGCTGGTGCGATTTCGTGACGCGCACCGAGGCGGACGGCCCTTGCGCCGAATTCTGCGACCATTTCGGCCCGGTGGTGCGGCTGCGCCGCGTCGGCCGCCGCTACGAGGTCGCCTGTCTGCGCACCGGCGCCGCCAACCGCACCGCCGACCTCAGGCGCGCCGCCGTGCTGATCCGGGCGCGCTGGAGCGGGCGCATGCGCACGTTGCCCGAGCGTCCGATCGACCGCGCGGGTTGACGCGGCCGCGCGCCTCGCGCCATGAATGGCCCCTCGGCAAGCAACGGGGCATGCGGTGGCGAAGTTCAAAGCGATCGTGATCGAGAAAACCGAGGGCGGCACCAGGGCCGCGCTCACCGATTTCGACGAGGCCAACCTGATGGACGGTGACGTCACCGTCCGCGTCGAATATTCCACCCTCAACTACAAAGACGGCCTCGCCATCACCGGCAAGGCACCGGTTGTGCGCCGTTTCCCGATGATCGCCGGCATCGACTTTGCCGGCACGGTGGAGAACTCCGCGCATCCGGCGTGGAAGGCCGGCGACAAGGTCATCCTCAACGGCTGGGGCTGCGGCGAGACGCATCTCGGCGCCTACGCCGAGAAGGCGCGCGTCAAAGGCGACTGGCTGGTGGCGCTGCCCGCCGCGATGAGCGCGCGCGACGCCATGGCCATCGGCACCGCCGGCTACACCGCCATGCTTTGCGTCATGGCGCTGGAGCGGCATGGGCTGAAAGCCGATCAGGGGCCCGTCGTCGTCACCGGAGCCGCGGGCGGCGTCGGATCGGTCGCGATCGCGCTATTGGCCAAGCGCGGCTTCACCGTGCATGCGGTCACCGGCCGTCCGGCTGAAGCCGACTATCTCAAGGGCCTGGGCGCCGCCGAGATCATCGAGCGCAAGGAACTGGCGGGGCCGCCCAAGCCGCTCGCCAAGGAGCGCTGGGCGGGCGGGGTCGACGCTGTCGGCTCGACCACCCTCGCCAACGTCCTGTCCATGACCCGCTACGGCGGGGCGGTCGCGGCCTGCGGACTGGCCGGCGGTATGGACCTGCCGGCCTCCGTCGCTCCCTTCATTCTGCGCGGGGTGTGTCTTTACGGCATCGACTCGGTGATGTGCCCGTTGCCGAGGCGGAAAGAAGCGTGGAGGAACCTGGAAACCGGCCTCGACCGCCAAAAACTGGCCGCAATGACCCGGGAAATCGGCCTTTCCGAGGTCATAAATGCCGCCCCGGACATTCTGGCGGGCAAGGTCCGCGGCCGCATCGTGGTCAAGATCGGGTAAACGCGTTTATGATTTATCGACAAACGGCCCGCATAGTGCCGGCGTTCGGGGTAAAACGCGTCCGCTAGGCGTCAAAGTTCGGAGTGGGGTGATGTTGCGTCGTGGCGTAGTGCTGGCTGGCCTGTTGGCCTCCCTGCCGGCTTCTGCCGGCGAAATGACGGTGGCGGAAGCCCGCCATTTCATCGTCGGCAAGATGTTTCACTACACCTGCTTCGAGGGCACGCGTGGCCAGGGCCGGGTCTATCCGGATGGGTCGGTCGCCGGCTCGATCCAGATCCGCGGCGAAGGCCCGATGCGCTACGCGGTGCTGCCGCCGGGCACCATCCGGGTCAACGGCGAGGCGGTCTGCGCCTCGGTGCGCGGCGTGCCGGTGCACCCCTGTTTCAGCCTGCAGCAGACCGGCAGCGAGAGCTTCCGCGGCGCGATTTCCGGGCTCGGTTTTGCCTATTGCGACTTCACCCGGGGCCATGAGCGGGCGCAGATCCTGCGCCGCGCCGAGCATCGCGTGACGCCGGCCGAGCATCACGCCAGCCCGCTGGCGCTGCGGCCCTCGCTCGCCGCCGACCGCGGCGAATAGCCGTTACACCTTCGCCGGAAAGATCATGCACGTCGTCGAGGCGTGGGCGTAAAGCTTGCCCTCGCGGTCCTTGAGCTCGCCCTGCGAGGTCGCGACGCTGCGGCCGCGGTGGACGATGCGCCCCTCGGCGCGCACCGGCCCGGTGTCCTTGCTCATCGGCCGCACGAAATTCAGCTTCAGTTCGAGCGTGGTCCAGGCCTCGCCTTTGGCGAGGGTCGAAAAGATGGCGCAGCCGAGCGCGGAATCGAGCAGGGTCGCGGCAAAGCCGCCGTGCACGGTGCCGATCGGGTTGTAATGATCGAAACTCGGCTGGCCCGCGAACACCGCGCGGCCTTCTTCGACCTCGACGAGATGGAAGCCGAGCACCTCGCTGATCGGCGGGTGTGGCCGCGTTCCGTCAACGATGCCTTTGAGGAAATCGAGCCCCGAGAGCGATGCCAGCATCTCGGGCGACACCACGCCGTATTGCTTCAGACGTTGCTCCATCAATCGACCCTAGCTTGCGCCCGCGGCGTCCGCTGGCGGCACCCTGGGTGCAGGAAATAGCAGTCTTTGATAGAGCCAACCAATGCCCATCAGCACCACGCCGAGACCGATGAACGACAAGGCGCGGAAAATACCAGTCAATCCGGCCATGTCGATCAAAAACGCCTTGGCGATGGTGGCCGTAACCACCGCCGCCGAGGCAAGCCGCGCGGGCTGCGAGGTCAGCAGGAATCCGGCCGCGAGCAGCGCCACGCCAAACGCCAGCCACACGACCGAGTAGGTATACTGTTCGAGATCGCTGGTGGCGTCCCACGGCATGAGCGTGCTGCCGTGGTAGAGCCTGCGCACCTCCAATGTCAGATAGAGCAGCGCCAATGTCACCGCGGTCGCAGCCGCGGTGTGGCGATAGGCCAAAGGACGGCTGGAGCGCGCGACCAGCGCGAGGATTGCGCTCAACATCGCCGGGATGCCGTAGCCGAGCAGGATCAGGTTGATGAACGGCCCGCCGACCGTCGTGCGATGGATAAGCGGGTTGAAGTTGAGCAGCAGGCCGAGCACGATTGCCGCCAACGTCATTGCGGCGACGATCAACGCGCCGATGTTGTGAACCGCACTGCGCGTGCGCAAGCGCACCCGCTCGAGACCGATCGCCATTGCGAGCCCGACCGAAACCTGCATGGCGATTTCCTCGAGCGAACTGCGATGCGGGTACAAGTTGCCGCCGTTGACGTAGTGGCGGATTTCCAGCAGCCCCAGCAGCACGGTGAACAGGATCGCCGCCGCTTCGACCGTGCTCGCCGCCCAGTCGTCGGCGCGCCGCCGCAACCGATGGCCGGCGAACCAGAACGACGCCGACGGCACGCCGTAGCCGTAAAGCAGCCAGTTGAAGATCGGCGTCGTGCCGACATCGGCGCCGACGATGCGGGGCTCATATCCGATGCGCAGCACCACCAGGATGGCCACGGCCGCCGCCAGGTAACGCAGCGCCGGCAGCGGACGCTGCTCGCTGATCCAGGCAATGCCGGGCACCATCAGCGCAAGCCCAACGGTGAGCCAGCCTTTTTCCAGCGCGAAGGTGAGCGCCAGCGCGAGCGAAGCAACCGATCCGGTCGCAAACACCGCGGCTGAGCCGGCAAGGCCCGGCCGCACCTCGCGTTTGCTCAACACGTCGGTCGCCACGCCGTATAGCGCCGCCAGCAGCAGCGCGAGCCCGGCAAACGGAATCGAGCGGTCGAATTCGGCGATGCGGAGATAAAGGGCGATCAGGAGCAGAATCGGCGTCACCACCGCACAGCCGCTCCAGAGCAGTGCAACGATCGGATTCTGCGAGCGCCCCTGGGCCGCAAAGCCCGCGCCGCCGAACAGCAATGCAAGACCGGCAGCGAAGACGACATGCGGTGCAGTGCCGGTCGGCAGGTCGGGGACGGCCCCGGCGGTGACGCCGGGCGGCATCACCAGCTGGACGTAGATCTCGGGCCTCGTCCACTGCGCCATGACGATGGCGGCCATGAGCCCGGCCGCGGGCAAGGCCCAGAGCGCGGCGCTGGTTCGCCAGCAAACGGCGACGGTGGCTAGTGTCAGCACGGCGAACACCAAAAGCGCGGCGGGGTCGTGATAGCTGGCGCAGGTCACGATCGCCGCGCCGCAGAGATAGGCGCCGATCGCGCCGGACGAAACCGGATCGATCGCCCCCTCGTCATAGGCGGGCCCGAACAACAGGCCGGATACGATCAGGGCCGCGGCCAAGGTGAAGCCGGCGACGGTGTGGAAGAGATGCGCACCGAGCGCTTCGACGTGCGAGGCCTCGACACCGGGAAGCGTCCAGGCCGCGCCGATCACGACCGATGTGATGGCGAGCCAGCGCCACAGCCGCGTGCGCGCGAGCGCGAAGGCCGCGGCATTGACGACCGAAAGATAGAGGTAGAGCGCCCAGTAGCTGGGCTCCTCCGTCGCCACCAGCATGGGCGCCACGTAAGCGCCGGCGATGCCGAGACCGGCAAGCGCGGGGCCGTGCAGCAGTGCGGCCGTAAGGGTCGCGAGCGCGACGATGCCGAGCATGATGAAGGCCGCGGCCGGCGGCAGGAATCCGTAAAGCGCGTAGGCGGCATAGACCGTGGCATAGGCGGCGACGGTGCCGGCCGCGGTCAGAGTGCTCGGTATATGCTGCGTCGGCATCGCGACAAGGCCCGCCGCGATTTCCTTGCGCCGCGCCCACTCGCCGGCCGCGATCAGCGCCGCCGCAAGCAGGCCGCCGAGGACGATGCGGACGCCGGGTCCGACCAGGTCCTGTTCGATCGCGTAACGCACCAGGAAGACCGCGCCGAGCGCCAGCGCCAGGCCTCCGATCCAAACCACCCACTGCGTGCCGAAGCGTTGTTCCAGGGTCGCCGCCGGCTGGGCCGGCGTCGGCGAGGGCGCGGCCGCGGCCGGCACCGCGCCGGGGGCGCGCGGCGGCAGGGGCGGGGGCGGCGGCGGCTCGCTCACGGGCAGGGGCGGCGGTGTGGCCGCACTTGTCTGCCTCGCTGGGTGCGACGGCGGCGCGAGCGCGCTGCCCTCAAGTGAAGTCAAGCGCCGGCGCAGGTCGCGCGCCTCCGCCCTTGCGTTGACCGCGACCACCAGCGCGACGATGGAGATGATGGGAATGCCGACGAGCAGCAGGATCCCCAGCAGAATGAACCCATCCATGGCACCGCCCCCCGCTGCGTTGGCGAGGCCAATGCTAACGGTCCGGCGGCGGGGAGGGAACGGCTGTCCGAGCTAGGCGATATCGAGCCGGAACGGGTCGCCTTCCATGGCGCCGATGCCGGGGCCGATGGTGTCGATCGCGCGCACCATGCGGCCGTCACGCTTGAGCAGGCGGTCGGCGATCGAGACGATGCGCGCATTGGGCTGCGCCGTGCGCGAGGCGCGCCGGATGTCCCAGGCGATCTGCATTTCGTCGCGCTGCGGGCTGAGCGCGCAGGCCGCTGTGAAGGCGGCCGCGGTCGAGCGGCTGATGCCGGCAAAGCAGTGCACGACCATCGGCGCGGCGCGGTCCCATTTGCCGACGAATTCGATGAGGCGTGCGACGTGCTCGTCGGCCGGGCAGGTATAGCCGTCCATCGGCGTCGAGATGTCGTCGATGCCCAGGATCAGGTGATTGTCGGGCGCGATGTGCGCCGGCCGCTCGACCCGGTCGGTCGTGCGCAGCAGCGTGACGATATGCTTGGCGCCGGTTTCCTCAACCGTGTCGTAAAGGCGGGCGAGCGAGCAGACGTGGATCATGTCGTGGATATGGGAGACTCTTGCGTCATATCTATGACGCGCGCATGAGTTTTTCCAGCCGCTCGCGGAAACGCGCCTCCGCGGTGCCGGCCGGCCAGGGCGTCAGATAGTCGCGTTCGATCGCTGCGGAGAATTTCGGCGGCTGGCCGAAAAACCTGCGCGCCTCGGCGTCCTCGAACCCGGCGAGCCGCGTCGCCTCGAGATAGGCGGCGGCGCGGTCGGCGGTCTTGATGAGCTCGGTGAGCCGGTCCGGCAATTTCGCCGGCAGGCCGAAGCGCAGATGGATGGCGGCGAGCAGGCGCTTCTCCACCGCCTTGTAGCTGTCGCCGATCACCGCCTTGAACGGCGAGATCATGTCGCCGATGACGTATTCCGGCGCGTCGTGCAGCAGCACGGCGCGCCGCCCGGCGGCATCGAGACGCGGCGTCTTGGTGCGCGCCAGTGCCTCGACCAGCAGCGCGTGCTGCGCCACCGAAAAGATGTGCGCACCCTTGGTTTGGCCGTTCCAGCGCGCCACGCGCGCCAGGCCGTGCGCGATGTCGTCCACTTCGATATCGAGCGGCGAGGGGTCGAGCAGATCGAGGCGTCGCCCCGACAGCATACGCTGCCAGGCGCGAGGAGCGCCTTTCTTCGGCGGCCTGCTCATCGGCGCAAGGTCGGCTTGGATTTGGCGAGCTTGGCGACCGCGGCGTGGCGGTGACAGCTCACCAAATGGTCGTTGACCATGCCGACCGCCTGCATGAAGGCGTAGACGATGGTCGGTCCGACGAACTTGAAGCCGCGGCTCGCCAGCTCCTTCGGCATCTTGCGCGAGATATCGGTCTCGGCCGGCACCGACCTGGTGCTGCGAAAGTGATTCTGCTTCGGCTTGCCGTCGAGGACGTCCCACAGCAGGGCGGAAAAGCCGGGGCCCCTTTCCATGATGTCGAGCCAGGCCCCCGCCGAGGCGACGGCGCCCTCGATCTTGGCGCGGTTGCGCACGATGCCGGCGTCCTTCATCAGGCTCTCGACCTTGCGCTTGGGATAGCGCGCGATCTTTTCCGGATCGAAATTGTCGAAGGCGCGGCGGAAGTTCTCGCGCTTGCGCAGGATTGTGATCCACGACAGGCCGGCCTGGAAGCCGTCGAGGATGAGCTTTTCGTAGAGCGCGCGGTCGTCATATTCCGGCACGCCCCATTCCTCGTCGTGATAGGCGACGTAGAGCGGGTCCTGCTTCGGCCACGGGCAGCGTTTCAGGCCATCGTCGTGGATCGACGCGCTCATGACGCGGCCGGCCAGGCGAAGGTCGCCCAATCCGGCTTGACCAAGCGGATCGGGATATTGCCGCAGGTGATTGGGGTTGAGCCCGCATCCGCCAATTTGTCGAGCCGTACCATCGCCACGCCGCGGCCGTTGGCCGCCGACATCAGCGTGCCGATTTCCCTGTCGCCGGCCATGACCGGCTGCCCCGAGGCGGGCGCGAACTCATCGTAGACCACGGATACCAGCCGGCTGCGTGCGCTCGAGCGGTGCTCGACCCGCGACACGACCTCCTGGCCGATATAACAGCCCTTGTCGAAGCCGACGCCGGAAAGCTGGTCCATGTCGGCCTCGTGCGGAAAGGTGCTGCCGTACATGAAGTCCGTGCCGCCGCGCGGCACGCCGAGCGCGATGCGATGAGCTTCGTAGTTCTCCGGTTCGACCAGCGCCGCGCCGAGATCCTTTGCCGCCTCGGCCGCCAGATGCGGCGGCAGCATCACGCGAAGGCCGAGCGCCGGCAGGCGCGGGTCGGCGTAGCACAGCCCGTATTCGGTATCGCCCGAACCGTCCCATACCGCCATCACCCCGAGCACGGCGGAAAGGTCCTCGGCGATCACCTTGGCGCGCAACTTGTAGAAGTTGAGCTTCTCCACCAGCGCGGTAGCAAGCGCCCGCGGGCAGTCGAGGAAGAAGCCGCCGCCGTCCTCGGCCGGCGCCTCGGCGACGATGAAATCGACGATGATCTTGCCCTGCGGCGTCAGCAGCGCGGCAAAGCGCGGACTTGCCGGCGTCACCTTGCCGATATCGCTGGTGACGAGCCCGTTGAGGAAGCCCCTGGCGTCGTCGCCGGCCACCTTGACGACGCCGCGGTCGGGCAGAAGCGTTGCTTTCATGGGATAAACTCTTGCCAGAACTCGCGCCGAAACGTAAGCGCTGTAGCGTGTCCTTCCAGGCCCTGCCTCATCCTGAGGAGCGGCCGGAGGCCGCGTCTCGAAGGGTGAGGGCCTCATGCTTCGAGACGGCCGCTGTCGCGGCCTCCTCAGCATGAGGGAGCGGATGGCCGAGACCTACGACCTGATCCTCAAAGGCGGCATTGTCGTCAACCACGACGGCGAGGGCGCCCGCGATCTCGGCATCCGCGACGGCCGCTTCGCCGCCATCGGCGAGCTGTCGCGCGCCTCCGCCGGCGAGGTGATCGACTGCCGCGGCCTGCATTTGCTGCCCGGGGTGATCGACAGCCACGTGCATTTCCGCGAGCCGGGGCTGACCCACAAGGAAGACCTCGAAACCGGCTCGCGCGGCGCCGTGCTCGGCGGCGTTACCGCGGTGTTCGAGATGCCGAATACCGATCCCACCACCACGTCCGCGGAGGCCATCGCCGACAAGGTCAAGCGCGCCCATCACCGCATGCATTGCGATTTCGCCTTCTATGCCGGCGCGACGCGGGAGAACACCAGCCAGCTCGGCGAGCTGGAAATGCTGCCGGGCGTCTGCGGGGTGAAGGTCTTCATGGGCTCCTCCACCGGCACGCTGCTGATCGAGGACGACGAGGGCGTGCGCGACGTGCTCAAGGCCATCCGCCGCCGCGCCGCCTTCCATTCCGAGGACGAATTCCGCCTGCGCGAGCGCATCAACCTGCGCGTCGAGGGTGACCCGCGTTCGCACCCGGTATGGCGCGACGCGCAAGCGGCGCTGATGTGCACGCAGCGCCTCATTAAGCTCGCGCGCGAGACCGGCAGGCGCGTTCATGTGCTGCACGTCACCACCAAGGAGGAAGCCGCCTTCCTCGGCGGGCACAAGGACGTCGCCACCGCCGAATGCACCCCCGCCCATCTCACCCTGGAAGCGCCCGGCTGCTACCAGCGGCTCGGCACCTTGGCCCAGCTCAATCCGCCGATCCGCGACGCCGGCCATCGCCAGGGCCTGTGGCACGGCATCGCCCAAGGCGTGATCGATACGATCGGCTCGGACCATTCGCCGCACACCCGCGAGGAAAAGGCCCATCCTTACCCGAAGACCCATTCCGGCATGACGGGGGTGCAGACGCTGGTGCCGCTGATGCTGGACCACGTCAATGCCGGACGGCTTTCGCTTCTCAGGCTTGTCGATTTGACCAGCGCCGGCCCGGCACGGGTCTTCGGCATGGCCGGCAAGGGCCGTATCGCGGTCGGCTACGACGCCGATATCACGGTCGTCGACCTCAAGCGGCGGCAAACCATCACCGACAAGTGGATCGCCTCGCGGGCCGGCTGGACGCCCTATGACGGCGTTTCGGTGACCGGCTGGCCGGTCGGAACTATTATTCGCGGGAATAAGGTCATGTGGGACGGTGTTCTCACGGTGCCGGCAAAGGGTGAGCGCGTGCGATTTCTTGAGACGCTGGCCGCGTGAGCGCCGGACGGGCGAGTTTTCCCCAATCCTTTTTATGCAAGCCAAAGCTGTAGATTGCAAACGCTCGGCAACACGCTATTGAACGGTATCTCGCCACCCCCGTTCGGCCGCAACATGCGGCAAGCCGAAGGACAGGGACAAGGACAGGGACCATGAGCGGCGAACTGGTCTCGCTCCGCGTGCTGGTCGTTACCGCCGTTCCGTCGCAGCAGGAGCTGTGGAAGAAGGGCGCGGCGATGGCGTCGGTTCCGGTCGACTGCGACGCCGCCGACGCCGCCGCCGCCGCCGCCATGCTGAGCAGGGGCGGGGCCGACATCTGTATCGTCGACCATGGGCTGCCGCAGGCGGAACGGGCCGCGGCGATCGCAGCGGCGCGCGCCGCCAACCCGGCGCCGCTGGTTTTCATGGCCATGCCGCACGGCAGCCGGCGCACCGGCGAGGTCGACGGCGTGCTGGCCAAGCCGGTCGATGCCGAAACCGCCGGCCGGCTGGTCGACCGTTCGGCGCGGGCCAAGATTCCGACGCGTGTGCTCATCGTCGACGATTCGAGCACCATGCGCAGCATCGTGCGCAAGATTCTTGCCGCCAGCCGCTTCGCCTTCGATGTGCACGAGGCCGCGGAAGGCATTGCCGCGCTCGAACAGCTCAGCAACGGCAATTTCGGTCTGGTGTTCCTCGACTACAACATGCCGGGCTTCAACGGCATCGAGACGCTGTCGGAGATCAAGCGCATTGCGCCCAAGGTGTCGGTGGTCATGATGACGTCGACCTTCGACAACGCGCTTGCCGAACGGGCGCGCGCGGCGGGCGCGCTCGCCTTTCTGAAAAAGCCGTTTTATCCCGCCGATATCGATGCCGTCATCGAGCGGCATTACGGGCTGCACGTGGCCGGCAGCTGAGCTATTGGCGCGGCTGTTCCAGCGTGAATTCGCCGTTGCGGATGCGCGCGGCAAGGCCCTCGGCGAAGGTCGCCGCGGCGTCCTCGCCGTAGGTGGTGACGAATTCGGCGAGCGCGGCGAACAGACAGGCCTGCGCCAGGCAATCGCCGTCGACGCCGTCGAGCCTGGCTTCGGCCCAGGCTTCCTGCAGATAGCCGAGCGCGACCCGCTTCTGCTCGTGGTCGGCCGCCGGATCGCGCGCGACGAATGGACGCCCGCTGGTATCGATTGTCACGTCTCCCGTCCCCCTGGCGCCCGGCGTTTGAATGCCGTCCTCATTCCCGAGAGGACGTTATCATGCGGCTTCCGGCGGGCGAGGCGGACCTTGGGGCAGGGTTAATACCCACAGGGCTAGTTGGCGTAACGCGCGGTGATTTCGCGCGAAATCCTCGAACCTTCGTCGAGATAGCGCCGGATGGCGAGGTCGGCGGCCGGGGTGCAGGTGCGGTAGGTCTGCTGGAAACCGCGGTAACCACGATTGAAGCTGGCGACGATCTTGCGCTTTCGGTCGCCGTCCGGCGCCTCGGCGTCGATCAGCGACTGCATCTGGTCGCGCCATTTCTGCCCTTCATTGGCGCCGCAGACAGCGCGCAGGTAGTGCAGCGCGCCGAGGATCTCGGCAAGCCGCTGCAGGTCGTTGTCAAACGGCGCCGGCGTGTCCTCGGCCCGCGCCGGGACGGCGAGGCAAAGCGCGATCGAGGCGATAATGGCGAGCTTCTTCACGGCAATCGGTCCTTGGCCGGCATGGTATGCCCGCGCATCTGGGCAACCGCAAGGCAGGGGATCAGGCGAGCTTGGCGAAGGCCGCGGCGACGATCTCGGCGAGCCCCTCGGTGGTCTTGAGCCCGGAGAGCGCGGCCGGCTCGAGCCAGCGCGCATCGTCGAGCTCCTCGTTGAGGACAGGCTCGCCCGCGATCCAGCGCGCGGCAAAGCAGAGGATGACGAAGTGGCGCTCGACGCGGCCCTGCGCGTCGCGGGCGATGACTTCGCGGTGGCCGGCCAGCGCGCCCGGCGCGATGGCGAGCTGCGTCTCCTCGCGCACTTCGCGTATCACCGCCTCGTGCAGCGTCTCGCCCGCTTCCACCGCGCCGCCCGGCAGGGTGTAGAGATTGAGCGCGGGCTTGCGGGCGCGGCGCACCACCAGCACCTTGCCGTCGCGGATGATGGCGGCGCTGACCGCGAGGTAGGGACGCTCCGGATAGGCGCGGACGTCGCTCAAGAGCCGCGCTTCCGCATCAGGCCGTCGACCGCGGCCTGCGGGCTCGCGGCCCCTTCCGTTTCGCCGTTGATGATCGCGCCGGCTTGCGCGATCAGCGGCTTGAGGCAGGCGACCGCGCGCGAAGCGACGCCGGCCGCGCCCTGCGGCGGCATCTCCGCGCGCATGGCGCCGCGCGCCGCCAGCAGCACCGCGGTCATGGTGCCGGCGAGGGCGTCGAGCGACTGGCGCAGCGCCGGATCCGACGTTTCGTAAGCCGCGATGGCGAGGTCGCGACCCTTGAAGCGCGAGGCGGCGAAATGCTCGCGGTAGCTCAGCGGCTGCCAGGCGAGGAAGTCGCCGATGCAGTCCGGACAGTCGCCGAGCATTTCGAGCAGCATCACGGCTTCGTTGAAGTGGTTGAGATAGTCGGTGGCAAGCCCGGTGCGCGGATTGATATTGGCGTCGGCCAGGCGCGCCTCGCCGTCGGTCTCGTCCGGCGCTTGCGCCGGCTCGGCGCAATCCTGATATCTCATGTCGTCCCCACCGTCCCCGGCGGCGGGCAGTGTCGTCGGGGCCGGTTAAGGTGCAATTAAGCGAATAAGACGCTAGGACTTTCAATCATGTGCGGCCGCTATGCCATCACCTCGGCGCCGGAAGCGATCCGGGCGCTGTTCCGCTATGCGGAGCAGCCCAACTTCCCGGCCCGCTATAACGTGGCGCCGACGCAGCCGATTCCGATCGTGCGGCTGGTCGATGGCAAGCGCCGCTTCGCGCTGGTGCGCTGGGGTCTGCTGCCGGCCTGGGTCAAGGACCCGAAGGCCTTCACGCTCGTCATCAACGCGCGGGGCGAGTCGGTGCTCGACAAACCGGCGTTCCGCAACGCCATGAAGTATCGCCGCTGCCTGGTTCCGGCCGACGGCTTCTACGAATGGAAGCCGGCGGGCGCGCGCAAGCAGCCCTATTTCGTGCGGCCGAAGTCGCTCGCGCCGATGGCGTTTGCCGGCCTGTGGGAGTGCTGGAGCGGACCGAACGGCGAGGAGCTGGAGACGGCGGCGATCGTCACCACCGGCGCCAACCGCACGCTCGGCCACATCCACGACCGCATGCCGGTGGTGGTGCCGCCGGAGGCCTTCGATCTGTGGCTCAACTGCGCCGAGGTGGATGCCGAGACCGCGGCGGCGCTGATTGCGCCCGCGCCCGATGACGCGCTGGAAGCCTATCCGGTGTCGACCGAGGTCAATCGCGTGGCCAACGACAATGCAAGGCTGCTGGAGCCGGTTGCGGCGGGCGCGCCCGCCGAAGCGGGGCCGAAGCCGCCGCGGCGGGGCCAGCGCCTGAAAAAGGACGAGGACCAGAAGTCCCTGTTCTGAACGGGAACCTTTTGGCCGGGTCGGCATCCAATGCCCGGAACAGGAGCGTGCCAATGTCGGTAAGCCTTGCCAGACAAGCCGCCGCGGAGCGGCTCGACGACGCGGAACTGGTGCGTCGCGCCCGCGCGCGCGACGAAGCCGCGGTCCGCGCCATCACCCAGCGCTATAATCGGCGGCTCTACCGCGTGGCGCGCAGCATCCTGCGCGACGATACCGAAGCCGAGGACGTGGTGCAGGAGACCTACGTTCGCGCCATCGCCGGGCTCGAGCATTTTCGCGGCGACGCCGCCTTCGGCACCTGGATCACCCGCATTGCCATGAACGAGGCGCTCGGCCGGCTGCGCCGCCGCCGTCCGACGGTGGACTGGGAAAGCTACGGCGAGAACCGCACGCAGGCGGAGATCATCGATTTTCCTCTCTCGGCGGCGAGCAACGATCCGGAGCGAACAATGGCGCAAGGCGAAATTCGCGAAGTCCTCGAACGGGCCATCGACGCGCTTCCCGACGCCTTCCGTGCCGTGTTCGTGGCACGCATCGTCGAGGGCATGTCGGTCGAGGAAACCGCCGATCTGTTCGGCCTGCAGTCCGAAACGGTCAAGACGCGGCTGCACCGCGCCCGCAATCTGCTGCGTGAGGCGCTCGACAAGCAGCTCGGCCCGGCGCTGACCAGCACCTTCCCGTTCGACGGCGCCCGCTGCGAGCGGCTGACCGACGCGGTCGTGCGCCGCGTCTGCAATTGAGCGGGAACCTGAAGCGGCGCATCCGCATCCAACCTTCGTCCACACGCGGCACGGGCCGCGGCAAACGGAGGTAACCACCATGATTGCCAGAGTGCTGACGGCCATCGCGGCCCTCGGCTTTTTGTCGGGCGCCGCGTTGGCGCAGGCGAAACTGACCGATCCTCAGATCGCCCATATCGCCTATACCGCGGGCCAGCTCGACATCGAAGCGGCCAAGCAGGCCTTGGCGAAATCCAAGAACAAGGAGGTGCGCGCCTTCGCCGACGACATGGTGCGCGACCACACGGCGGTGAACAAGCAGGCGCTGGCGCTGGTCAAGAAGCTCAAGGTGACGCCGCAAGACAACGCCACCAGCCAGGCGCTGACCAAGCAGGCCGCCGCCAAGCGCGCCGAATTGGCCAGGCTCAAGGGCGCGGCCTTCGACAAGGCCTATGTCGACAACGAGGTCGCCTACCACAAGACCGTCAACGGCGCGCTGGAGACCCAGCTCATTCCGTCGTCGAGCAATGCCGAACTCAAAAGCCTGCTGCAGACCGGCCTGAAGATCTTCCAGGGCCACGAGCAGCACGCCGAGATGGTCGACGGCAAGCTGAAGTGAGAGACGCCGCCATGACGCCGGGACGGATTACGCCTGCAATTGTCCTGCTCGCCGGGCTCGCCGTTCCGGCGCATGCGGCGACCATCCAGATCACCATCGACAAGCTGGTCTATGCGCCAGCCGAGGTCAGCGCCAAGGTCGGCGACACCGTCGAATGGGTGAACAAGGACGTGCTCGCCCACACCGCGACCGCCAAAAACGGCGACTGGGACGTGATGATCGGCCCGCACAAGACGGCGACGCTGCTGCTGAAGAAGGCGGGCAGCGTCGACTACACCTGCAAATTCCACCCCAACATGACGGCGAAGCTCAACGTTGCGCCCTAAAGCACCTTGCCCGGATTCAAAATGCCGTTGGGGTCGAGCGTGCGCTTTAAGGCGCGCATCAGGTCGATGGCGACCGGGTCCTTGTACTCCGGCAGGATGTCGCGCTTCATGATACCGACGCCGTGCTCGGCGGAGATCGAGCCGCCGAATTTCTTGACCACGGCGAAGACGACGGCGTTGACCTCGTCCCAGCGCGCCAGGAACTTGGCCTTGTCGGCGCCTTCGGGCTGCATGACGTTGTAGTGGATATTGCCGTCGCCGACATGGCCGAAGGGCAGCGTGCGGCAGCCGGGGATGAAATTCGTCACGGCGGCGTCGGCCTCGGCGATGAAGTCTGGCACGGCGGCGACCGGCACCGAGACGTCGTGCTTGATCGAGGCGCCGATGTGGCGCTGCACTTCGCCGAACAGTTCGCGGATGCGCCAGAAGCTCTTGGCCTGCTGCACGCTGTCGGCGATGGTGGCGTCGAGCACGACGCCCTTCTCATGGCCCTGCGCCAGGATGTCCTCCATGACCTCGCGCAGCCCGCTGCGCGCCTGCGAGGACAACTCCATCAGCACGAACCAGGGATGATTGCCGGCAAGCGGCATGCGGCTCGCCGCGTCGTGCTTGACCACGGCCTCGACGCCGCCGCGCAGCATCAGTTCGAACGAGGTGACGCCGCCGCTGGTGCGCTGTTCGGCGAGCGTCAGCAATTCGACCGCGGCCGCGGGCGAGGGCACTCCGACAAAGGCCGTCTCGATCGAGCGCGGCCGCGGCACCAGCCGAAGCACCGCGGCGGTGATGATGCCGAGCGTGCCTTCGGCGCCGATGAACAGGTTCTTCAGGTCGTAGCCGGTGTTGTTCTTCTTGAGCTTGTTGAGGTCGTGCAGCACGCGCCCGTCGGCGAGCACGACTTCGAGCCCCATAGCGTGCGAGCGGGCGATGCCGTGGGCGAGCGCGGCGACGCCGCCGGCATTGGTCGAGAGGTTGCCGCCGATGGTGCAGGTGCCTTCCGAGGGCAAAAGCTGCGGGTAGAGCCGGTCGGCCTCGGCGGCGGCCTCGCGCGCGCGCTGCAAGGTGACGCCGGCCTCCACCGTCATGGTGTTGGAGACGGCGTCGACCTCGCGGATCTTGTCGAGCCGCGTCAGCGACAACACCACCTCGCCGTGGTGCGGGATTTGCCCGCCGACCAGGCCGGTATTGCCGCCCTGCGGCACGATGGCGGTGCGCGTCTCGTTGGCGAGCCTGACGATCGCCGCGACCTCCGCGACCGAGCCAGGCCGCAGCACCACCGGGGTGCGGCCGTGATAGAGGTCGCGCATCTCGACCAGGTAGGGCTCCTGGGCCTGCCGGTCGGTGACGGCGTATTTGTCGCCGACGATCTTGGCAAAGCGGGCGAGCAGGTCGGGGTCGAGGCGGGGCTGATCGAGCATGTCGTTACCGTAGTTGAGATCCGGGCTCCGCCGGGTCAATGCGCCTTCAGGAAGGCAATATAGTCTTTCTCGGCATTGTCCAATGCCGCCTTGCTGGCGCCGGTCATGACGACGTCGAGCACGAATTCGTTGCCGTCGGTGTCCTCGTCGATGCCGAAGGCGCCGATCTCGTAGGCCTGCTGCTGCTGGCTCGGGTTCTCGTAGCCAAAGCGCAGGAAGCCGGGCTTGCCGTTGGCGCGGGCGACCGCGGGCAGCGCGGTGATCCTGGCGTCCTTGACCTCGGTGCGCCAGCGCGCGTTGCTGACCTCGGTGAAGGTCTCGAGGGTCTGCTGCTTGTCGCGGTGATAGAACACCTGCACGTAGATGAGCGCCGGGGCGGTGCCGAAATTCTTGCCCTTCGGCACCAGGATCTGGACCTTGTTCTTGGCGGAGGCCTGGCGGTCGATCACCCAGCCGTCCGGCGGGGTCAGCACGATCTGGTAGTAGGGGCAGAGCTTGCCGTCGCAGGTGTTCATGAATTTCTGCACTTCGGCCTCGGCGGCGCCGGCGCAGAGCGCGGCTGACAGCGCAAGGGCGATGGGGCGAAGTCTCATCATGCCGTCTCCTTAGCGCGGCGCGGCGGCGCGGGCGAGGCGGTCGTTGATCGCTTCGCCGAGCCCCTCGCGCGGCACCTTCATGACCGCGATGGACGCGGCGCCGGAGGCATCCAGCGCGCGCAGATGGGAAAACAGGTTGGCCGCGGCCTCGATGAGATCGCCGCGCGGCGACAGATTGAGCGCGGTCGCGGCCTGCGGCGCATTCGGCCCGAAGGCGAGCAGGGCTTCGCCCTGGCGCGGGGCATCGGCGTCGAGCCGCAGCCTCGCCTTCGGCGCGTAGTGCGAGCGCAGCATGCCCGGCGCCAGCGGCGCCTCGTCCGGCGCCGCCACCGTCAGCGCATGGCCGAGCACGCGCTCGATGTCGCCGCGCGCCACGCCGCCCGGCCGCAGCAGCGTCGGTTCGGTGAGGCAGGAGACAATGCTCGATTCCACTCCCACCGGGCACGGTCCGCCGTCGATCACCATGTCGATGCGCCCGCGCAGGTCGGCGAGCACGTGCTGGGCGCTGGTCGGCGACACATGGCCGGAGCGGTTGGCGGACGGCGCGACCACCGCGCCGCCGAATTCGGCGAGCAGCGCCTGCGCGATCGGATGCGCCGGCACCCGCACCGCCACGCTGTCGAGCCCGGCGAGCGCCAGATCGGCGACCGGGCAGTCCGGCAGCTTCGGCAGCACGAGCGTCAGCGGCCCCGGCCAGAACGCCGCGGCGAGCTTGGCCGCATCGGCGGACAAGCGCGCGAGCTTGCGCGCGGCCTCGAGGTTCGCCACATGGGCGATGAGCGGATTGAACGCCGGGCGCCCCTTGGCGGCGTAGAGCCGCGCCACGGCCTCGCCGTTTGCGGCGTCGGCGCCGAGCCCGTAGACGGTCTCGGTCGGGAAGGCGACAAGGCCGCCGCCCTTGAGGCAGCGCGCCGCGGCCGCGATGGCGTCGCGGTCTGCCGTCATAACGCGTGTTCCCGGCTCGGCGGTCATGCGGGCAAGCTTGCCTTTCGAGGGGCCGTGGTTATAAGACCGGCCTTCAGTCGGAGTGTAGCGCAGTCTGGTAGCGCACCTCGTTCGGGACGAGGGGGTCGCAGGTTCAAATCCTGCCACTCCGACCATTAAATCCGACATTTGCCGGCGATTTCCAAGCCGTTCCGCCGGCCGGGCCGCCGCCTGTTGCGCGCCTGGGTCTGGCGGCTATCCGTGTCAGCCTTGATGCAGGTCAACGCCCCCGATCCGCAACGCCCGATAGTGAGCACGCGGTAAAGCAGGCGCGCGGGCGACAGCAAAGGGGCGCAGGATGAACCGGGATGCATTGGGATGGCTGCTGGCCGCGGCCGCGGTCGCGGCCTTGAGCGGACAGGCGCCGGCCCAGGAGGTCGACATCGGCAAGGCTGAGTTTCTGTCGAGCTGCGCCTCGTGCCACGGCGCCGACGCCAAGGGCAACGGCCCGGTGGCCGCGGCGCTGAAGCGGCAGCCCACAGACCTCACGGGTCTCGCCAAGAGCAACAGCGGCGTCTTCCCGGTGCAGAAGATCTACCGCGTGATCGACGGCCGCGACGAGATCGCCGGGCACGGCTCGCGCGAAATGCCGATCTGGGGCTACCGCTTCGTGCCGCCGTCGAACAAGAATTTGAAGGTGACCGAGGATTTCATCGTGGCGCCGCCGGCTTCCGCCGAGGGCATCATCTACGGCCGCATCATGGCGGTGATCGACTATCTCAACCGCGTGCAGCAGAAATAGCCGTCACGGCTTGTCCTTTCGCGCCTCGTCCTCGACCTCGTGGAGGCGCTCTTCATAGCGCCGCCGGCGCTCGTAGTCCGGGTCGTCGAGCACGACGTGCCAGGCTTTGTGCAGCATGGCGTCCTTTGCCTCTTGCGTCGCGCGGCGCCGCAGCCACACGCGCCGGGCGAGCCAGGCGACGATGACGATGAGCACGCCGATGGCGATGAATTCCATCGCTGAGCCTTCCCTGACCGCAGCTTACCGCTAATAGAATCGCCGGGCCAAGGCTTTGCGCCAGCGCAAGCCGCAGGGCACCCTTGTGCGGGATGCGCGGCCCTCGTAACGTCGTCACCTGCACAATTATGCCGGCGTCAAGCCAAGACCGGCAGCAGGCCGGCAGGGGAGGATATCAACCATGGTCAGGATTTTGCGTCTCGCTTCGTGGCTCATTTCGGCGATCGCCTGCATCGCGCTGCTGCCGGCCGGCAATGCGCGCGCCGCGGGCTATCCGGATCATCCGGTGCGCATCATCGTCGCCTATCCGCCCGGCGGCTCGACCGACATCTGCGCGCGGCTGTTCGGGCAATGGCTGGGCGAGAAGCTGCATCAGCAGTTCATCGTCGAGAACAAGCCCGGCGCCGGCAACAATATCGGCACCGAGTTCGCCGCCAAGTCCGCGCCCGACGGCTATACGCTGTTCCTCGCCAATCCCGCCAACACCGTCAACGCATCGCTCTACAAGCACCTGCGCTTCAATTTCCTCAACGACTTCACGCCGGTCGCCGGCTTCATCCGCGTGCCGAACGTGATGGAGGTCAATCCGGAGGTTCCCGCCAAGACGGTGGCCGAGTTCATCGCCTATGTGAAGGCGAACCCCGACAAGGTCAACGTCGCCTCCTCCGGCAGCGGCACCTCGATCCATCTCTCCGGCGAATTGTTCAAGATGATGACCGGGCTGAAGATGCAGCACATTCCCTACAAGGGCTCGGCGCCGATGCTGACCGACCTGCTCGCCGGCCAGGTGCAGGTGACGTTCGACAACCTGCCGTCCTCGATCGGCCACATCAAGGCCGGCAAGCTGCGGGCGCTGGCGGTGACCACGACGCAGCGCTCGCCGGAGCTGCCGGATGTGCCGACGGTCGCCGAGACCGTGCCGGGCTACGAGGCGAGCGCGTTCTTCGGTCTGGTGGCGCCGAAAGGCACGCCGCCCGAGATCGTGGCGACGCTCAACAAGGAGATCAACGAGGCGCTCAAGGACCCCGGCATGCAGGCCAAGTTGAAGCAACTCGGCGGCACGCCGATCGCCGGCTCGCCGGCCGATTTCGGCAAGCTGCTCGCCGACGAAACCGCCAAGTGGGAAAAGGTGGTGCACGCCGCCAATCTGTCGATCGAATAAGCGAAGAGACATGGCGTGACACACCGCAAGCGTCCCGAAGATCTGCGCAGCCACCGCTGGCTCGGACCGAACGACATGCGCTCGTTCGGCCACCGCTCGCGGCTGCGCCAGATCGGCTATGACGCCGAGGACTGGCAGGCCAAGCCGGTCATCGGCATCATCAACACCTGGAGCGAGATCAATCCCTGCCACGCACACTTGCGCTCGCGCGCCGAGAACGTGAAGCGCGGCGTGCTGCAGGCCGGCGGCTTTCCCATCGAGCTGCCGGCGATCTCGCTCGCCGAAACCTTCGTCAAGCCGACCACCATGCTCTATCGCAACATGCTGGCGATGGAGACCGAGGAGCTCTTACGCAGCCATCCGATCGACGGCGCGGTGCTGATGGGCGGCTGCGACAAGACCACGCCGGGCCTGATCATGGGCGCGATCAGCATGGGGCTGCCGGCGATCTACGTGCCGGCCGGCCCGATGCTGCGCGGCAACTGGAAGGGCGAATATCTCGGCTCCGGCTCCGACGTCTGGAAATACTGGACCGAGAAGCGCGCCGGCAACATTTCCGACGCGGAATGGACCGAGATCGAAGGCGGCATCGCCCGCTCCTTCGGCACCTGCATGGTGATGGGCACGGCCGCGACCATGATGGCGATCGCCGAGGCGCTCGGCCTCGCGCTGCCCGGCGCCTCCTCGATCCCCGCCGCCGATTCGAACCATCCGCGCATGTGCACCAATGCCGGCCGCCGCATCGTCGACATGGTGTGGGAGGACCTGACGCCGCAGAAGATTCTGACGCCTGCCGCCTTCGACAACGCCATCAAGGTGCACATGGCGATGGGCGGTTCGACCAACGCCATCATCCACGTGGTGGCGATGGCGCGCCGTGCCGGCCTGCCGATGGACATGGACACGTTCGACCGGCTGTCGCGCCAGGTGCCGGTGCTCGCCAATGTCCGCCCGTCCGGCAAATACCTGATGGAGGATTTCTTCTACGCCGGCGGCTTGCGCGCGCTGATGCAGAACTTGCGCGAGAAGCTCGACCTTGGCTGCATCACCGTCACCGGCAAGAGCGTGGCCGAGAACATCGAGGGCGCCAAGGTGCACCTGCCCGACGTCATCCATTCGCTCAACGATCCGGTCTATGCCGAGGGCGCCACCGCCGTGCTCAAGGGCAACCTCGCGCCCAATGGCTGCGTCATCAAGCCGGCCGCCGCCGACAAGCGCTTCCTCAAGCACCGCGGCAAGGCGATCGCCTTCGAGGACTACAACCACATGATGCGCGAGATCGAGCGCGACGATCTCGACGTCACGCCCGACCACATTCTGGTGCT